>Ga0209810_1000229_pt1 | contig 156738 bp, 150 predicted proteins | sample Coa_R1_7_FD_187159 | JGI IMG/M metagenome (GOLD analysis project Ga0209810, IMG submission 187159) | Surface soil microbial communities from Centralia Pennsylvania, which are recovering from an underground coalmine fire - Coalmine... | ecosystem: Environmental > Terrestrial > Soil >... | reverse complement strand
CATCGCCTACGGGTTCAAAGAACCCGAACACCTCATCGCTCTCGCACTCCTCGACCGCGGCGGCTACTGCCCACCCCTACCACGCCGGTCAGCGACCTGACCCGCCCACGGAAGCAGACGGAGAGCCAGATTTTGGGTCCCCTCGCCCGCTGTGGCTTCCGAGCCCAGACGAAGACCGATTCGTCGCTTGGCGATCCCGAGCGCGGGTTCGAGGACGGCGGTACCGGCCGTGAGAACGATGCCGACCACGGAGGTCTCCGCTCGGTCGCCTGCGAGCAGGACACGAGTGGCCTCGACGGCGATGTAGGGGGCGAGGAGGAAGAAACTGACGGCGACGAGCTGCTGTGCTCGCCGCTCCGATCGATCGCTGGTCAGTCGGGATCCGGTAAAGCGCCACACCACGATGACACTGGCCATAGCCTCGATTCCGCTGTCGAGCCCGAACCCCAGCAGCGCTGTCGACCGGGACACGATCGCGGCGCCGACCGCCACACCCGCCTCGATACCCAGCCACCCGAGCGTCAGCCAAGACAAGGATCGGGCCAGCCGGGCCAGCCGCAGCCAGTCATGCGACTTTGGTTCTACGACGTCGGCGGCCGGCGTCAAGGCCATGCGAATGGGCGAGGCGTTCACCCAGTCTCGACGTGTTCGAGAACGGTGTAGTACTCCCACGCCACGCCATCGGGATCGCGGACCCAGGTCTTGTCCTGGCGCGCATAGCAGCAGACGGCACCCGGTTCGGGGGTCGGATCGAGCCCGGTGTCGCGCAAACGGTCGTCGGCTCGCCGGACGTCATCCGTGGATGACACCTCAACACCGAGTTGGTTGATCGTCCCCGGTTCCCCATTCCCGGGAGCGTTGAGCACGAGCTTCAGCGGCGGGTCGTCGATGGCAAAGTTGGCGTAACCGGGGCGGAGCCTGGCCGGCTCCGCGCCGAACAGCCGAGAGTAGAAGGCGACCGCGGTGTTGAGGTCGCTCACGTTGATGGACAGCTGAACACGGGACGCGCCATGTTGTCCTTTCAGTCGCAGTGGCCGGGCAGGTCCAGCGAGGCCAAGATCCGTAACCCTTCGGCCAGGCGGTCTTCGACGAGTTCGTAGCGGACCCGGCGACCTTCGGCGGTGGCAGTCACGAGGCCGCACTCCCGAAGGCAGGTGAGATGGTTGGACAGATTGGCTCGGGTCGTGCCGAGTTCGTCAGCCATCTCAGCCGGGTAGCCCGGGCCGTCCATCAGCTGAACCAGGACCCGGCGCCTGGTCGGGTCAGCCAAAGCCGTGCCGACTCGGCCCAGGGTTGCGAGATCGACAACAGCTAGTACAGCCATAGCTGAACTATACAGCTAACCCTGAACTATCGCAATCGGCCATGCGGAAGCCGTCCTGGCCGACCCGCTCCAGCCGAACGTACGGCGGCCGGGCCGGAGCCAACTTCATTCTCTGCATCGTCTTGAAGACCGTGGATTCGGCGTACCGAGTGCCGGCGGCCTGCATCTCGGCAAAAACCTCGCGGACGGTGAACACCTGGTCATCGACCCGAGATCTGAGCGACAACAACGCCGCCAAGACCTCATCCCGGCAACTGGCCTCGGCCAGCTTCCGGCCGCCGAGCCGGATCCAGCCGCCCGCTACCTTGGGACCGCGGTTCGTATCCGGAGGCATCACCTCCAAGAGCGCTCAGGGGTATGGCCCGTGAGCGTTGTTGGAGGTGTGCCGTCGCCACGTGGCGGTCCTGATCGACCGCGGCAGTCGAGGCCGGATGTTCAGCTTTCGCCGCCGGGCGACCTGTGAGAGCGTTCCCCCATGAAGATCGGATCCGGTATCGACACCTCGGTGCCCATCGACTCGGTGGTGGCTCAGGCTCGCGGCCTGGCCGAGGCGGGCATGAAGAGCCTGGCCTGCTCGCAGATCTTCTCCTACGACGCCATCACCCTCCTGTCCCTCGTGGGGGCGCAGGTGCCCGAGATCGAGCTCATGACGGCGGTGGTGCCCACCTACCCTCGCCATCCAATCGTCATGGCCGCCCAGGCCCTAACGGCACAGGCCGCCACCGGTGGGCGCTTCACCTTGGGCATCGGGCTGTCCCATCAGATCGTCATCGAGAACATGTACGGGTTCAGCTTCGACCGCCCCGCCCGCCACATGCGTGATTACCTGAACGCGCTGATGCCGCTGCTCCGGGGTGAGCAGGTGAACTACCAGGGCGAGACGCCTAAAGGCCGCCACCATGGCTCCACTGGAGATCAAGGCCCCGCCTCCGCCGGTGCTGGTGGCCGCTCTGGCCCCCCGCATGCTGGAGCTGGCCGGCACGCTGGCCGACGGGACCATCACCTGGATGACCGGCCCGGACACCATCGGTTCCCACATCGCTCCCAGCATCACCGCCGCCGCCGAGAAGGCGGGTCGGCCGGCTCCGCGGGTGGAGGTGTGCCTGCCGGTGTGCGTGACCACGGACGTTGGGGGGGCCCGGACGACGGCCGACTCCACCTTCGCCATCTACGGTCACCTGCCCTCCTACCGCGCCATGCTCGACCGTGAGGGCGCCGCCGGCCCCGGGGGCGTGGCCATCGTGGGCGACGAGGACTCGGTGGCCGCCCAGATCCGTTCCCTGTTCGACCGCGGAGCCACAGGGTTGTCGGCCTTCCCCTACGGCTCGGACGACGAGATCAGCCGCAGCGTGGCCCTGTTGGGCGAGCTCGCCCGATCCTGAGGGGCTCGCCTCGGACACCAGGCGCGCCGGAGATCGCTCCCGGCGTCAGCGGCCGCCGCACCAGCGGCTAGGGTTGTCCCTTCCTGGCCCACCTGCGCAGGCTGGGCGATCTCTGGACGCCATCCGCTCCGGACACTGACTTTGCGTGGGCGAAGGAGCCGGTCATGGCTGTCGGAACCCTGAACTCTCTCGACTTCCACTCCCATCCGAGCACCAATCAGTCCAGCAGGCTCGCTGATGCCTAGGCCAGGACGGGGCCCGTCGCGGAGCTCTTCCAGCGAAGGACGCGAAGGAGCAGGCAGAGCCTTCCGGCCTCCCTCACGGGTCAACACTGACGGTGAGGCCCTCGCCCTGCGTGAGCAAGGCAATTCGTACGCGGCGGTGGCCCGCAACCTAGGGCTGAAACGGGCCGGCGACGCCCGCGCCGCCTTCCTGCGAGCGTTGCGGAGCCAGGGCGAGGACGAGCGCAAGCAGATCGTAGTCCGCGAGCATCAGCGGCTCGACCAGCTGGAGATCCGGATCCGCTCCCGCGACGCCGCAGAACCCGAGAAGATGAACCGGCGGCTGGAGGCCTTGGCGAAACTGCGCGAGGGCCTGGCCTGAGCGCTGACCGGGAGCGTCCCAGCCGGTCGCTGGTACGCTGAGTAAAAACCTGGTGGAGCTCGCCGACTGCGGCATGCGGACGCCACCTCTTCTGGTTCGGCAGAGAGGAAGGACGTACGGACATGGGCGACAAGTCCCCCAAGGATCCTCAGAAGAAGAAGCCCGGGCAGACCATCAAGGAGAAGCGGGCGGCCAAGAAGGCCAAGCTCCGGGAGAGCGCCACCGGGTCGATTGTTCCGAATCGACCGGGCCGGGGCTGACTATTCGGGACTATTCGATGGTCAGACGGCTGAGCAGCGCCGCTTTTTCGACCTCGTAGTCGTCGAAGGAGATCTCGTCGTTGGCGAACCGCTCGTGGAGGTCGTCGACCAGCGCCAGCACCCTTTCGGCTGACTCTGCCGGCGGCTGCGGCGGCTTGGACCCGCCCGGGGTCTCCTCCGCCGTTGTTGCGGCTTGACGTCGCTCCCGTTTGGCCTTCGCCTTGGCCTGCTTCTCGCGCTCACGCTCGAGCTTGCCGAAGGTCGGCCGACCCCGACCGCTCACCGATGCGCCCCCAACCTAGGCGAGGGCCCGGTCGAGCAGAACGTCGACCTCGTCGGGCGCAGCCGTCATGACCAGTGACAACTCGGAGACGAGGTTCTGCCGGGCCACCTGCAGCATTCTCTGCTCACCCGCCGACAGGGTCTTCTCCTGCCGGCGGCGGGAGAGGTTACGAACCACTTCGGCCAGCTGGTAGACGTCCCCCGACTTCAGCATCTCGGCGTGGTTCTTGTAGCGCCGTGACCAGTTTGACGGCATTCTCACGTCGCGACGACGCAGGACAGCCAGCACGTCGTCCACTTCGTCGTCGTCGATCACCTCGCGCAGCCCGACCGCACCGGCCTGGTCCTGCGGCACGCGCAGGGTCAGGCTGGCATCGGCGAAATGCAGCACGAGGTACTCCTTGGTATCGCCGGCGAAGTCCTGGGTCTCGACGCCATCGATGACCGTCGCCCCGTGATGCGGATAAACGACCTTGTCACCCGCCACGAACGGCAAATTGCGCTCCTTCCGAGCCCTCCAAGGGTAGCCGGTCCAGCCGACCTACCGCACGTCGGGGGCGACACCCAAGTGTGGGAGGAAAGGCGCCAACTCCTCGGACATGCTGGGCGCTTTGCCGACGAAGGGGCGACTTGTCCGGGGCCCGACGTCTCCCAGATCCTCAACTCGGCCGGTCGACAGCCGATCGAGCACCTCTGGTGACCGCCAACCGCGGGAGTTCCGCGACCGCCGAGCACGACTCAGACGAGGCGACGCTGGCCGTGGTGGCCCATTCGTTGATGGCCTCCATGACCGTCCTCGAAGCGGGCATCGCCACTCTGCGCACGTCGTGGGATCGCCTCGAGGACGGACAAAAGGGCCAGATCCTGGACGCGGTGATAACCCGCACCGGGTTTCTGCGGGGGATGCTCGAAGACCTGGTGCGCGGCATGCCGCCCGACACCGTCGCACTGCTGGACTCCCTCGGCGGCCCGATCTCCCTCTGAAGAGCCTGAGATCGCCTCTTGTCGGGCCTCTCGCCGGGCGGCACTATGACGCCGAGGAGGAGCTATGGCCACCGCTGAAGCCGGTCCACGGCGATGACGTCGGCACTGGTGCAAGGGGACCGTCGAGGTCCACACCGGCGGGGAGCCGACGCCGCCGGCGTGGTGGCCTGCCCGGTGTGCCGATCGGAGGAAGCCGAGGCCTTCAACGTGGCGGGGTGGACAAACTTCCGCTGCCGCCGCTGCCACACCCGTTACCTCGTAAGCCTCGGTTACGTCGTGGTGGTCGGCGAACGCATCAGTTGACCGGGTCAGCCGGGTGCGGCCGGTAGGGAGAAGGCGAAGCACGGGCCCCGCTCACCCCGCTCGAACCAGGCATCACCGCCCTGACCGCGAGCCAGCTCGCGCACGATGAACAGACCGAGGCCGCTGCCGCTGGCGGACTGCCCGGGCGCCTGAGAGAACTTCTCGAACAACCTGGGCTCCAGGTCGGCGCTGACCCCCGAGCCGGCGTCGCTCACCCTCACCACGACGGTGTCTCCGGTCGGGCGGGCCTCCAGCGTGATGGGCGGCTTGCCGTACTTGGCGGCGTTGGTGACGAGGTTGGTGAGGATCTGGACCAACCGGATGCGGTCGGCCCGAACCACTAGGTCGTCAACCCCCACCACCTCGACCTCCAGAGCCTCGCCAGGAAATCCCCCCACGACGGCTTCGGTGACCGCCTCGGACAGCGAGACCCGTTCGAGCTGGAACTCGAAGGAGCCAGCCTCGAGGCGGGCGGCCAGGAGCAGGTCGCCCAGCAGCCGTCGCATACGGGCTCCGCCGCTCTTGATGCTGCCCAGCAGCTCACGTCGTTCCTCAGAATCCAGGCGATCCCAGTGCTCGTCGAGCAGGTCGGCGCCCCCCGTCATGGCGGTGATGGGGCTCCGTAGCTCGTGGGCGGTGGCCGCCACGAAGCTTGCGGTCTGCTCTGCCGCCGCCACCAACCGCACGTTGGCCTCGGCCAGCTCGGCGGCGGCCGCCTCCCGAGCCTGAGAGGCCGCCCGCCGCTCGGTAATGTCGCGAGTGACCTTGGCGAACCCGGCGAGGTTCCCTGCATCATCGAAGAGCGCGGTGATGACGACGTTGGCCCAGAAGCGTGAACCATCGCGGCGGATCCTCCACCCTTCCTCCTCGTAACGGCCGTCGCGGACGGCCAGCTCCAGTTCGTGCTCGGGGTGGCGGGCCTCCTGCAGCTCCGGCGGGTAGAAGGTGCGGAAGTGCTGACCGATGATCTCCTGCGCCGCGTACCCCTTCATGCGCTCGGCGCCCAGGTTCCATGTGCTGACCCGTCCCTGCGGGTCCAACATGAAGATGGCGTAGTCACGCACCTGTTCCACGAGAAGACTCAAGTGGGCTTCACTGGTTTGCAGCTCGGTCTGCGCCCGTCCCCGCTCGGTCAGGTCGCGGGTCACCTTGGCGAAGCCGATGAGGGTGCCGCCCTCGTCGAAGAGGGCGGTGATGACCACATTGGCCCAAAAGCGCGAGCCATCCCGGCGTACCCGCCACCCTTCCTCCTCGTAACGGCCGTGGCGGACCGCCAGCTCCAGCTCGTGCTCCGGGTGGTTGGCCTCCTGTACCTCGCGGGGGTAGAACACCCGGAAGTGCTGGCCGATGATCTCCTCGGCCCGGTATCCCTTCATCCGCTCGGCTCCGACGTTCCAGGTGGCGATGCGGCCCTCGGGATCGAGCATGAAGATGGCGTAGTCACGGACCTGTTCGACCAGAAGGCGGAAGCGCTCCTCGCTGGCCCGTAGCTTCGTGAGCGCTTCGCGTCGGTCGGTCACGTCCTGCATCTGGCAGAACAGGTACAGCGGCTGACCCCCGCCGTCCGTTACGGCTACGAGGGTCGAATGGATCCAGAGATCGTGTTGCCCGGCGTCGACTACGAGATGGTCGACCTCGGCGCTCTTCTGGCGACCGGACGAGATGAGCTCCATGGCGGCCGCCAGAGCCGCCCGGCCTCTGCCATCGGAGAGATCCGGGTAACCGCGCCCTACCAGCTCGGAGGGGGTGCGGCCCAGCATCTGCGTCAGCGCTTTGTTGACCCGGACGATCGTGCCGGTGAGGGTCATGGTCGACATGCCGATAGCTGCCTGCTCGAAGACGGTGCGGAAACGCTCCAGGTGCTCGGACATGATGGCGGCGGCCTCACCGTCATCGGTGCCCGCTCCATCCAAGGGAGCGGTGGCGTCACTGACGTCGACCGTCGCCGCCTTCAGCAGTCGGCTGGGGACGTCGCGCAGCGGCGTGCCCTTCTGCACAAACTCGACCGCTCCCAACGAGCGGGCGCTCTGTTCGAGGTCCTCGCCGCTGAAGCCGGAGAACATCACCACTCGGGTCTCAGGAGACGCTCTGGCGATAGCGGGCAGAGCCTGGAGCCCGTCCATACCGGGCATCGACGCATCGAGGACCAGTAGCGCCGGCCGGTGGCGACTCGCCAGGGCCACGGCGTCGTCGCCGGTCGATCCCTCGCCCACCACCACGAACCGGCCGCTCAGCCGCAACTGCATGCGGAGCAGCGATCGCACTTCGGCGGAGTCGTCGACGATGACGACCGGAAGCGGATCGGGGTCCACGGAGCCAAGTTACCGCCGCCGAATTTCGGCTTTGGAGACCGGTGCGTTCAGCTTCGGACCCCGACCCTGAGCCTCCATCCGTCCGGTACCATCGGCCACAGAAAAGGGAGTCGGAGACCTAGGGGGGCTGCCATAGCCACGGCGGGCTTCCCTGCCGGCTCCGGTTGGACGGGTGCGTCACGTGGGTGATTCCGGCGAAGAGGCGACGATCATCCCCCGACCGGGGTCCCAACTCCGCGACCTGACGGAGGCCGCCCTCTACCGGGCCATGCTGGAGGCGTTGCCCGACGTGAGCGTGTTCGCCTTCGACCGCGACCTGCGCTACGTCATGGTGCTAGGAGCGGCCGTCTCTCGACTGGGCTGGAAGCAGGAGGACTTCACCGGGCGGCGCCCGTCCGAGTTCCTCGACGAGAAGGCCGGAGCGGCTCTCGAGGAGCACCTGGCCGCGGCGGTGGCCGGCGAAACCCGGGTGTACGAGCAGCCGGGCATCTACAGCTCGGCGGCGGTGTGGTCGAACACGGTGGCGCCGCTGAGGTCGGCCGACGGCAGGATCATCGGCGCCGTCGTCGTCTCCCACGACGTGGGGGCGCTACGGCGGGCCGAGGACGCGGCCCGCCGCTCGGAGAGCACCGCCCGCGCCTCCTCGTCCTTGGCCGAGTTCGAGCGCTGGCAGCGCGAGCGGGTCGAGTTCCTCGCCGAGATCAACGAGGTCATTGCCGACTGCGCCAGCCGCCAGGAGGTCATGCGCGCCGTAACCCAGGCGGCCGTGCCCCGGCTGGGCGACTGGTGCGCCATCTACGCCTTCATGGACCCCCACGACCGGGTCCCCGCTATCGACGTGGCCCACGTCGACCCGCACATGGTGGCCTACGCCCGCGAGCTGCAGGAGCGGTTCCCCTACGACCCCGAGGGCACCACCGGCATCCCCGAGGTGATAAGGACCGGCCGGCCCCAGTTCTTCGCTCAGATCACCGAGGAGGTCTACAGCGAGCTCGAGGTCTCCGAGGAGATCGCCGAGGCCGCCCGGGCCCTCGCCCTGCGATCGTCCATCTCCGTTCCCCTCATCAAGCGACACCAGGTGATCGGGGCCATGAACTTCGTGATTTCCGGCGACGACCGGCGCTACACCGAAGACGACTTGACCCTCGCCCAGGCGGTGGCGGGGCGGGTGGCGTCCGCCCTGGACAATCTCCGACTCATCGAGATCCAACGCGACATAGCCCATACCCTCCAGCGCAACCTCCTGCCCGAGTCGATCCCGCCGGTGCCGGGCGCGGATCTGGCCGTGCGCTACTGGGCCGCCGGCGAGGGCACGGAGGTGGGCGGAGACTTCTACGACGTCTTCCCCGTCGGAGACGGAACGACCGCGGTGGTGGTAGGGGACGTCTGCGGCAAGGGTCCCGAGGCCGCGGTCGTCACTGCCCAAGCCCGCCACACCATCCGGTCGGCCGCCTGGCGGGGCGACGATCATCTCGGCGTCCTGAGCCAGCTGAACTCCGCCCTGGTCCGATCGGGCGGCGAGACCTTTTGCACCGTGGTCTACGCCACGCTGGCCGGCGGCCCCGCCGGGCTGGAACTAAAGGTGACGTGCGGCGGTCACCAGCTGCCGGTCCTGATCCGGGCCGACGGGACGGCGGAGGAGGTGGGGGCTCCCGGGCTGCTGCTGGGGGCGTTCGACAAGACCCGCCTGCGCCCCGGCGAAGCGACCGCAATGCATCCGGGAGACACGATGGTGCTGTACACCGACGGCGTGGACGACCTGCCCGCTCCCCACAACCTTGCGCCCGAGGAGGTGCTGGCCATCTTCACCGGGGCGGCCGCCGATGCGGGCAGCGCCGAGGAGGTGGCCGAACGAATCGCCACCGCCCTCGATCGTCGCACGCCGTTCGCCCAGCGCCCGGATGACATCGCTCTGGTCGTGATCAGGGCGACCGGGGTCGCCTAGGGCGCTCAGCCCAACAGGTGCGAGACGTCCCCCGCCACCAGCCAGCCGACCATGCCGATGACGGCCAGGTAGACCACCGTCATCGGCCACCGCAGCCGGTGCCGGGCCCGCCAGAACCGCCGGATCCCCAGCACATCGAAGGCGATGGCCACCACGCCGACCGGGATGCCGACGGCGGCGCCCACGCCGGCCGCCGCTCCGATGACCGGGGTGACCAAGGGGAGGATCACGTAGCTCAGGACGCACCGCAGCCCCGACAGGACCATCGAGACGCTGAAGGTCCGGTACACGTCGGGGCGGCGCCGGGCCGCCACCGGTCGGGTAGCGACCGGGCAGGCGGCCTCCGGGCGCAGGGTGTCGGTGGTGCTCAGGGACATCGCCGCCCAGGCTAGGCGATCCGGGGGGCTCCCCCCCCCTACGGCCAAAAGTCCCCAAACGGACAAGCCTGGGCCGCCGGCGGACCCGTCCGGGGGACGGGGTAGTTTGCGCCTCGTGTCCGACTACACCATCCCCGAGCCCGAACCAAAGGAGATCGACGAGAAGCTGTCGATCGAGCTGCGCCACCTGGCCGACAACGCCGTCTTGCGGGGCAAGCCCTCCGGCGACGAGAAGTGCGAGAACTGCCGCTACTACCTGGAGCCCTACAAGGAGATCTCCTACTGCTGGCACGCCAAGATCCGCATCCTCGTCGGGGCCGACTGGTGGTGCCAGTGGTGGGAGGAGATACCGGAAGAGGGCAGCTAGGCCTGGCTCCGAGCCAGCGCGACGTCCGCCGGTCAGGACCCGGGCGGCCGGTACTTCACCTGCTGGTTGGCCGCAGCGTCCATCTCCTCCGGGCTGAGCAGCACGACGGTGCGACACGTTGCCCCTCCCCCGGCGCACACCGCCAAGGCGAGGGCCGCCGCCGCCTCGTTGCCGGGGAGGTCAGCGACCACGTACGCGTCGGTCTCACCGAAGGCGAAGTAGAAGGAGTCCACCTTGCCGCCCACGCTCTTGGCCGCCGCCTGGGCGGCCGACTTGCGGGCGGAGCCGCCCTTGGCCGCCACTCCACGAATGCCGTCGAGGGTGTAGCTGACCTGCAGCAGGTACTTGGGCATCTTCCGCCTCCTCGTCGTGACCTGGCCACGGTACGCCGAGGGGACTGCCGTGTCATCACCCACCGGCGTTCAGGTCTTGTCGGTAACCCCCGCTTCGTCGAAGGTGGCCATCTCGCTCAGGATCCGAGCAGCCGCCTGCAGGATGGGCAGGGCCAGGCAGGCGCCACTGCCCTCTCCTAATCGCAGGTCCAGCTCCAGCACGGGACGCAGCCCGACGTGGTCGAGCACCGCCCGCGAACCGGGCTCGGTGCTGCGGTGACCGGCGAAGCAGTAGCCGACCGCCGGCGGACAGAGAGCGGCGGCGACGATGAGGCCGGCCCCGGCGATCACCCCGTCCACGATTACCGGCACGCCGGCGGCGGCGCCCCCGACGATGAAGCCGGCCAGGGCGGCGATCTCCAGGCCCCCCAGCGACGCCAGTGCCCCAAGGGCATCCTCGGCGTCCACCGTGGTGGCGGTGCGGGCGAGAGCTTGCTCGACGACTTCGATCTTGTGCCGCAGGGTGTCGTCGTCGACTCCCGTGCCCCGACCGGTGATCTCGGCGGCGGCCCGGCCGGTCAGCCGGGCGATGACGGCCGCCGACGGGGTGCTGTTGCCGATCCCCATGTCCCCGGTGATGAGGCACCGGTTGCCGGCGGCGACCAGCTCACGGGCCACCTCGGCGCCGACATCGAGGGCAGCGCGGGCCTCGTCGCGGGTCATGGCCTCCTCGGTGAAGATGTCGCCGGTTCCCGCCCGCACCTTGCGCCGGATCAGTCCCGGTGCCGCCTCGAGGTCGGTGGCCACGCCCACGTCGACCACCACCACCTCGGCACCGGCCTGGCGAGCGATGACATTGATGGCCGCCCCTCCCGCGCAGAAGTTGGCGACCATCTGGCGGGTGACCTCGCTCGGCCAGGGAGTGACGCCCGAGCGGACCACGCCGTGGTCGCCGGCGAAGACGGCCACTGTCGCCGGCTCCGGTGGCGGTGGCGGGTCGCGCCGGGCGATGCCGGCCAGCCGGATGCCGATCGCTTCGAGCTCTCCCAGGGCGCCGGGCGGCTTGGTCAGCCGTCCCTGGTGCTCGGCGGCCGCGGCCATCGCCTCCTCGTCGAGGGGGACCACCGAGCGACAGGCGTCCTCGAAGGGCCGCTCCCCCGCCCGGTTCCCCCACCGCTCGCGGTGCACGGCCCAGCTGAGCGGGCGGGGCGCCGCCCATCCCTGAAGGGCGAGCTCCGGTGCGGCGTCGAACTCGTCGACCCAGCCCACGCATAGGTAGGCGACGGGCTCGGCGTGGTCCGGCAGCCCGAGAATCGACGAGATCACCGCCGGCTCGTAGAAGCTGACCCAGCCGACGCCGAGACCTTCGGCGCGGGCCGTGAGCCAGAGGTTCTGGATGGCGAGGACGGTGGAGTAGGTGGCCGTCTGGGGCTGGACGTGGCGACCCAGCACCCGGGCACCGCCCCGCTCGAGGGTCGAGGTGACGACCAGGTTCACCGGGGCGTCCAGGATCGCCTCGACCTTCAGCCGGTCGAAGCGGCGGGCCCGCGGACCGCTCAACGACTCGGCGAAGCGCTGGCGCATGTCCTCCACGTGGTCGGCGACCCGGCGGCGCACGCCGACGTCGGTGACCACCACGAAGTCCCACGGCTGGGACAGCCCGACCGACGGCGCCCGGTGGGCGGCCCCCAGGACCCGCTCCATCACCTCGTCGGGCACGGGATCCGCCAGGAACCGCCGCCTGACGTCGCGGCGGCTCTCGATGATGCGGCGCAGCGCCTCGCGGTCGGCGGCCGGGAAGGGGCGGCCGCTCACGGAACCACCGCCTGCCTGACCGCCCCGGCCAGGGCGCCGGCCGACAGCTCGGGGAGGCTCAGGAGCCGGGCTCCCATCCACCCGGCCAGCTCGGCGGCGAGCCCCAGGCGGGTGGGCCCGTCCTCGGCGTCGATGACGACGGAGGGCAGGCCTCGCCGGCGGACCTCGGCCGCGGCCGACCGGGCGGCGCCGAGGGGGTCTTCGCCCTCGGCTGCCGAGGTCGCCCTGCCGTCCGACAGCACCACCAGCAGGGGACGATGCTGACCGCCGGCTCCCTCGGCGACGGTGAGGGCGGTCCGGATGCCGGCCGCCAGCGGTGTGCGTCCGCCGGTCGGCAGCTCGGCCAGGCGGGCCCGGGCCACCTCCACGCTTCCGGTTGGCCGGAGGGCCACTTCGGCCGAGTCACCTCGGAACGTGACGAGGGAGACCCGGTCACGTCGCTGGTAGGCGTCGAGCAGCAAGCTCAACACCGCTCCCTTCACCGCCTCCATGCGCCGCTCCACCCCCATCGAGGCTGAGGCGTCGACGGTCAGCACCACCAGGTTGCCGGCCCGCTGCTCCCTGACGGCCTCCCTCAGGTCGGCGGGGGAGACCATCGGTCCCGAAGGATCGGCGGAGCGGCGGGCCGCCGCGGCCCGGACCGTCGGTCCGACGGCGACGTCGCCCACCGCGGCGCCCGGTGGCCGGTCCCCCACCAGCCGGCCCCGCCGCCCCTGCACCGGAGAGCGGCGGCCCGAGGGGCTGTCCGAAGCGTCGGTGCGGCCGGCCCGCAGGGGCACGACCCGGGTGGGCTCGGACGGCGCCGCCGGGGGCGCCGTCCGGGACGAGTCCGAGGGCTCGCCGCTGCCCGGGCCGTCGAGGGGCCGTGGATCGTCGCCGCCCGCCTGATCGTCGGGGCCCGAGGATCCGGATTCCTGGAGGGCCCGGTCGATTTCGGCCTGGTCGACGCCGGGCTCGTCGAAGGGTCCCCGCCGGCGGCGGTGGCCTAGGGCCAGGTGGGCCACCCGGGCGACGTCGTCGGTACTGGCCTCCTCCCTGCCCTCCCAGCCGGCGAGGGCCGCCGCCGCCCGGCAGATCACCAGGTCGGCCCGCAGTCCTTCGGCTCCGAGCGAGGCGCACATTCGGCTGACGGTGAGGACCAGGTCCTCGGGCAGGCGGGCGGGGCGGGCGCCGGCGAGGTGGCGGCGGAGGTCGGACTCGTGCTCGGCCCACCGGGCCCGAAAGGAGTCGGGGTCCTCGTCGTGGGCCATGCGGCGGCGGACCGCTTCGGCCCGCTCGCCCGGGTCGGCGCTCGAGGTCACCTCCACCGACAGGCCGAAGCGGTCGAGCAGCTGGGGCCGGAGGTCGCCCTCCTCCGGGTTCATCGAGCCGACGAGCACGAAACGCGACGGATGGGCTTCCGAGACCCCTTCGCGCTCCACCCGGTTCACGCCGCTGGCGGCTACGTCGAGCAGCACGTCGACGAGGTGGTCGGGCAACAGGTTGACCTCGTCCACGTAGAGAACCCCGCCGTCGGCCGCGGCCAAGAGGCCGGGGTGGAACCGGCGTCGCCCGGCGGTCAGGGCCGACTCGAAGTCGAGCGTGCCGACCACCCGGTCCTCGGTGGCGCCCACCGGCAGCTCGACGAACGGGGCGGTGAGGACCCGGGCCAGTCCCCGGGCGAGGGTCGACTTGGCGCTGCCCTTCTGTCCTCGGAGCAGAACCCCGCCGATCCGGGGGTCCAAGGCGTTCAGGAGCAGGGCGAGCTTGACGTCGTCGTGGCCCACCACGGCGCTGAACGGAAAGCTGCTCAACGGGACTCCTCCCAACCCTCGGCCTCCAACAGCGCGGAGCGCAAGGCGGCCAGTGACTCATCGGACGCGTCCCACAGACCACGGTCGCGCGCCTCGAGGAGGCGCTCGGCGATGGAGCGCAACGCCCACGGGTTGGACGACTGGAAGAACTTGCGTACCTCGGGATCGGCCACGTAGGCACGGGTCACCCGCTCGTACATCCAGTCCTCCACCACTCGGGCGGTGGCGTCGTAACCGAAGAGGTAGTCGACGGTCGCCGCCATCTCGAAGGCGCCCTTGTAGCCGTGGCGTTGCATGGCCGCGATCCACTTCGGGTTGACGACCCGGGTGCGCACCACCCGGGCCGCCTCTTCGGCGAGGCTGCGCACCCGGGGCCGGGCCGGATCGGCCGAGTCCCCGAACCAGGCCTTGGGCTGTCCGCCGGTGAGGGCCCGCACCGTGGCGATCATGCCACCGTGGTCCTGCAGGTAGTCGTCGGAGTCGAAGATGTCGTGCTCGCGGTTGTCCTGGTTCTTGACGGCGACGTCGATGGCCGCGAATCGCCGGCGCATGGCGTCGGCCGCCGGCACGCCCGACGCCGATCGTCCGTAGGCCCACCCGCTCCACGCCTCGTACACGGCGGCCAGGTCGGCGTCGGATCGCCAGTCACGGGACTCGAGGAGAGCGAGGATGCCCGAACCGTAGGCGCCCGGTTTCGCCCCGAAGATCCGGGGGTCGTCGCCGAAGCCGGCCAGGGCGAACGCCTCGTCGAGCAGGGAGACGACGTGGGGGAAGGCGTCGCGGAAGAACCCGGATATCCGCAGGGTCACGTCGACCCGGGGTCGGCCCAGGTCATCCTCGGAGATGAGCTCGACACCGACGACCCGGGCCGACTCCTCCTGCCACACGGGGCGCACCCCGATCAGGGCCAGGGCCTCGGCCACGTCGTCTCCCATGGTGCGCATGGCCGAGGTTCCCCACACCACCAACCCGACGCAGCGGGGCAGCCGGCCTTCCTCGCGCCAGTGGCGCTCGACCAGCTGGTCGGCCAGGCGGCAGCCCACCTCCCACGCCAGCGGCGAAGGGACCGCCTTCGGGTCGACCGAGTAGAAGTTGCGCCCGGTCGGCAGCACGTGGGCCATGCCCCGGGTCGGCGCTCCGCTCGGCCCCGACGGGACGTAGCGCCCGTCCAGGGCGGCGAGGACGTTGCCGATCTCGTCGGGAGTGCGGCGCAAGGAAGGGATCAGCCGGTCGCAGACCCACCGCAGGGTCGGGTCGTCCCCCTCGTAGCGCCACCCGGCGGCCTGCAGGCCGGCGAGTGTCCGGCGGTTGGCTTCTTCCACCCGGTCCACCTCGACGCGGGTTGCGCCGGGCGGCAGCTGCGCCCTGAGCGAGGGCACCCCGGCCTGGGGCAGACGGGTGATGGCGAGCACCAGGTCGACCTCGGCCTCCCCCGCCGGGCTCTGGCCCAACACGTGGAGCCCGCCGCGGATCTGGGCGTCCTTCAGCTCGCACAGGTACCCGTCGACATGCAGGACGAGCTCGTCGAAGGCGTCGCCCTCGGGAGCGTCTTCGACACCGAGGTCGCGGTGGATCTCCGCTTCCACCAGCAGGTCCCAGACCTGGGCCCGGACAGCCGGCAGCTTGGACGGGTCCAGCGCGGCGATCCGGGCGTGCTCGTCGAGGAGCGACTCGAGCCGGGCCAGGTCGTCGTAGGTGTCGGCCCGCGTCATCGGCGGCAGCAGATGGTCGACCACCACGGCGTGCGCCCGCCGCTTGGCTTGGGTGCCCTCGCCGGGGTCGTTGACCACGAACGGATAGACGAACGGCAGGTCGCCCAGGGCGGCGTCGGGGGCACAGTCGGCCGACAGCCCGACCCCCTTGCCGGGCAGCCATTCGAGGGTGCCGTGCTTGCCGGCGTGCACGACGGCGTGGGCCCCCCACTCCTGGTCGAGCCATCGGTAGAAGGCGAGGTAATGGTGGGTGGGCGGCAGGTCCGGCGAGTGGTAGACGGCGATGGGGTTCTCGCCGAAGCCACGGGGGGGCTGGACGGCGACCAGCACGCCGCCGAGGTCGATGCCGGGGAACACCAGGTCTCCGCTGTCCACGTACACCGCGCCCGGCGCCTCACCCCAGGAGTCGCGCACCGAGTCGGCGAGGCCGGCGGGTAGGGACTCGAACCAGCTCCGGTAGGCGGCTGCCGACCACCGGCCCGCCGCGCTGGCCAGTTGGGGTGCGGTCAGGGACTCGCGGTCGTACACCAGGGTTCGGGCCAGCTCGTCCATGAGGGCGTCCCCGTCGTCGGGGATGCGGTCGACCCGGTATCCGGCGGCGCGCAGGGACCGCAACAACTCGATGACGCTGGCGGGGGTATCGAGGGCGACGGCGTTGCCCATCCGGCTGCGCTTGGTCGGATAGGCCGACAGGACCACCGCCACCTTGCGCTCGGCGGGCGTCACGCCGGCCAGGGCCGCCAGCCTGACCGCGGTTCCGGCCACCCGGGCCACCCGATCGGGAACGGTGCGGTAGGCGGTGACCGGGCTGCCGAGCGAGTCGCCGTCGTCCACCACCTCCTTGAACGAGAACGGCACCGAGATGACCCGACCGTCGAACTCGGGGATGGCCACTGACATGGCCACGTCCATCGGGCCCAGCCCGGCGTCGTTGTCCTCCCAGGACTGTCGGGATCGGGTGGACGCCACCGCCTGGACGACGGGCACCCCCAACTCGGCCAGACCCGAAGCATCCCACTGGTCGCCGCGGGTGGAGCCCATGGCCAGCACGGTCGTGACCACCGCGTCCACGCCGGCGGCCCGCAGCAACTCCACCGCTTCGGCCTTCCCGTCCGGGCCCGGTCGCAGCGAGTAGCAGAACACCGGCAGGGCGTTGCCACCCCGGGCCTCTATGGCGTCGGCGAGGTCGTCAACGAACTGGGTGTTACCCGACAGGAGGTGGGCCCGGTAAAAGACGATGCCCACCGTCGGACGGTCGGCGTGCCGTGATCGCCCGCCGAAGACCCCGTAGGCCGGCACCGGCTCGGGGGGGTCGAAACCGAACCCGGTCATGAGCACGGTGTCGGACACGAAGCGGAGCAAGCCCTCGACGTTGGCCAGACCCCCATGGACCAGGTACTCGAAGGCCTGTCCGACCGTGGCCGCCGGCGCCGTCGAGAAGGCGGTCAGCTCGGCGTCGGGGGCCGCCTCTCCCGCGAAGGCGAGGAGCGGCACCCCGGCGGCGACGCAGCGGCGTCGAAGCTCGTCGAACTGCCCCTCCCAAGCCCGCCGCCCTCCCAGGAGGCGCACCAACACCACCTGGACCCCGTGCAGGGCGGGCGCGCCCGGCAGGCTGGCGGGGTTGGCCGCCCCAACCGGCGGAAATCCGTCGGGCAGCCCCTCGAGCACCGAGCGCACCGCCAGGAGGTCGGTGTCGGCGTTGGACAGGAACAGGATCATCGAGCCGGCTCCCCGGAGATGATGATCTCCAGCGCGTCCATGTCGAGGTGCGACTCGATCAAATCGGCCAGGCGATCGAACTGCAGGTCGCGCGCCGAGGCGAAGGAGACGCCGGCGGGGACGAACCGCTTTCCTCGGCGGCCGGCCACCTCGGCCAGGAAGGCGCCCCGGAAGCCGTCCTCCTCGAACATTCCGTGCAGGCTGGTCCCGAGGACCGGCCCCTCCTCCGCGCCTCCATCCTGGGCTGCGCCCTCCTGGTCGGCCCCGTAGGCATCGTCGAGCTGGACCCACGGTCGGGCCCGGGCGCCGCGCTCCGTGCGCCCGTGACGGATCTCGTAGCCAGACACCCGCCACCCGAGGGCGACGCCCCGGCGCTGACGGGTCAGCTTCTCGGGCTCGAACCGGGTCCGGGCGTCCAGCCAGCCGAGGGCGTCGACCTCGCCCCGGCAGGACTCCACGTCATCGACGATGACCCGGCCGAGCATCTGGTAGCCGCCGCAGACACCGAGCACGGTGGCCCCGGCCCGCCGGCGCTCCTCGATGACGCGGTGCAGGCTCTTGGCCCGTAGCCAGTCGAGGTCGGCGACGGTGGCCTTGGTGCCGGGGAGCACGATGAGGTCGGGGTCTCCGACGGCGGCGGCGTGCTCGACCAGGCGGACCGACACGCCGGGCTCGATGGCGAGGGCGTCGAGATCGGTGAAGTTGGAAAGGCGCGGGAAGCGGACGGCGGCCACGTCTACCTGGTCAGCGATCGGAGCCGACGCCGCCCGGGGTCGGGGGCCGGCAAGGGCCAGGGAGTCCTCGGCGTCGAGGGCCACGTCGTGGATCCAGGGCAGCACCCCGAGGGTGGGGACACCGCAGCGTCGCTGCAGGTCGGCGAGGCCGTCGCCCAATAGGGCGGGGTCACCGCGGAACTTGTTGATGATGAAGCCGCGCACCAGTGGTCGGTAGGCGTCGGGCACGAGGGCGAACGTCCCGTACAGGGCGGCGAATACGCCACCCCGGTCGATGTCGCCGACGATCACCGCGGGCAGGCCCGCCTCGTGGGCCACCCGCAGGTTGACGATGTCATGGTCGACCAGGTTGATCTCGGCGGGGCTGCCGGCCCCTTCGGCGATCACGACGTCGAAGCGGGCCCGGAGGTCTTCGAGGGCGGTGAGGACCTCGTCCAGCAGGCCCGGCTTCATGCGCTGGTACTCCGCCGCGCTGAAGTGGCCGAGGGGGCGGCCGTTCAACACCACCTGGCTGGTGCGCTCGCTGGTCGGCTTGAGCAGGATCGGGTTCATGCCGACCTCCGGCTCGACTCCGGCGGCGAGGGCCTGCACACCTTGAGCCCGGCCGATCTCGCAGCCGGCCGGGGTGACGTAGGAGTTGAGCGCCATGTTCTGCGCCTTGAAGGGCGCCACCTTGATTCCGCGGCGGGCCAGGGCCCGGCACAGTCCGGTGACGACGTGGCTCTTCCCCACGTCGCTGGCCGTGCCGCAGACCATGAGGCCGCCTTTCACGACCCGCTCCGTTCCAGCGCGGCCGAGAGCCGCTCGAGCCCGCCCTCGTCGGGCACCGCCACCCGGGCGTGACCGGGCAGCCCGAACGATGCGCAGTCGCGCACCACGACCCTGTGGGGTATCAGACGGTCGCGTAGGCCGGCGGCGTGACGGCACAGGACGAAGTTGGCGTCCGACGGCAGCGGGTCGAGCCCGTGGGCCGAGAGCAGCTCGACGAGCCGACCCCGCAGGTCGGCGATGCCGGCCGCCCAGCCCACCAGGTCGGCCGACTTCAGGAAATCCGGTAGGGCGGCCACCGCCATCCCGTTGACCGACCAATGGGCCTGGCGCCGCCGCACCGCGGCGGCGAGGGCCGGGTCGGCGATCAGGTATCCGAGTCGTAAGCCGGGGCAGGCGAACAGCTTGGTCAACGAGCCAACCACCGGGACGCCCTCGTCGCCCCGGGTCCACCGCCCGGTCGCCAGCGGGAAGAACGCCTCGTCCCAGACGCCGGCGGTCTCGTCGGCGTCGCTCAGCCGGCCGGTGGGGTTGTGGGGGTTGGACCGCCACCGTGGCCCCGACCCCCGGGGGTGCAGGGAGAACTCCGGCTCGGTGACCGACCCGCCGATCTCGGCGGCCAGCAGCGCGATGGCCTCGGCGCCCCCGTTGGTGAGGACGAGACGGTTCGGGGCGACTCCTATGGCGTCGGCCAGAGCGGCGGTGGCGGACGTCGGGTCGGGGTAGCGGTGGGTGGCGTCGAGATGCCGGCCCACCACGGTCGCCGGGTCCGGCGCCAGCGGGTTCAGGCTGGCCGACAGGTCGAGCACGGTGCGGGGATCGACGCCGAGGGCGGCCGCCACCCGCGCTCCGTCCCCTCCGTGGGGACCGGGCGGGGGCGCCGACCGCTGCGCTGCGGCGCCGGTCAACCGAGCACCCCCGAGGCAGCGAGGAGCGCGGCCAACAGGACGCTCACGTCTCGGCATAGGGCCACGGCCCGGTCGATGTCGCCTGGCTCCGGCGGGCGCCCATCCCCGAGTGACGGACGCACCTCCAACCGGCCCTGGTAGCGGTTGGGGCCACCGAGTCTCAGCCCGAGGGCGGCGGCGTAGGCCGCCTCGGCCACGCCGGCGTTGGGGGACGGATGGGCCCGGGCGTCGCCTCGAGTCGCCCGCCAGACGGCGCCGGCGCAACGGGGACGGACGGTCATGACGAGGGCGGCGGTGAGGCGGGCGGGGACGAAGTTGGCCGCATCATCCAGCCGGGCGCTGGCCCACCCGTAGCGCCGGTACCGGGGACTGCGATGGCCTACGGTGGAGTCGAGGGTGTTGGCGGCCCGATAGGCGAGTACGGCCGGCGCGCCTCCCACCGCTGCCCACAACACCGGAGCGACCACGGCGTCCACGCAGTTCTCCGCCACCGACTCCACCACGGCCCGGGCGACCTCCTTGTCGTCCAGGTCGTCGACGTCGCGGCCCACCAGGGCTGGCAGCCGGCGGCGGGCCTCGACTATGTCCCCGGCGACGAGCGAGTCGCGCACGCCCGCCGCCGCCCGGGTCAGCTCGTGCTGGGCTACGGCCAGGTAGGTGGACGCGGCGGTGGAGTGCAGCAGGGCGCCGGCGGCGGCTCCGGTCGCCACACCCACGCAGGCGTGCGCGACACCGGCCGACCGCCGATCGCGGTAGATCCGTCCCTCGACCATTCTCATCCACGCGCCGAAGACCGACACCGGATGGGGCCGGACCGGCGGCTCCCCCAGGGCCATGTCGGCCACCAGGCCGGCGGCGGCGGCAAGAGGACGCCGCCTCACCAGCGGGCCGCCGCCGTGATCAGCCCGACCGTCTCGGCCAGCAGGCCGGCGGCTCCCAGCACGTCCCCGGTGAACCCGCCCACCCGCCGCCAGGCCAGGGCCACCACCGCACCGAAGCCGACGGCGGCGGCGGCCACCGCGGCCGGGCCGGCCGGCACGGACCACACCGCCGCCACCCCGGCCGAGGCAGCCACGGCGCCGGCTCCGATGATGACCGTCCCCCGACGGCCACCGGGGCGGAAGGCACTGGCCAACCCGACGTCTCGGGCGTAGGGCACCCGGGCCACGGTCACCGCCATGGCCGAGCGCGACACGCACCACAAGGCGCCGAGCAGCAGCGGCGCCGGGCGCAGGGACGCGATCGCCGCCCAGCGGGCCAAGAGGACGACCACAGCCACGCCGACGCCGAAGGCCCCTGCGTCCGGGCGGCGCATGACCTCGAGGCGGCGCTGGCGGGTGAGGTGGGGCAGCAGGCCGTCGGACGCGTCGACCAGGCCGTCGAGATGGAGCAGACCGGTGACGCCGAGGTCGGCCGCCACCACCAGGGCGGCGGCGACGGCGGCCGGCCACCAACGCCCGGCCACCCACCAGGCCCCGCCGAGGATCAGGCCCAGCCCCGCTCCGACCGCCGGAAACCAGGGCAAGGCGCGGGGGCCCGGCCGGCGGGCGCCCCCGACGGCGGTGAGAAAGGACACCGCCTCATACATCCGGGCGTCCCAGAGGCAGGACCCGACCGGCCACCACCAGGAGGACCTCGTCGGCCACGGCGGCCACCGCCCGGTTGAGATCCCCCAGAGCGTCGCGGAAGCGACGACCGGGCTCGGTGGAGGGATGCACCCCGAGGCCGACCTCCTCGGTCACCACGAACGTCGGCTCGGCCCGGTCCGCCAGGGCGGAGCACACCGCGTCGGTGTCGGCCCGAAAAGCGTCGAGGCCGGCCAGCCAGGTGCCGAGGGCGTCGACCAGCACGGTTCCCCTCGTCTGACGCAGGACGGCAGGCAGCTCGGCCCCGCACTCCACCGTCCGCCACGATGCCGGCCGCCGGCGACGATGGGCGGCGATCCTGTCCTCCATGTCCGGGTCGGTGGCAACGCCGGTCGCCACGTAGGTGACCGGGTCGCCGGAGCGGGCGGCCAGCCGCTCCGCCACCTCCGACTTGCCGGAGCGCGCCCCTCCGATCACGAGGGTGATCACGCCCGGCCCGCGCCGGACAGCACGGCGGCGTGGACCGCCCGGGCGAGGCGGCTCCCCCACCGCGAGCGGGGACCCCCGAAATCAGCGGGGGCACCCTCCTCCGGGCACAGGATGCACACGGCGTCGGTGGCGGTGCCGGTGGCGACGACGCCCGCGTCGAGGAGGGCTTGAACCTTGGCCTCGGTGGCGGTGGCCACCGCGTTCACCAGGGCGGCGTCGGAGAGGCGTTGGGGAAGGACGGCGACGACGTTGATGGTGCCGGCGAAGACGGGCGCCCGCTGCGGCTCGGGTGCGGCCGCCATGATCGGCTGGCCCAGGCCGACGGTGGCGACGACCTCTACTCCGTCGTCGACGCCGGTGCGGTGGGCCCGCACGTCGGCGGCGGTGAGCATGCCGACCCCCCGACCGGGCAGGCCCAGCGACACCCCGAGTTTGGCCAGATGGTGGTCAGGGTCGCGCCGGGCGTAGGCCGGGGGGACCTGGGCGTTGACGACCCAGCGGCGGGGCCCGATGCCCCCGCCGTGAGGGGTGCTGGCCACCGACCGCATCGGCTGGGGCCACCGCCAGACCAGAACCGGAAGGTTGCGGTCGCCTTCACGCCTCAAGCGGATGTCGGGCTGCATGGTCGTCCTCGCGTCGCCGAGTGCTCCTCGGGCAGGCAGGTCTCCTGGCTTCCGGATCGACGCCTCCCCCGGCCTTCCCGCCCTCACGGGCCGTGGCCGTTGCTTGGGATCGGCTCCCCGGTCACAGTTGCGGGACAGCCCCGGACTCACACCGGGTTCCCTGCGCTGCGGATCGCACTCTACGCCCCCGGTCCCTCCCCCGCCGGCGGGGATACCCTCCCCGGCCATGACACGAGCCGAGTCGGTCGTCCTCGTCAACACCGGCCACGGCAAGGGCAAGTCCTCGGCCGCCTTCGGGGTGATGGCCCGAGGCTGGGCCCGGGGGTGGAACGTCGCCGTTGTCCAGTTCGTGAAGGGCGGCAAGTGGAAGACCGGCGAGCGCAAGCTCGCCGACCATCTCGGCATCGAGTGGCACACCCTGGGCGACGGCTTCACCTGGGAGTCGACCGATCTCGACGAGACCGCCGCCAAGGGACGCCACGCGTGGGAGGTGGCCCGCCAGAAGCTGGCGTCGGGCCAGTACCAGCTGTTGATCCTCGACGAGCTGACCTACGCGGCCAAGTACGGGTGGGTACCGGTCGCCGAGATCGTGGCCGGCATCACGGAGCGGTCCCCCAAGACCAACGTGGTGGTTACCGGCCGTGACGCCCCCGCCGAGCTGGTCGAGCTGGCCGACACCGTCACCGAGATGCGGGTCGTGAAGCACGCCTACGAGCGCGGCATCAAGGCGATCAAGGGAATCGAGTACTGACCACCGTTCTCGGCCCCCGCATCGTCGTCGCCGGCGTCGCCTCCGGGGTCGGCAAGACGACGGTCGCCACCGGGATCATGGCGGCGCTGCGCCGGCGCGGCCTGCGGGTGGCGGCGGCCAAGGTGGGGCCCGACTTCATCGACCCCGGATACCACGCCATGGCGACGGGCCGGCCCGGACGCAACCTCGACAGCTGGATCTGCGGGGAGGAGGCCATCGCCGGCCTCGCCGGCCGGGCCGCGGCGGGGGCCGACGTGCTGGTGGTGGAAGGGGTGATGGGCCTGTTCGACGGGGCGTCCGGCGGCGGCCCCGATGCCAGCACCGCCTCGGTCGCCCGCCTGATCGACGCCCCGGTCGTTCTGGTGGTCGACGCCTCGGCGATGAGCCGCTCGGTCGCCGCCGTCGTCCACGGGTACGCCACCTTCGAATCCGACGTTCGCCTGGCCGGTGTCGTGCTCAACCGGGTGGGCAGCGCCGGCCACGCCGACCTGCTGCGCGAGGCGCTCGCCCCCCTCGGCGTTCCGGTCCTCGGCGTGCTACGACGCGACGACGCCCTGACGTGGCGCGACCGACACCTCGGGCTGGTGCCGGTGGTCGAGCAACCCGACGCCGTTCGCCGCTCCGTCAAATCGCTGGCGGCGGTGGTGGCGGGCGGCATCGACCTCGAAGGGGTGGTGGCCCTGGCCCGGTCGGCCCCCGACCGGCCGGTGCCGGCGCCGGCCCTGCCCGAGCCGGTCGCCCAGGTCCGGGTGGCGGTGGCGGCCGGGCCGGCGTTCAGCTTCGTCTACCCCGACAACCTCGAGGCCCTCGAGGCGGCCGGCGCCGAGCTGGCGCCCTTCGACCCTCTGTCCGATGCCCACCTGCCCCCGGACGTCGGCGGCGTGTACGTCGGCGGGGGGTTCCCCGAGGTCTACTCGGCCCAGCTGGCCGACAACGTGACGCTGCTCGAGGACGTGCGCCGGCGGCTGACCGGGGGGACGGTGGCGTGGGCCGAGTGCGGCGGGCTTCTATGGCTGGCCCGGTCCCTCGACGGCAGGGCGCTGGCCGGGGTGGTGCCGGCCGACGGCCGGATGAGCGGCCGGCTGACCCTCGGTTACCGCACGGCGACGTTGCGGACCGACTGTCCCCTGGCCCCCGCCGGGGCCACCCTGCGGGGCCACGAGTTCCACTACTCCGAGGTGAGCCCGGCCGGCGACGCCCTCGTCCTGCGGGGCCGGCACGGGACGGGCGCCGGCGGGTTCGCCGACCGGCGCCTCCTCGCCTCCTACCTTCACCTTCACCTCGGCGGGGACCCGTCCCCGGCCGCCCGGTTCGTGGCCTCGGCGGCGGCGCCTCGCGATAGGGTCGGAGACGCCGCGGTGCACGGGAAGCCGGCGCAAGTCCGGAGCGGCCCTGCCACTGTGACCGGGGAGTGACCCCCGAATGCCACCGGGCCCCGCCCGGGAAGGCGGGGTGAGCGCCGATCCGGGAGCCAGGTCACCGGCCGCGGCATCACCACACGCGTTCTGAGGGAGTTCGGAGTTGCGCCCGTCCCTGGTGGGCGTCGGGGTCGGCCCCGGCGATCCCGAGCTGCTCACCCTCAAGGCGCTGGCCGCCCTACGGGGGGCCGACCGCGTGTTCGGTCCCACGATGGCGGTGGACGCCGTCGGCCGTGCCGAGTCGATCGTGCGCCAGGCGGCGCCGGACGTTGTCGTCGAACGACTGGTGTTCGCCATCGTGCGCGACGACGGGGCCCGTCGGGCCGCTCACGAGCAGGCGGCCGACCGGGTGGTGGCCTGCCTCGAGGAGGGTGAGAGGGTCGCCTTCGTGACCCTCGGCGACCCCAACGTCTACAGCACCTTCCACCACCTCGCCGCCCTCGTGCAGCGGCGCCGCCCGCAGACGCCCGTGGAGACCGTGCCCGGCATCATGGCCTTTCAGGCGTTGGCGTCGACATCGGGCACGGTGGTGCTCGACGGGTCGGAGCGGTTGCATCTGGTGAGCGCGGTGGACGGCCCCGAGGTCCTCGAGGTTCCGCTGGCCGACCCCGAGGCGGCCATCGTGGTCTACAAGGGCGGTCGGCACCTGCCGGCGCTGGCAGCCCGGCTCGACGCCGCCGGCCGCCTGGAGGGGGCCGTGTTCGGTGAGCTGCTGGGCCTGCCGGGCGAACAGGTGGGGCCGGTGGCCGACGCCACCTCGTCGCCCGCCGCCTATCTGGCCTGCGTGCTGGTGCCTCCCCGCCGCGAGGCGCCGTCGTGATCTCCTTCGTCGGCGCCGGACCCGGGGCGCCCGATCTCATCACCCTGCGCGGGCGCGACCGTCTGGCCGCGGCGGACGTGGTCATCTGGGCGTCGTCCCTGGTGCCGGAGGCGGTGCTGGCCCACGCCGGCGGGAACGCCGAAATCCACGACTCGAAGACGATGACCCTCGAGGACGTGCTCGCCGTGTACGCGTCCCACCCCGACGCAGCCATAGTCCGCCTCCACTCGGGCGACCCCTCGGTCTACGGCGCCATCCAGGAGCAGATCGACTGGTGCGTCGCCCAGGAGCGCGATTTCGAGATCGTCCCGGGCGTCAGCTCGTTGGCTGCCGCCGCCGCCGCGGTCGGTCGTGAGCTGACCATCCCCCGGGTCGCCCAGAGCGTGGTCATGACCCGCCTGGCGGGGCGCACCGCGGCCAGCATGCCCGAGCGCGAGTCCGTCGCCGCCTTCGCCGCCCTCGGCGCGACCATGGCCGTCTTCCTCTCCGCGGCCCGACCGGCCGAACTCCAGGCCGAGCTGCTCGGAGAGGGGTCCGCCTACGGCCCCGACACCCCGGCCGCCGTCGTCGTTCGTGCCTCGTGGCCCGACGAGATGGTGGTCCCCACCACGGTGGGGCAACTGGCCGAGACGCTGGCCCGGACCGGCGCCCGCACGACCGTGCTGGTCCTCGTCGGCCCCGCCCTGCAGGGCGCGGCCAACCGCAGCCACCTCTACTCCCCTGCCTTCGCCCACCAGTTCCGCCGCCGTTCCCTGCCGGGCACCACCGCCGGGCGCCCGGCCTGATGGGCCCCCGGGTGCGCACCTCGGAGCCGGCGCTGAGCGAGGTGGTGGCGGCCCGCCGGCGCGGGCTGCGCACCGGGTGGACCACCGGAACCTGCGCGTCGGCGGCGGCCAAGGCGGCGGCCCAGTGGCTGGTGACGGGCGAACCGCCGTCCCGGATCGAGGTGGCGCTTCCGTCTGGCCGCCGGGTCAGCTTCGCGGTGGAGGCCGAGGCCGCCCACCGCTGCGCGGTGGTCAAGGACGCCGGCGACGACCCCGACTGCACCAACGGCGCTCGCATAACCGCCGAGGTGGCGCCGGCACCAGGGTCGACGCAACTGCTGGCCGGACCCGGCGTGGGGGTGATCACCCTGCCGGGCCTCGGCCTGCCGGTGGGGGCTCCGGCCATCAACCCCGTGCCCCGGCGCATGATCCTCGCCGCCCTCGCCGAGGTGACCGACCGGCCGCTGACCGTCACGTTCTCCGTGCCCGGCGGGGAGGCCATGGCCGCCGAGACCACCAACGAGCGGCTGGGAATCGTGGGGGGCATCTCGCTGCTCGGGACCACCGGCGTCGTGCGGCCCTTCTCCACGGCGGCCTACCGGGCGTCGGTGGTGCAGCAGGTGGACGTGGCCGCCGCCCAGGGACAGCACACGATGGTGTTGGCGACCGGGCACCGCTCGGAGAAGGCGGCGTTCCGGCTCCGGTCCGACCTTCCGCCCGTGTGCTTCGTGGAGGTCGGGGACTTCACCGGCATCGCCCTGCGGCGGGCCGCCGCCGCCGGTATGGAGCGGGCCGTGTTCGTCGGTATGGCCGGCAAGATCTCGAAGCTGGCCGCCGGGGTGATGATGACCCACTTCCACCGGTCCGAGGTCGACTCCTCCCTGCTCGACGAGGTGGCCCGCGCCTCTGGCGCGCCCCGCCCTGTGGTGGAGGCCGCCACCGCCACCAACACCGCCCGGCACTTCTTCGAGGTGTGCATGGAGACCGGCCACGTCGAGTCTCTCCAAGAGCTGTGCCGGCGCGCCCGCGCCGCCTGCGTGTCCCACGCCGGCGGCCGCCTGGCCGTCGAGGTGCACATGGTCGACTTCGAGGGCGAGGAAGTGGTCGCCAGTGCCTGAGCGGGTCGTTGTCATCGGTGTCTCGTGCGACGACGGCCGCATACCCAGTTCCCTCGCCCCTCTCGTCGCCCGCTGCGACCTCGTGGTCGGCGGCCGGCGCCACCTCGACCGTCTGGCGCCGCCCGGGTCACGCACGGCGGTGATCGGCGCTGACGTCGGTGCCGCCCTCGACACGATCGAGGCCGAGGACGGGGTGGTCTGTGTGCTGGCCTCCGGAGACCCCGGCTTCTTCGGTTTCCTCCGCCCCCTGGCGTCCCGGCTGGGCCCCGAGCGCCTCGAGGTGCACCCGGCGGTGTCGGCGGTGGCGGCGGCCTTCGCCCGAGTGGGTCTGCCGTGGGACGACGCCGTCGTGGTGTCGGCTCACGGGCGTCCGCTCGACGACGCCGTCAACCGGGCGGCGACTGCGGCGAAGGTGGCCGTGCTGACGTCGCCCGACAACCCTCCCGAGGCGCTGGGGAAGGCGCTGGTGACGGCCGGGGGGCCCGGACATCGCGTCGTCGTGTGCTCCCGCCTGGGTGCGGACGACGAGTCGGTCACCGACGCTGATCTCGACGAATTGGCGGCCGGTGGGTGGGACCCGCTGTCGGTGGTGCTCCTGCTCGGATCCGAGCCCGTCGCCGGCGGCCCGACCCTGGCGTGGGGCCTTCCGGTCGACCGCTTCGAGCACCGGTCGTCGATGATCACCAAGGCGGAGGTGCGCGCGGTGGCCCTGGGCAAGCTCGGCCTGCCCCCGACCGGTGTTCTGTGGGACGTGGGGGCGGGCAGCGGCAGCGTCGCCATCGAAGCGTCCCGTCTGGCGCCCGGCCTGGAGGTCTACGCCGTCGAGCGTGATCGCCAACAGGCGGAGCGGGCCGGCAGGAACGCCTCGGCCCACGGGGCGTCGGTGCGGGTGGTGAACGCCGAGGCGCCGGCCGGCCTGGCCGGCCTGCCCGACCCGGACCGGGTGTTCGTCGGGGGGGGCGGCGTGGTCGTACTGGAGGCGGCGCTGGCCCGGCTCCGTCCCGGCGGGCGGATCGTCGCCACCTACGCCGCCGTGGACCGGGCCGCCGCGGCCGCCCACAGTCTCGGCCACGTCGTCCAGGTGGCGGTGTCACGCGGCGAGCACCTGCCGGATGGAGGCATCCGGCTGGCGGCCGACAACCCCGTCTTCGTGGCATGGGGACCCGACGAGTGAGGGTCGTTTCGGTGTCGGTCACCGACCGGGGGCGTCAGCTCGCCGAGCGGCTGCCCTACGAGAGCCTCCACGGCTCGGCGGCGGAGACGATCCGCCGCCTGTGGCCCGAGGTCGAGGGGTTGGTGCTCATGCTGGCGACCGGCGCCGCCGTGCGCATCGTCGCTCCCCTGCTGACGTCCAAGGACCGCGACCCGGCCGTGGTCTGCGTGGACGAGGTCGGCCGCCACGCCGTGGCTCTGTGCGGAGGCCACGGGGCGGGCGCCAACGCCCTGGCCCGGGAGGTCGCCGCCCTTCTCGGGGCGGAACCGGTGATCACCACGGCGACCGACGCCGTGGGTTGCCCGGCCCTCGACCTGCTTCCCGGGTACGTGGCGTCCGGCGACGTCGCCGGCGTGAGCGGGGCCCTGCTCGCCGGCCGGCCCCCGACGGTGGAGGTCCGGGTGCCGGGCTGGCCGCCGCCGGCCGAGCTGGCCCAGGGGACGGGCCCGGAGCGGGTGATCGTCGCCGACACGGTGCTGGCCGGCGAGCCGGGCACGGTCGTGCTCCACCCTCCTTCGCTGGTAGCGGGGATCGGCTGCTCGACCGACGCCACGCCGGACGAAGTGCGGACGCTGCTGACCGACACCCTGCGCGAGTCCGCCCTGGCCCCGGCCAGCGTGGCGACGGTGGCGACGATCGACCGGCGAGCGGACCACCCGGCCCTCACCGGGCTCGGGCTCCCCGTGGTGAGCTTCCCTGCCGCGGAGCTGGACGGAGTGGCCGTCCCCAACCCGAGCCCGGCCGTGCGGGCCGCCGTCGGCACCTCCGCCGTGGCCGAGGCCGCCGCCATCCTCGGCGCCGGGCCCGGCTCGGCGTTGGTCGCGCCCAAGCGGAAGTCGGCGACGGCGACCGTCGCCATCGCCCGCCGGCGGCGCCCCGTCGGGCGACTGTCGATCGTGGGTCTGGGGCCGGGGGATATCGCCCATCGCACCCCGGCGGCGGCCGCCGCGGTCCGCGGGGCCGAGGTGGTCATCGGCTACCGGGCCTACCTGGACCAGGCGACGGACCTGCTCACCGCCTCCCAGCGGGTCGAGTCGTCACCCATCGGGGACGAGGTCCAAAGGGCGAGACGGGCCCTGGAGGAGGCCGCCACCGGCCGGCGGGTGGCCCTCGTGTGCTCAGGGGACGCCGGCGTGTACGCCATGGCTTCCCTGGTCGTCGAACTGGCGTCGCCCGAGGTCGAGATCGAGGTGGTGCCGGGCATCACCGCCGGGCTGGCCGCCGCGTCGCTCCTCGGGGCGCCGCTCGGCCACGACCACGCCGTCGTCAGCCTGTCGGATCTGCTGACCCCGTGGGAGGTGATCGAACGGCGGGTGACGGCGGCGGCCGAGGCCGACCTGGTGGTGGTCTTCTACAACCCGCGCTCGGCCGGGCGACACTGGCAGCTGGGGGCGGCCATCGACATCCTGCGCCGGCACCGGCCCCCCACGACACCGGTCGGTGTGGTGACCGACGCCTACCGGCCGGGCCAGCAGGTGACCCGCACCACCCTCGACGCCTTCGACCCGTCGCTCGTCGGCATGACCAGCTGTGTGGTCGTGGGCTCGAGCACCACTACGACCGTCGCCGGCCGCATGGTGACGCCCCGGGGGTACCGACGGTGCCCGTGACCGTCCTCGCCCGGTTGTGCACGGCCTGCGGGGTGTGCCTACCGACCTGCCCGGAGCGGGCTCTGCAACCGGCGCCCGGCCACCCGGCGGTCGACGCGACCCGGTGCACCACCTGCCTCGCCTGTGTGGAGGTTTGCCCCCGCGACGCCCTGGAGGTCACCGCGTGATCCACCCGATCGAAGAGGAGAGCTACCGGATCCTGGCCGGGCGCGTCGACCTGTCCGGCCTGCCGCCGCTGTCGCGGGCGGTGGTGGCGCGGATCATCCACGCCAGCGCCGACGTCGAATACGCCACCACGACCGTCACGGACGAGGCCGCCCTCGCCGCGGCCGTGCGGGCCCTGCAAGACGGCGCGCCGGTGGTCGCCGACGTGGAGATGGTGGCATCGGGCATCACCGGGGCCCCGGCGGGCTGCTACCTCGATCGGGTCGGCCCGGGCGCCCGACCGACCCGCAGCGCCGCGGCAATCAGGGCGGCAGCCGCCGAGCACCCCGATGGGGCGATCTTCGTCATCGGCTGCGCGCCCACGGCCTTGTTCGAGCTGGTCGAGCTGGCCGGGTCCGGCAGGGTGCGACCGGCTCTCGTCGTCGGTATGCCGGTCGGGTTCGTGGGCGCCGCCGAGTCGAAAGAAGCGTTGCGGGCCAGCGGCCTTCCGTCGGTCAGCAACCGGGGGGAGAAGGGAGGCTCGGCCGTGGCCGCCGCCGCCTTCAACGCCATCGCCCGCATCGCGGCACGCGAAGGGGACTCCGATGGCTGAGGTGCCCGTCGCCGCCCCCGACGCCGTCGTCCTGGTGGCCCACGGATCGCGCTCCCCCGCCGGACGCGAGGAGATGGAGGCCCTAGCCGCTTCCGTCGCCCGGGCCCGTCCCGGCGTCGAGGTCCGCCTGGGCTACCTGGAGCTGTGCGACCCGCCGGCGGCCGCGGTGATCGACGACGTGCTGAGCGCCGGGGCATCCTGCGTGGCGGTGACGCCGTTGATGCTCCACGCCGCCGGCCACTCCAAATCCGACGTCCCCGCCGTGGTGGCCGCCGCCCGGGCCCACCACCCCGGCGCCCGCCTGGTGTACGCCCGGCCTCTCGGCGCCGACCACACCTTGTTGACGTTGGCCCGGGCCCGGCTGGCGGAGGCCGGGGGCTGCGGCCTTCCGCTCGCCGTGCTGGCCCGGGGCAGCTCCGACCCCGACGCCAACGCCGAGGCCTACCGGGTCAGCCGCCTGCTGGCCGACATGTGCGCCACGTCCGTGGTCGCCACCGGGTTCTCCGGGGTGACCTGGCCGAGCGTGCCCGAGGCCCTCGAGCAGCTGCGCCGGTTGGGGGCCGAGCAGGTGGCCGCCTTCGCCTGGTTCATCGCCACCGGGCTGCTCGTCGACCGGATGCAGGAAGACTTCGGCCGCTTCTCGGACCGGACCGGAGTTCCGGTCGTGTTCGCCGGCCATCTGGGGGTCGGGCCTGGGGTGGTCTCCCTCGTGCTGGAGCGGGTGGACGAGGCGATGGCCGGACAGGCGGTTCCCAACTGCGACGCCTGCGCCTATCGGCGGCCCTTCCCCGGGCTCGAGGAGCGGGTCGGCCTGCCGATCGGCGTGGGTCACTCCCACCTGGCGTCCGACCATCTCCACCAGGCCCACCGCCACCACCACTGAGCCCCGGGGGAGGCGCCGGCGCGGTCAGCAGCGGCTGTCGGCCCAGCCGGCGATGAGGTCGGCCGCCGCCTGGCGGGCCCCGGCCGGTTGTTGCAGGTAGTGATCGCCGGCGATCATCTCGAGCGTCTTGTCCGGCGCGGCCAGGGCGGCGTGGATGGCCCGGGCGTCGGACGGGTAGCAGCCCTGGTCGCCGGTCGACTGGACCACCAGCGACGGTTGGGTGACGCGGGCCAGATGAGGTTCGGCCCGGCACTGCGAGTCGGTGAGGCTCCACATGGAGAGCCAGGACCGGACCGTGTTGCTGGCGGCCAGGCCGAAAGGTGTCCGGTTGGCCACGGCCGGGTCGCCGAAGTAGCAGCCCACCGGGCGGTCGGACGGGTCGATGGCCAGGTCGAGGAAGCGCAGGTCGGCCCAGGTGCGGAAGACCGGGAAGATGCGGTCGTAGGTCACCGCCGCCGCCAGCCGCTCGAGCTGGTCGTGGCACCAGGCGGTGATGCGGTGGTTGCGCTCCTGCTGAGCGCGGCGGTAACGGGCCACGAAACCCTCGTCGTAGGGGGGTCCGTGGGCCCGGTCGTACATGTCGAGGCCGGCGTCGACCGACAGAGGGTCGGACTCGTCGGTCACCGACGGGTCCAGCCACGCCGTCAGCACGTCGGGCCGTCCGGGGTGGGCGTTGAGCGACACGAACAGGTCGGCGGCGGGAAGGGACAGGGCGGCGTCGGGCAGGTAGGAGCCGGGGCTGGGCGTCAGGTTCGGCTCGAGAGCCTGGCTCTGGTAGGCGCTCATGAGCGAGGCGCCCCCCGAGTTGCCAAGGAGGATGACCGTGTCGACCCCCGCCACCTCTCGGAGCCACCGCACCCCCACGCCGATGTCGACCACCGCCTGCTCGAGGCAGAAGTAGTGCCCGACGCCGCGGTAGCGGGTGTTCCACCCGAGGAACCCGTAGCCCCGCTCGGCCAGAGGGGCGGCCAGGTAGTGCTCGGAGAAGTCGACCTCGTAGTGAGTGGCCACGAAGGCGGCCCGGGGGCGGCCCGACGGTGCGTGCCACAGCCCCTGGCAAGGGTTGCCGCCGGCACCGGCGCGGCCCATCGTCGGCGACGGCGCCGACACGAACTCCGGAGCCACGCTCAGCTGCCGATGGCGCCCAGGTCGACCATCACCTTGCGGTGGTCCCACGAGACGACCTTCTCCGCCTTCACCCGCACGATGACGCGCTGGTGGGCCAGGACGGCGGCGTAGGCCTCCGCCGCCGGGTCGAGCTCTCCGTCGGAGTAGCGGGTGAACAGGCTCCGGCCGAAGTCGGCCGACGACTGGTAGTCGTCGATGATCTGGGCTCGCCCGAGGAGCTGGACGGCGCGGAACTGGTCGAGACGGTCGCCCTCCTCGACCAGACAGGTCACCCGGTCGTCCACCCGCAGGTTGCGGACCTTGCGCGACTCGCCGTCGGTCCAGAAAGCGACGTCGCCCTCCAACAGGTCATAGGACAGCGGTACGACGTGGGGCCATCCGTCGTGACCGTTGGTCGTCACGTACGCCTTGCGGCCGCGCTCCAGCAGCTGGCGCACCTCTTGTTCCGACATGCGCATCTGGTTGCGCTGAGACACCTACGCCACCTCCCAGCAGTGGCCCGGGCTAGGGGATGTCGGCCAGCTGGCTGCCGGTCGACCGGGCCGGTGCGTGACGCACGGCGTCGTCCCCTAGCGGCCGGGTCCAGGCGGCGAACTCCAGCAGGATCCCGTCGGGATCGAAGAAGTAGATCGACCGCACGAAGGTGCCGTCGTGGGGGTGTTCGCTGACACCCATGGGGCTGTCGTCGTGGTTCATGATGTCGGCCGCCTCGACTCCTCGGGCCCGCAGCTTCTCGAGGTACTCGTCGATCCGCTCGGCCGGAACGTCGAAGGCCACATGGTTCATGGAGCCGATGGCCGTCACCAGCTCGCCCCCGCTCGGCAGCGTTCGGGGCGAGGCCACTCCAGGAGCCGGCTCGGGGGCGTTCGGGAACCAGAAGAAGGCCAGGGCGTCGCCGTTGCCGGCGTCGAAGAAGAAGTGCTGGCCCATGCCGAAGGGGAGCTCGATGGTCTTGATGAGCGGCATGCCGAGGACGTTGGTATAGAAATCCACCGTTCGCTCCATGTCGCGACAGACCAGGGCAAGGTGATTGATGCCGCCCAGCTCGAACTCGTTGTTCGGCGGTGACTGTCTCCTCATCTGACTCCCCCCGTCCGGAGCACCCCCTCAGCCGAGCGTAGTCTCACCTGGCCATGTGCGGGCGCTTCCAGTCATCTTCTCCGACCTCCGACCTGGTCGAACGCTACGGCGCCCGCCCGGCCTCGGACACGGCCGAGGCCCAGCCCAAGTGGAACGTCGCCCCCACCGACGCGGTGCGGGTCGTCCGCCAGCCTCCGGAGGGTCAACTCCGGCTGGAGGCAGCCCGCTGGGGATTGCACCCTTCGGGCGCGGCCCGCCTGCTCATCAACGTCAGGGCCGAGACCCTGCTCGGACGGGCGGCGTTGCGCTGGTCTCGGGTGGTGGTGCCGGCCGACGGTTTCTACGAGTGGAGACCTTCGACGCGGGGCTCGGAGCCGTTCCACTTTCGCCGGACAGACGGTGACCTGTTGAGCCTCGCCGGGATGTGGGCGCCCGGAGCGGACGGCGCGCCGGCATCGGTCGCCATCGTCACCACCGACGGCGGGGAGGACCTCGCCGGCGTCCATGACCGGATGCCGGTCGTGCTGGAGGAGGGCGACTGGCAGCAATGGCTGGAGGCCCCTGGCGGCCAGCCTTGGCACCTGGCCGAGCTGCTGCGGCCGTCACCCGCCCGCACGCTGGTGGCTCGGCGGGTGTCGACGCAGGTGAACCGGGTGTCCAACGACGGTCCCGCCCTCCTCGATCCGCCGCCCGAGGATGCCGCCACCCAACCGATGCTCGAGGGCTTCGGCTGAGTCCAGCTCACCGGAACGGCAAGGCCGCCGGCCCCGGTGGGTGGGCCTGTTCGGGAGCTACCTTGAGCGGGCCGGCACCGATCCGGCGGGGGGAACGGGGGACCAGATGGAAGGCATGGAGGGGTATCCCGACCGAGCCGCCCGGCGGGTGGCGATCCAGTCGATGAGGGCGGTGGAGTCCGGCGACCGCGAGGGGTGGCTAGCCCTGTTCACCGACGACGCCATCGTGCAGGATCCCATCGGCCCTTCCCCCCTCGATCCCTCGGGTGAGGGGCACCGCGGCCGTGACGCCATCGCCGCCTTCTACGACAACATCGTCTCCCAGGGCCGGATCAGCTTCCGCATCCGTGAGTCGTATGTCGCTGGCGACGAGTGCGCCAACGTGGGCACCATCACCACCGCCTTCCCCGACGGCAGCCGGGTGGTGGTCGAAGGCGTTTACACCTACCGGACCGACGGCGGGGAGCGGCTCACCGCCCTGCGCGCCTTCTGGGACTACGAAGCAGCCAAGTTCGAGCCCGCCCCCGGGTAACGGCGTCAGCCGTTGGGCGTGACCACCGCTCGGCCGGAGACCTCCCCGGCCCGGAAGCGCCGGTAGGCCTCGGGCGCCTGCTCGAACGGGAAGACCTCGGCGTCCACTCGGATCACCTCGGCCTCGGCCAGGGCGATGACCTCCTGGAGGTCGCCGATCGTGGAGCTCATCGGGGCGAACACCTCACATCCGGCGGGCAGCAGGCCCTGTCCCACCGCCACCGTGCCGCCGCCGACCCCGACGAAGGCGATGGCGCCCATGGGAGCGGCGCAGCGCACGGCGAGCTTCATGGTGTCGTCGGCGCCGACGAAGTCGAGCACGACGTCCGCCCCTTCCCCTCCGGTGAGGTCGCGCACCTCTCTCCCTGCCCGTCCGTCGATCACCTCGTCGGCCCCGAGGGCCGTGGCCGCCCGCCTCCGGTCTGCGGAGCGGTCGACGGCGACTATCCGGGCGGCGCTCAACGCCTTCAGGAGCTGGACGGCGAAGCCGCCGAGCCCTCCGACGCCGATGACTAGGGCGGTCGACCCGGGCACCAGCTTGGGCAACGTTCGCCGCACGGCGTGGTACGAGGTGGCGGCGGCGTCGGTGAGCGGGCCGGCCGTGCGCGGGTCGACCTGGCGCAGCGTGACCAGCTCATGGCGGGGGACGACCAGGTAGGAAGCGAGGCCGCCGTCGGCCCCGAACCCGCGGCCGAACCAACCGAACCGGAAACAGTGGTTGGTCTGGCCCCGGCGGCACCGGGCGCAGCGACCGCAGAACGAGCCCGACGACGCCGCCACCGCCTCGCCGAGGGAGAACTCGTCGACCCCGTCGCCCACGTCCTCGACCCATCCGGCGTTCTCGTGGCCCAGGGTGAAGGGCAGCTCATAGGGGTAGTCGCCGGGGGCGTCGAGGAAGTGCAGGTCGGTTCCGCACAATCCCACCCCTGCCATCTTGACCAGCACCTCGCCCGGCCCGGGGCGGGGCACCTCGACCTCGGCGAAGCCGGCCGGCGGGTCACCTCCGGTCAGGCGAAACGCCGTCATCTTGGCCATTCCGGAGCGGCTCAGCCGACGAGTTCGGGGTGTCGGGCGCTGACCATGCGCCGGAAGCCGTCGCGCCATTCGACAGTGGTGGGCCCGATCAGCTCGTGCATGCGAGTCAGGTCCACCGCCACGCTGGGTATGGCGGCGTCGGTGTGCACGAACGTGGGCTCGAGCCCGGTCAGCTCACCGAGGTAGGCGCACCAGTCCTCCACGCTGACCACGTCGTTGCCGGCCCAGTTCACGACGGTGGCGGGCACGTCGGCCACCGCCAGCAGCTTGGGCACGGTGGCCAGGATGTCGTCGGCGTGGATGGGGTTGTAAAGGCTCGGGGCGTCGGTGTGGACCTCGACGGGGTGGCCGGCGACCATCGTCTCGAGGTGCATGAGGGGCAGGCCGAAGGTGTCCCCGTAGGGGACGTTCAGGCGGGCGATGGTCGTGGGCAGCCCCAGCTGGCGGGCGCAGAAGCGCACCACCGCCTCGGCGGCCACCTTGCTGATGCTGTAGGTGGGAAGGAGGGGCCGGTGGCTGTCCCCCAGCGGATCGCCCTCGGCGAAGCGACGATGGTGGTCGGGCTGGTAGACCCCCGTCGAGGAGCAGTGGAGAAACGCCTTGGCCGCCCGGCAGTGCCACATGAGGCCCCCGGCGCCGCCGGCGTTGCCGTCGAGGGCCTTCCCCCAGTTGTTGGTGTGGACCACCGACAGGTTGAGCACGTAGGAGAAGTCGTCGGGCAGCTCACCGAACGACCCGGCCACGAGGTCGATCTCGGCGCAGCGAACCCCAGCCTCCTCGAGACGGTTGCGGGCGTCGGGGTTGCGGAAGCGGGCGGCCGCCCACACCTCGTTGGACCCGGCGAGGGAGAGGGTGAGGGGGAAAGCGACCTGACCGGTCGCCCCGACCACGAGGATCTTCTCCCCCGTCAGCGCTCCGGCGTTCCTGGCGTCGGTCACCGCCCACCCCCGGCGAGGGAGAAGTCGAAGCAGGGCTCGTAGCGGCGCTCGGCGATCCGCCAGCCCGCCGCCGTGCGAGCCCAGCGGTCCACGTACCAGTTGCCGATCAGCGACCCGTGACCGCCGGCACCGAGCGGGTTGAGACAGAGCGTCCGGGTGTCGGCCCGGTCACCGTCGATGAAGATCCGGGTGGTTCCGGTCAGGTGATAGTAGGGAGTGAGGTGGGGCATCACCCCGGCCAGGAACGACTTGAGGGAGGCGACATCGGCGGCTTCGACGCCCGTCGCCCGGTAGTCGAGCACGGCGTCCGCCGCGAACACGTCGTCGAGCAAATCCCACTCCTGCTGGTCGACGGCGTGGCTGTATTCGGCCAGCACCTGCTGGATCTCCAGCCGGTCCGAGATCTCCTGCACGCTCAGCACGTCGCCTCCTCGTGTTGTGACGCCGACACCGCCCAGTCGCGGATCATTCGCCGCTGGAGCTGGCCCGTCGCCGGGGTACGCGGCAACCGTTCGGCGAACAACAGCCGCCGAGGGTGCTTGTAACGGGCCAGTAACGGGCCCAGGTGGTGGCGGACGCTGGCCAGATCGGGGCGGGGGGTGTCCCCATCGACGACCAGCACGGCGCACACCAACTCCCCCCACTCGTCGTCGGGGAGGCCCACCACCGCCACCTCGCGCACACCCGGATGGGTCCGCAACGCCAACTCGACCTCCGCCGGGGCGACGGTCTCCCCGCCGGAGCGGATGGTCTCGGCCACCCGGCCGGTGATCGTCAGGTAGCCCTCGTCATCCAGCGAGGCGGTGTCGCCGGTCAGGTACCACCCGTGGCGCAGGACCCGCGACGTCTCGTCGGGCAGGTCGAGGTAGCCCGACATCAGAAACGGGTTGCGCACCCTCAGCTCGCCGTCGGCGCCGACCTCGGCCTCGACCGGAGGGGCCGGCCGTCCCACCGTGCCCGCCTTGCGGAACAGGTCCTCGTCACCGAGGACGGCGAGCCGTCCCGCTTCGGTGGAGCCGTAGAAGACGGACGTGGTCGTGCCGGGCAGACGGGCCTTGATGCCCTCCAGCAGGGAGGCGGAGAAGGCGGAGGTGCCGGTGTCGGCCTGACGCAGGCTGGTGAGATCGCCGGTGTGCGCCGGGCAGGCGAGGACCCGCTCCCACAGTGCTGGGATGAGGTACATCCACGTCGGGCGCCAGCGCTCCACCCCGGCGACGATGGCGGGGCCGTCGGTCGAGCTCACCAGGTGGAGGGCCCGCAGCCCGTGGGCCGCCTCCATGACGTAGTGCCACCAGGCCCAATGGAACTGGGGGAAGGCAGTGAGCATGCCCCCCTGGCCGTTGGTGCTGAACGTTCCGCCACCGGGGAAGGCCCGCAACCAGCTGGCCCGGTGGGAGAGCACCACTCCCTTGGGGCGACCGGTGCTACCGCTGGTGAGGAACACGGCGTGGGCGGAGTCGTCCCCGACCGGGGCGGTCGGCGCCGAAGGGGAGGCGGCCGCCAGGGCGTCGTCGAGAGGGCCTCCCAACCGGACCGACCGGACATCGAGGGCGTCGGTGACCGCCGTTGCCGCGTCGGCGCGACCGCCGTCCGCCACCAGCAGCCGGGGGCCCAGATACTCCACCGCCGTCAGCGCCTCGGACTCGGTGAGGGCCGGATTGAGCGGGCAGAACACGACGCCGGCCCGGGCACACCCCCAGAAGGCGCCCACCGCGTCGAGCGAGCTGGGCGACCACCACGCCACCCGGTCCCCGCCGCCGGCGCCGGCCCCTTTCAACCAGTTGGCCCAGCGCGAGGCGGCCCGGTCGATGTCGCCGTAGGTCGCCGAGCGGCCTCCTACGGACGTGGCGACGGCCCCCGGCGCCAGCCGGGCCGCCCGCCGCAGGATTCCGTCGACGAGCAGGCGGCTCACGCCGTCTTGAGCTCCCCCACCGGGAAGGTCGGCTCGAAACGGTCCTCGAGGTAGTCCGGCCCCTCGGGGGTGGCGACGAACCAGCCGGTGGGGCACATGGTCAGCACCTCCACCAGCCCGAAGCCCGCTCCCTCCATCTGCAGCTCGAACGCCCGGCGCAGGTAGCGCTTGGTCCGGGCGATCGAACCGGCATTGTTCACCGCACCCCGGGCCACATAGACCGAGCCCGGCAGCCGGGCCACCAGGTCGGCCACCGGTATCGGATGACCGTGCGACGCCGGGTCGCGCCCGTCGAGGCTGGTCTTGGTGCGCTGGCCGACGACCGTCGCCGCCGTCATCTGCCCGCCGGTGTCGCCGAAGACGCCGTTGTTCAACATGATGCAGGTGATCCGCTCGCCCCGGCCGGCGGCATGCAGCACCTCCTGGAGCCCCTCGCTGGCCATGTCCCCGTCGCCCTGCAGGGTGAACACGGCAGCCTGGGGCTGGACCCGCTTGACCCCGGTGGCCACGGCCGGCGCCCGACCGTGCAGGCACTGGAGGAAGTCGACGTCGGCCAGCCGCACGATGTTCGTGTAACAGCCGTGGCCGACCACCCCGATGGCGCGCCGCTCCAGCTCGAGCTCGCTGATCACCTCCAGGAGGAGGCGCCAGGCGACCGGGTGCCCGCAGCCGGGACACAGGTGGTGCTCCTCGCTCAGCTGCAATGGAGCGCTGGAGGAAGCCACCTTGGCCGCAGGGATGTCAGGGGCAGAGTCCGTCGGGATATGGGTCATCGTTCGTCTTCCTGTCGCACGGCGGCGAGCACCCGTTGGCGGATAGAGCCGACCTCGAGCAGATCACCCTGGCGCATGCCGCTGCCGTCGATGCTCACGCCTCCTATGAACTGCACCGGGCAGCGACCAGCGATGGAGAGGCGGACGTCGTCGATCATCTGGCCGGCGTTGACCTCGTAGACGAGGACCTTGCGGGCCGCCGAGGCGGCCGCCGCCAGGGCCCGCTCGGGGAAGGGCCAGAGGCTTATAGGCCGGAAGGAGCCGATCCGCATCCCCTCCGCCCTCAGCTCGTCGACCACGTAGTCGACGAACGGCCCGGCGGTGCCGAAGGAGACGACCAGATACTCGGCGTCGTCGGCGAGGTAGGACTCGTGGCGCATCTCCTGCCCGGCGATGGAGTCGAACTTCTCGGCCAGTCGGCGCCAGTGGGCGTCCGGTCCGGGGCCGGGGTCGTTGGCCTTGCCCATGGCCCAGGTCCAAATCTGGCGCGACTTTCCGGTGCCGCCACGACTGCCGTCCAGCGCCCAGTCCTTCGGCGGCAGCGGCCCGTACTGGCGGGGTGACACGTCGACCGACATGTAGGTGTGGGCGACGAGGTAGTCCCCGTAGAGGATCACCGGCGCCCGGTACTGGTCGGCCAGGTGGAACAGCAGCTGGGTGTGCTCCACCGCCTCGCCGACGTCTTTGGGGGCGAGGGTGATGGTGCGGTAGTCGCCCCACCCACCGCCCCTCGTGCACTGGAAGTAGTCCTGTTGACCCCGGGCCATGTTGAACACCACGAAGGGGACCTCGTTGAGCGCCGCTTCGGCGATGGCTTCCTGCATGAGGGCGATCCCCTGCCCGCAGGAGCCGGTGGCGGCCCGGGCCCCCGCCGCCGCCGCACCGAGGACCATGTTGACACCCTCGATCTCGCTCTCGACGTTGATACAGGTTCCCCCCACCTCAGGGAGCCGTCGGGACATGCTCTCCAGCAGGTCAGTGAACGGCAGCATGGGGTAGCCGGCGAAGAAGCGGCACCCGGCAGCCACGCAGGCCTCGGCCACCGCATCGGAGCCCTGCATCAGCGCCGTGGCCATCACTGCTCCGATCCGGGGCTGTCTCGTATCTCGGTGGCGACCGGCTCGTCGAACTTGTACACCTCGAACACGTAGTCCGGGCACACGGCATGACACGCCCGGCAGGCGGTGCACCCCGGTCGCAGCAGCGGGTAGCGGTAGCCGGACCGGTTGACCTCGCTCGACATCTCCAACACACCGGGGCGACACGCCGGTATGCACAGCTCGCAGCCCTTGCACCGCTCCACGCCGATGACGACGGTGCCGCGGGTGACGATCGTGCTCATCCGGGCCGGCCCGCCGGTTGCGCCCAGGCCGGGGCGCACTCGGCGTCCACCGCCGCCGCGCCGGCCCGCAGGGCCGCCTCGTTGGCGGCGACGTGCTGGGTGCGATAGGGCGGCACCAGGCGGCGCATCGCCTCGATCAGCGATTCGGTGGCCACCAGACCGGTCGCCGTCCCGTAGGCGCCCAGCAGGACAAAGCCGGCGCTCATCGGAGCACCGAGCTCGGTGGCGATCGCTCCGGCGGGCACCTCGATCACCTGCCCGGAGTCGTAGGCGAGATCGGGGGCCGACACCAGCGTCGAGTTGGTGACCACGACGCCACCAGGACGCAGGCGGGCCTTCACCGGCGGCCAGTACTCGTGGTGCATGACAAAGGCCGACCACGCCGAGGGCAGGATGGTCAGGGCCCGCAGGTCGCGGTCGGCGACGACCACCGACGCCTCCGTCTGGCCGCCGCGCATCTCGCCGCCGTAGTGGGCGGAGAGCATGGCCTGACGGCCCTCGTCGACTGCCGCCAGGGCCAGTGCTTTGGCGCAGAGCTGAACGCCCTGGCCGCCGATACCGGTGAGCAGCACCTCGATCTGCAATCGAGCAACCCCCGTGTGCCCGCTCAAGCTACCACCGGGTTTCGAGGGCCTGACCCGGCCGCTCCCCGGAAGCGGACAGGTGTCCCGCTCAGCGGTATCGGCCGCGGGGGTCAGTAGGCCCGTCCGACGACCGCCCTCAACTCGGACCGCTCCTCGGGGTCGGGCACGGTTCCGTCCGCCCGGACCAGGCACCTGACCGAGACACCGGCGGCGTTGAGGGCCGCCTCGTCGGCGTCGTCCCACTCCATGCGGGCGAAGCCGGACTGGGACGCCTCGATGGCCTCTTCCACCGACGAGACGTCCACCAGCCGCGAGTCGAGACGGCGCCGGGCCTCGTCGAGGAGCCCGGACTGGATGTCGGCGAGGAGCGACTGGGCTCTTTCGACCAGAGCAGCGAGGGGCACCGACTGCTTGGTTCCATCGTCCCGGCGGGCCAGCGTCGCCTCCCCGGCGGCGACGTCGCGGGGGCCGACCTCGACGCGCAGAGGGACCCCTTTGAGCTCCCAGTCGATGACCCGACGGCCGAACGACGTGTCGGTGCGGCTGTCGAGCTCCACCCTCACCCCCCGGTCGGCCAGCTGGCGAGCCACCGACGCGGCGGCCTCACCGGCGCCCCCTTCGTCGCGCACGGCGAGGACGACCACCTGAACCGGGGCGATGTTCGGAGGCACCCGCAGACCCGAGTCGTCCCCGTGGGCCATGATCAGGGCGCCGACGAGACGAGTCGACACGCCCCAGGAGGTCTGCCAGGCGTACTCGCGCTCGCCTTCCTCGTTGAGGAACATGGTGTCGAACACGCGGGCGAAGTTCTGCCCCAGCAGGTGGCTGGTCCCCATCTGCAGGGCCTTGCCGTCACCCATCATCCCCTCGCAGGTGTAGCTGGCGTCGGCCCCGGCGAACTTCTCGGCGTCGGTCTTGCGCCCGGTGAGGACGGGGACCGCCAGCTGCTCGACCATGAACGACTCGTAGACGTCGTGCAGGATGTGCAGGCAGCACGCCCTGGCGTCCTCGGAGGTGGCGTGACAGGTGTGGCCCTCCTGCCACAGGAACTCGGTGGTGCGGAGGAACAACCGGGGCCGCAGCTCCCAGCGCACGACGTTGCACCACTGATTCAGCAGGAGGGGCAGCTCGCGGTAGGACTGGAGCCACTTGGAGAAGTAGGCGTTGATGACCGTCTCGCTGGTGGGGCGGACGACGATCGGCTCCTCCAGCTCCTTGCCTCCCCCGTGGGTCACCACCGCCAGCTCGGGGCTGAACCCCTCCACGTGCTCGGCCTCGCGCTTCAGGTACGACTCGGGGATGAAGAGGGGGAAGTAGGCGTTCCGGGCGCCGGCCGCCTTGATGCGGGCGTCCAGCTCGGCTTGCATCCTCTCCCAGATGGCGTAGCCATACGGGCGCACGACCATCGTCCCGCGCACCGGCCCGTTCTCCGCCATCTCCGCCTTGGCGACCACCTCCTGGTACCAGCGGGGGTAGTCCTCGGCCTGGGGGGTCAGCACGCTCTTCGGCATCTTCCCGGGGACGGTAGCCGCCGGGCCCCGCCGCCCCCGGCCCATTTGGGCGGTCAGGCCGGGGGAGCCAGCCGAAAGCTGCGCCCGGTCACCTCGTCGGCCCGGATCTGGATCCAGTGCATGCGTTCGCCGGGGGCCAGGGGCACCACCGTGGCGCTGCGCAACTCCTGGGACGCGTCATCCAATGCGTCGGTGATGTCGTGGGCCACCCCCTGCACCACCACGCTCCACGCCCGTCCGGCCCCTCGATCGATGCCGTCGATCTCGAACGCGACCCGGCCGAGCGGCATGGCGTCGAGCTTGAGCCCGGGGGAGGTCCGAAAGACGACGGCCTCGCCGCTCGAGGAGTAGTTGACGGGGAAGATGTGGGCCCGGCCCTCGGCGGCGAAGGCCACCCGGCCCAGGTCATTGTCGGCGAGGAGGCGACGGCACTCGTCGGCGGTCAGCTCGTCGAGCCCGCCGGCTCCGGCGGCCAGATCGGCGCCGGTGACGACCGCGTCGATGTCCGCGTCGGGGGGCGGGTCGGACATGGCGAAGGCGACGCTAGCCGCCGCCCGTGTCGACCCAGACCGAGCGGGCAGTGGCCAGGCTGAGGGGCACCGACCGGCCCCCGCCCACCCGCACCCGGAGCACCCCGGGGTCGGCGGTGCCCGCCTCCACCTCCACCTCCGCCCCCGGCACCAGGCCCTCGCTGTCGAGCAGGGTGAGGACCTGGGGGGCGTCGTGCTCGGCCAGCTCGGAGATGCGCGACACCCGGGCCGGCTCCCCCGGCGGCAGGCCGGCCAGGGCGACCAGCTTCACCCGGGGCTTGCCGGGGGCCGTGCCGGGTATCTCGTTCCCGTGTGGGCACGTGGCCGGCTCCCCCAGCCGTTCGTAGAGGCGGTCGAGGACGACATCGGACAGGGCGACCTTCTCGGCCTCGGCGTCGGCGGTGGCCCAGTCGAAGCCGAGCTCCTCGGTCAGCCAGCACTCCACCACCCGGTGGCGGCGGACCACGACGGCGGCTGCCCGCTCCCCCACCCGGGTGAAAGACACTGTGCGGTCGGCGCCCAGAGTGACGAGTCCGTCGCGGGCCAGTCGCTGGAGGGCGACGGTGACGGTTGGTGGGCTCACCCCCAGCCACTCCGCCAGCCGGCCGGGCCGGACCGTCTCGCCCTCGTTCACCATGTAATAGATGGCTTCGAGATAGCGAGAGGCCGCCGGAGAAGGGGCGCCGGCGCGGCCCCCGCTTGCCCGGTGGGCCCCATCGCCCTTAGCCTCAGCTAAGTGGCCCATGCGACCATGCTAACCCTGTCGTCGCCCCCGACTCCACCCGGCTCGGCGGCTGGACCCGAGGCGCAGCGTTGATCGCCGCCTTCGTTATCTTCCTGCGCGAAGGCGTAGAGGCCAGCATGATCGTGGCGATCCTGCTGGCCTATCTCAACCGGACCGGCCAACGCCGCCATTTCCGTGACGTGTTCGCTGGCGTCGGCGCCGCCCTGGCCCTGGCCCTCGGCGGCGGCCTGGCCGCCTACTTCACCATCCACAACTACGCCGGCTCGCGGGTGCAGACGATCTTCGAGACGATCACCTTCCTGCTGGCGGCGGCGGTGCTGACCTACATGACCTTCTGGATGCGGGCCCACGCTCCTCGCATGTCGGGCGAGCTGCGGGGCCGGGTCGATGCCGCCCTCGACCGCAAGACCCGTACCGGCCTGTCACTCCTCGCCTTCCAGGCCGTGGGCCGCGAAGGACTCGAGACGGTCGTATTCACCCTGGCTCTGGCCTTCTCCGCCACCGGCAGGAACGTGCTCGTCGGGGGGGCGGCGGGGTTGGTCGTCGCCCTGGCGGTGGCGGTGTTCATCTACCGGCTCGGCCACAAGCTGAACCTCGGCCGCTTCTTCGCCGTCGTGGGGGCCCTGCTCATGGTCTTCGCCGCCGGGCTGCTGTCCGACGCCGTCCAGAACATGCAGCAACTGGGCTGGTTCCCCTTCCTCACCCACGCCCTATGGAACACCGGCCACGTCCTCAGCGAGGACAGTGCCTTGGGTGACCTGCTCCACTCCTTCTTCGGATACGCCGAGCACCCCACGGTGGGCCAGCCGGTCGTGTACACCGCCTATCTGGCCGTTGTGCTCTTCGCTTACTTCCGCCTCTCACGCCGGGCCCGGCGGTCGGCGCCGGCGGCCCGCGCCCATCCGGCCGCGGCAGCCCGGCCAGCTCCGGCGGCCGGCGGGGAGCGGGCACGGGTTTCCTCCGTCTGAGCCGACGACCTAGCGTGCGCGGGTAATGACCACCGCCGAGGGCGCCGCGCCCGTCGACGCCCCTGCGGGCCGGTCCCGGTTCCGGACGTTCCCGCGAGCCGACTGGGCGCCGTTGCGGGCGGCCACCCCCCTCACCCTCTCCGAGGAGGACCTGCGCTCCCTGCGCGGTCTCAACGAGGCGGTGTCCCTCGACGAGGTGGCCGACATCTACCTGCCGCTGTCGCGGCTGCTCAACCTGTACGTGGGAGCGACCCAGCAGCTGCACCGGGCGGCCGACATCTTCCTGGGCCAGCCCACCTCCAAGGTCCCCTATGTCATCGGCATCGCCGGCAGCGTGGCGGTGGGCAAGAGCACGACCGCCCGGATCCTGCAGGCCCTCCTGGCCCGCTGGCCCGATCACCCCAAGGTCGACCTGGTCACCACCGACGGCTTCCTGCATCCCAACCGGGTGCTCGAGGAGCGGGGCCTGATGAGCCGCAAGGGCTTCCCGGAGAGCTACGACCAGCGGTTGCTGGTGGACTTCATGGCCGCCGTCAAGTCAGGGGCCCCCGAAGTAGCCGCTCCGGTGTACTCGCACCAGGCCTACGACATCCTGCCCGGCGAGCACCAGCTGGTGCGCCAGCCCGACATCGTCATCGTCGAGGGCCTCAACGTCCTGCAAGCCGCCACCGACCCGAGCCGTCCCAGCCGGGTGTTCGTCTCTGACTACTTCGACTTCTCGATCTACGTCGACGCCGTCGAGGAAGACATCGAACGTTGGTACACCGAGCGGTTCCTCACCCTGCGCGACACGGTGTTCCGCGACGAGCGGTCGTACTTCCACCGCTTCGCCTCCCTCACGACCGACGAGGCGGTGGCCACGGCACGCGACATCTGGGCGACGATCAACGCCGTCAACCTTCGCCAGAACGTGTTGCCCACCCGCGAGCGGGCCCACCTCATCCTGGCGAAGGGCCGCGACCACGCCGTGCACGAGGTGCACCTGCGCAAGCTCTAGCAGCCTCAGTAAGAGGCCAGCTCCTCGGCGGCGGCGACGATGTCGGCGACCTGGGGCAGCACCGCCTCCTCGAGGACCGGGGCGTAGGGGACGTGGGTGTCGGTGGCGGCCACCCGCCGCACCGGGGCATCGAGGTGCTCGAAGCACTCGGCGGACAGCCAGGCCGCCAGCTCGGCGCCGAAGCCGCAGGTGAGCACGTCCTCGTGGACGACCAGGGCCCGCGAGGTTCGCCGCACCGATTCGGCCACGGTCTCCTGGTCCCATGGAGCGATGGTCCGCAGGTCGATGACCTCGGCCGACACCCCCCGCTCGCCGAGGTGTTGCGCGGCCCGCAGCGACAGCTCGACGGTCGCCCCGTAGGTGACGATGGTCAGGTGCTCGCCCCGGCGGCGCACCACCGCCCGACCGAAGGGCAGGACATATTCGGGCGGGGGTAACGGATCCTTGGCGTAGGCCTGGCGCAGCAGGTGCTTGTGCTCGAGGAACAGCACCGGGTCCTCCCCCCGCAGGGCGGCCCGCAGCAGGCCGGCGGCGTCGGCCGCCCGCGAGGGGAAGGCGATCAGCAGCCCGGGCACGTGGGCGAAGATCGACTCGCCGCACTGCGAATGCCAGATGGCGCCGCCCCGCAGGTAGCCGCCGATCGGCACCCGCAACACCATCGGGCAGCGGAACCGGCCGTTCGAGCGCCAGCGGATGGTGGCCGCCTCGCTTTTTATCTGCTGCATGGCGGGCCAGATGTAGTCGAAGAACTGGATCTCCGGAACGGGCCGCAGCCCGCGCACCGCCTGTCCCACCGCCCGGCCCACGATGTTGGCCTCGGCCAGGGGCGTGTTGTAGCAGCGGGCGACGCCGTAGGTGCGCTGGAGGCCGTGGGTGAGTCCGAACACCCCGCCCTTGCCCTCGACCCGGGCGAGGACCTCCTCGGGGGCGTCGGCGACGTCCTCCCCGAACACGCGGATGCGCTCGTCTAGGCCCATCTGCTCGTGCAGCGTCAGCCGGATCGCCTCGGCCATGGCCACCGGCTCCCCGTCGCCCGCCGGCTCGCCCGGCGCCGGCAGCGAGGGCAGGGCCACCACGTGGTCGGTGACCGTCGCCGGGTCGGGGACGGCCGCGGCGAGCGCCTCGGCCGCGGCCCGGGCCACCTCCTGGCCGGCTGACCGTCGGATCTCGGCTGCCTCGTCCTCGGTGAGCACGCCCCCGGCGATCAGCTCCTGTTCCATGACCCGGATGGGGTCGTGGGCGGCCTCGTCCTCGAGCTCGTCGGCGGGGCGGTACTTGCTCTGGGTGTCGGCGGCGCTGTGTGAGTAGGGCCGGGTGACCTTGGCGTGAAGCAGGACCGGACCCACCCCGGCCCGCACCAGTGCCACGGCCCGGGCCCCCTCGCGCCGCGACTCGAAGTAGTCGCGACCGTCGATGCTGACGGTGTAGAGGCCGCGGAAGCCGAGCACGAGCTCGTCGATGGGTGCCGGGGCCTGATCCGAGGAGCGGACCGAGATGGCATAGCCGTTGTCGGCGACGACGAAGAGCACGGGCAGGTGCAGCCGGCAGGCGGTGTTCAGGCTCTCCCAGAACTCGCCCTCGGAGGTGGCCCCCTCCCCGAGCGAGACGTAGACGATCTCGTCACCGTGAGCCTCGCACCCGGGCAGGTCGCGCCCGACGATGTAGCGGCCGGCCTCGGCGCAACCCACCGCCGGCAGGCACTGGCTGCCGGTGGGGCTGGACTGGGTGACGACGTTCAGCTCGGGGCAGCCCCAGTGGGCGGGCATCTGGCGGCCGCCCGAGGCCGGGTCCTCGGCCGAGCCGACGGCCTGCAGCAGCACCTGCTTGGGGGTGACCCCCAGGGCGAGGACCAGGGCCAGGTCTCGGTAGTAGGGGAAGAACCAGTCGTAGCCGGGGCGCAGGTTGCGGGCCAGCCCGATCAGCAGGGCTTCGTGGCCGGCCCCTGATATCTGGAAGAACGTCCGGCTCTGCTTCTGCAGGGCGATCTCGCGGTCGTCGATCGCCCGCGATACGCAAGCCAGACGAAAATCCTCGACTAGCTCGACATCGGGGAACCCGCGGTGCTCAGCGGGCCGTAGCCGGCGTTCCTGCGCCGCCGCATCGGCCATCGGCCACCCCCTTCCGCAGGGGCTCCCCGGCGGGGACCGGGGAGCGCCTCCGGCGTCCCATGGTGCCACCGACGGCGCCGCCGGGCGCGCCACCCCACCTCGGCGCCCGGCCGGAGCGGGCCGGCGACGGCTCGGCTACCCGGAGGCGAGGAGGCTGCGGGCGATCTGCGATACCTGTATCTCGTCCGTGCCGGCGTAGATCTGGAGAACCTTGGCGTCGCGGGCCAGCTGCTCGACCCGGAACTCCGACATGTAGCCGTTGCCCCCGAAGAGCTGGACCGCCTCGAGGGCCACGTCCATGGCCGTCTGGGCCGAGTACAGCTTGCAGGCCGACGCCTCGGCCAGGCTCATCGGGCGCCCGGAGGCGGCCATCTCGATCTGGCGGAAGACGAGGTTCTGGATGTTGAGGCGGGCCACTTCCATCTTGGCCAGCTTTAGCTGGATGAGCTGGAACTCCCCGATGGGCCGGCCGAACTGGACCCGGTCGCGGGCGTAGGCGACGGAGAGCTCCAGGCACCGCTCGACGATGCCGAGCGCCATGGCCGCCACCCCGGTGCGTTCCATGGAGAACGTCTCCTTCGCTCCCTCCCGCGACGGCTGGTCCTCGGTCTCTCCCAGCAGACGGTCGCGCCCGGCCCGCACATCGGTCAGGAACAGCTCGCCCGTCGGCGACGAGTGCATGCCCATCTTGCGGAGCGGCTTGGACTGCTCGAGGCCCGGCATGCCCCGGTCGAGCACGAAGGTCAGGACCTTGCGGTCCTTGGGCTCGTTGCCTTCGTCCAGCTTGCAGATGAAGACGATCGCGTCGGCGTAGGGCCCGTTGGTGATGAAGGTCTTGGAGCCGTTGAGGATGTACTCGTCCCCGTCGCGCCGGGCCGTGGAGCGCATTCCGCCAAAGGCATCCGACCCCGACCCTGGCTCGGTGATGGCCCAGGAGCCGACCTTGTCCAAGGTGAGCAGGTCGAGGCCCCAGCGCTGCTTCTGGGCGGTGGTGCCCTTGGACATGATGGCGCTGGCGGCCAGGCCGACACTGACACCCATGGCGGTCACCATGCCCGGGCAGTAGCGGCACAGCTCGACGATCGGGATCATCATGAACGCCGCTCCGCCGCCGTCCCCCTGGCGCTCCTCGCGGCTGGGCGCCACACCCCCCTCGAGCTCGCGCTTGATCTGCTGCTCGAACCGGGCCCGGGCCATGGCGTCCATGCCGAAGGTGCGGTACAGCTTGCGCAGAGTGTCGTACGGCGGTGTATCGCCGTGCTCCAGCTCGTCGATGTTGGGCGCGATCTCGGCTTCCACGAACTTGCGAACGGCATCGCGCAGCATCAGCTGCTCTTCGCTCCACTCGAACATCGGCGGCTCCTGGTCAGTCTCCGCGCAGACGGTAGATGGCGGTGTGGTCGGCCCGCATTACCGGCCTGCCGTCGGCCAGCCAGACGACGTCCAACTTGACGAAGCGGTGGCCCTTGCGCTCGAACAGGTCGGCCACTCGGCCTCGGGTCTCGACCACGGCGCCGTCGGGCACCGCCGCCAGGTTGGTCACCTCGCTGCTGACATGGACCCAGGGACCGAGGGCCACGTTGGCCGCCAGGATGGTGTTGGCCGACAGGATCAGGTAGCCCGGATGGGCCACACCTTCTGCCGCGTAGATCGGCAGGTCGTCGGCAAGCAGCTCGAGGAAGGGAGCGGAGCGGTCGGCGTGGAAGCCGCCCGACACCGAGCCGAGCACGGTCCCCACGGCCAGCGAGGCCTCGTCCGCCGGCGGGCGCTGCTCGGGCAGCGGAGCGGCGGGGAAGTCCTCCAGCGCCGGGGCCGGCGGGGGGGCCTCGGCGACCGTGGCGGAGCCGGTGGCGCATACCTCGCCTCGCTCCGAGCGGACCTCGAGGACGAGGTGGCCCCCATCCGCGGGGGTGGCGGTGACGGCGATCTCCTCACCGTCGTACACCGGCTGGACGAACCGGGCGGCCACGGTGCCCCGCTCGAGCCAGGGGCGGCCCAGCAGCTCGACCACCGGCCGGGTCATGTAGCCGTACACGGTCACCCCGGGGACGAGACCGCCTCGGAACCCGTGACGGCGGGCGACATCGTCGTCGTGGATCCGGTTCTCCGAGTCGGTGGCGACGTTGCGGGCCCTCAACCGATGAACCACGGCCGCGGTCATCGGTTCCCGAACTCCGGAGCCCGCTTCTCGAGGAAGGCGGCCACGGCCTCGGACATGTCGCCGGTGAAGGTCGACAGGATCTGCGTGCGGTTCTCGAGGTCCATGGCGGCTTGCAGGCTCGGGGTCTCGAGGTTGGACCAGGCCACCTCCTTGGTCATCCAGACCCCGAAGGGGCTGTTGGCCCGGATGAGCTCGGCGGTCTCCAAGGCGGCGTCGACCACCTGGCCATCGGGGACGACCCGGAGGACGAGCCCGATGCGGTCCGCCTCCTCGGAGTCGATGATCCGGCCGGTCAGCATGAGCTCGAACGCCTTCGACGCACCGATAAGGCGGGGGAGCAGCCAGCTGACCCCGATGTCGCACCCGGACAGCCCGATGCGGACGAAGGCCACGTTGAAGCGGGCGGAGGCGGCGGCGATGCGGATGTCGGAGGCCAGGGCCAGGGCCAGCCCGCCGCCGGCCGCCGGGCCGTTGACGGCGGCGATGACGGGCTGGGGCATGGCCCGCAGCCGGGGGACGAGCCGGGCGATGTGCTGCTGGGAGCGCATGCCGGCTTGGGCCCGGCCCAGGCCGGCGGTCTCCGGCGCCTGCCCGGCGTCACGCAGGTCGAGCCCAGCGCAGAACCCACGTCCTGCCCCGGTCAGGACGACGACCCGGCACTCCGGATCCGGAGCCAGCTCGTCGAGCGCGTCATGGAGTTCGGCGACCAGCTGGTGGCTCATGGCGTTCAACCGCTCCGGCCGGTCGAGGGTCACCAGGGCGATCCCCGGTCGGGGTCGCTCGACTCTCACCGTCTTCATCGGACCACCTTCCTCCCCGCGGGCGGGCCAGCTTGCCAGACCCGGACGCCCGCTCGTCATTGCTCGGATTCCGGCTGCCTACCTACAATTTTGTGGGCCGCCGCTGGGGCGGCGCGGCTGGGGGCTGCAGATGAACAGCGTGTCGCCCAGGGCGTTCGCCGCCCTGTTGTGGACGGCGACGTGCGTGGCCGTGGCCGGGGTCTGCCAGTTGATCGTGTCGGTCGGAGCCCGCCCGGTTGCCGCCCCGGCCCGCGGCCCCGCCCAGGTCGAGTGGCTGGCCACCGCTCCTGACAGCGCCCAGGCCGCCGGACCGTCGGCGCCGGCGGCCGCCTACCGAGATGACCCGGTACCGGCCCCTCCCCCGGCCCCCGTGGCCCAGGTCGCTGCTGAGGCCCTGGGCCGGATCAGCTACCCCTGGCAGCGCCTGGGCTACCAGATCGTCTTCACCAACGGGCACCCGGGACTGCGGGGCCTGACCCTGCCCGCCTCCCACCGGATCGAGATCTTCGTCACCCCCGGCGAGTCGGTGGAGTTCGTGGAGCACGTGATCGCCCACGAGATCGGCCACGCCGTCGACTTCACCTACAACGACTCGGCTCGCCGCTCGCGCTGGCTGCAGGGTCGGGGCATCGGGGCGGACACGGTCTGGTTCGGGTGCTCCGGCTGCGAGGATTTCTCGACCCCGGCCGGGGACTTCGCCGAGACGTTCGCCTACTGGCAGGTGGGCGACGCCGACTACAGCCGCATGGCCCCCGCCCCCGACGCCGCCAGCCTGGCCTCGCTGACCCCGCTGTTCTGGCCTTCTCCCCCACCTGCGGCGGCCCGCCCGGCTCCGCCACCGCCGCCACCGTCGCCGCCGCCGGCGTCGTCCAAGCCCTCGCTGCTCTGCCTCAACAGCTTCTGCACCGGCTGAGCGGCGCTCGGCCGCCGACCCGCCCCGGCCGACCTCGTCCTAGAGGTACGGGAGCGGGTTCACCGGGGTGCCGTTGACCCGGACCTCGAAATGCACGTGCGGCCCGGTGCACCACCCGGTGCATCCCACCAGCCCGATCACCTGCCCGCGCCCGACGCGCTCCCCCACCGCCACCAGGATCTGCTCCTGGTGGCCGTAGAGGGTGGCGAGGGAGCCCCCGTGGTCGATGACGGTGGCCTGGCCGTAGCCGCCCATCCACCCGGCGGCCACCACGACCCCGCTGGCGGCGGCGTGGATGGCGGTTCCGTACGGCGCTCCGAAGTCCACCCCGGAGTGCAGCATCCACTGGTGCAGCACCGGGTCGTAGCGCATCCCGAACGGGGACGTGATGGGGGCCCCGGGTATCGGCGGGGACAGCATCCCGCCACCCACGGCGAGGGGCACCTGGTTGCGCTGCTCGCTGCGCAGCAGCGAGGCGATGCGGTCGGACTGGGCCTGGAGGGCGGCCAGCTGGGCCTGGAGATCCGCCCGCTGCCGGGCCGCCTCGGCGTAGAGCCCTTGCAGGGTGGCGGCCTGGGCCGCCCGGGCCGCCACCGCCGCGGTCAGGGAGGCCCGGGTGACGTCCAGCCGGGCCCGCCGCTCGGCTACCGCGTCCCGCCCGGCCTGGGCCTTCTGCCGCTCGGCCTGCTGGGTGGCGGCCAAGGCGGCGGTGCGCTGGTGGAGGAGCTGGTAGCGCTGCAGATCGGATGAGTGCAGGGTGACCACCGCGTCCAGGTAGCCGGAGAGCGCCTGGGCCTGGACGAGGGTCCTGGTGTCGAGGATCAAGGCGGCCAGGCCGGTGGCCGGTTGGCCGATGTAGGCCTGGACGGCGTCGGCCGAGAGGCGGCGGCGGGCGTCCTCCTGTTGGGCCCGCACCGCCCCCAGCTCGGCCAAGGTCGCCCCGACACGGCCGGTGGCGGAGGCCACCATCGCCTCGGCCGCCGCCAACGACCGGGTGACGGCGGACAGCTGGGCGTCGAGGGCCCCGACCCGCGAGTCGAGCGCCGCCTTGGCCGCCAGCGCCTGGTCGACCCGGGCTTGCAGGCCGGCCTCCGCCGCTTCGACCTCGTCGAGCTGGCTGGTGACGGCCCGGATGCGAGCCTCGACGGCCGCCTTCTGGGCCCGCCGCGACACGGCGCTGGCGGGCGTGCCGGCGGAGACGAGACCGGCCACGGCGACGGCGAGGACCGCTACGGCAGCCAGCCGCTTCACTTACACAACTTTAAACACAGCTTCAACAGGGTGGAGGGATGGGGGGGCGGCGGCGCTGGGGCCCCGCTCGGGCGCTAGACGTCGAGGAAGCGACGAACGGCGACGGCGGAGCCGACCGCGCCGACCAGGGCCCCGACGACCAGGACGAACACGCCGGTCTTCACCGCGTCGGACACCGACACAACCAGCTGGTTGACGATCTGCAGGTCGTAGCGGCGCACCGCTCCGGCGACCAGGTCGCGCCCGGCGAAGACCAGGCCGAAGGCGACGGCGGCGCCGATGACCCCCTGCACCAACCCCTCCAGCATGAACGGCACCCGGATGAACCAGTTGGTGGCGCCCACGAGCTTCATCACCGCCACCTCGCGCCGGCGGGCGAATATCGCCATGCGGATGGTGTTGAGGATCAGCACTAGGGCCGACAGCAGCAGCACGGCGGCGATGGTGACGATCACCGCCTGGAGGATGTGGGTGACCTTGAGGAGGGTGTCGACTGTCTGCTTGGCGTAGACGACGCGCTTGACGCCGGGGAAGTCCCCGAAGCGGGCGCCGATGTCCGACGCGTCCGAGGCCTGGGTGGGGACCACCCGGAACGACGGCGGAAGGTCAGTGGCCGACACGCTGTCGACCATGTCCGGCTCGTTGGCGAACATCTTCTTGAACTCCTGGTACGCCGCCTGCTGGTTGACGTACCGGAACGACTTCACGTCCGACATCTGGCCCAGCTGACGCTGGACGGCGTTGGTCTCGCCGGTGCTGGCGGTGGGCTGCATGAAGATGGACAGCTCGACACCGCCCTGCCACTGCACGGTGGCGTTGTTGACCCCCTGCTTGAGCAGGAGCGCCCCGCCGACGAGGGTGAGGGAGACGGCGACGGTGAGGACGGCCGCGCCCGTCATCAGCAGGTTGCGCCTCAGGTTCGAGGCGGTCTCGCGGGCGACGTAGTCGATGGAGATGGCCATGGGTCAGGTGGCGGCGATGCCGTAGACGCCGCGAGCCTGGTCGCGCACGACCGTGCCCCGGTCGAGCTCGATGACCCGGCGCCGCATCGAGTCGACGATGCCGACGTCGTGGGTCGCCATGAGCACGGTCGTGCCGGTGCGGTTGATCCGGTCGAGCAGCCGCATGATGCCGACGGTGGTGTTGGGGTCGAGGTTGCCGGTGGGCTCGTCGGCCAGGAGGATCAGGGGCCGGTTCACGAAGGCCCGGGCGATGGCCACCCGCTGCTGCTCGCCCCCGGAGAGCTCATTGGGCAGGTTGTCCATCTTCTTGGACAATCCGACCAGATCGAGGATCTGAGGCACCTGCGAGGACACCACGTGGCGGGGGCGGCCGATGACCTCGAGGGCGAAGGCCACGTTCTCGTAGACGGTCTTGTTCGGGAGCAGTCGGAAGTCCTGGAAGATGCAGCCGATGTTCCGCCGCAGGTAGGGCACCTTCCACGGGCTGAGCAACCCGATGTCCTTGCCGGCGACCCAGATCCTTCCGTTGTCCGGCTTCTCCTCGCGAAGCAACAGGCGCAGGAAGGTCGACTTGCCCGAGCCGGACGGGCCGACCAGGAAGACGAACTCGCCCTTGCCGATGTCAACCGAGACATCGCGCAGCGCGACGGTAGACCCCTTGTAGGTCTTGGTGACGTTCTCGAGCTTGATCATGCGAGAGTCGAATCCGGGACCGACGCCCGGCACGTCCTCACCAGGCTACCAGCACTGACCATCCGACCCGCTCATGGGGTGTCCTGGCCCCCGGTGGGGCTGAGAGCCCCCTCAGCTCGCCCGGCCGCCCGGTCGTCAGCTGGGCTGGGCCTGGGCCCGCCGCCACCGCAGGAACCCCTCCATGAGCTCGTCGATGTCGCCGTCGAGCACCCCGTTGACGTTGCCGGTCTCGATCTTCGACCGCTCGTCCTTGACCATCTGGTAGGGGGCCATCACGTAGGCGCGGATGAAGTTGCCCGCTCGGGAGACCGCGCTCTGGGGCCCGCTGATCGCCTCCAGCTCGGCCCGGCGCTCCTCGCGCTGACGCTCGGCGAGCTTGGCCGCCAGGATCTGCATGGCCCGGGCCTTGTTCTGGAACTGGCTGCGCTCGTTCTGGCAGGAGGTCACGATGCCGGTGGGAAGGTGGGTGATGCGCACGGCCGAGTCGGTCACGTTGACGTGCTGACCGCCTGCCCCCGACGAGCGGTAGGTGTCGATGCGCAGGTCCTTCTCGTCGATCTTCACCTCGTCGGACACGTCCTCGAGGAACGGCACCACGTCGACGGCGGCATAGGAGGTCTGGCGCCGGGCCTGGGAGTCGAAGGGGGAGATGCGGTACAGCCGGTGCACTCCCCGCTCACCGGACATCAGCCCGTAGGCGTACCGGCCCCGGATGATGATGGTGGCCGACAGGATGCCCGCCTCCTGGCCCGGGGTGGCCTCGTCCATCTCCACCTCGAATCCCCGCCGCTCCGCCCACCGCAGGTACATGCGCAGCAGGATGTTGGCCCAGTCCTGGGCGTCGGTGCCGCCCTCCCCGGCATGGATGTCGACCACCGCGTCGCGCTCATCGTGCTCGCCGGAGAACAGCGAGCGGACCTCGAGGTCATCGAGTGCCTGGCCGAGCGTCGTCACCATCTCGGTCAACTCGGGCTCCACCGACTCGTCCTGCTCCTCCTGGGCCAGTTGGAACAGCGTCTGGGCGTCGGTCAGCCGGCCCCGCAGCCCCTCGAGCAGGACGATGTCGTCGGAGGTCCGGCCGTAGTCGGTGGTGACCTGACGGGCTCGGTCGGCGTCGTCCCAAAGGTCGGGCCGGGCGATCTCCGGTTCGAGAGCCGCCCGCCGGGCCCGCAGACCGTCCAGGTCGAGATACTTCTCGGCCTCCGAGACCCGCTTGGCCAGGTCGGCCAGCTCGGCCGAGAAGTCACGCACCCGGCCCTACCGGCCGTGGCAGTGCTTGTACTTCCGGCCGCTACCGCACCAGCAGGGGTCGTTGCGTCCCACCTTGGGCTGGCCGCCGGCGGAAGCGGCGGGCTGGCCGGCCCCGGGCGGGCCGGCGGGGAGGCCGCCGGGACGGCCGGGCATCGGCCCCCGCCCGGCGGTGCCGGCCGGAGGGACGCCGGGGGCGCGGGGACCGGAAGGCGCCGGCCGGGGGGCCAGCGGGCGGGGCTGGTCGGGCTGGGCCGGGGCCGGGTGTCCCAGGGGCGGGGTGACCCCCGGCGGCGCCGCCGGCGGCGAGGTGGGGGGGCCCTCGGGCGGCAGCCCGGGCTGAGTCGACTCGACCGCGGTCTCCAGCATGCCGGTGGAGCCCTGGACCGGGTTGTCGGGAGCGGCGTAGCGGGCCTGCTCCAGGTCCGGCTCGGGAGCGGGCGCGATCGTCACCTCGGCGTGCATCACGTAGCGCAGGTAGTCCTCATCGATGGCTTCGATGAGCTGCTCGAACATGTGGTAGCCCTCGCGCTGCCACGCCACCAGCGGGTCCTGCTGTCCCATGGCCCGCAGGTTGATGCCCTCGCGCAGGTAGTCCATCTCGGCGAGGTGCTCGCGCCAGCGGAGGTCGATGATCTGCAACATGATGTCGCGCTCCAGCTGGCGCATCGTCTCGGCCCCGCCGGGGAGTCCCTGCTCCTTCTCCTCGTAGTAGGCGGCGGCCTCGTTGTAGAGGCTCTCGTACACCTGGTCGGCGGTGACCGCCTGGCGCAGCTCCTCCGCCGCGAAGCGGGTGGGGTACACGAGGGCGGTCTCGACCAGCAGCGTCTGGAGGTCCCAGTCCTCCTGGAAGTCGTTCGGGCACGCCGACCGGACGATGCCGTCGAGGGTGTCCTCGAGGATCTCCATGGTCCGCTCGCGCAGATCCTCGCCGTCGAGCACCTGCATGCGGCGGCGATAGATCACCTTGCGCTGCTCGTTCATCACCTCGTCGTACTTGAGGACGTCCTTGCGGATCTCGGCGTTGCGGGCCTCGACCGTGGCCTGGGCCCGTTCGATGGCCTTGGTGACCATGCGGGCCTCGATGGGGGCGTCGTCGGGCAGCGCCCGACTCATCACCCAGTTCATCGCCCCGGTGGCGAACAGCCGCATGAGGTCGTCCTCGAGGGACAGGAAGAAGCGGCTCTCGCCCGGATCACCCTGGCGGCCGGAGCGACCCCGCAGCTGGTTGTCGATCCGGCGGCTCTCGTGACGCTCCGAGCCCAGCACGTAGAGGCCTCCGAGGCGGCGGACCTCGTCGCCTTCGGACCGGCACTCGTCGGCGAACTTGGCCAGCAGCTCGGCGTAGCGGGCCGCTCCCTCCTCCGTGGACCGGTCGAGACCCTGGGCGGCCAGCTCCTGGGCGGCCAGGCCCTCCGGATTGCCACCGAGGAGGATGTCGACCCCCCGCCCGGCCATGTTGGTGGCCACGGTGACGGCGTGGAGGCGACCGGCCTGGGCCACGATGCCGGCCTCGCGCGTGTGCTGCTTGGCGTTGAGGACGGCGTGCGGTATCCCCCGCCGGTCGAGCAGGCGGGAGAGGTGCTCGGACTTCTCGACCGAGGCCGTGCCCACCAGCACCGGCTGGCCCTTGTCGAAGCGCTCCACCAGGTCCTCGACGACCGCGTTGAACTTGGCGTCCTCGCTCTTGTAGATGAGGTCGGCCTGGTCGTCGCGGACCATCGGCACGTTGGTGGGGATCGGCACGACCGCCAAGGAATAGGTGTTGGCGAATTCGGAGGCCTCGGTCTCGGCCGTGCCGGTCATGCCGGCGAGCTTGTCGTACATGCGGAAGTAGTTCTGGAGGGTGATCGTCGCCCAGGTGTGGTTCTCCTCCTTGATCCGCACCCGCTCCTTGGCCTCGACGGCCTGGTGGAGCCCGTCCGACCAGCGGCGCCCCTCGAGGATGCGCCCGGTGAACTCGTCGACGATCTTCACCTCGCCGTCGGCGACGATGTAGTCCTTGTCGCGCCGGTACAGCTCCTTGGCCCGCAGGGCCTGCTGCAGCTGGTGCACGGAGTTCACCGACACCTGGTCGTAGAGGTTGCCCAGCCCGAGCTGGCGCTCGACCTTCTCGATGCCCGCCTCGGTCGGCACCACGGTGCGCTTCTCCTCGTCGACCTCGTAGTCGACCTCGCGCACCAGCGTCCGCACGATGCCGGCGAACTGGTAGTAGGTCTGAGCCGACTGGGCCGAAGGTCCGCTGATGATGAGCGGCGTGCGGGCCTCGTCGATGAGGATCGAGTCGACCTCGTCGACGATGGCGAAGACGTGTCCCCGCTGGACCATGTGGTCGCGTGACGGCGCCATGTTGTCGCGCAGGTAGTCGAAACCGAACTCGGTGTTGGTGCCGTAGGTGACGTCGCAGCCGTACGCCACCCGCTTCTCCTCCGGGGTGGGCTGGTCGGGCACGACCAGCCCGACGGTGATGCCGAGCCAACGGTGGATATGGCCCATCCACTCGGCGTCGCGCCGGGCCAGGTAGTCGTTCACTGTCACCACGTGCACGCCTCGGCCGGTCAGACCGTTGAGGTACACCGGCAGGGTGGACACCAGGGTCTTGCCCTCGCCGGTCTTCATCTCGGCGATCCACCCGAAATGCAGGGCCATGCCGCCCATCAGCTGGACGTCGTAGTGGCGCTGACCGATGGTTCTCTGAGCAGCCTCGCGGACCACGGCGAAGGCCTCGACCAGCAGGTCGTCGAGGTCCTCCCCCCGATCGAGGCGCTGGCGAAACTCGACGGTCTTGTGACGAAGGGCGTCGTCGGACAGCCCCTTGATCTGGGGCTCGAGCTCGTTGACGAACGGGACGATCCCCTGCAGCCGGCGTAGCTTCTTTCCCTCGCCGGCGCGCAGGACCTTCTCGAGGACTCCCATCGGGGGCAGTCTACCGGCGGGTGCCCGGGGGACCGGTCGGCCAACCCGGGCCCCGGCCCTCCGGCCGGGGCCGGGCGCGGGCCGGCGGGTTACTCGTTTCCGGTGTCGATCAGCCGTTCGCGCACGGCGTACATGACCGCCTGCATCCGCGAGTGGAGATGGAGCTTCTCGAGGATGTTCCTCACGTGGTTCTTGACGGTGTTCTCGGAGATGAACAGCTCGTCGGCGATCTCGCGGTTGCTCATGCCCTTGGCCACCAGCTTGAGCACCTCGAGCTCGCGGCTGGTGAGGGTGGGCACGGGGAACTGCTGGCGCTCCTCGGCCCGGCGCGAGAGCTGATTGAACTCGTTCAGCAGCTTGGAGGCCATCGAAGGCGAGATCAGGCTCTGGCCCTGGACCACGGCCCGGATGGCCTCGGCCACCTCCTCGACGGAGATCTCCTTGAGGAGGTACCCGTTGGCCCCGGCCTTGATGGCCTCGTAGAGGTCCTCTTCCTCGTCGCTGACGGTGAGCATCAGGATCTTGGTGGAGGGTGAGAGGGCCCGGATCTCACGGGCGGCCTCGATGCCGTTCACCTTCGGCATGCGCACGTCCATCAGCACCACGTCGGGCGCCGTCTCGGCGGCCTTGGCGATCGCCTCCTCGCCGTTTTCGGCCTCGCCGACCACCTCGATGCCCTCCTCGGTGCCGAGCACCACGTAGAGGCCACGGCGGAACAGGGCCTGGTCGTCGGCGATCAGCACCCGAACCACGTCGGCCGCTGCTCTGGTGTGCTCGTCGGTCACGGCTCCCTCGTCAGGTGGCGGCACTGCACCGCAGGATGGCTAGGTCTGACGATCCCCGGGTAGCCCCGCCTGACTCATCCGGCTGGGCCCGTCCGACAGGTCGCCTATTTGTCCATTACGGCAGTGTACCGGCATGTACCGCCCCGGTCAGGGACCTGCGTCTGACCCGACCAGCCCGGGCGGGCCGGCCCGTCCACCACCCGCATCCCCGTCGGCGGCGCCGGCCTGACCATCCCGGGGGCACCGGCCCGGTGCCCCACCGGAGGACCATGGGCCGGGGGCCCAGGCGGGTGGTCGGCGGGTGCGGCGCCGGCCCCGGCTACCGGAGGCGCCGGAAGAGCCGGACGGCCTCGGCCGTGCAGTCGAGGAGGGCGTCGGCGACGGCCTCGGCGGGGACGGGCGCGCCGCTCTGCACCAGGCGACGGGCGTGGTCGAGCCGGTCATGGGGAGTCGCCAGCAGGCTCCGCCACCGGTCGGGCGGGGCGACCACCGGCGCAGCCGTGGGCCGCCGCGTTGTCATAGGGACAAAGTCGGCATACTCGGAAGCGGCCTTGAGGTTGGTGAATCCGCCACGGTCGGGGCGGCCCCGGCGTTCAGTAGCGGTAGTGCTGGGGCTTGAACGGCCCCTCCGGGGGGACCCCGAGATAGTCCGCCTGGTCGTCGGAGAGTTGGGTCAGGCGCACGCCCAGGGCGTCGAGGTGGAGCGAGGCCACCTTCTCGTCCAGGCGCTTGGGGAGCACGTAGACCCCCACCGGGTAGTCGCCGGTCTTGGTGAACAGCTCGACCTGGGCCAGCACCTGGTTGGAGAACGAGCAGGACATGACAAAGCTGGGATGGCCGGTGGCGCAGCCCAGGTTCACCAGCCGGCCCTCGGCCAGCACGATCACCGAGTGGCCGTCAGGAAACGTCCACAGGTCGACCTGGGGCTTGATCTCGAGCCGCTCGATGCCGGGGACCCGCGCCAGTCCGTTGACGTCGATCTCGTTGTCGAAGTGGCCGATGTTGCAGACCACGGCGTTGTGCTTCATGCGGGCCATGTGCTCGGTCTTGATCACGTCGCGGTTGCCGGTAGCGGTGACGAAGATGTCCACCTGGTCGACGACGTCGTCGAGCAGAACAACCTGGATGCCCTCCATGGCGGCCTGCAGGGCGTTGATCGGATCGACCTCGGTCACCATGACCCGGGCCCCCTGGCCCCGCAGTGACTGGGCGCAGCCCTTGCCGACGTCGCCGTACCCGCACACCAGAGCCGTCTTGCCGCCGATCATCACGTCAGTGGCCCGCACGATGCCGTCCACCAGCGAATGGCGGACGCCGTAGAGGTTGTCGAACTTCGACTTGGTGACCGAGTCGTTGACGTTCATCGCCGGCCACAACAGCTCGCCCCGCTCGAGCATCTGGTACAGCCGGTGCACGCCGGTGGTCGTCTCCTCGGTCACGCCCTTGATCGCCGCCGCCATGCGGGTCCATTTGGTGGGGTCCTGACGCAAGGTCTTGTGCAGCAGCGACAGGACCACGCCCATCTCGGCCGAGCTGGCCTGGTCGGGCTCGGGGACCTCACCGGCCTTCTCGAACTGGACCCCCTTGTGGACCAGCAGGGTGGCGTCGCCCCCGTCGTCGAGGATCATGTTGGGACCGTCGCCGTCGGGCCAGGTGAGAGCCTGCTCGGTCGCCCACCAGTACTCCTCGAGGGTCTCCCCCTTCCACGCGAACACCGGCACGCCCCGGGGGTTCTCGACGGTGCCTTCCGGGCCGACCACCACGGCGGCGGCGGCGTGGTCCTGGGTGGAGAAGATGTTGCACGACGCCCACCGCACCTCGGCCCCGAGGGCCACCAGCGTCTCGATGAGCACCGCCGTCTGGATCGTCATGTGCAGCGAACCGGAGATGCGGGCCCCCCGCAGCGGCTTGGACGAGGAGAACTCGGCCCGCAGCGCCCGCAGGCCGGGCATCTCGTGCTCGGCCAGGTGGATCTCGCGCCGGCCGAACGGGGCGAGCATGAGGTCGGCGACCCGGAAGTCGCTGAGTGCTTCTTCGGTGGCGGTCACTGGGCGAGGCGCTCCTTCAGCTGGGTCAGGGCCGGCACCGGCCCCGGGTCGATGCCCTCCTGGGCGGCGAGGTAGAGGGAGAGGAAGTCTCCGAAGATGATCAGGTCGAGCAGCTGGGCCAGCTCGCCCTCGCCCTGGGCCCGCACCTCCTCGACGCCGGCGACGGCCTCGGCCACCATCTCGTTGACCAGGTCGAAGCGGCGCATGACCTGAGGGTGCTCGGCGTCGTGGCGGAGGTTGACGATCGTCATCGTCTGGCGGGTGACATCGCCGTGCTGGCCCCATCCGACCACCTCGTTGTGGCACAGCTCGGGTTGGACGGCCCAGAAGGCGGGGGCCTTGGCGTTCTCGTTGATCTGGGTCTTCCACCGGAGGGCGGCGGTGGCGCCGACCGCCCCCGACCCGTACAGGAGCGGGATGGTGCGACCGATGCGGCGGGCCATCTCCTCGGCGGGGTTGCCGGGGCGGACCAGCTGGTCGCGCCGGCGGGAGATCTGCTGGACGGCGAAGTCGATCCACTGGCTGGCGCCGGGGAACAGGCCGATGTCCTCCAGCACGACCAGGGGCGGTATGGCCATGGCGCCGATGCCCGCCCGGGGCTGGGGGATGTCGGTGGGGAGGGAGACGACCGGCGCCCCCCACCCGGAGGCCCGCTTGCCCAGCTCGCCGCCGCCCGTGACCGCCACGATCGACGCCCCCTGCATGGCCGCGTCGGTGGCGGCCTCGAGGGTCTCCTCCGTCTCGCCTGAGAACGACACGGCGAACACCAGCGTGCCGTCCCCCACGAAGGCGGGCGGCGTGTATCCCTTGACCACCACCACGGGGACGGCCATGAACGGGGCGGCCACCGCCACCAGGAGGTCGCCGGCCACCCCGGAGCCGCCCATGCCGAGCACGACCACGTTCTCCACCATCTCGCGTCGGGGAAGGCCGGTCAGGCCCCGCCCGGCCCGAGCCGCCTCCGCCACCTGCTCGGGCAGCGCGGCGGTCGCCTCGAACATCCCCTCCGAGTCGACTGGGAGGCTCACCCGCCCGCCTCGGCGCCGTCGGGCTCCCAGGTCGGGCGGATGCCCTCCGCCTCGGCCTTGTCCATCAGGCGCTGATGCTCCTGGTCGCTGACGGTCTCGGCCTCGTCGATGAGCATGATCGGTATGTCGTCGCGGATGGCGTAGCGCCGGTGGAGCCGGGGGTTGTAGAGGCTGTCCTCCTCCTCGAAGTACAGGAGCGGGCCCTTGTCCTCCGGGCAGGCCAGGATCTCCAGCAGTTGCGGGTCGAGCGCCATGTCAGTCCTCCCCCTCCGCCCCGCCGATGAGCGCCTGCACCTCGGCGACGCGGGCGCGGCACTGCGCGTCGTCGGGCGCTTCGAGGTTGAGCCGCAGCAGCGGCTCGGTGTTGGAAGGGCGCAGGTTGAACCACCAGTCGCCCAGGTCGACGGTCAGCCCGTCCGTCCAGTCGAGGACGCCTCGGGGCTCGTAGTGCCGGGCGACCCGCTCGAGGACCGACGCGGCGTCGGGCACCTCGGTGTTGATCTCCCCTGAGTCGGAGTACCGCTCGAAGGGCCGGCGCAGCCTGGACAGCGGCTGGTCGGCGACCGAGAGCATCTCCAGCACGATGACGGCGGCGATGAGCCCGGAGTCGGCCCGGTAGTTGTCGCGGAAGTAGTAGTGCCCCGAATGCTCACCGCCGAACACGGCTCCGGTGTCGGCCATCACCGCTTTGATGAACGAGTGGCCGACCCGGGTACGGACCGGGATGCCCCCCTTCTCGCTGATGATCTCGGGGACAGCCTTCGAGCAGATGAGGTTGTAGATGATCTTCGCCCCGGGATGCTTCTCGAGCATGGCGGCGGCCACCATGGCCGTGGTCAACGATCCGGAGAGCGGCTCTCCGGTCTCGTCGACGAGAAACACCCGGTCGGCGTCGCCGTCGAAGGCCAGGCCCACCGCCGCCCCGCTGGAAGTGACCCGCTCGCGCAGCCATTTGAGGTTCTCCGGCTGTATCGGGTCGGCCGGGTGGTTGGGGAAGGAGCCATCGAGCTCGGGGAACAGGACCTCGAGCTCGAACGGGAGACCGGCGAACACCCGGGGCACCACCAGCCCGCCCATTCCGTTGGCGGTGTCGGCCACCACCCGGAGGGGTCGGAGGGCCGAGGCGTCGACGAAGGAGCGGACGTGGGCGGCGTACTCGTCGATGAGGTCCATCCGCTCCGGCTCCGCCGGCGGCGGCTCCGGTTGACCCAGCAGCTCCTCGGCCAGCTGGCGGATGTCGGCCAGCCCGGTGTCCTGGCCGACGGGCCGGGCCCCGGCGAGGCAGAGCTTGATGCCGTTGTAGCGGGCCGGGTTGTGGGAGGCGGTGAACATGGCTCCGGGCGCGTCGAGGCGCCCGGAGGCGAAGTAGAGAAGGTCGGTCGAGGCCAGACCCAGGTCGACGACCTCGGCGCCCTCGGCGGCGGCGCCCGACTCGAAGGCGGCCGCCAGGGCCTCACCGGACTCTCGCATGTCGCGAGCCACGAGGATGCGCTCCGCCTTGGAGAAGCGGGCGAAGGCCGCCCCCACGGCGCGGGCCTTCTTGGCGTCGAGCTGGTCGGGCACCGTGCCGCGCACGTCGTAGGCCTTGAATATGGGGGCGAGAGCCGACATGACGGCCGCAGCCTACCGCCCGGCCTGCCGCCCCCCTCGAGGACCGACACCGGGCGCCACGCCCCCGCCCGGCGCCTGCGGGTAGCCGCCGGTGGTGGCCCACCAGCGCATGCGCAGCAGGTCGCGCACCATGCGGGCGGCGTCGCGTCCGACCCGCACGGAGGACGCCGTGGTGTTGGCCAGCTCCACCGGGACCTCGGCGACGGCCAGGCCGAGCCGCTCGGCGAGCAGGAAGATCTCGACGTCGAAGGCGAAGCCGTCCACCCGGCTGCGCTCGAAGATCTGTCGGGACGCGGCGGCGGAGAACGCCTTCAGGCCGCACTGGGTGTCGCGGGGCTCCCCCAGCACCAGCAGGCGGGTGGCCTCGTTGAACACCCGTCCGGTCACCTCGCGCAGACGGCGGGCCCGCACCAGGGTGACGGCGTCCACATGTCGGCGGCTGCCGACCACGACGTCACAGCCCGACTCGACCTTCTCGAGCAGCCGCAGCAGCTGATCGGGCGAGTAGGCGAGGTCGGCGTCGATGAACGCCACGGTCGCCCCCGCCGCAGTCATGACCCCGGCCCGGACCGCCGCCCCCTTGCCCCGGTGCTGGTCCAGGACCACCACCCGGTCGGCGCCGGCGTGGCGGGCCACGTCGGGCGTGCCGTCCGTGGAGTGATCGTCGGCCACCACCAGCTCCACCGGGGCCGCGGGCGTGAGCGCCCGGCGTAGCGAGTCGAGGGTCGACCCGATCACCGTCGCCTCCTGGTAAGTCGGGATGACCACGCTGAGCCGGGGCGCCTCCGGGCTCACGGAGCCGACTCGACGCCGGCACCGGTCGGCACCGGCTCGGCGGCCGCCTCCGGCATCGGCTCGAGCTCGTCGAGCCGCTCGGGCTCGCCGGCGACCTCGTCCGCCGGCGCCTCGGCGCGGGGCCAGGCCAGCCACACCAGGCCGGCCACCCCGAGGAAGGTGGCCAGCCAGCCGATCCCGTCGACGGGGGTCCAGCCGTAGTGGAGGCTGACGTGCCGGGCGGTGGGGATCACGACCATCAGGTTCGGCGTGACCCGCCACGGCCCCCGGGCGCCGGTCGCCTGCCAGTTGGGGAAGTACGACGCCTTGACCAGCACCGGGCTTCCGACCCGGTCCACGTCGAAGGAGATGCGGTCGTCGCTGGTATGGATGTTCGACACCCGGGCGACGGGCACGGGGATCTCCGGGGGCTTGGGGTTCGGCCCCTGAGCCGCCGGCCACTCGGGCGGGCCGGACGCGGCCAGGGGCACCAGCCAGCGGGTCGGGTCCTGGTACCACGCCACGGCGGCGTCGAGCCATGGCTTGCCCCCCTTGGCCACCCCCTTCAGCACGGCGGGCTCGAAAGCCAGCGGCGCCACCTGGGCCGAGTCACGCACCTGGTAGATGTCCCAGGTGCGTTCCTGGGTGCCGGAGCTGTAGGACACCGGCCAAGGCCCGCTGGTGGCGACCAGCTTGAGGTCGGGGTCGGCGGCGGCCTCGCTCTGGACCTCGGGTGAGGTGGCCATGTAGTAGCGCACGCCCAGCAGCTGCAGGTGGGCGATGCCCTTCTGCAGGTCGAGGCCCTCGTAGGGCAGGCCCATCATGGCGTCGGAGGGGTGGGCGGACAGCTCCGACTGGTTCAGGAAGTGGTAGGGCGTGCTGGCGGCGGACTCGAACAGCAGGCCCTCCATGGAATCGACGCAGCCGTTGCTCCAGTAGGGCAGCAGCATCAGGGCCATCGGCGTTCCGAACCGGTTCAGCTCGGGCTCGTACTCCCACATGGCCCGCCCGCAGCCGTAGCGGCGCCCGACGCTCTGCATGGTCTGAATCACCGAGCGGTACTCGGCGTAGGAGTCCTTGCGCTCGTAGCCGGTGTAGTTCCACCGCACCCAGTCCGGGATGAAGCTGGTGTTGGAGACGTGGAAGGGCACCCAACTGGGCAGGGCCTTGAGCGGCAGGGCGACGAACACGGCCGCGGCCGCCGCGGCCAGGAGCGGAACGGCGACCCGTCCGGGTCCCTCGGCCGGGGGGGCGTCAAGCGACGCCCAGGCCCGCCGCAGGAAGGCGGCGACCGCCGCACCGACCTCGGCCACCGCCACCCCGGCGAGCAGGTAGAGGCAGAGCACCCAGAAGGGCAGCATGCGGGCGTTCCAGATCTTGCCCTGGGGGGCGGCGACGAAGGCGACCGCCGACAGGACGGCCATGGCCGTGAGGAAGGTGCCGGCCCGGCGCCGCAGGGCCAACGAAACGACGGCCCCCACCCCGGCCAGAGCGGCGACCCAGATCAGGGCGGACGGGAACAGGGTGGACAGGTAGGAGTGGACCTTTACCCAGCCCATGTCCGTCGTGTACGGCAGGCGCAGGAGGAACGGGATCGCCCAGAAGCCGACGAGCAGGCCAGAGACCACCGCCACCTTGGCCATCCAGGCCCAGCGGCGCACCCCGGGGTTCATGAGAGCGATGACCACACAGCCGGCGATGACGAACACGGCGGGCAGCATGTGGCACAGCCCGGTCACCGCCAGCAGGAAGGCCGCCAGCCCGGCGTGGCGGCCGGTGCGGATGCCCCTGGCCACCACCCCCAGGCACACCAGGCCGACGGCGAGGCTCAGGGAGAAGGCGTACTCCCCCGCCAGGGTCGAGGCGATGTTTCCGCCGTAGATGGTGTAGGAGCGGTCGAACAGGTAGGGCAGGGTGGCCACCGCCAGGCAGGCCGGCACCGGCTCTCGGGCGCCCCACAGGCGGCCGAAGGCCCAGGCGGCCACGGGCAGGGCCAGCGACCCGAGGGCGGTCACCAGCTTGAAGGCGATGTTGTACGGCATCACCACGTTGAGCAGCACGATCAACAGGCTGGGCAGCGGGAAGTAGAACGTGAAGGCGGGAAAGCCGTCGTACCAGCCCGGGTCCCACCCGGTGAGCCGCCCGTGGGGCAGCAGGTGGTCGCGCATGTAGGCGGGCAGGGCCACGTGGGCGCCGGTGTCCCCGCCCGAGGTGGTGGTGTTGAGGAAGAGCAGCGACGGGTGGAACTGCCAGAGGACGAAGACGACCATGCCGCCCACGACGAGGACGGTGGTGAGGGCGCTGCCGTTTATGCCCCGGAGACGGCGCATGGGGGCCTATGTTGCCCGACCGCCGGGCGGCGACGGCTTCGGCCCGGCTAAGGGCGGGGCGCGGCGTCCACCCTGGCGTCGGCCGGGGCGGGGGGTGCCAGAGCCGGCTCCCCGGCCGGGGGGGCGGCCAGCACGTCGGCCACCGTGACCCGACGCCGCCTCCGGCGGGTCTGGCCGGCGAAGGTGAGGACCTGGCTGATCCCCAGGCGGTTGCCCTCGTTGTCGTCCCACCACCGGGCGTCGCACCCCGAGCAGCTGCGCATCACCAGCCGGGCCGGGCCCATGGTGACGCCGATCTCGACGACCTGTTCACGCTGGCAGAGCGGGCACAGCAAGACGGCTCACCTCCGGCCCTCGGGGGCCACGCGTCCCAGGACTCTCCGTGGGGGCCTAAGGGGTTTTCGGGCGAGGAAAGCCCGACCTTTAGGTCGTGTCGGCCGGCACCGCCACCCTGAGTGGCGAAAGCGGCTCGAGCCCGTCAACGCGAGGCGACGAGTACGGCCACCGTCACCGCGTTGAAGGCGGCGTGGGCGAATATCCCCGGCCCCAACCGGCCGGTCCTCACCGCCAGCACCCCCAGGACGACCCCGAAGGCCACCAGGGCGAGCAGCTGGAGCGGCTCATAGTGGGCCAACCCGAACAGAACGGCGGACCCGACCACCGCCCAGGCCTGACCGAACCGGCGGCCGAGCGAGCGCAGCAGCAGGCCCCGGAAGAACACCTCCTCCACCAGGGGTGCCCCCACCACGACCAGAACGGCGAGCACCGCCACCCCCGGCCCCCGGGCCAGGGCGGTTAGGTGCCGGGCGGGCTGACCCAGCTGACGATCGAGGTTGGGGTTGACCAGGCGGAACGGCAGGTAGAGCAGCGGCACCAGCGCCAGCTGCGAGCCCAGCCCAATGGCCACCCCCACCGGGGCGTCCCACACCCTCACCTGCAGCCCGAAATCGCGCCGGAGGCTGCGGGCGCCCTTGGTCAGGGTGGCGAACAGCGGCGCTCCGCCCAGGCCGACCCACAGTCCAACCAGCCCGGCCGAGGTGGCGGCGAGACCCACCCGGTCGCTACCCGACCCGAGGGTCCAGGCCGAGGCGGCCAGTGCGGATACGAAGAACCCGACGACGTAGCCGACGGCGGCGTCGGCGAGCCCCCACCGGGGGCCGGGGCCTGTTCCCGGGCCGTCGGCCGGGCCCGAATCGACGCCGGGCCGGTCCGACCCGGCGGGCTCGTCGGTCACACGGCCAGGGGCGGAACCACTACCGGGGGAGCAGGGGGCTCCACCGGCAGGAGGGTGAGCGGGCGGTGGTCCTCGAGCGACCACCCGGTCGGCACGGTGAGGCGGTCCGCATGCGAGCCGCACAGACCCCACTCGCCGGCGTCGAGATCGGCGGAGAGAAGCTCGAGCCACACCGTGCGCTCGGCGTAGTCGTAACGGAAGACCGCCTCGGCCGGCTCGCTGCAGTCCGGCCGGACGCACAGATGACTCCTCGACATGACAAGACCCTACCGACCGCGGCACACCGGAAGGTGAATGCGCCCGGGCGTGGACGGGCCGCCCGGCGGCCTAGCATTCCCGCCATGAGTCGCCAACCACCGGACCCGCGGGGAGGCCGCCCCGACAAGCAGGGTCTCGGAATGCCGGGCTCGCCGGACCAGAACTGGCGCTGGGCCGTGCTCGTGCTGGTGGCCCTGGTCATCGCGGCGGTCGTGCTGCCCCCTCTGTTCTCGAGGGGCTCGAAGACCCAGATCTCCTATACGACCTACATGCAGGACGTGAACAACGACCAGGTCGACACCGCCCAGGTCTCCAACGACACGGGCGTGATCAGCGGAACCTTGAAGGACGGGACCAGCTACGCGACCGACGGCCCCCAGCCGGCGATCGCGTCCGACATCCAGATGATGCGCGACAAGGGGGTGAAGCTCAGCTTCCACACCCAGGGCTCGAACATCTGGGGGTCGGTGCTGTTCTACCTCCTGCCCATCGTCCTGCTCATCGGCTTCTTCGTGTGGATGAACCGTCGGGCCCAGGGCCAGATGACGGGGATCATGTCCATCGGCCGGTCGCGGGCGAAGCTGTACAGCACCGAGCGCCCCCGCACCACCTTCGGCGACGTCGCCGGCTACAACGCGGTCAAACAGGAGATCCGCGAGGTCGTCGACTTCCTCAAGAGCCCGGGCCGGTTCACCGAGATCGGCGCCCGCATACCGAAAGGCGTCCTGCTGGTCGGCCCCCCGGGCACGGGCAAGACCCTCCTCGCCCGGGCGGTGGCCGGCGAGGCCGGCGTGCCGTTCCTTTCGGTGAGCGGCTCTGACTTCATGGAGATGTTCGTCGGCGTCGGCGCCAGCCGGGTGCGCGACCTGTTCCAGACCGCCCGCAAGCAGGCGCCGGCCATCATCTTCGTCGACGAGATCGACTCGATCGGGCGCAAGCGGGGCGCCGGGCTCGGCGGCGGCCACGACGAGCGCGAGCAGACCCTCAACCAGATGCTCTCGGAGATGGACGGCTTCGACTCGGCCGAGGGCATCGTGATGATGGCTGCCACCAACCGGCCCGACATCCTCGACCCCGCCCTGCTCCGCCCCGGCCGCTTCGACCGCCAGATCGTGGTCCCGCTGCCCGACCTCGAGGAGCGGCTCCCGATCCTGCAGGTGCACTGCCGGGGCAAGCGCATCTCCCCCGAAGTGGACCTCCGCCTGGTGGCGCGGGGTACCCCCGGCATGAGCGGGGCCGACCTGGCCAACCTGGTCAACGAGGCGGCCCTGCACGCCGTGCGGCGAGGGTCCAACACCATCGAGCCCCAGGACTTCGAAGCCGCCCGCGACCGGGTGCTCATGGGCCAACGGCGTGAGTCGTTGGTCCTGTCCGACCACGAGAAGGAGCGGGTCGCCTACCACGAGGGCGGCCACGCCGTGCTGGCCTACGTCCTTCCCCACGCCGACCCGGTGCACAAGGTGACGATCCTTCCCACCGGCATGGCCCTCGGCGTCACCCAACAGCTGCCCATGGAGGAGCGCCACATCTATCCCAAGGAGTACATCGAGGACTCCTTGGCGGTGAGGATGGGCGGACGGGTCGCCGAGATGCTCGTCTACGGGGACCTGTCCACCGGAGCCAACAACGACCTGGTGGGCAACACCGAGCTGGCCCGCAAGATGGTGCGCGAGTGGGGCATGAGCGACCGGGTCGGGCCGATGGCCTGGGGGTCGCAGGGGATGGTCTTCCTCGGCGAGGACCTCATGCACACCCGCGACTACAGCGACGAGACCAGCCGGGTCATCGACGAGGAGGTCAGCCGGATCCTGCGGGCCCAGGAGGAGCGGGCCAACGAGTACCTCACCAGGCATCGCAAAGGCCTCTCCGCCGTGGCCGCCGCCCTTCTCGAGAACGAGACGGTGGACGGGGCCGAGGTGGCCCGCCTGGTCGACGAGGCCTACGGCAGCAAGGTGCGGGTGCTGCCTTCCGCCGAGGACATCCCCCACTTCGGCACCACCGAGGCGACCGACTCCGGGCCGTTGCCGGAGGCGTCCAGCTCGGGCGACGGGGCGGCCGACGTCGACGACACCGCCGTCATCGACCGCCGCCGAGTGGCCGAGGAGCACCGGGCCGCCGGCGAGCCGTAGGCCGCCGGGGGACGCCGGTTGGCCCCCGACCCCTCCGTTCTTCCAGACTTTGCGGATGGCAGCGGGGGGTCAGGGCAAACAGCGGGTGTCGGCCGCGCCCATGTGGATACTCGGTCTGGTCATCATGATCGACTCGACCGACCAGAGCATCGTCAGGGGGGTCATCCCCCAGATCAAGTCGTCCTTCCACGTGGGCGACCTGGCCATCGGGGTGCTGATGTCGGCGTTCGTGGCCGTCAACGGCCTGGTGACGGTGCCCGCTGGCTACCTGGCCGACCGCTGGCACCGGGCCCGCACCATCGGACACACCATCGTCGGCTGGTCGGGCATCACCGCCCTGACGGCCCTGTCCCCGAACTTCCCGGTGATGCTGGGGATCCGCGCCTTGCTCGGCTTCGGCCAGGGGATCACCGAGCCGTCCGCCGGCAGCCTGCTCGCCGACCTGTACCCCGCCGAGCGGCGGGGCCGGGCCTTCTCGATCCAGCAGTGCCTCGCCTTCGTCGGGTTCGGGCTCGGCGTCGGGCTCGGCGGTCTGGTCGGCACCCGCATGGGATGGCGCTACGCCTTCCTTCTCGTGGGGGCGCCGGGAACGCTCATCGCCTTCGCCTGCTACCGGCTGCGCGAGCCCAAGCGGGGCTACTCCGACCGCATGCACCTGGGCCTCGCCGGTGAGGAGGACGCCGAAGCCGACGCCGCCACCGACCTGTTGGCCGACGGCTGGTGGGCGTTCCTGCGCGACATGGTGTCGGGGCTGCGGGCCGACCTGCGGACGATCCTGTCGATCCCGACGCTGCGCTACGCCCTGGTCGGCATCGGAACCCTGCTGTTCGGCATCACCGCCGTGTCCACCTGGCTGCCCGAGTTCTACCGCCGCCAGCTGCACCTGTCCCAGGCCAAGGCCGACCTGTACTTCAACCTCTTGGTGGTGATCGCCGGCCCCGCCGCCATCCTCGTGGGCGGCTGGCTGGCCGACCGCTTCGCCACCGCCGTCAAGGGCGCCCGGGTGGCCCTGCCCGCCTACTACATCCTCGGCGGCAACACCCTGTTCTTCATCTCCTACCTGCACCTGCCTTTCGCCCCCGCCTACGCCCTCGAGATGGTGGGGCTGTTCGTCATGGCCCTTTCGGTACCGGCGCTGCGGGCCGGGCTATCCGACGCCGTGCCGGCCCACCTGCGGGGAACCGGTTTCGGGGCGTTCAACCTGATCTCGGTGCTGTTCGGCACGGCGGCGGCCCCCTTCGTGGTGTCGATCTTCGCCCAGGTGTTCGGGGGCAACCTGCGCACGGCCTTCATGATCGTCACCCCGCCGATCTTCATCGGCGCCGTGGTGCTGTTGCGGGCCCGCAACCACCTCGACGAGGACACGGCGAAGATCTTCCAGGCCATCCTGACGGCCGCCCAGGCCGAGCAGGAGCGCCAGGCCACCCGGGCCGCCGAGTTCGCCGCCCGGCGCGAGGAGCGCGAGCGCGAGGCGGCCGAGGCCTGACGGCGGAGCTCAGCCGCCGAACGACGGCGGTTCGGCGACCGGCACCGCGGCGGCGAGGGCCAAGCCGGGCCCGTTGACCTGGTAGACGTCGCGCTCCACCACCACCTCGCCGCTGGCGTCGACGGTCAGCGCCAGGTCGGGGCGTTGCACGTGGTCGCCGAGGCGGAACGACGCCCGCCCGTCCGGGGGCACCACCACCCCCTGCAGCCCGTCGACCGGCAGCAGCTGGCCGTCGGCGAGGGCCGACACCGACACCTCGGCCGGGGCGGCGCCGGGGTTCATCACCACCAGCCACTCGTCGACCGAGGACCCGGTCGAGCCGGACGCCAGGACCCAGTGGCGGGCGGGCCCGGCCGCCCCGACCAGCTCCCCCAGGCCGCGGCGAGGGGACGGCGCCACCGCCGTCACGACCCGCTCCGCCACCACCGGCGGCCCGGCCAGGGCCCGCACCACGACGGCGTGGGGATCACCGGGCGGGATGCGGGGCTGGCCGTTGGCGGTGACGGCGACGACCGAGCCGGCCGGCACGTCAGTCACGATCGGCTCCGCCACCCCCTGGGAGAGTGACAGGTCGAGGGCGACCCGGGAGTCGCTGGTGGCCGGGTTGTAGAGGTAGTAGGTCTCGGTTACGCCGGCGGCGACCAGACCGTCGGGGAAGTACCAGCGGGGCAGGGTGCGGGGCGCGCCGAGCACGAGGGTCGTGCCCGAATGCCCTTTGCGGGTGTCGATCTGCAGCTTGGTGGCGATGAGCCGGCCGACCCGCACGTTGACGGTCGTGGCGACGACGGGCTGGTCGATGACGTGCTGGCCGATGTCGACCATCAGCAGCTGGCCGGCCGGCACGTACATCCCCTGGAACGGCGCCGGCGCCGCCGGCCCGGCGTCGGTGGCGAATGACAGGTCGGCGATGGCGTCCTGGGGGAACGGGTTGAACAGCCCGACGAGAAGGGAGGCGCCCTGGCTGGTCGTGCCGGCGGCGAAGTACCACCGGTCGTAGGGGCGCGACGCGCAGGGCACCGCCGAGGTTCCCATCGGGCCGGACACCTCTTGCTCCACCACGGCCGTGCCCCCGTGGAGCACGACGGTGGCGGCCACGAACGGCCCGGGGGCCACGTCCGCTTCGTGCACCACCCCCCGCGACCATGGCCCGATCGACACGTTGCGGCTGGCCGGGTGGCCGTCGTTGGGGACCACGGTGACCGTTCCGGCCAGCGGGGCGGCCCCGGTGTCGGCGATGACCACCGACCCGTCGGCCAGCCCGCCGGAGCGGGCGGTGGCGCCGGCGCAGTACCAGCTGGAGGTGAGGGCGCCGGGCACGGCCGTCGGCATGGCCGGCACGGGCGGGGCGGCGGCCGGCGAGGCGTGCAGCAGGCTGGCGGTGAGGGTGCCGGCGACCAGCAGGCTGGTGATCACACCGAGCGACAGCCGACGCCGGAGCCGGTCGGTCATGTCCCCGCCGGGACGGCGTCGGCGTCGCGCCGGGGCCGCCGGCGCCTCATGGTGACGTAGACGGCGACGGCGGCCACCCACAGGATGGCCTCAGCGGCCAGCGCCCCCGCCCGCGACCCGCCGGGCGAATAGGCGAGCGACGCCTGTCCTGCTGCGGGCACGTCGAACAGAGACGCCCACCCGAACACCCTTCTGGGCCGCAGGACTCCGGAGGCGGTCACCAGTCGCCACCCCGGCGGGGCCGCCGACCACGTCACCGGGCCGGCCGGGACCCGGCCGGTGAACGACGACGCCCCCGACCGGACGCCGAGCACGGGGGTGGCGTGGGACACGTCGATGGACGCGGCCGTGCGCAGGGGGTCGGTGCCGGCCGCCGCCGCCTCGGCGCTGCCGGGGTCGAGGGCAGCCCGGGCCGGGGCCCAAGCGACGTTCTCGTACACGGCCAGGGCCGGATCCACGTCGATGGGGCGCAGGTCCATCTGGGTGCCGAGCGAGGCCATGACCGCCGGCGGGGGCGTCAGGTCGCGGCTGGCCTGGGCGGCGGGGGCCAGCCGGAGGGGCACCACCACGTAGCGCACCGCCATCGGCGCCAGCAGGTGGCCGAGCTGGGCCGTGCCCCCGGTCTCCGCCTCGCGCAGAGCGTCGGCGGCGAGGGCGGCGTCGCCGGGGTCGGGCCCGGGCCACCAGTCGGTGGCATCAGGAGGGCCGTCGGTCGAGGTGGCGAAGGCCACGCCGTCCTGGAGCCGCCAGCCGGGAAGGGGCAACGCCTCCGGGTCGCCGACCCAGAGAACCCGGAAGCCGCCCGCCGCCCGGGGCGCGTCCCCCAGCGGGGCCAGGGCGGCACGAAAGTCATCCGCCGGTGAGCCCCACCGCCCTCCGAGGGCGAAGCCCACGGTGTCCACCGTGCCGGCCAGCACCCCCACCGCGGCCAAGAGGGCGGCGGCCTGGCGCCACCCCAGCCCATAGCCGACGAGGTCGACTTCGAAGGCCACCGCTCCCAGCCCGGCGGCGAGGGACAGGGCGGCGGCGGCCAGGCCCAGCAGCACGCCCGGCTCGGGCACGGCGACGCCCAGCCAGCCCCGCCCGCCGGCCCAGGCCACCGCCCAGGCCACGATGGCCACCCACCACAGCCTCACCGCCCAGGTGAGCCTCCAGCCCCGGGCGAAGAGCAGGGGCAGGGCGGCGGCGGCGAGAACGGCCCAGCCCACCCACGTCGACCCGTGGGGGTAGGCGCGAAAGCCGAGCAGGGCGCCGAGGCCCGACGCCCGCCTCACCGGCTCGGGGACGCCGAACACCCCGGCGGCCTGGGCCCCCGGGAACATCAGGTCCACCGACCACGGGAAGGCGAGGGCCATGGCGACGACGACACCGGCCCCGACGGTCGCCAACGCCCGGGCGGCCCGCCCGAGGCCCCCGGCGATGGTCGATCCGAGCACCAGGGCCACCCCGGCCAGCACGGTGGCGACCACCTCCCCGGGGACGAACGCCCCCACCACGGCGAGGAGGAGCCCCAGGGCCAGGCAGCGGCGCCAGACCGAGCCTTGCGGCGCGAAGGGAGCAAGCCCCGTCGAGCGCAGCAGAACCCCGAGGATCCAGGGAGCCGCCCCGTAGGCGATGAGCGGCGCCCAGCGGCCGTCCCCGATGGCGCTGTAGGGCAGGGGGACGGCCAGGTACACGACCGTGGCGACCAGCCGCCCCCGCACCGAACCCAACGGACGCGACAGGCGGTAGGCGCCGACGGCCCCTATCGGCAACATGCCGATGGTCATCACGTCACGCAGCAGGGTCATCGACCCACCGAGGACGTAGCCCCAGACCCCGAGGAGGGCGAAGGCGAGCGGCGGCGGCGACGCCTGGCCCAGCCCGGTCTGGCGCCATCCGGAGGCGTAGTGGCCGATGAGGGTGCCCGCTGAGGGGAAGTGGGGGAAGGTGCCGATCGCCGGGGGTCCTCCTCCGAGCAGCCCCCGCGACCCGATCAACAGGACGGCGACGATGCCGGTCCACACCGCCGGACTCAGCCAGGCCGGCACCGGGCCGAGGCCCCGCCGGGTGGGCAGCTCGTCGGGGAGCAGCTCGAGCTCCGGGACACCTCCGCCGGGGATGCCCGGTATCGCTCCCCATCCCCGCTCGGGATGCTGGAAAGGCGAGACGGCCGCGGCCCGGCTGAACGCCGACTCGAACAGAGCGGCGAAGCGGGCCCCGGCCGACGCCTGCAGGCGACGCACCTCGCTGTCGGGCAGCGTCCGGCAGGCCGCCACCTGACGGCGCTGGCGGCGCAGCGCCCCCAGGCGGCCCAGGTTCCACGCCCAGGCCCCGGCGGCGGCCCGGGCGTCGGCCGGGCGGCCGGTGGCCGCGGCGGTGAGGGCCTCGAGCAGGGAGTGCCCGATGAGCTGCGGGGCGACCCGGATCAGGTGCCAGCGCCCGTAGTCCTTGAGGGCGGCGGCCAGCTCGTGGCGGCGGCGAAGGGCGTGCAGGCGGGCGGCGGGGTCCGAGCCGCCGGGCAGCCCGGGGAGGGCTTGGAGCGGCCGGGTGCCGGAGCTGGCGGCGGCGAGGTGCCGCCCCCGGGCGGCGGGGACCACGATGACCCTCGCTCCGGCGATCTGGGCCCGCCAGCAGAAATCGACGTCCTCTCCGAGCAGGACCATGTCGGGGTCGTAACCGCCCAGGGCGTCGAACAGGTCGGCGCGCACCAGCATGGCCCCGCCCGGCACGACGAACACGTCGCGCACGGCGTCGTGCTGCTCCTGGTCGAGCTCGCCCTCCTGCACCAGGGGCACGGCGGCCCCGCCCTTGTCGGCGGCCATGCCGACCTGCAGCAGCCGCGACGGGTCGTCCCAGGCGACCAGCTTGGGGCCGAGCACCCCGGCGTTGGACCGGTACGCCTCTTCGACCAGCTGGCGCACGGCGTCGGGGTCGAGGGCGACGTCGTCGTGGCAGTGGAGGAGGAAGGCGGCCCCCTCCACCACGTGGAGGGCCTCGTTGGCGGCGGCGGCGTAGCCGACCGGGGTGTCGAGGCGGCGCACGTACGCGCCGGGCAGCACCGACGCCACCCGGGGGGTGGGGTCCTGTGAGCTCGCCGCGTCGATCACCAGCACCGACAGGTTCGGATAGTCCTGTGCGGCGAGGCCGGCCAGCGTCTCCTGCAGCCAGGGCCCCGGGTCGGCGGTGACCACCACGGCCACGACCGGCGGGGCCTGGGGGTCCATCGGAGCGACGAGACTAGTCTCCAGGCGTGAGCGCCCCGGGGGCAGGACCGCGACCATGAGCGACATCGGGAAGCTGGCCCGTGACACCGGCTACACCGTGCTCGGGCTCGTCCTCATCCGCGTGCAGCAGGCCCAGGTCCGCCGGCGCGAGATCGAGCGCGAGGTGAACTCTCGCCTCGAGGCGGTGGGGCGCACCCTGCCGGAGCCGGTGCGGGGCCTGGTGGCGCGGCCCCGCTAGGGCCGACGCTCAGCCGGTCAGCGCCGAGCGCTCGTCAGCGACGACGTCACGCAGGGTCCGGTCGAGGTCAATTTCGGGCTCCCACCCGGTGGCGGCGCCGATGCGCGCCCGGTCCCCCAGCAGGACGGGCACGTCCACCGGGCGGACCAGCTCCGGGTCGACGACCAGCTCGAGGTCGGCGTCGGCCAGCTCCAGCAGGCGGTGGGCGATCTCCTCGATGCTGACCGCCCGCCCGGAGCACACGTTGTACGCCTCCCCCGCCGCTCCCTTCTCCACCAGGAGCCGGTAGGCCCGCACCACGTCGCGCACGTCAGTGAAGTCGCGCCGGGCCGACAGGTTGCCGACCCGCAGGGTCCGCTCGCCCCCGGCTTTGGCTTCGAGGATGCGCCGGGTGAGGGCGGGCACGACGAAGCTGGCGTGCTGGCCCGGGCCGATGTGGTTGAACGCCCGCACCCGGACCACCGGCAGCCCATGGCCCAGGTGTGCCTGCACTCCGAGGTATTCGGCCGCCACCTTGCTGGCGGCGTAGGGGCTCACCGGAAGAAGCGGCGCGTCCTCGCCGACGGGCAGGGCGTCGGGCTTGACGCCGCCGTATACCTCGGCCGACCCGACGAGCAGGACTCGGGGCGGCCGATCGCAGGCCAGGGCGGCCTGGAGCAGCTCGAGGGTGCCGACCGCGTTGACCCGGAACACCTCGCGGGGCTGCTCCCACGACCGCCCCACGTGGGTGAAGGCGGCCAGGTGGTAGATGGCCTCGGGTGCGGCGTCGGTGACGGCGCGCCGTAGGGCGTCCCCATCGCCGATGTCGATCGACTCGTCGATGCCGACGACCGCGTCGCCGCTGTCGCGCAGGTGTCTGATCAGCCAGCCGGCCACGAAGCCGCTCGCCCCGGTCACCAACGCCCGCATCGGCTCACCCTATCGGGCGGGCCGCGTGCCCTCCCCGGGCCCGGCGGCCCGATAGGCGTCGCGGGCGGCCAGGTAGGCGGCCACGTGGCCCTCGGCGGTGGCGGCCCACGTGTAGCGGGCCGCGGTGGCCAGGCCCCGGGCCCGACGGGCCTCGAGTCCGGCGTCCCCCCGGACGAGCATGTCGAGGGCGCCGGCGAGACCGTCGGCGTCGCCCGGCTCCACCAGCAGGGCGGAACCGGCGGCGATCTCCTCCATGGCCGTCCCCGAAGTGGTCACGAGCGGGGCTCCACAGGCGAGCGCTTCGAGGGCGGGCAACCCGAATCCCTCCTCCAGCGACGGGTAGGCGACGGCGGCGGCCTGGCGCAGCAGGGGCGGCAGGACCTCGTCGGGCAGGTAGCCGGTGCGCCGCACCCGGTCGATGTTGCGCATGGTCGCCAGGGCGGTCCGCAGCGGCCGGCTGCCCCACCCCTCTCCCCCGGCCAACACGAGGGTGATGCCCGGATGCCCGGGGCTCATCCGGTCGAAGGCCCGGATGAGCGTGGTGACGCCCTTGCGGGGTTCGGCCGTGCCGACGAAGGCCACGTACGGGGGGCTGATGCCGAACGCCGAGAGCTGGGCGAGGTCGGAGCCGGGCCGGGGCTCCTCGGGGCGGAAGCGGTCGTGATCCACGCCGTGGGGCACGACCCGCACCTCCCCCCGCACGTCGACCAGCTGCCGGAGGCGGCTGGCGGTGGTGGCGCTCACACAGACCAGGACGTCCGCCCGGCGGGCGGCGGCGCGGATGGCCCGGCGGAACACCGGCACCTTGGGCGCCTCGTGCCACTCGGGATGATCGAAGAAGGTCATGTCGTGGATGGTGACCACCCGGGCCAGCCGGGCCCGCTCGGGCATGGTGTAGTGAGGCCCGTGGTGGACGTCGACGCCCTCGCGGGTGAGCAGCGCCGGCATGGAGGCCTGCTCCCAGACCAGCCGGGCCGGTCTCCGGCGGGGAACCAGGGTGAGCAGGCGGGCCGCCGGGGCCCACTGCGCCCAACGGGACGCGTCGCCGATGCGGGCGATCAGCGTCAGCTCCACGTCGTCGCGGGGCGCCAGGGCCCGGACCAGGTCGACGGTGTACCGACCGGCCCCCGCCGGCCGCTCGGGGACGGCGCTCACGTCCATCGAGACGGTCAGCACAGGGCCGCCCACAGCTCGACGTGTCGGCGGGCGGCGGCCTCCCAGGTCAGCTGGGCCGCCCGCCGACGGCCGGCCTCCACCAGCCGGGCCCGTAGCTCCTCGTCGGTCGCGGCCGCGACCATCCCCTCCGCCATGGAGGAGACGTCACGGGGGTCCACCTGGTGGGCGGCGCCGCCGGTGCTCGGCATGGGGCTGGCCACCACCGGCACGCCGGCGGCCATGGCCTCCACCGCGGGTAGGCCGAAACCCTCCTGCAGCGGGGCGTAGACGACGCAGCGGGCGCCGGCGTAGAGGGCGGCCAGCACACCGTCGGCCACCTGTCCGACCAGCACCGCCCCCTCGACCGGCTCGACCGGGCCCCCCCAGCCCCGGGGGCCGACCAGCAGGAGGGGCCAGGGGCCAGGCAGGCGGGCCCGGGCGGACGCGTAGGCCTCCATGACCCGGGCCAGGTTCTTGCGGGGCTCGAGCGTCGCCACCGACAGCAGGTAGGGGCCGGCCACTCCCAGCCGGGCCAGCAGGGCGTGGGCCCCCGCCCCGTCGGGGGCGGCGAGGTGGTCGCTGCCCTCCTCGATTACCTCCACCCGGGTGGCGCCGGCTCCCCTCACCTCCTCGGCGGTCTGAGCCGACGGGGCGAAGAGGAGGTCGGCGCGGCGCATGGCGGCCGACAGGGCCTGCTCGTGCCACCGTCGGCCCCGGACCGGGAAGGTGTCGGGCACCTGCCGCCAGGCCAGGTCGTGCACCATGACCGTGAGCCGCCGGGGGCCCCCGGGCGGCACCGCCAGGGACGTGGCGTGCATGACGTCGTGGTCGGTCGGCGCCCGCCCGACACCCCGGTTCCAGGCCCGCACCAGGACCGGGGCCGGGAGGCGGGACGTGACGACAGGGAAGCCCCAGGCGGCCAACGGGTCCGGCGCCGCCGGCGAGCGCGAGGCGTACACCGACACCTCGGGGGCGTCGGCGCCCATGGAGGCCAGCCCCCCGAGGAGGCCCCGGGCGTAGGTGCCGATGCCACCGGGGACCGACCGGCGCAGCTGTTCCACCACGACCAGGACCCTCATCGGGCCGCGACCGCGTCGCGGTACAGGGAGGCCAGGCCCTCGCCGGTGGCGTCCCACGAGAAGGTCGACGTGTGGGCCCGGCCCCGCTCGGCCGCCTCGGCCCGGGCGGCGTCGTCGCCGGCGAAGCGGAGCAGGGCCTCGGCCAACCCGTCGACGTCGCCCACCTCCACCAGGACGGCGGCCTCGCCCACCACCTCGGGCAGGGCGCCGGCCCGGGTGGAGACCACCGGCACGCCGGCGACCATGGCCTCGAGCGGAGGGAACCCGAACCCCTCGTAGAGCGACGGGTAGGCGTAGACGGTCGCCCCTCGCAGCAGGGCCGAGCGCTGGGTCGCCGTCACGTAGCCGACCCGTGCCACCCGGCCCCTGTGCCGGGCCGCTCGCAGGGCCTCCTCCAGTTGGGCCGCGCCCCACCCGTCCGGGCCGGCGATCACCAGCCACAGGCGGGGATCAGCCCCGGCCGCCTGGTCGAAGGCCCGCACCAGGTCCGGAAGCCCCTTGCGGGGCTCGACGGTGCCGAGGGCGAGCACGTAGCGGGCCAGCGCGGGAGCGGGCAGCCCGATCGCCTCCAGCTCGGCCGGGGCAGGCGGCCCGCCTCCTGCCACGGCGGGGATGCCGTGGTGCACCGCCCGCACCCGGCCCGGGTCGGCGCCCAGCAGCTCGACCACCTCGCCGGCGACGAAGCGAGACGGGGTGTGCACCCAGGCCCCTTCGGCCAGGGCGCGCCGGACGAGCCGGGGGAAGTTGCGGGTGTAGTCGTCGCACAGCTCGGGGAAGCGCACCGAGGTCAGGTCGTGCACCGTCATCACCCGGGCGGCCCGGCGACTGGGTGGCACCACGAAGTTGGTGCCGTGGACCACCTCGACCGGCCCGGTCCACCACTCGACCGGCGGCAGCGACGAAGCCGACCAGGCCCGGTGCAGGGGGCGGGCCGGCATGGGCCGGTCGACGGCGCGCACCCCGTCGGGAAGGTGGGGACGGATCCCGCGCCGGCGGCGCCAGCTGACGGCAAAGGCGCTGACGTCGAGGTCGGGGCGGCGGGCCAGGCAGGCCAGCGCCCACTGGCAGAAGACACCGACGCCAGTGCGGACACCGAGCAGGGGGGTGGCGTCGAGCGACACCCGCAGGCGGGCACGGGGTGTGTCACCGACCTCGCCCATCACGGGAGCCTGGCACACCGGCCCAGGCGCCGTCGGTAGCCTGCCCGACCGTGATCGCCGCCCTGGCCGGCGGGGTCGGCGCCGCCCGCATGCTGCGGGGACTGTCCGGTGCCGTGCCTCCCTCGGAGATCTGCGCCGTGGTGAACACGGGCGACGACCTGGTCCTGCACGGGCTCCACCTCAGTCCCGACCTCGACACGGTCGTGTACACCCTGGCCTCGGCCGTGAACCCCGACACCGGCTGGGGCATCGCCGGAGAGAGCTGGCGGGTGATGGAGGCGCTTGACCGCTACCGCGGCCAGACGTGGTTCCGCCTGGGAGACCTCGACCTCGCCACCCACCTCTACCGGACCCAACGCCTCGGCGAGGGGGCGACGCTCAGCCAGGTGGCGGCCGAGATCGCCGGGGCGTGGGGCGTCCGCGTGCAGCTGCTGCCGGTGAGCGACGACCCGGTGCGCACGATCGTCACGGCCGAAGGGCTGGGCGACATCGCCTTCCAGGACTACTTCGTGGCCCGCCGCCACGACGTGACGGTGACCGCCGTGCGCTTCGAAGGGGCGGACCAGGCCCGGCCGGCGCCGGGGGTCCTCGACGCCCTGGGCCAGGCCGACACCATCGTGATCTGCCCCTCCAACCCCATCGTGTCGATCGGACCGGTGCTGGCGGTGCCGGGAGTGGCCGACGCCGTGCGGTCGCGACGGGACCGGGTCGTCGCCGTCTCGCCGATCGTCGGGGGAAGGGCGCTGAAGGGCCCCGCCGACCGGCTCATGCGCGAGCTCGGGCACGACGCTTCCGTGGTGGGCGTGGCCCGCCTGTACGCCGAGCTGGCCGCCACCCTCGTGGTCGACGTGGCCGACGCCGACCTGGCGCCGGCGGTCGAGGACGTCGGTGTCCGCTGCGTCGTCGCCCCGTCGGTGATGGTCTCCGACGAGGCGGCGGTCACCCTCGCTCGCACCGTGCTGGCCGCTCGGTGAGCATCACCGTCACTCCGGTGACCGGCCTGCCGGAGGTCCGGCCCGGTGACGTGCTGGCCGAGCTCATCGCCGGTCACGCCGAGCTGGCCGACGGTGACGTGGTGGTCGTCACCCAGAAGGTCGTGTCCAAGGCCGAGGGTCGCCTGGTCGAGGTCGACCCGGCCGACCCCCTTTCCCACAAGGGGGTGGTCGGCTCCGAGTCGGTCCGGGTGCTGCGCCGGCGCGGGGATCTCATCGTGTCGGAGACCCGGCACGGGTTCGTATGCGCCAACGCCGGGGTCGATCTGTCCAACGTGGAGCGGGGCTACGCCGCCCTCCTACCGGTCGATCCCGACCGCTCGGCCCGGCGGATCCGCGACGGGCTGCGGGCCCGCACCGGGCTGACGGTGGCGGTGATCGTCTCCGACACCTTCGGCCGGCCCTGGCGGAGGGGTCTCACTGACGTAGCCATCGGCTGCGCGGGCATCGCCGCGGTGGTGGACCTGCGGGGCACGCCCGACACTTACGGCCGCGAGCTGCAGGTGACCGAGGTGTGCGTGGCCGATGAGCTGGCCGGGGCCGCCGAGCTCGTCATGGGCAAGTCCGCCGGGGTCCCCGTCGCCGTGGTCCGCGGGGTCGACCCCGCCTGGCTCGGCGAGGGATCGGTGGCGGCCGAGGTCGTGCGGCCCTGGAACGAGGACCTGTTCCGCTGAGGGGGCGGCGCCCGGTCGACTGGCTGGCCGTGGCCGTGGTGGCGGTGCCGACCCTGGTGCTGGCCGGGGTCGCCGGCGCCGGCGGCCAGCCCACCGCCTGGGGGGACCAGGCGGTGATCCAGCTGTCGACCGACCGGGCCGCCTCGTTCCACCAGCTGGTGGGCCCCTACTCACGCTTCGGGTGGAGCCACCCCGGCCCCCTGTGGTTCTACCTGCTGGCCGGCCCCTACCGGGCGCTCGGCGGCGGCAGCCGGGCCCTGGTGGTGTCGGGCGTCGTCGTCTGCGGGGCCTTCGCCGTGCTCCTGGTCGTGCTGGCCGGACGAGCCGGCGGGTCGGGCGCCGGCCGCTGGGCGGCCGCCCTCGCCGCCGTCGAGCTGGTCGCCCTGGGCCCTGGAGCCCTCGCCCGGGTCTGGAACCCGGTGGCCGTCGTGGTGCCCACCGCCGCCCTGCTGGTGGCGGCGGCGGCGGTGGCCGCCGGACGGTGGTGGGCCCTGCCCTGGGTGGTGGGACTGGGCACCTTCCTGGTGCAGACCGACGTGAGCACCGGCCTGGCGGTGGTGGCGGTTGGAGCCGGGGCGGTGGCGCTGGCCGCCGTGTCGCCGGACCGCCCCGCCTGGCCGACGGCGTGGCGGCCCGGGGCGGTGAGCGCCGGCGTGGCCGCCGTCCTCTGGTTGCCTCCGGTGGTCCAAGAGGTCACCGGGCGAACGGGCAACCTCACCGCCGTCGCCCGCTTCTTCACCGCCGGCCACCCCGGCCACCGGTTGGGACCCTCCGTCGACGCGGTGGCCGGCGCGCTGTGGCCCCCCCTGCGGGGCGGCGGACGCCTCAGCGGGTCCGTCGCCGGTCTCCTGGTGGGGACCGCCCTGGCGGCGGGCGCGATCGTCGCCGTGGCCGGGGTGGCCGAGGCCCGTCGGCGCCGGGACGAGGGGCGGGCAGGCCCCTTCTTCGCCGGGGCCCTGGGGGCCCTGGCCGCTCTCCTGGTCGCCGCCGGCATCGTGTCGGCCACCCGGGCGGTCGGGCCCCTGTTCCCCTACCTGACCCTGTGGCTGTCGGCGGCCGAGCTGGCCATCGGCCTCGGAGCCGCCGGGCTCCTGGGCCGGGCGGGACGGGGGCTCGCCACCGGCGCCTCGCTGGCCGCCGCCGTGGCCCTCGGGGTCACCGCCTCCGTCGCCCGGCCGGTGCCGCCGGTGGGCGGCCAGCAGGTCGCCTCTCTGTGGCGGGCGGTGGCGCCGACGCTGCCCCGGGGGTCCCTGGTGCGGGTGGAGGTGGCGTCGGCTGACCGGTGGCCGTGGGCGGCCGGGCTGGTGGTCGAGCTGACCCACGGCGGGTACCGGGCGGTGGTCGACCGCCCCTGGCTGTTCTTGTTCGGCGCCCAGTTCGACCCTGCCGGCGCCCGGCCCGCCGCCACCTTGGCCGTGTGGCGGCCCGGTGACACCGGCCACCGGCCGCCGGGGCGGTTGGCCGCCACCGTCGGGCCCACCGCCGTACTGGTGGAAACGGGGGCCGGCGGCCCCGTCATGGGGCCCTGAGGCGGACGGCCGTCAGCCTCGGCTGGTGCCGGGCCGGCCGGCGAAATGCTCGAGGACGGCGGCGGTGCCCTCCTCGAGCGACGTCCACGGCCTCCAGCCCAGGTGGATGGCGGCCCTGGACGGGTCGAGGGCGGAGCGCTGCAGCTCGCCGGGCCGGGCCGGGGCGTGGTTGGGCGGTCGGTCGACCCCGGCGGCGGCGGCCATGACCGCGTAGAGCCGGTTGACGCTGGTCTCCTGTCCGGTGCCCACGTTGAGCAGCAGCCCCCCGCCCCGCTCGGCCGCCCGGGCGAAGGCGTCGACCACGTCGTCGACGAACACGAAGTCGCGGGTCTGGTTCCCGTCGCCGTACACGGTGCACTCCTTGCCCGCCAGGAGCAGGCCGGCGAAGATCGCCACCACGCCCGCCTCGCCGTGCGGGTCCTGCCGGGGCCCGTAGACGTTGGCCAACGCCAGGGCGGTGAACTCGAGGTCGTGCAGCTCGCGGTAGGCGTACAGGTAGTCGCCCACCGCGTTCTTGGCCACCCCGTAGGGGGAAAGCGGCCGGCGGGGATGGGTCTCCTTCACCGGCAGGTCGGCCGGATCGGGGTCGCCGTAGATGGTGCCGCCGCTGGAGGCGAACACGACCTTCGAGGACCCCGCCCGCCGGGCCCCCTCGAGCACGTTGATGCTGCCGATGACGTTCACCTCGGCGTCGCGCACCGGATCGGCGACCGACACCCGCACGTCGGCCTGGGCGGCCAGGTGGAAGACGACGTCCGGCTGCCGCCGGCCCATCAGCTCGACCAGCCCGGTGGACCGGACGTCGAGTTGGTGGAAGGACATCGCCTTCGCTCCCGAGGAGCGGGCGTCGGCCAGGTTGGCCAGGCTGCCGGTCGACAGGTCGTCGACCACGTCGACGGTGTGGCCCTCGGCGAGGAGACGGTCGACGAGGGTGGAGCCGATGAAGCCGGCGCCTCCGGTGACGAGGGTGTGCACGGGCCTACCCGGGGTAGCGGGCGTCCTCGAGCACGGTGCCGGGCTCGACGGCCACCCCGCACCCGACCACGGAGGTCGGCATGATCTTCGATCCCTCCCCGACGCTCGAGTGGTGGCCGATCATCGATCCCTCGACCCGGGCGCCCGGTCCGATCACCACCCGGTCCAGCAGCACCGAGCCCTCGACGCTGGCACCCTCCTCCACCCGGACCCCGGCCCCGAGGACCGCCGACCTCACGTGGGCGCCCTCGGCCACGGTGGCGCCCTCCCCCACCAGGGCCGGCCCCTCCACCGTGCCGGCCAGCTCGGCGCGGTCGAGTACCCAGACTCCGGCCCCGACGTCTCGCGCCCCCGGCGCCGGCGGCGAGCCACGAAGTCCGGCCACCAGGTCGCGGTTGGCCCGCAGGTAGAGGGCGGGCGTGCCGGTGTCGATCCAGTAGGCGTCAGACGCCAGGGCGAAGAGCGAGCCCTGCTCCACCAACTGCGGGAAGGTCTCGCGCTCGACCGACACCTTCCTGCCGGTCGGGATCCGGTCCAGCACGGCCGGCTCCAACACGTAGGTGCCGGCGTTGATGAGGTTGGTGGGGGCGGTCTCGCGTCGCGGCTTCTCGATGAAGGCGGTGACCCGGCCGGCGTCGTCGGTGGGGACCACCCCGAACGCCGACGGATCCTCGACCGGTGTCAGGGCGATGGTGGCCGACGCCTGCCGGTGGCGATGGAACGCCACCAGGGCCGTCACGTCGAGGTCGGTGAGCACGTCGCCGTTGACGACGAGGAAGGTCTGGTCGATACCGGCGTCGGCGGCGGCGAAGCGGATGGCCCCGGCCGTGTCCAGGGGCTCGGGCTCCACCGCGTAGTGCAGCGAGACCCCGGCGGCGGTGCCGTCGGGGAAGGCGGCGAGGAAGGCGTCGGGCCGGTAGCCCATCGACAGGACCACGTCGTCCACCCCGTGGGCGGCCAGCTGGCCGAGGACCCGCTCGATCATCGTCACCCCGGCGACCGGCAGCATCTGCTTGGGGACGTCGTAGGTGAGGGGGCGGAGACGGGTCCCCTCCCCGCCCACCAGGACCACCGCCCTCATGGGCCCTTGGTGGTGGCGGTGCTCTTGGAAGAGGAGGTGGTGGCGGGGGTGTGAGCCGGGACCGTGGTGACCGTGGGAGGCAGGTTCATGCTGCGGCCGTTGCTCTGGGCCGAGCTCATGTTCTGCAGCAGGTTGCTGATGTTGAGCGCCGGCGGCTTGGGGATGGTGGCGCCCTTGGGCAGGAAGCCGATGGTGATCATCTGGCCGTTCTTGAGCAGCAGGCTGGCCGGGTTGCCCTTGACCAGGTGGCCGGTCTTGGCCGTCGGGCTGTCCCAGACGTAGACCTGCACGTACCCGGTCTTGGAGCCGCACTTGTCGCCGTTGTGGTAGGCGCGCAGGCCCGGGTACTGGACGGTGTCGGACGTGAGCTGCATGCCCGGGTAGAGGCTGACGAAGCGGCCCAGGGTGGCGTTGTGACCGGTGTCCTGCGGGCTCTGGGGCTCGATGTGGATGTTGCCGTCGCCGTGGGTGTGGAGCCCGGCGCTCGACAGGTCCGGGTTCTGGGGCGGGTTGGCCTCGAGCGTGCCGCAGATATCGAACGCGAACGCCTCGTGCCAGTGGTCGTAGAGGGTCGGCGGGGTCCCCGTCTTCGCCGCGTTGACGGCGGCGAACTTCTGGTGGCGCGACCAGCCGACGAGGGCGGTGCCCAGCACGACGATCACCGCCATCGAGATGTACCAGCTCCACGGGGTGTTGCGCCGCGTCGATACGCGGCCGCCGCCGGTGGCGGCGGCCCTCGCGACTCGCTTGCCGACAGAACCCCGGGGCACGGTTCGACCCTAGTCGAGGGGCCCGCCGGGTCCGGACGCGGGCAGGCGGGCGCGGCGGCGTTCGAGGGGCCCTTCGGCCAGGCGCTGGGCGGCGGCCATGGCGGCCCGGAGGGCGAGGCCCAGCGCCACGAAGGGCAGCAGCAGCCGGCGGGGGCCTTCGGTGGTCCGCCAGGCGAAGCGGAACAGGGACCGGTGGTGCTCGGCGATCATCCGGTAGGGGCGACGGTCGGCGGACACGCCTTGGACGTGGACGACGGTGGCCGCCGGCTCGTAGGCGATCCGCCACCCCGCCTTCCAGGCCCGCCAGCAGAGATCGACGTCCTCGGAGTACATGAAGTACGACTCGTCGAAACCGCCCAGCTCGTCCAGCGCCACCCGCCGGGCGAGGAAGCACGCCCCCGACACCCAGTCGACCTCAGCCGGTTGGGCGTGGTCCCAGTCGAGCAGCTTGTAGCGCCTGGACCACCGGTTGCCGGGGGCGATGAGGCCCAACAGGGCGTGGCCGAGGGCGTCTCCCAGAGCGGGGAAGGTCCGGGCCGAGGGATACAGCGATCCCTCCGGATCGACGATGCGCGGCCCCACCACGGCCCGCCGCTCGTCGGCTTCGAGGGCGGCGACCAGGGCCTTGAGCGCCCCGGGCTCGACGGTGAGGTCCGGGTTGCACACCAGCACCAGCGGGGCGGAGCTGTGGCGGATGCCGACGTTGGCGCCGCCGCCGTAGCCGCGGTTGCGGGTCTGGGACAGCACCACGGCGTCGGGCTCCGACTCGGCCACGGCGCGCTCCGAGCCGTCGACCGACCCGTTGTCCACCACGACGATCTCGTCGACCCCCTCGGCCCGGAGGCTGCGGACGCAGTCCATCAGGTGGCCGCCGGCGTTGTAGTTGACGATGACGGCGGCGACCTCGGCCGCCGGGTACTCAGCCAACCGCGATCACCCGACGGAACCAGTCGGCTGTGCGGGCCAGGCCCTCGCGCAGGTCGACCTTCGGCTCCCAGCCCAGCTGGGCCCGGGCCAGGGTGATGTCGGGCTGGCGGCGGGTGGGGTCGTCCTGGGGAAGGGGCCGGCGCACGACCTCTGACTTCGACCCGGTCACCTCCAGGACCAGCTCGGCCAGCTGCAGGACGGTGAACTCGTTCGGGTTGCCCACGTTCACCGGGCCGGTGAGGTCCGAGTACAACAGGGCCAGCAAGCCGGCCACCTCGTCGTCGACGTAGCAGAAGCTGCGGGTCTGGGACCCGTCGCCGTACACGGTGAGGGGCTCTCCCCGCAGGGCCTGCACGAGGAAGTTGGAGACCACCCGGCCGTCGGACGGACGCATCCGCGGCCCGAACACGTTGAATATCCGGGCGATGCGGACGTCGACTCCGTGGTAGCGGTGGTAGGCCATGGTCATGGCCTCGGCGAAGCGCTTGGCCTCGTCGTAGACGCCCCGGGGACCCACCGGGTTCACGTGACCCCAGTAGGTCTCCGGTTGCGGGTGCACCAGCGGGTCGCCGTACACCTCGCTGGTGGACGCCAGGAAGAAGCGGGCTCCTTTGTCCTTGGCCAGGCCCAGGCAGTTGTGGGTGCCGAGGCTGCCGACTTTCAACGTCTGGATGGGCAGCTCGAGGTAGTCGACCGGGGAGGCGGGGCTGGCGAAGTGCAGGACGGCGTCGACCGGCCCGGGCACGTGCACGAAGTCGCTCACGTTGTGGTGGACGAAGGTGAATTCCGGGCGGGCGAAGAGTTCTCCGACGTTGTCGAGCGAGCCGGTCACGAGGTTGTCCACGCAGACGACGTCGGCCCCTCTTTCGAGCAGCTCTCGGCAGAGATGCGACCCGATGAACCCGGCGCCCCCCGTGACGACGACCCGCTTGATGTCGCGGGTCATGACAGGCCCAGACCGTCGTAGCGGAAGCCGGCGCGCCGGGCCGCGGCCGGCTCGAGCAGATTGCGGGCATCGACGATGCGCGACTGGGCCATGCGGGTCCGCACCAGGCCGAGGTCGAGCCAACGGAACTCATCCCACTCGGTCAGCACGACCAGGACGTCGGCGTCGTCGCAGGCGTCGTAGGGGTCATAGGCCACCTCCATGCCGTCGAGCTGGCGACGCACCGTCGGGTCGTAGGCCCGCACCTTGGCCCCCATCGCGCTCAGGCGGCGGACGATCTCGAGGGCGGGGGACTCACGAAGGTCGTCGGTGCGGGCTTTGAAGGTGAGACCCCACACGGCGACCTTCGCTCCCTCCACCGATCCGCCCAGCATGCGCAGGACCTTGGCGACAATGCGCTCGTACTGCTCCTCGTTGACGGCGATGACGCCCTTCAGCAGCTCGAAGTCGTAGCCGGCGTCCTCGGCGATGCGCACCAGGGCCCTGGTGTCCTTGGGGAAGCAGTTATGGGCCACCAGTCCCCCGGTGGTCACCACCGTGTGCGTGTCAGGCACCTCGAGGGAGTAGACCGGCCCCACGTACCGCTGGTGGTGAACCGCCGCTACCCGGACCCAGGCGCCGTTCTTCAGCAGGGGACGGTATCCCGTGGGCCGGATGCACTTCTGCTGGCCGCCGATCGAGCCGTCGATCGACTCCGCCTCGTCCTCGGGAAAGAGCCAGAGGCACTCCTCGATCTGGTCCGCTCCGGCGATGGTCAACCAGTAGTTGTCCACCGTCGACTTCTTCGTTCGGCCCACCTTCACCCGGGCCACGACGCCGAGCTCACCGAGCAGCCGCAGGATGCCCTCGGCGAGGCGGGGGGAGGCGGTGCCGAACTCGAAGACGACACTCGGCCCGCCGTTGACCAGTGACCAGGAGCCGTCCCCGTCCCAGATTCCCCTGAGAAGGGCCCGCTTGTGCTCCTCGGGGGCGGTCCAGATCAGATCCGGCACCCGGTGGCCGTAGCAGTCGACCCCGAGCCCGAGACCAGCTTCGAAAAGGGCCGCGAGGATGCGCGAGCTGACCGATACGACCCGGCTGGTCGGCCGAGACTGGACCGACACCTTCACTCCCACGGCTCGCCAATACTCGGCGACGTAGGAGACCAGGTCGTCCTCACCTTGGTAGTTGAAGTGCCAGTTGATCCTGCGCCGTACCGACTGCCCCCGGCCGCGCTCCGTCGTGATGCTTCCCTCGGCCAGGTACAGCCCCACGACCCTCCAGAAGTCCTTGTCCACGGTGAGATGTGAAGGGACGTAGGTTCCGCTATCGGTTTGGATGCCGCCCAGCTTGGCGTGGTCCAGCAAGGGCAAGCTCGCCGGCGCGACTCGTTCGTGAATCGGCGCACCCAGGCCCACCGGTAGCCAATCCTCGAGGGTCAGCTCACCGGCGGGCTTCACACCGGAGGGCGCCGGCTGGACCCCATCTCCGAAGATCATCGGATGATCGGCCGTGACTGACAACCGACGACCCATCTTGGTGCGAATGCGCGTCACCGGCCCGTTGTATGGCCGGGTGGTGAACGCCGCCACGGGTCGCATCTCGGGTCGCGGCTCGTCGGGGGACCAGGACAGAACCTGCCAGCCATCGGGTCCGCTGTCCTCGAGCTCCGTGAACAGCTCCTGGAAGCTCAAATGACGGACTGACCCCCCCGGGTCGGAGACCAGCACGGTCTCCTGGGGGAGGAAGCAGCTTCCGCCCCACCCGGGTCCAGGCCGGAGGAACTCGAAGCCGATCCGCTTGTCGTAGCCCATGCCGAGGACGACCTCGCGTACGTTGGCCCCGACGGCCTCGCACAGGTTGGCCACGGCGTTGATGAAGCTGACCTTGCTGGCCAGGAAGGCGTTGGACGCGTACTTGATCGTCTCGGCCGTGGCCGGGTCGGTCACCACGAAGGGCGCCTTGATCGCCTCGAACAGCTCGGTGACCCGGATGGCGGCGGCCTGGTCGTCGGCGCCGATGACGATCCGGTCGGGGTGAAGGAAGTCGTGGACGGCGGAGCCCTCGCGCAGGAACTCGGGGTTGGATACGACGAAGACGTCGGAGCGGCCCAGAGCCTGCTCGACCACTCGGGCCGAGCCCACCGGCACGGTGGACTTGTTGATCACCACCGACTCGGACTCGAGGATGGGCCCGATCTCCTGGGCGGCCTTCTGGATGTAGCTCATGTCCGCCGAGCCGTCGGCCGCCTGCGGGGTCGGGACGCAGAGGAAGACGAACTCGGCTCCCTTGGCAGCCGACTGCTCGCCGAGGACGAACGACAGCCGTCCGGAGTCGAGCCCCTCGCGAACGATCTCTTCGAGGCCGTCCTCGACGATGGGGATCTCCCCGCGCGACAGCATCTCCACCCGGTCGGGCAGGACGTCGGCGCACGTCACCTCGTGGCCCAGGTGGGCCAGGCAGGCGCCGGTGGTGAGCCCGACGTAGCCCGAGCCGATGACGGCGACTCTCATGCCGACAGATCCTTCACCAGTTCCTCCACGGGTTCGTGCCAGTCGGGCAGCAGCGGAATGCCCGCCAGGCGCAGGGCGGCGTTGTCGAGCACCGAGTAGGCCGGGCGTGGGGCTGGACGGGGCGGATCCATCTCGGCGGTGGAGATGGGCTCCACCCGCTCGGCGTCCATTCCGGCGGCGGCCAGCACCGCCCGGGCCAGCCCGTACCAGGTGGTGGCGCCCCGGTTGGTGACGTGATGGATGCCCGGGTGTCGCCCGAGGGCGAGCTCGACGGTGGTCGCAGCCAGGTGGGCGGCCGAGGTCGGGCAGCCGTGCTGGTCGTCGACGACGCGGAGGGGCGCTCCCCGCTGGGCGGCGGAGAGGATCGAGCGGACGAAGTTCGTCCCGTGGCGGCCAAAGAGCCACGACGTGCGGACCACCGTCCACCGGGGTTCGAGCTCAGCCTCTCCGCCGAGCTTGGAGCGCCCGTAGACGGACAGGGGGTTGGTGGCGTCCCACTCGGTATACGGACGCCGCCCCGTCCCGTCGAACACGTAGTCGGTCGAGACGTAACAGACGTGGGCTCCCACCCGCCGGGCCGCTTCGGCCACATGGCGGGTCCCCATGGCATTGACGGAGTAGGCCCGGTCCGGATCCAGCTCGCAGGCGTCGACGGCGGTCCAGGCGGCCGAGTGGATGATGACGTCCGGGCGGGCCACCTCGACGGCTTCGGCCACCAGGTCCCGCGAGGTCACGTCGAGGTGGGAGGAGTCGCCGGCGATCACCGGATATCCCCGCCCTCGGAGCTGGTCCACCAGCTCGCGGCCGAGCTGGCCGAAGCCACCGGTCACCAGGACGCTGGGTCGCCGGCTCAGCCGGCCCACGCCGTCTCCTCCGTCACCGGGGCCCGGCCGCGGAGGGGCTCCCACCAGGACCGGTTGCCGACGTACCAGGTGACGGTGTCGGCCAGTCCTTCCTCGAAGCCGATCGTCGGCTCCCATCCGAGCTCTTTGCGCAATTTGGTGGAGTCGAGGAGGTAGCGGCGGTCGTGTCCGGGCCGGTCGGGCACGTAGCTCTTGAGCGACGATGGCTTGCCCAGCAGGGAGAGGATCGAGTCCGCCACCTCCTCGATGCTGGCCTCGAACCCGCTGCCCACCAGGTAGGTCTCCCCCACCCGACCGCGGGAGAGCACGGCGTCGATGGCCCGGCAGTGATCGAGCACGTGCAGCCACTCGCGGCGGTTGTCGCTCGACTCGTAGAGCGGCAGCGGGTCGTCGTCGAGGGCCAGGGTGGTGAAGAGAGGGACCAGCTTCTCGGGGAACTGGAACGGCCCGTAGTTGTTCGAGCAGTTGGTGATCGTCACCGGCAGCCCGTAGGTCTCGTGATAGGCCCGCACGGCGTGGTCGGCGCCCGCCTTCGACGCGTTGTAGGGGGTGCGGGGTCGGTACGGGGAGTCCTCGACGAAGGCCTCGTCGGAGTCCAGGGGCAGATCTCCGTAGACCTCGCAGGTGGAGATGTGGTGGAAGCGCTCCACGCCCACCCGGCGGGCGGCGTCGAGCATGGTCTGGGTGCCGATGACGTTGGTGCGGAAGAACCGGCCGGGGTCGATGACGGCCAGGCTGTTGTGCGACTCGGCGGCGAAGTGGACGATCACGTCGATCGAGTGGTCCTCGAGGGTGGCGACGGCGGCGGCCCCGTCGCAGACGTTGGCCTCGACGAGGGTGACCCGATCCTCGAGGTCGGCCAGGTTGCGGCGGTCCCCGGCGTAGGTGAGGGCGTCGTAGGCGACGACCAGGTCGTCGGGGTGCTGGTCGAGCCAGTAGCGAACGAAGTTCGAGCCGATGAACCCGGCCCCGCCCGTCACGAGTAGTCGCACGGGACCAGGCTACGGGAAGCCGATGTGGAGGCCCCTGACGGCCCTCAGCCTCCCTGGGGGCGGAGGTGGACGACGTCCCCGGCGCTGACGGTCCGGGTGCAGGCGCCCACGTCGACGAGGAGATGGCCTTCGTCGCTCACGTCCATCGCCCGACCGGTGAACGTCTCGTCGGCCAGCTCCACCCTGACCAGCTGGCCGACGGTGGCGCACCGTGCCCGGTACTCGGCGGCCACCTGCCGCCCCCCGTCCTCTCCGAGGCTGGTGTAACGACGGTCGAGGGACCGCAGCAGGCCGACGAGGAGGGCGGCCCGGTCCACGGTCCTACCGGCGAGTCGGTTCAGGGAGACGGCGATGCTGGCCAGCTCCTCGGGCAGCGGCTCCGGCCAGTTGACGTTGATGCCGATGCCGACCACCACGGCCGTGGCCCGGTCGGAGCCGCCGGCGAGGTCCGCCTCGGCCAGAACGCCGGCCAGCTTGCGGCCGTCGGCCATCAGGTCGTTGGGCCACTTGAGGTCAGCCGCCACCCCCGCCTCGTCACGACAGGCGTCGGCGGCCGCCAGGGCCACCGCCGCCGTCACCAGGTGCAGCCGCTCGGGATCCAGCCGGGGCCGGAACAGGACCGACAGGAGCAGGGACGCCCCCGGAGGGGCCACCCAGACCCGGCCCAGGCGGCCCCGCCCGGCGCTCTGGTGGTCGGCCACCGCCACCAGCCCCTCGGACGCACCCGACCGGGCCTCCTGCAGCAGGTACCGGTTGGTGGAATCCAGCTCGGGGAACCAGCGGACGTCCGAGAAGCGGGTGGCCGCGAGCGCCGTTCTGGCGCCGGCATCGAGCACGGCTGTAACGATATGGGAACTCGTCCGGGAGGAAGCTCGTGCTGCAGAAGGTGCTCATCGCCAACCGGGGGGAGATCGCGGTCCGGGTCATCCGCACCTGTCGCGAGCTCGGGATCGCCACGGTTGCCGTCTACTCCGAGCTCGACCGCGAGGCCCTGCACGTCCGGCTGGCTGACGAAGCGTTCGCCCTCGGCGGCCAGACGGCGGCGGAGAGCTACCTGAACACCCAGGCCATCCTGGATGCCATCGCCAAGAGCGGTGCCGATGCCGTGCACCCCGGCTACGGGTTCTTCTCGGAGAACGCCGACTTCGCCCGGGCCATCACGGGAGAGGGGATCACCTTCGTCGGCCCCCCGCCCGAGGCCATGGAGGTGATGGGCGACAAGATCAGTTCGCGCCACGCCGCCGAGCGCGCCGGCGTGTCGGGCGTGCCGGGCCGCTCCGATCCCCTGCAGGACGCCTCCGAGGTCGTTGCCTTCGGCGAGGAGCACGGCTGGCCGGTGGCCATCAAGGCCGCCTTCGGCGGCGGCGGCCGGGGGATGAAGGTGGTCAACGCCGCCGCCGACGCCCCCGCCGCCCTCGAGTCGGCCCAGCGCGAGGCCCAGGCCTACTTCGGCCGGCCCGAGGTCTACCTCGAGCGCTACCTGTCCTGGCCCCGCCACATCGAGATGCAGGTCTTCGCCGACACCCAGGGAAACACCGTCTGGCTCGGCGAGCGCGACTGCTCGGCCCAGCGCCGGCACCAGAAGTTGGTCGAGGAGAGCCCGGCGCCCAACTTCCCCGACGACATCCGCCGGGCCATGGGCGAGGCGGCGGTCAAGGTGGCCAAGGCCTGCGGCTACGTCAACGCCGGAACGGTCGAGTTCCTCTACCAGGACGGCGACTTCTACTTCCTCGAGATGAACACCCGGCTGCAGGTCGAGCACCCGGTCACCGAGATGGTCGTCGGTATGGACCTGGTCGAGCTGCAGCTGCGCATCGCCGCCGGAGAGCCCCTCGGTTTCAACCAGGAGGACATCGAGCGGCGGGGGCACGCCATCGAGTGCCGGATCAACGCCGAGAACCCGGCCAAGGGCCGCTTCCTACCCGCCCCCGGAACGATCACCCGTTTCCGCCGGCCCGACGGCTTCGGCGTGCGCACCGACGCTGGCTACGACGACGGCGACACCGTCAGCCAGTACTACGACAACCTCATCGCCAAGCTGGTCGTGTGGGGCTCGGACCGTGAGCACGCCCGCCGGCGGATGCTGAGGGCCCTGGCGGAGATGGAGGTGGAGGGGGTGGCCACCACCATCCCGGCCCACCAGGCGATCCTGTCCCACCCCGACTTCGTCTCCGGCGAGCACTCCACCCGCTGGGTCGAGGAGCGCCTCGACCTCTCTCAGGTGGAGTCGAAGGCCAAGGCGACCGAAGGGGCGCCCGAGCCTCCCGAGGGGGAGAACCGGGTGCTGCGCGAGGTCGACGCCGAGGTCGACGGCCGTCGTTACAAGGTGAAGCTGTGGGTGCCCGACCTCGGCCCGGTGGTCGCCGCCGCCCCCGGAGCCGGGCGCCAGGCGACCGCGCCCCGCCGGCCCCGGGGAGGAGCCGGGGGCCACGGCGGCGGCGCCGGCAGCGGGCAGGTGACGGTCCCCATGCAGGGCACCATCGTCAAGGTCCTGGTGGCCGAAGGCGAGTCGGTGGAGATCGGCCAGGCCGTCTGCGTGCTGGAGGCGATGAAGATGGAGAACAACATCAACGCCGAGGCCGCCGGCACGGTCAAGGAGATCCGGGTGAAGCCGGGCGACACTGTCGGCGCCGGCGACGTCGTGGCCATGATCGAATAGGGCCATGCCCCCCCTCCCCGACGACTCGCCCCTCAAGTCGGCCGCCCGCCGGACGGTGGACCGGGCCACCGCCTCCCTGGTGGAGCTCAGCCACACCGTCCACGCCCACCCGGAGCTGGCCTTCGAGGAGGTGCGGTCGTCGGCTTGGGTGGCTGAGGCGCTGGCCGGCGCCGGCTTCGAGGTCGAGTCGGGCGTGGCCGACCTGGCGACCGCCTTCGTCGCCACCGCCGGAGCCGGGCCCCTCACCGTCGGCATCTGCGCCGAGTACGACGCCCTGCCCGGCATCGGCCACGCCTGCGGGCACAACGTCATCGCCGCCGCCGCCGTCGGGGCGGGGATGGCCCTGGCGCCGCTGGCCGACGACCTCGGTATCACCGTCAAGGTCTTCGGCACCCCGGCCGAGGAGGGCGGCGGGGGCAAGATCATCATGCTCGAGCGGGGCGTGTTCGACGGCGTCCACGCGGCGATGATGGTGCACCCGGCCCCCGCCGACCTGGTGCAGATGGACTGTCTGGCCGTGGACCACGTCGATGTTCACTACCGAGGCAAGGAGGCCCACGCCTCGGCCTTCCCCGAGCGGGGCGTGAACGCGGCCGACGCCCTGACCGTCGCCCAGGTGGCGATCGGACTGCTGCGCCAGCACTTCCGCGACCGCAACCAGGTCCACGGCATCGTCACCAAGGGAGGCGAGGCGCCCAACATCGTTCCGGCCCACACGACGGCCAAGTACTACCTGCGCTCCTCCACCCTCGAGGAGCTGCGCGAGTTCGAACCCAAGGTGATGCGGTGCTTCGAAGCCGGGGCGGTAGCGACCGGCTGCACCGTCGACGTCGAGCACATGAGCCCCGTCTACTCCGAGTTCGACCCCGACCGCCGCCTCCTCGAGACCTACGCCCGCAACTCGGCGGCCCTCGGTCGGCGTCTGTCGGAGCGGACCGACGCCATGGGGGGCGGCTCCACCGACATGGCCAACGTGTCCCTCGCCATCCCGGCCATCCACCCCATGCTGGGCATCGACTCCCTGCCGGCCGTCAACCACCAGCCCGAGTTCACCGCGGCGTGCGTCACGGCGGCCGCCGACCGGGCCATCGTCGACGGGGCGGTCGGCATGGCCTGGACGGTGGCGGACATCGCCAGCGACGACGACGAGCGCCGCCGCCTGATGGAGGGCGTCGGCAGCCGCTGAGCGCCTACTCGGCCGCCTCGGCCAGCGCCTCGGCCAGGGCGGGGTGGACCAGCAGGCTCTCGACGATGTCGGTCACCTTGAGGTGCGCCGTCACCGCCAGGGCGATCACGGAGATCAGCTCGGAGGCGCTGGCGCCGACGATCGACCCGCCGAGGACGACGCCGGTGGCTGGGTCGGACACGATCTTGACGAAGCCGCGGGGGTCGCCGTCGATCAGGGCCCGGGCGCTGGCGGCGAAGGGCACCTTGGTGACCCGGATCTTGCGGCCGAGGGCGAAGGCTTCCGCCTCGGCCAGCCCGACGTCGGCGATCTCCGGCTCGGTGAAGATGGCGCTGGCCGCCTTGTCGTAGTCGAGGTGGCGGTGGGCCCGGGTGTGGAGCCCCATCACGTGCTCGGCGACCTTACGGCCCTGCATGTGGGCCACCGAGGCGAGGGGCAGCCGGCCCGACACGTCCCCGGCCGCGTAGACGTGGTCCACGTTCGACTGGCAGTGCTGGTTGACCGGGATGTAGCCGGAGGAGTCGATCTGCACGCCAGCCGACTCCAAGCCCAAGCCGGCCGAGTTGGGCACCGAGCCGATGGCCAGCAGGGCGTGGGAGCCCGTCACCTCGCGCCCGTCGGCGCAACGCACTAACACGCCGGAGGACGACCGGTCGACGCCCACGGCACGGGCCCCTTTGTAGAGCAGGACGCCTCTGCGCAGGAAGTCCTCCTCGAGGGCGGCGGCGACCTCGGGGTCCTTGCCCGGCAGAACCTGCTGACGGCTGACGAGGAGGCTCACCCGTGACCCGAGGGAGCGGAACATGTGGACGAACTCCACGCCCGTGACGCCGGACCCCACCACCACCAGATGCTCGGGGAGTTCGCCCGGTGGGTAGGCGTGGCGGGTCAGCAGCACCCGCTGGCCGTCGGGATCGCACCAGTCCGGCACCCGGGGGCTGCTGCCGGTCGAAACGAGCACGGCGTCGGCCTCGATCTCCACCTGGCCCTGGCCGGTCTGGGCGACCACCCGGTGCGGCCCGGCGAGACGGCCCCGACCTTCGACGACGGTCACCCCTTGGCTCACCAACAGCTGGTGCAGGGAGGCTTCGAGGTGACCGGTGATCGACTCGATGCGCCGGCGCACGGCGTCGAAGTCGAGATGGGGCTCGAGGGCCGACAGGCCCATGCGCTCCGCCCGGCTGAGGTGCGACACGAACCCGCCGGTGGCGATCATCGCCTTCGACGGGATGCAGTCGAGCAGGTTCGCCGCTCCCCCCACCAGGTCCGACTCCACCAGGGTGACCTCGGCGCCGAGGCGGGCGGCGTAGGTGGCGGCCTGGGTGCCCGCCGGCCCCCCTCCGATGATCGTGAAGCGGACGGGCACCCGCTAGCGCGAGGGCTGGTAGACGCCGAACTCCTGGCGCAGCACGTCGCTCACCTCGCCCAGGGTCGCCCGGCGCCGCAGCGCCTCCTTCATGGGCACGAGAAGGTTGCCGGTCCCCCGGGCCGCCTCACCGAGCTCGGCCAAGGCGGCGTCCACCGCCGCCTGGTCGCGTTCCTTGCGGACCCGGGCCACCCGCTCCGCCTGCTGGCGCTGGAGCTCCGGGTCGATGGGGAACACCTCGGTCGGCTCGACGCCCTCGTCGGTGAACTTGTTCACCCCGACGATGACCTTCTCACCGTCGTCGATCCCCTTGGCGTAGGCGTAGGCGGCCTGCTCGATCTCGTCCTGCATGAAGCCGGCCTCGATGGCGGCGACCGCGCCACCCATCTCGTCGATCCGTTCGAGGTACTCCCACGCCTTGGCCTCTACCTCGGCGGTGAGGGACTCCACGAAGTACGAACCGGCCAGCGGGTCCGGCGTGTCGGCCACCCCCGACTCGTGGCCGATGATCTGCTGGGTCCTGAGGGCGATCTTGGCCGCCCGCTCGGTGGGCAGCCCGAGGGCCTCGTCGAACCCGTTGGTGTGCAGGCTCTGGGTGCCCCCGAGAACGGCGGCCAGGCCCTGGATGGCCACCCGCACGATGTTGTTGTCGGGTTGCTGGGCGGTGAGCGTGGAGCCGCCGGTCTGGGTGTGGAACCGGAGAAGCTTGGACTTGTCGTCCTTGGCGCCGAAGCGCTCGGTCATGATCCGAGCCCACATGCGGCGGGCGGCCCGGAACTTGGCGACCTCCTCGAACAGGTTGTTGTGGGCGTTCCAGAAGAAGCTCAGTCGGGGGGCGAACTCATCGACAGCCAGGCCGGCGTCCACCGCCGCCTGCACGTAGGCGATGCCGTTGGCCAGGGTGAATGCGATCTCCTGCACGGCCGTCGACCCCGCCTCGCGGATGTGGTAGCCGGAGATGGAGATGGTGTTCCACGACGGAAGGTTGGCCTGGCAGTAGGCGAAGATGTCGGTGATGATCCGCATCGAGGGCCGGGGGGGGTACACGTAGGTGCCCCGGGCCACGTACTCCTTCAGGATGTCGTTCTGGATGGTGCCGCCGATCTTGGCCGGGTCGACACCGTTCTCCTCCGCCACCAGCTGGTAGAGCAGGAGCAGGATCGCCGCGGTGGCGTTGATCGTCATGGAGGTGGTGACCTGGTCGAGGGGAAGCCCGGCCAGCAGCAGGCGCATGTCCTCGATCGAGTCGATGGCCACCCCGACCTTGCCCACCTCTCCCTCGGCCCGTGGATGGTCGGAGTCGTAGCCCATCTGGGTGGGCAGGTCGAAGGCGCAGGACAGTCCGGTCTGGCCGGCGGCCAACAGGAAGCGGAACCGCTCGTTGGTCGCCTCCGCCGTTCCGAAGCCGGCGTACTGGCGCATCGTCCAGAGCCGGCCCCGGTACATGCTGGGGTAGATGCCGCGGGTGTAGGGATACGACCCGGGGCGACCCAGCTTCTCCTCGGGGTCGAAGCCGGCGAGATCGTCCGCGGTGTAGAGCGGCTTGATCTCGATGCCGGCGTCGGTACGCCGCTCGTCCGATGCCATGCCCGAAGGTTATTGAGGTGGGCGGGGCCGGCGCCTACCGGCGGCCCAGGTGGAAGCCAGGCTCAGGCGTGGGCCGGGGCCGGCGCCTCCTTGGGGTGAGGCATGCACAGGGCGTCGTACTCGGCGATGACGATGTCACCGGCGTTCTCGCCGCAGGCGGGGCAGTTGGGATCGCGGCGCACCTTGAAGGTCCGGAACGACTCCTCGAGGGAGTCGTAGGCGAGGAGGCGGCCGATGAGGGGATCGCCCAGGCCGAGGAGGAGCTTGACGGCCTCCATGGCCTGGATGCTGCCGACGATGCCGCACAGCACGCCGAGCACTCCGGCCTCCGAGCAGGAGGGGGCGAGCTCGGCCGGGGGCGGCTCGGGGATCATGCAGCGGTAGCAGGGACCCTCGTACGGGGCGAACACGGTGGCCTGGCCCTCGAAGCGGAAGATCGATCCGTGGACCACGGGTATCCGCTTCACCAACGAGGCGTCGTTCACCAGGTAGCGGGTGGGGAAGTTGTCGGTGCCGTCCACGATGACGTCGTAGCCGTCGAAGATGTCGAGGATGTTGTCGGCCCCGAGGCGGACGTCGTAGGTGACCACGTTCACGTCCGGGTTCATCGCCGTCAGGGTCTTCTTGGCCGAATCGACCTTGCGCTCCCCCACCCGGTCGAGATTGTGGAGGATCTGGCGTTGCAGGTTGGAGGCGTCCACCACGTCCATGTCGATGATGCCGATGGTCCCCACCCCGGCGGCCGCCAGGTACAGCGCCGACGGCGAGCCGAGGCCGCCCGCCCCGAGTAGGAGCACCTTCGAGTCGAGCAGCTTCTGCTGTCCTGCCTCCCCCACCTCGGGAAGGAGCAGATGGCGGTGGTAACGGTTGCGCTGGTCGGCGGACAGAGCCCGAGGGGCTGACCACCTCCGCCCCTCGTCCTTCCACTTGTTGAACCCCCCGACCATCGACACGACGTCGCCGTAGCCGAGATCGCCGAGGGTCTTGGCGGCGAAAGCCGAGCGGACGCCCCCGGCGCAGTACACGACCAACGGCTTGTCGCGCTGGACGATCTTGCCCTCGACCTGGGTCTCGAGGTTGCCCCGGGGGATGTGGACGGCCTCGGGGATGGCGCCCTGCTCGTACTCGTCGGGTTCGCGGACATCGAGGATCAGGGCACCATCGTCGATGAGGCGCTCGGCCTCGGCGGTGTCGACCTCACGGATCTCGCTCTTGGCGGCGGCCAGCAGCTCTCTGAAACTGGGCAAGGTGCATCGCCTTCCATGTCGGACGAGGGCGTACTACTCCCTAAACCCTACCCGACAGGTCAACATTCCCGCCCCTCGGTAGCCCCTCCCCGCTCGACCGGCGGGTCCGGCGCCTACCTTGGCCTTGGTGGAGCTGTCCGAGGTCCTGCGCCAGCGACGAATGGTCCGCAACTTCGAGGCTCGCCCGGTGCCGGCCGACCTCGTCCAGCGGGTCCTCGACGCCGGCCGCCGGGCACCCTCAGCCGGCTACTCGCAGGGCGCCGAGTTACTGGTGCTCGAGGGGGCCCAGGAGACCGGCGTCTACTGGGGCGCGACCACCACGCCCGAGTGGTGGGAGCGCAATCCGGATCACGCCGGGCTCAAGCGGGCGCCTGTCGTCGTGCTCCCCCTGGCCGGCCCCGGCGCCTACGTGCGGCGCTACTCCGAGCCGGACAAGGCCGGGTCCGGCCTGCACGAGGTCGGGGCGTGGCCGGTCCCCTACTGGTACGTGGACGCCGCTTTCTCGGTCATGGCCATGCTGCTGGCCGTGGTCGACGCCGGCCTCGGTGCGTTGTTCATGGGGATATTCCGGGGCGAACAGGAGCTGCTGGCCCAGCTCGGCGTGCCCGAAGGGTTGCGCCCCATCGGCGCCCTGCTCATCGGGTGGCCCGCACCCGACAAGCCCTCCCCCTCGCTGGCCCGGGGGCGCCGGCCCGAGGGCGAGGTGATCCACCGGGGGCGCTACCGGAGCTGAGACTCCCGTCTCTCAGCCGGCGGACGCGCCAACCAGAGTCGGCAAGACCTCGGAGATCGAGCCCCGGATGACGGCGTCGGCCAGCCGGTCATAGGGCGTCGGCTCGGCGTTCACGATCACCACCCGGGCGCCGGAGCTGGCGGCCACGGGCACGACCCCGGCCGCCGGGTGCACGGTGAGGCTGGAGCCGACGGCCAGCAGAAGGTCGCAGCCCAGGGCGGCCCGCTCGGCCCGGGCCAGGTCCTCGGCCACCAGTGACTGTCCGAAAGAGATGGTGTCCGACTTGATGACGCCGCCACACTCACCACCCCCGGGGGCGGGCTGGCGGCACGCCGGGTCCTCCTCGCCGCCCCGGACCCGCTCGAGGACCTCGCCCATCGGGCGGCGGTCACCGCAGGACCAGCAGACGGCGTAGCGCATGTTCCCGTGGATCTCGATCACCCGCTCCGGCGACGACCCGGCCAGCAGGTGGAGACCGTCGACATTCTGGGTGATCAGGGCCAGCAGGCGGCCAGAGCGTTCGAGGTCGACGAGGGCCAGGTGGCCGGCGTTGGGGCGGGCCTCCCAGGCCGGGGACCGGAGCCGGTTGCGCCACGAGAGCTTCCGGACCTCGGGGTCCTCGAGGTAGTGCGAGAGGCTCGCCATCTTCTCGGCCTCGGGGTTCTTGGTCCAGACCCCCTGCGGCCCCCGGTAGTCGGGGATGCCCGAGTCGGTCGAGATACCCGCCCCGGTCAGGGCGACGATCCGCTCGGCAGCCGCCAGCCAGCCCTGGACCTGTTCCAGCAGCTCCTCAGTCACATCGGGGGAGGATTCAGCCATCGAGTCAGCTTCGCGCGCTATCTGACGCCATTTGGCATTGACGGTTAATGAAACTGCATGAGATACTCTCAAGTATGGCCAACGTAGCTCTACGGCCTCCGCCGCCCCTCGACAAGCTGCCGTCTCGGGGCCAGCTGAGCGTCCGGCCCTGGCCCGACCCGGTTATCGACCAGCTGGGCCACGACCCCCGGTCGTGGTACGTCGAGACCTTCTGGCTCTGCGAGCTGGGGCCGTCGGCCACGTGGTTGATGCGCATGCTCGCCGCCGGCCTGGAGGAGTCGCCGAGCGGATTCACCCTGTCCCTCGAGCAGACCGCCCGGCGCCTGGGTCTCGGCCGGAGGCGGGGGACCAGCGCGACCTTCGCCCGGACGCTGCAACGGCTGGTGTGGTTCGACCTCGCCCGCTTCGACGACGAGCGCACGATGTCGGTCCGCCGGAAGCTGGCACCGCTCCCCCGCCGGCAAGTGGAGCGTCTGCCCGCCGACCTGCGGGCCCGTCACGCCGAATGGCAACAGACCTGCACGGGCGCCGGCGTCGTCGACGCCAGCCGGCGCCGGTCGCGGCGGCTGGCCCTGAGCCTCCTCGAGCTGGGCGAAGACCTGGAGTCGACGGAGCGACAGCTCATGCGATGGCGCTACCACCCGGCCGTGGCGCACGAGGCCGCCCTATGGGCGTGGGCCCGCCACACTTCAGCGGCGGCCGCCGCCCACCCCGGTGGCGCCAGGAGTGCCATCAGCCCCGAGATCGACGAGGTGACCGAGGCCCGTCAAGGATCTGGCCGGCAGCAGTAGCGTCGGGGTGTGGACGTCGTGCGGCGCTATCTCACCGCCGTGGCCGATCAGGATTGGCCCGCGGCCGAGGGTTGCCTCGCCGACGACGTGGTGCGGATCGGCCCGTTCGGCGACGTCTACCAGGGCCGCCGCGACTACGTGGAGTTCCTACGCCGGCTGATGCCGGAGCTGCACGGCTACCGCATGGAGATCGACCGGATCGTTGCCAGCGGCGACGGCAAGGTGGTGATGGCGGAGCTCAGCGAGACGGTGGAGATGGAGGGCCGAACCGTGCACACCCCCGAGACCCTCGTGTTCGACCTCGACAGCTCGGGGCGGATCGGCCACCTCTCGGTCTACATACAGACGACCTGATCCTCAGTCCCCCAGCAGCTCGATGAGGGTGCGGACACCGAAACCGGTGCCACCCTTGGTGATGTAGCCGTCGTCGGCATCGGACCGGGCGGTGCCGGCGATGTCCAGATGGGCCCAGGGCACGTCGCCGACGAACTCCTTCAGGAACAGCCCGGCGATCAGGGTGCCCGCCTGCCCTGGCGCGCCGATGTTCTTGATGTCGGCGACCTCGGAGTCGATGTCCTTGCGGTACTCCTCCGGTAGCGGAAGGACCCATACCTTCTCGCCGGCCCGGGCCGCCGCCGCCTGCACCTCGCCGGTGAACTCGTCGTCGTTGCCCATCAGACCGGCGATGCGCCGCCCGAGGGCGGTCACCACCGCCCCGGTCAGGGTGGCGAGGTCGACGATGGCGTCAGGGCCTTCTTCGACGGCCAGCGACAGACCGTCGGCCAGCACCAGGCGGCCTTCGGCGTCGGTGTTGAGGACCTCGATCGTCTTGCCGTTGCGGGCTCGCAACACGTCACCCGGTTTGATGGCTCGCCCACCCGGCATGTTCTCCGTCGCCGGCACGAACCCGAGGACCCTGGTTCTCACCCCGAGGTCACGCAGGGCGGCCATGGCCGCCAGCACGGCGGCGGCGCCGCTCATGTCGGTCTTCATCGTCATCATGCCGTCGGCCGACTTGAGCGACAGCCCCCCGCTGTCGAAGGTGATCCCCTTGCCGACGAGGGCGATGGTCCGCTGGTGGCCGTCGGGCTCGTAGGCCAACCGGATGAGACGGGCCGGCTCGGCCGAGCCCCGGGCGACGCCGGCCAGACCACCCAGCCGCTCCGACTCGATGGCGTGCTCGTCGAGGACGGTGACGGAGAGCCCGGCGCTCTCGGCCACCTCGGCCGCCACCGCGGCCAGCCGCCCGGGCGTCATGTCGGCGGCGGGCGTGTTCACCAGGTCGCGGGCGAGCGCGACGGCCGAGGCGATGACCCGCCCGCGGTTCAATCCGGCCGCCAGCTCGCGGGGCTTGGGGCCCACCAACACCAGCCGGTCCGGTCGCCGCCGGGCCCCGTCTTCGTCCTTGTAGGTCGAGAAGCGGTAGGCGGCGAGCGAGGCGCCCTCGGCGACCGCTTGGGCGCCGGCGGCCGGGTCCTGGCGGGGGAGGCCGCCCAGCGCCAGGGCGACGGTCCTGGCCCGTCCGGACGCCCGCACGAAGGCGGCGGCCGCCCGGCGGAGCCCGTCGGCGTCGAGGCGATCCGCTGGCCCCAGGCCCACGGCGACCACGGCCGGGGCGTCGGCGGTCGGCAGGGCGATCACCTCTCCGACCTTGCCGTCGAAGCCGCGCAGGCCCAGCCATCGGGGGTCGACGTCGACGCCGGCGACCGACCGGGCGACCTTGCCACCGGGATGGACTCCGAGCCCGAGGAGCTCGGCGTCGGCCGGGGGCCGGGCGGCGGCGTCGAGCTGGATCAAGGTGCGCAGGGTCGAGGACGTCGAGGTGGAGGACGTCGAGGTGGCGGTCGTCGAGGTGGTCAAGGTCATCGCTTTCCGGTCCGGGCGGGCAGGGAGTCGCCCTCCTGCCAGCGGGCCATGGTCCACAACAGGTCGGAGAGGCGGTTCAGGTACGGCACCACGAACGAGCCGTCGACACTGGCGGCGAGGGCGCTGCGCTCCGCCCGCCTGGTGACGGTGCGGGCCAGGTCGAGGCAGGCGGCGACTCGGTTGCCGCCGGGGACGACGAACTCGGTCGGCATCTCGAAACGGGTCCCCAGCTCGTCGATCAGCACCTCGAGGGCGGCCACCATGTCGGAGGTCACCAGCGTGCGCCCGGGCTCCAGCTTTCGGCGGTTGGCCTCGTCCGTGGCCACCTCGGCCATGAGCACGTAGAGGTCGCGCTCGATGCCCACGAGCATCTCGTCGATCTCCGACCCCCGCTCCACCTCGGCCCGGGCCATACCGAGGGCGGCCTGCGCCTCGTCGACGGCTCCGTTGGCCTCGATCGACGGAGCGTCCTTACGGACCCGGCCGCCGTAGAGGCGCCCAGTGGTCCCGTCGTCACCCTTCTTGGTGTAGATCTTCACGGCACCGGCCAACCTAATCCGGCCCCATGGGCCGGGCCGCCGACCGCTTATCCGGTCTGAGGCCCGACCGTCGCTCAGTAGCCTGGTGGCCGGCATGGGCGACTACCTAGAGGCTGTGCAGAACCGCGTCGTCGTCTTCGACGGCGCCACCGGCACCAACCTGCAGCTGCGCGCCCTGAGCGCCGACGACTTCGGCGGCCCGTCGCTGGAGGGCTGCAACGAGATGCTCGTGGTGACCCGGCCCGACGTGGTGGCCGACCTGCACACCTCCTTCCTGGAGGTGGGCGTCGACGTCATCGAGACCGACACCTTCGGGGCCTTCGCCCCGGTGCTCTCCGAGTACGGCATCGCCGAGCGGGCCGAGGAGATCAACCTGGCCGCGGCCCGGTTGGCCAAGGAGGTGGCGTCGGGCTACTCGACACCCGAGCGACCCCGTTGGGTGGCCGGTTCGATGGGGCCGGGCACCAAGCTGCCGTCCCTCGGCCACATCTCCTTCGCCGACCTGCGCGATGCCTACGAGGTGCAGGCCCGGGCCCTGCTGGAGGGCGGGGTCGACCTGCTCATCGTCGAGACCGTGTACGACCTGCTGCAGGGAAAGGCGGCGGTGACCGCCTGCCGCCGGGCCATGGCCGCCGCCGGGCGGACGGTGCCCCTGCAGGTGCAGGTCACCATGGAGACGACGGGGCGCATGCTCCTGGGCTCGGAGATCGGGGCCGCCCTGACCTCCCTCGGGGCGCTCCAGCCCGACGTCCTCGGCCTCAACTGCGCCACCGGTCCGGTCGAGATGGCCGAACACCTCCGCTACCTGTCGCAGCACTCCCCCGTGCCGATCTCGGCCTTGCCCAACGCCGGTCTCCCCTCGGTCGTCGAGGGCAGGACGCACTACGACCTGACCCCCGAGCAGCTGGCCCGCCACCACGCCGAGTTCGTCCGCACCCTGGGCGTGTCGGTCGTCGGCGGATGCTGTGGCACCACGCCCGAGCACCTGCGGGCGGTGGTGGACGCCTGCGCCGAGCTGGAGCCGGCCGCTCGGCAGCCCCATCCCGAGCCGGGGGCTTCCTCGCTCTACTCCCCGGTCCCCTTCCGCCAGGAGACGTCGTTCCTGATGATCGGGGAGCGGACCAACGCCAACGGCTCCAAGGCGTTCCGCGAGGCGATGCTGTCGGGGGACTGGGAGGGCTGCGAGCGCATCGCCCGCGAGCAGATCCGCGAGGGCGCCCACATGCTCGACCTCTGCGTCGACTACACGGGAGCCGACGGCGTGGCCGACATGACCGAGGCCGCCCGCCGGCTGGCCACCTCGGCGAGCGCCCCCCTCGTGCTCGACTCAACCGAGGCGGAGGTGATCGAGGCCGGGTTGGCCTGGATCGGCGGCCGGCCGGTTCTTAACTCGGTGAACCTCGAGGACGGCGACGGCGAGGGCACCCGCCTCGACCGGTTCCTGCGCCTGGCCCGCGAATACGGGGCCGCCGTGGTCTGCACCTGCATCGACGAGACCGGCCAGGCCCGGACCGCCGCTTGGAAGCTCGACGTCGCCCGGCGGATCCGCGACATCGCCGTCGAGCGCTACGGGCTGCGCCCTGAGGATCTCCTTTTCGATCCGTTGGCCCTGACCCTCTCCACCGGCATGGAGGAGTCGCGCAAGGACGGCGCCGAGACGATCGAGGGCATCCGCCTGATCAAGTCGGAGCTGCCCGGGGTGTTCACCACCCTCGGGCTCTCCAACGCCTCGTTCGGGTTCAAGCCGGCGATCCGCCACGTCCTCAACTCGGTCTTCCTTCACGAGTGCCTGCAGGCCGGGCTGGATTCGGCCATCGTCCACGCCGGGCGGATCCTGCCCCTGAACCGGATCGACGAGCACCAGCGCGAGGTCTGCCTCGATCTCATCTACGACCGCCGCCGGCCCGGCTACGACCCGCTGACCGAGCTGCTCGAGGTCTTCGCCGACGTGGCCAGCAGCCAGGGACCGGTGGAGGATCGCAGCGGCTGGCCGGTCGAGGAGCGGCTCAAGGCCCGCATCGTGGACGGTGACCGCAACGGGCTGGAGGCCGACCTCGACGAGGCTCTGGCCCAAGGCATGCCCGCCCTGGCGGTGGTCAACGACATCCTCCTCGCCGGCATGAAGGTGGTGGGCGACCTGTTCGCCAGCGGGGAGATGCAGCTGCCCTTCGTGCTGCAGTCGGCCGAGACCATGAAAACGGCCGTGGCCCACCTCGAACCTCACATGGAGAAGACCGACCAGGGCGGCAAGGGCCGGGTCGTTCTGGCCACCGTCAAGGGTGACGTCCACGACATCGGCAAGAACCTGGTCGACATCATCCTCACCAACAACGGCTACGAGGTGCACAACCTCGGGATCAAGGTCCCCCTCTCCGACATGCTGGCCAAGGTGGAGGAGGTCGGAGCGGACGCCCTCGGCATGAGCGGCCTGCTGGTGAAGAGCACGCTGATCATGCGCGAGAACCTCGACGAGCTGAACCAGCGGGGTCTGTCCCACCTTCCGGTGCTCCTCGGCGGAGCCGCCCTGACCCGGACCTATGTCGAGCGCGACCTGCGTCAGGTGTACGACGGCCGCGTCTTCTACGGAAAGGACGCGTTCGAGGGTCTGCGCACCATGGACCGGCTGATGGAGCTGAAGCGCAGCGGAGAGGACGACCCCGAGTTCGGGCGCAAGCTGTCCGAGCGGGTCATGCCCCCGCGCAAGAGCGAGCTCGACGCCGCCGCCGCGGCCACCGCCGAGGTCCCCGACCGCTCACCCAGCGTCGCCGCCGACAACCCGCTCTTCGAACCGCCCTTCGTCGGCACCAGGGTGGTCAAGGGCATACCGATCGACGACATCGCCGCCTACCTCAACGAGACCGCCCTGTTCCGCAACCAGTGGCAGTTCCGCCCCGAGGGCGGCGAGTCCGACGCCGAGTTCAAGGAGCGCCTGCGGGCAACGCTGCGGGGAGAGCTGGCCCGGGCCAAGGCGTCGGGGGTGCTCGTCCCCCAGGTGGCCTACGGGTACTTCGCGGCCAACTCGGAAGGCAACGACCTCATCATCTGGAAGGACGAGTCGCGCACAGCCGAGCGCCTCCGGTTCACCTTCCCCCGCCAGAACAAGGAGCCGTTCCTCTGCATCGCCGATTTCTTCCGCTCCACCTCGTCGGGCGACGGCGACTGGGCCGCCTTCCATCTCGTCACCATGGGCTCGGCCGTGTCGGAGGCGACCGCCCGCCTGTTCGCCGATAACAAGTACACCGACTACCTACGCCTGCACGGCCTCGGGGTGGAGATGGCCGAGGCGCTGGCCGAGTACTGGCACCGCCGCATCCGTGAGGAGTGGGGCTTCGCCGAAGAGGACGGTCCGAGCCTGGGCGGCCTGTTCCGGCAGCAGTACCGGGGCGGCCGTTACTCGTGGGGCTACCCCGCCTGCCCCGACCTGGAGGACAACGCCAAGGTCGTCGAGCTGCTCGAAGGCGAGCGGATCGGCGTGGAGGTGAGCGAGGGCTTTCAGCTCCACCCCGAGCAGACCACTCTGGCCATCATCTGCCACCACCCGCAGGCCAAGTACTTCGTCGCCCGCTGAGGGGCATCAGCCCTGGCTTGCGCCCCCCGCCGGACCGGTCGGCATGTTCCTCGAGGCGTACTCGCGGTGCACCGCCTGGCGGTGCCGACCCAGCCGGGCGGCGATGTCCGCCCAGCTCCACCCGGCCAGCCGGGCCCGACGGACCTGCTCTTCCTCCCAGTCGTCCACCAGCTTGCGCAGGTGCTTCACCGCTTCGAGGCCGCGATCGGGCCCGTCGCCGGCCGCCGCTCGAACCAGACCTGCCGGGTCCTGCGTGTCCATCCCCACCACCCCGCCACCCGCAACGTCATTAGGCGTTGACGGCCGGAAAGATAGCCGAGGCAGCCCCGATCCCACCTTTCCGTTCGCCAGTCCGTCTGTTAGCCGACGACGGCCAGGTGGTGGTCGGCCACGTTGAGAGCCTCGGGGCCGGACGCCGTGGCCACCACGATGTCCTCCAGTCGGGCCCCGAACCGGCCGGCTAGGTATATGCCGGGCTCGACCGAGAAGGCGTGGCCGGCGGCGAGGGGGGCGTCGTTGCCCTCCACCAGATAGGGATCCTCGTGCTCCTCCAGGCCGATGCCGTGCCCGGTGCGGTGGATGAACCACTCGCCCAGGCCGGCGGCGTCGATCACCGAGCGGGCGGCGGCATCGACCGATGAGCAGGGGCGGCCGACCACGGCGGCCCCCACCCCGCGGGACTGGGCCTCGTGCAGCACGGCGTAAAGCTCCGACACCTCCGCCGACGGGTCCCCGGTCACGACCGTGCGGGTGATGTCCGAGCAGTATCCGGGGCCGTCGTCGATGGCCAGCACGCCCCCGAAGTCACACACCACCACCTCGCCTTCCCCGATGACCCGGGGGCCCGGCTCGTGATGGGGGCTGGCCGAGTTCGGCCCGCTGCCGACGATGGCGAAGTTGACCCGGCTGTGCCCCTCGGCCTTCAGACGGTCCCCGAGCTCCCGCGACACCTCGGCCTCGGTCCGCCCCACGAGGGGCAGGTCCCCCGCCTGGAGCTGGGCCGCCACCCGGTCGGCCGCCCGGGCCGCCGCCCGCAGGGCAGCCACCTCGGCCGGGTCCTTCACGGCCCGCAGCTCGGAGGTCACCGACGACGCCGCCGACCACCGGGCCCGGGGCAGCTCCGCCTGCAGGGCGAGCAGGTGAGCCGACCACGCCCGGTCCGAAACGGCCAGGCGGGTCCGCGATCCGACCAGGCCGGCCACCACGGCGACGGGGTCCTCGGTCTCCTCCCAGGGACGCAGGCGGAACAGGTCGGCGTCTTCGGGGACTCGGGGCGCCTCGAGCCGGGGAACGACCATGGTGGCCTCGCCGTCGGCCGGCAGCACCAGCATCGTCAACCGTTCCAGGGGCATGGCCTCGTAGCCCGACAGCCACGGCAGGTCGGCCCCGAGCGAGAGCAGGAGGGCTTCGACTCCCGTCTCGCGCATGCGCGCCCGCACCCTCTCGGACCGGGCGACACGGGCGGCGCGGGCGTCGAAGGTCACGATCCGGACAGCGCCACGGGGACCTGGGCGGCGCTCGCCGCCTGCCGGGCGTGGTAGCTCGAACGGGTGAGGGGCGAGGCCTGGACATGCGAGAAGCCCATGGCCCGGGCGGCGGCGGCGAGGCGGTCGAACTCGGCCGGCGTCCACCAGCGGGCAACCGGCAGGTGGGCGGCGGTGGGCCGGAGGTACTGGCCGAGCGTGACGATCTGCACGCCGACGGCCCGCAGGTCCGACAGAGCCGAGACCACCTCCTCGGCCGTTTCGCCCATGCCGAGGATGATGCCGGACTTGGTGACCAGGCCGGCGTCGGCCGCCCGGGCCAGCACGGCCAGGCTGCGGGCATAGGAAGCCGAAGGCCGCACGGCCCGCTGGAGCCGGGCCACGGTCTCGAGGTTGTGGTTGAGCACGTCCGGTCCGGCCTCGAACACCGCGTTCAGGGCGTCAGGGTCACCCTTGAAATCGGGGATCAGGACCTCGACCGAGGTGTGCGGGCACCGGCGCCTGATGGCGGCGATGGTGGCGACGAAGCCGAGCGCGCCGCCCTCGGGCAGGTCGTCGCGGGCGACGGCGGTGACCACGGCGTGGGCCAGGGACATCCGCCCAACCGCCTCAGCGACCCGGTCGGCCTCCCCCGGATCGGGCGGAGACGGACGGCGGGTGTCGACCAGGCAGAAGCCGCAGGCGCGGGTGCAGCGCTCCCCGTTGATCATGAAGGTGGCGGTTCCGTCAGCCCAGCATTCGAAGATGTTGGGGCAGCCGGCCTCCTCGCACACGGTGACCAGGTCGAGCGAACGCATGGTGGAGCGCAGCTGTCGGTATTCGGGGCCCATCTCGGCCTTGACCCGCAGCCAGGCCGGTTTGCGTTCGGACACGGCCAGCCCGGCGCCAGGGTTCACGCCGGCCTCGGCCAGGCGCAGGCGCAGCCGCTCCCCGGGTCGGCCACTCGTCCCTAGCGCCTGGCGGCGGGTTAACGCCGACAGGTCTTCGGGGACGGTCCGCCAGGCCACGTCGCGCCGTTCTACCGCCGGGCCCCACCGGACGGTGGCCCGAGCCACGACGGCGTCCACCACCTCTCGCATGGTGGCCTCGACGCCTTCGGCCGCCAGCGAGGTGACGCCCTTGTCGGCGATGCCGCAGGGAACGATGTGGCCGAACATGGACAGGTCCGGATCGACATTGAGGGCGAAGCCGTGCATGGACCGCCCTCTGGTCACCCTTACGCCGATGGCGCAGACCTTGCGGGGGGCGTCGTCGGGGCCGACCCACACCCCCGGGTAGCCCGGCAGACGCCGGGCCGCCAGACCGAGGTCGCCCACCGAGTCGATGACCAGCTGCTCGACCCCGTGGACATATTCGGGGACCGAGCGGGGGCCGGTAGGGACCGAGATGATCGGGTATCCGACCAGCTGGCCGGGCCCGTGGTAGGTCACGTCCCCACCTCGGTCGGTGCGGATCAGCTCGGCCCCGACCTGTCCGGGATCCACGAGAACGTGACGGTCGTCGGCGCCCACCCCGAGGGTGTAGACGTGCGGATGCTCCATGAGGAGCAGGTAGTTCTCCGGGCTGGCGGAGAAGAGAGCCCGCTGCAGGGCGTGGGCGTCGCGGTAGCGCACCCGCCCCAGCCAGCGGACCCTCAGCACCTCAAAGCTCCTGGATCCAGTCGCGGGTCTCGATGATCTCGCGGCAGCGGGCCAGGAAGGCGGAGGCGTAGGCCCCGTCCACCGCCCGGTGATCCCAGGTCAGCGACAGGAGCCCGACGGGATGGACGACGATGGCGTCGTCACCACCAGGCGTCTCCACCACGACCGGCCTCTTCTTGATCCCGTCGGTGGACAGGATGGCCACCTGGGGCTGGTTGATCACCGGACCGGTGAGGAAGGTGCCGAAGGGGCCGGGGTTGGTGATGGTGAAGGTGCCGCCCTGGATCTCGTCGGCGGACAGTCGCTTGGCGCGGGCCCGCTCGGCGAGGTCGCGGATCTCGCGGGAAAGGGCTCGGAGCCGCTTCGAGTCCGCCTCGCGGATGACCGGCACGATGAGTCCCTCGAGGTTGAGATCGACGGCGATTCCCAGGTGCACTCGAGGATGGACGATGAGGGTGTCCTCGCCGACCGAGGCGTTCAGGTTGGGGAACTCCTCCAAGGCGTCGATGACCGCCCGGCTTATGAACGGCAGATAGGTGAGGGTGAAGCCCTCGTTCTGACGGAAGAGGTCCTTCACCTGGGCCCTGGCCGCCTCGACGGCGTGATAATCGACCTCGGTCGCCACGAGGGTGTGGGCGGAGGTCGCCCGCGACCGGATCATGTGCTCGGCCGTCCGCCGACGGATGTTGGAGAACGGGATCACCTCGTCGCCCGGTCCGGGCTGGGCGGGAGGGAAGGGCAGGACCCGCTCGCCCATCTCACCCGCGGGCCTCGGCGCAGGCGATGCCGGCTCCTGGGGCCGGGCGCTCGCCGGCGGCCGGGCCCCGGCCGGAGCGCCGGCCCCCCGCCGGGCGTCCACCGCGGCGAGGACGTCGGCCCGGGTGATTCGCCCGCCGGCGCCGGTGCCGTTGATGTCGGCCGGATCGAGCCCGTTCTCGGACAGGAGGCGACGGACGACCGGGGACAGCACCTTGCTGGCGTCACCCGTCCCCCCGGCGTCGCCGGCGGGGCCTTCCCCCGACGCCCCCTCGGCGGCGGGACCGCCCGCTACCCGGGTGGGCTCGGCCGCCAGGGGGGCGGTGGGCCCGGACGGGGGCCGGTCCTGGCCCCCGGGGGCGGCGGTGCCGCCGGCGGCCTCGACCGTCTCGGCCTCACCCTGCACCTCTTCGGCCTTGGCCTGCGGGCGGCTGGCGGCTGACGGCGCCTCCGCCCGCTCGTCGGAGGCCTGCCGTCCCCCTCGGGCGGCCGGCTGCTCGTCGGCCTGGTCCGGCTGCTCGGCCGGGGCCTTCTTCGCCGGAGCGTCCGCGGGGGCAGCCTGGCCCCCAGCGTCGGGAGCCCGTCCGTCGCCGCTGGCCGGTTGGTCGCTGACCACGGCGAGCCGGGTGCCGACGTCGACGGTCTGGCCCTCCTCGACCAGGATCTCCGACAGAAAGCCCGACACCGGTGAGGGCACCTCGGAGTCGACCTTGTCGGTCGACACCTCGAAGAGGACCTCGTCCTCCTCGACGCGGTCGCCTACCTGCTTGGCCCAGCGGGTGATGGTCCCCTCGGTGACCGTCTCGCCGAGCTGGGGCATGGTTATGTCCGCCATCAGCCGTGCAACCCCCTTCCGGTCAGAGCCAGCACCGTCTCGCCGAACACCTCCGACAGGGTGGGATGGGGCTGGATGAAGTGGGCCACCTCATCCACCGTCGCCTCCCAGTTGACGGCCAGGTAGGCCTGCCCCAGCTGCTCGGTGACCCAGGGTCCCACCATGTGGACCCCCAGGATGCGCCCGCCGGTCCCATCCGGGAGCTTTTCCGCCACCACCTTCACCAGTCCCTCACCCTCGCCGATGATCATGGCCCGCCCGTTGTGTCCGACCGGCATCTTCTTGGTGACCACCTCGTAGCCAGCGTCGCGGGCCGCCTGCTCGGACATGCCGGCGAAGGCCACCTCCGGATGGCAGTAGATGCACCAGGGGACCCGCGAGTAGTCGACCGGTACCGCCGGCTCTCCGAGGATGTCCTTGATGACCAGGATCCCTTCGGCAAAGCCGACATGGGCTAGTTGCGGATGGGGGCCCGAGCCGAGCGAGATCAAGTCGCCCACGGCGTAGACACCGTCAGCTCCGGTCCGGCACATCTCGTCGACGGCGACGAAGCCCCGGTCGTCCACGGTCACTCCCGTCCCGTCGCCCAACAGCCCGTCGGAGAGCGGACGACGCCCCACGGACACGACCACGACGTCCGCCGTCACCTCCTGTCCGTCGCCGTAGGAGACCGTCGTGCCCCCACCGTCGGAGGGGCTGTGCCCGTGCACCTGAACTCCCGTGTGAATGTTGATGCCGCGTTTCTTGAACGAGCGGCCGACCACCTCGACGACGTCACCGTCGCAGCCGGGGAGGATCTTCGGCAGTACCTCGAGCAGGGTCACCTGCACGCCCAGGTCGCTCATCATCGAGGCGAACTCGCAGCCGATGGCGCCGCCCCCGATGACCACGGCCGAGCTCGGCAGCCGGTCCAGGGCCAGGACCTCGTCCGAGGTCAGGACGGTCCGACCGTCAACGTCGAAGCCGGGGATGGTCCGGGGGACCGAGCCCGAGGCCAGAACGACGTGGGTGCCCCTGAGCTCCTCTTCGCCTGATGGGCCGGCCACCTTGACGACGTGGTCCGCCTCCAGCCGGCCGGTCCCCTCGTAGGTCTTGATCTTGCGCGACTTCATGAGGCCGGCCAGGCCCTTCCACAGGCCTTCGACCACCTTCTGCTTGCGGGCCTGGCTGGTGGCGAAGTCGACGGCGGGTTGCTCCGCCTGGATACCGAACTCCTTGGCTCCGGCCACCGTGCGCAGGACGCTGGCGGTCTCCAGGAACTCCTTGGCCGGTATGCACCCGCGGTGCAGGCAGGTGCCTCCGACCTTGTCCTTCTCGACCACGGCGACCGACAGCCCGGCGCTCGCTCCGTACAGAGCGGTCGCGTAGCCACCGGGGCCGCCGCCGATGACGACGACGTCGAATTCCTCGGGCACTCCCACCACCTTCCCGCGACTGGGGCCAGCCTAAAGCCCGCCGCGGCGGGGCGCGAACGCCCACCGGCCATGCCCGGGCCGCCCCCGCCGGCCTACCGGGCCCGGCCCTACTTCGGCTGCATGCGGATGCCGGCGTCGAGGCGGATGCACTCCGCGTTCATGTAGCTGTTCGAGAGGAGCTCGACGGCGAGGGTGGCGAACTCGCTGGACCTGCCCAGTCGCTTGGGGAACAGGACCTGGGCCCCGAGCTTCTCCTTGAACTGCTCGGAGGCGGGGCCGGATCCGTAGATCGGGGTGTCGATCAGTCCAGGAAGGATGGTGTTGACCCGGACCCCGACGGCGGCCAGGTCGCGAGCCACGGGCAGGGTCATCCCGACGAGGCCGCCCTTGGACGAGGAGTAGGCGGCCTGGCCGATCTGGCCGTCCTCGGCCGCCACCGAGGCGGTGTTGACCACCGCGCCCCGCTGACCGTCCTCGTCCGGCTCGTTGAGGCTCATGGCCGTGGCGGCGATGCGGATGCAGTTGAAGGTGCCCACCAGGTTCACCTCGATCACCTTGCGGTACAGCTCGAGGTCGTGGGCGCTCGAGTACTGGCCGTCCTTGCCGATGGTGCGGGTGGCCCAACCGATGCCGGCGCAGTTGACCAAGCTCTTGAGCGGGCCCATCTCCTTGGCCGCTTCCACCGCGGCGATGACCTCGTCGGTGTTGGTGACGTCAGTGCGGGCGAAGACGCCCTCGAGCTCCTTGGCCAGGGGTTCCCCCTTGTCGGCCTGGAGGTCGGCGATCACGACCCGGGCGCCGCGCTCGGTGAGGAGGCGGGCGGTGGCCTCGCCCAGGCCGGAGGCGCCGCCGGTGACAACTGCTGAGGTTCCGTTGAGCTCCATGGCCCGGAAAGCTACCGGGGCGGGTCACCCCCGGCCCACCCGGCTCCGGGACGTCGGGTGGTCAGCGGCGAGCCCAGCGGCGGGGGCTGTCCGCCGGCCCGAGGTTCTCGGGGGTGCCCTGACCACTGCGTCCGGACTGGGTCGTGGCGGCCTCCACGGCCAGCCGGTCCACCAGATCGTTCATCGGATCCGAGCCGTGCCCCTTCACCCAACGGAACGTGATCTCGCCGGCCCGGGCCAGGTAGAGCTGCAACAGCGGCATCCAGAGGTCCTGGTTGGCGACCGGTTGGCGCTGGGAGTTCCGCCATCCCCGGCGGATCCAGCCCTCGTACCAGCGGTCGCGGAAGCAGTTGACCACGTAGGTGGAGTCGCTCATGACCAGCACTTCGCCCTCGAGGTTGGAGAGGGCCTCGAGGGCGGCGGTGATCTCCATGCGCTGGTTGGTGCTGCGAGGCTCGGCACCGCTGCCGTAGGCCCCCTCGGGGACCGCCCAGGCCCAGCCGCCCGGCCCGGGGTTCCCCAGGCAGGCGCCATCCGTGTAGACGATGGTCCCCACCGCCCCAGCATGCCCCATGGGGTGGCCCGACCCGGGCACCGAACCGCCTACCCCGGCAAAAGCGCGAGCATGGAAGGCGATGATCTTCGACGGTTTCTCCCACCAGCTCCCGGACATCGATCCCCAGGAGACGGCGGAGTGGGTGGACTCCTTCGACGCCGTGGTCGACACCCACGGACGGAGCCGGGCCCGCTTCATCCTGATGAAGCTGCTCGAGCGGGCCCGCGCCCTTCAGGTGGGGTTCCCCGCCACCGTGTCGACGCCCTATGTCAACACCATCCCGCCGGACCGCGAGCCCTGGTTCCCCGGGGACGAGTACATGGAGCGCCGGATCCGGGCGTACATCCGTTGGAACGCGGCCGTCATGGTCACCCGGGCCAACATCAAGTCGCCGGGGATCGGCGGCCACCTGGCCACCTTCGCCAGCTCGGCGTCGCTGTACGAGGTCGGCTTCAACCACTTCTTCCGCGGCAAGGACACCGGGGCTGCCGGCGACCAGGTGTACTTCCAGGGCCACGCCTCGCCCGGCATCTACGCCCGGGCCTACCTCGAGGGGCGCCTCTCCGACGACCAGCTCGACCGCTACCGGCAGGAGGTAACCGGCGACGGGCTGGCCTCCTACCCGCATCCCCGCTCGATGCCGGACTTCTGGGAGTTCCCCACCGTGTCGATGGGTCTGGGCCCGATCAACGCCATCTACCAGGCCCGCTTCAACCGCTATCTCATGCACCGGCGCATCGCCGACACCAGCGCCAGCCGGGTCTGGTGCTACCTCGGTGACGGGGAGTGTGACGAGCCCGAGACGCTGGGGGCCCTCTCCCTCGCCTCGCGGGAGGGACTCGACAACCTCATCTTCGTCGTCAACTGCAACCTGCAACGCCTCGATGGGCCGGTGCGGGGCAACGGGAAGATCATCCAGGAGCTCGAGGCGATCTTCCGCGGCGCCGGGTGGAACGTCATCAAGGTGATCTGGGGCTCCAAGTGGGACGAGCTGCTGGCCCGCGACGTCGACGGGGTCCTGGTCAACAAGATGAACACGACCGTCGACGGGGAGTTCCAGAAGTACGCCACCGAGTCGGGCGCCTACATCCGCGAGCACTTCTTCGGGCCCGACCCCCGACTCCGCCGCCTCGTCGACCACCTGTCGGACGAGGATCTGCAGGCCCTGCCCCGCGGCGGCCACGACTACCGCAAGCTCTACGCCGCCTACAAGGCGGCGGTGGAGCACACCGGGGCTCCCACCGCCATCCTGGCCAAGACCATCAAGGGATGGACGCTCGGGCCGGAGATCGAGGCCCGCAACGCCACCCATCAGATCAAGAAGATGACGAAGAGCCAGCTGATGACGTTGCGCGACCGGCTCTACCTCCAGGAGGAGATTCCGGATACCGCGCTCGACGCCAAGCTGCCGCCCTACTACCGGCCGCCCGAGGGCTCTCCCGCGTGGGAGTACCTCATGGCCCGCCGGCGCGAGCTGGCCGGGCCCATGCCGCGGCGGCTGGTGCGACCACGGGTTGAGCTCGAGATGCCCGCTCCTCAGGTCTTCGCCGAGTTCGACAAGGGCTCGGGCGACCGGGCTGTCTCGACGACCATGGTCTTCGCCGTACTGCTGCGCAACCTGCTGCGCGACAAGCAGGTCGGCCAGCGCGTCGTGCCCATCATCCCGGACGAGGCCCGCACCTTCGGCCTGGATGCCCTGTTCAAGGAGGTGAAGATCTACGCCTCGTCGGGGCAGCTCTACACGCCGGTCGACGCCGACCTGCTCCTCACCTACGCCGAGGCCAAGGACGGGCAGATCCTCGAGGAAGGCATCACCGAGGCGGGGGCGATGGCCAGCTTCACCGCCGCTGGCACCTCCTACGCGGTCCACGGCCAACCGACGATCCCCTTCTACATCTTCTATTCGATGTTCGGCTTCCAGCGGGTGGGTGACCTCATCTGGGCCTTCGGCGACTCGCGGGGCCGGGGCTTCCTGCTCGGGGCGACGGCGGGGCGGACGACCCTCGAGGGGGAGGGCCTGCAGCACGACGACGGCCACTCGCTTCTGCTGGCGTCGACGAACCCGAGCGTGTCGGCCTACGACCCGGCCTTCGCCTACGAGCTGGCCACCATCATCGACGACGGCATCCGCCGGATGTACGGCCCCGAACCCGAGGACCGTTTCTGGTACCTCACGCTGTACAACGAGAACTACGCCATGCCGGCGCTGCCGGAGGGCCAGGACCCCGACGAGGTCCGAAAGGGCATCGTCCAGGGGCTCTACCGCTTCACCGGGCCCCCGGAGGAGGTGTCCGGCAACGGGCGCACCCGGCGGGCGACCATCCTGTTCTCCGGGCCAGCTTGGGGCGCGGCCATGGAGGCCCGCCGCCTGCTGGCCGAGGAGTGGGGCGTGGGAGCCGAGTGCTGGTCGGCCACCTCCTACAAGCAGCTGCGCGACGAGGCCCTGGCCGCCGATCGCTGGAACCGGCTGCACCCGGGGGCTCCCAGCCGGACGCCTTACGTGACGGCAGCCCTCTCGTCCAGCGAGGGGCCGGTGGTGGCCGTGTCCGACTTCATCAAGGCCGTGCCCGACCAGATCGCCCGGTGGGTGCCATCCTACTACTCGTCGCTGGGTACCGACGGGTGGGGGCGCTCCGACGCCCGGGCCAACCTGCGCCGCTATTTCGAGGTCGACGCCGCCCACCTGGTGGTGGCGGTCCTGGCCGCCCTGGCCGCCACGGGCGAAGGAAAGGCGGAGGAGGTCAGCGAGGCGATCTCACGCTACGGCGTCGATCCTGACGCCCTCGACCCCATGGCGATCTGAGCAACCACCGCCCTCAGGCGGAGACGACCTCGGCGAGGAACCCGTCCACCACCTTGTTGTAGGACTCCGCCGTCTCGAAGTACACGTTGTGCGGGGCGCCGGCGATCACCTCAAGGCGCGAGTGGGCCACCAGCTGGTGGAGCTGGCGGGCGGCGTCGGCCAACCAGTCCCTCTCCCCCACGATGATCTGCATGGGAGAGCGAACGGCTCCGACCCGCTCGGCCAGCTCCTCGCGGCGGGGATTGACCGCGGTGGCCCGCCGGGGGTGACGGGAGGCCTCGATGCGGGTGGCGGTGGAGCGCAGCCGCATGTAACGGCCGTAGCGGAGCGGGTCCTCCTGGGGGAAGGCCTCGGTGAAGCCCCCTCCGCTGGGAAGGAACAGCACCTCGTGGTCGACCGGATCGAACAGCGACCGCCGGGTCGCTTCGGGCATTCCCCCGTCCCCCACCAGCACCCCCATGCCCGACGGCACGAGCGCCCGGGCCCGAGCGGGATGGCGGACCGCCCAGCGCAGCAGGGTCAGGGCCCCCATGGAGTTGCCGGCCACGATCGGCGCGTCGATACCCAGGGCGCCGAGGAAGGCGTCGAGCTCGTCGACCCGGTCGGGCTCGCGCTGGTCCGCTGGTGAGTTGCCGGAATGCCCGTGGTTCACGCTGTCGTAGGCGATACACCGATACCGGTCTGCGAACGCGTCCAACTGCTGATACCAGGCCTCGGCGCAGGACCCGAAGCCGTGGAGGAAGACGATGGGCTGACCCTGGCCCCGCTCGATGTAGTGGACATCGATGCCGTTGAGCTCGACGAAACCCATCGGTGCCTCCCGAACGCCTGCGTGGCCGAGGACTTCTCGACATGGCACCCTAGGGCAGCGCCCTCGGAAGGGAACATGGGACATCGCTGGCCGCCGCTGCCGTACGAGGAGTGGAGCGACACCTGTGACACCATCCACGCCCACACCCAGGTACTGGGCAAGCTGGCGGTGGCGCTGGCGCCGCCCGAGCCTCAGCTGCAGCACGCCGCCCTCCGCCTGACGGCACGCGGCTGGGAGACCCTGCCCCTTCCCGCCCCGGACGGATCCGGGGCCTTTGTGGCGATCATGGACCTGCAGCGGCACGAAGCGGTGGTGGAGCACGGCGACGGGCGGAGTCACCGGGTTCCCTTCGGGCCCGACCGCCCGGTCGGAGAGGTGACCCGCCAGGTCATGGAAGCCGTCCAGAGCCTCGCTGGGGCGGTGGAGATCAACCCCCAACCTCAGGAGGTGGGCTGGACGGTGCCGCTGGACGAGGACGATGAGCACCGGAACTACGACCCCGCCGCCGTGTCCACCTACCTGGCCGCCGCCACCCGGGCGGCCCTGGTGCTGGCCAAGTTGCGGGCACCGTACCGGGGCCGGTCCAGCCCGGTGAACGCCTGGTGGGGAAGCTTCGACCTGTCGGTCAGCCTGTACTCGGGGCTTCCGGCCGACCCTCCCTCGTCGGACTTCATCGCCCGCAACTCGGCGAGCGCCCAGCAGATCGAGGTGGGCTGGTGGCCGGGGGACCCCCGCTACCCGCGGGCGGCGTTCTACGCCTTCGCCGTGCCCGCACCCCCGTCGTTTTCCGAGGGCAGGGTCTCGCCGGAGGCGGGGGGCTGGAACGCCGACCTCGGGGAGTTCGTCCTGGACTGGGACGACGTCGTCTCGAACGACGACCCCTTTGACGCCGCCGTCGAGTTCGGCCGGTCGGTGGTGGCCCACGCCTGCACCGCCTGTGACTGGGACCCGTCCCTTGCCGCCAGCGCCCAGGGCGTGCCCCCCGCCGTCACGTGAGGAGGCCGAGCACCAGTGGCAACGGCCTGTAGCCACCTGGGCACGGTCGTCGAGGCCCCTCCGAGCGACGACGGCTGCCACGAGTGCCTGAAGACCGGGGGCCGTTGGGTTCACCTGCGCGTGTGCCAGAGCTGCGGCCACGTCGGGTGCTGCGACAATTCGCCGGGTCGGCACGCCACCGGCCACTACCACCAGACCGACCATCCGCTGATCCGCTCCTTCGAGCCCGGGGAGGACTGGTGGTGGTGCTACCCGGACGAGCTGTTCTTCGAAGTCGAGGGCGCCCCACCAGCACCCTCCCGCTCCTAGGCACCCCGTGGGAGTCCTTCACGCCTGGCAGCCGTCCCTGTTCGCCTCGGACGCATGACCGGGCGGTGACAGTGGTGGCTCGGCGCTTCCTTGCTCCGTCCATGGCCGGCTATGAGCGCGCCTGGATCGGTCCGGACATCGCCGCCGGGCTCACGCTCGTGGCCATTGCCGTGCCGGAGCAGATGGCGACCGCCCATCTGGCCAACATGCCCGCCATCACCGGGCTGTACGCGTTCGTCGCCGCGTCTGTCGTCTACGCCCTGATCGGACGCAATCCCCGACTGTCGGTCGGAGCCGATTCGACCATCGCCCCGGTCCTGGGAACCGGCGTGGCCGCTGTCGCCGCAGTGGGCTCCGTTCGTTACAGCCACCTCATCTCACTCCTGGCCTTGATGGTGGGGGCCATAGTGGCGCTGGCCGGCCTCGTCCGGTTCGGCTGGATCGCTGAGTTTCTCTCCGCACCGGTCATCACCGGTGTCCTGGCCGGTATCGCGGTGGAGATCGTGGTCAAGCAGCTGCCGGGGCTCCTAGGCGTCGCCAGCGGGGGCGGCTCGACGATCGGCCGCCTACATTCGGTCGCTGCTCACCTGGACCGGACCAACACCTGGTCGCTCGGCATCGGCCTGGGCGTGCTCGCCGTCACCCTCGGGGGAGAGCGGTTGGACCGTCGGGCCCCAGCCGCCCTGGCGGCGGTGATCGCCGCTATTGCCCTGGTCGGCGGGGCCGGCTTGGCCACCCACGGGGTACGGGTGGTGGGCAGCATCAGCGGGGGCATGCCCCCGCTGCGCTGGCCCGGTGGCACCTGGCACGACGCCCTGCGCCTCATGGGCCCCGCGCTCACCGCCGGCTTCTTGTGCCTGGCCCAGACGGCGGCGACTGTCCGCGGCTCCGCCGGAGGCGCCCCCGCCAGCGGCGAGTTCAACCAGGATCTCGTGGGCGTCGGCATCGGAAGCGTGGTATCGGGCCTGGGCGGCTCCTTCGCCGTCAACTCGAGTCCTCCGCGCACCCAGGTCCTCACCAACGCCGGCGGCCGCAGCCAGCTGGCCGGCCTGTGGGCGGCAGGTGTCGTCCTCGTCCTGGCGACCCTTGGCCCCGGCCTCCTCCGCAACCTGCCCCAGAGCGCCCTGGCCGGAATCCTCGTCTACGTCGCCACCCGCCTGTTCCGCCTGCGTGAGCTGGCGGCCATCCTGCGCTTCGACCGCATCGAGTTCGGCCTGGCCGTGCTCACCCTGCTGGCGGTCGTGCTCATCGGTATCGAGCAGGGAGTGGCCATCGCCATCCTGCTCTCACTGGCCGACCGGACCAGGCGGGCGGCCCGGCCCCGCGACGCCGTCCTCGGCCGGGAGCCGGGAACGGACCACTGGATCCCCCCCGACGTCGGGCTGGCGACCGAGCAGGTGCCCGGCGTGCTCGTCTACATGATCTACGCCCCGCTCTGGTACGCCAACGCCGACTACGTCCGGTTGCGGATCTCCGAGCTGGTGGCCGACAGCCGGGCCGGCGTGCATTCCTTAGTCCTCGACGCCGACGGGATCTCCGACATCGACTACACGGGCGCCCGAGCCCTTGGACAGCTGGCGGCCGACCTGAAGAGCCGGGGTGTATCCACCGCCATCGCCCGGGCCTCACACCTGGTGCACCACGACCTCAAACACAGCGGGCTGCTGGCCGACATCGGCCCGGAGAACCTGTACCGCAGCGTCGAGGAGGCGGTCCGGAGCCTCGAAGGGCGGTCACCGCCTCCCCGGCAACCGGGTGGTGATCGATGATTCCGCCCCGGAAGCCAGGTAGGCAGACGTTCAGGCGAAAGGAGCGACGATGAAGATCCGCAGGGTCGTGACGGGGCACACTCCGGAAGGCAAGTCGGTGTTCGTAGCCGACGAGGACGTTGAACCGATTACCAACCCGCTCATCCCCGGCGCCGAGTTCCACCGTCTGTGGGGCGGAGATCAAGCCCCGACCTTTCCCGGCCCCGGCACCCCGCCGGATCAACCCACCTACTTTCCTGCCGTCGGCGGCTACCGGTTCGGGTTCTTTTCCCTGCCTCCTGGTGACCGGGTGGAGATGCCCGCTGATGTCGACGTGCCGGCTGCTCTCGCACAGCTCGACCGGACCCTCCCCGGGCTGGTGGCCCACATGGAGCCCGATAATCCCGGCATGCACACGACCGACACCATCGACTTCGAGGTGGTCCTGTCCGGCCGAGTGACCTTGGAGCTCGACGACGGGGCGGAGAAGACGATGAACCCCGGCGATACGGTCGTCCAGAACGGCACCCGCCACCGCTGGAAGAACCCCGGCGGTGACCCGGCCGTGATCGCGGTGTTCATGGTGGGCGCCCACCGAACCGCTGACCGGTGAGGGCCACACGGTGACCAACGTCACGTTGCCGTTCGACCGGCGAAGTCTTTTGGCCCGCCGTTCAGGCCTGGGTGACCTGGGGCCTCCTCTCTGATCGACCAACCCGGCCGGCCCGCAATTCCCGGCGGGCTCGGCTCGGCGCGGTCACGATTTCCGGGTGGTCACCCATGCCGAGGCGGTCATCTGGGCTGACGGACTGACCAAGACTTTCCGCGGCCGCCGCTCGACAGGGGTGGAGGCGGTCTCCGGGCTGAGTCTGTCCGTCGGGGCCGGGGAGCGCGTCGCCTACATCGGCCCCAACGGAGCAGGGAAGTCGACCTCGATCAAGATGCTCACCGGCATCCTTCACCCCACGACCGGCCGGGCCGAGGTGCTGGGACACGTGCCCTGGACGCAGCGCCGGGCGCTGACCAGACGGATCGGCACGCTGTTCGGGCAGCGGTCACAGCTGTGGTTCGAGCTCACCCCCCGCCAGTCGTACCGGATGCTGGCGGCCATCTACCGGCTGGACGAGGGCGCAGAAGAGAGGCGCCTCGCCGAGCTGGGCGGTCTCCTCGACGCCAGCGACCTGTTCGACATGCCCGTGCGCAGCCTGTCGTTGGGCCAGAGAATGCGTTGCGAGCTGGCTGCCTGCCTCCTGCACGACCCGCAGATCGTCTTCCTGGACGAGCCCACCATCGGGCTGGACCTGCTCGCCAAGCAACGGTTCCGCCAGCTCCTCGTCCGCCTGAACGAGGAGAAGGGGACGACCGTCTTCCTCACGTCCCATGACGTGGCCGACATCGAGCACGTCGCCCAGCGGGTCATCGTGATCAATCACGGGCAGGTGATCTACGACAACACCGTGGCCTCCATGCGCCGGAGCCTCCTGGCCACCAAGCTGGTCGAAGTCACCTTCGACCGCCCCCCCGACAATCTCGAGATGGCCGGGGTGACAGTCGTGACAGCCGACGCCACCAGCCTGCGCCTGGCGGTGGACACCACCATCACCCCGGTCCGCAAGGTGGTCGACGTGCTCCTCGAGCGGGCCGACATCGGAGACCTGTCGATCGTCGACCCACCTCTGGAGCAGGTGATCGCCAACATCTACGAGCAGGCCGCCCGCCCATGAGGCAGCCGTGGGCCGTGGCGGCCACGATGGCGGCGAGGCGGGTCGTGGCCAGCCCCTCCGCCCTGGCCGTCTCGTCGGGCTTCTACTTCATCGTGGTCAGTGTCGTGTCCGCCCTCTGGCGGGCGGCGGCGGGCGTCCACCACGGTCAGGTCGCCGGCTACAGCGCCGCCGCCCTCACCTGGTACATCGCCTTCTCAGAAGCGGCCACGGTGGCGCTCAACGTCCGGATGATCGAGTACATCGGCCAGGACATCGCCGACGGGTCGGTCGCCGTCGAGTTGTTGCGCCCCACCCCCTTGGTCCTCGTACGGCTGGCCACCGAGAGCGGCCAGGCCGTGGCCCGGGTGCTTCCGCTGGCCGGAATCGGCGCCGTCCTCGCCCTCGTCGTGGTCGGCCGGCCGCCGTCGTGGACCGGGGTTCTAGTGGCCCTTCCCTCACTGGCCCTGGCGGTCTGCTGCAACCTGGCCATGCAGCACGCGGTGGCGGCCGCCGCCTTCTGGACCCGCGACGCCCGGTCCACGTGGTTCCTGTACCAGAAGTTCGTCTTCATTCTCGGGGGCATGCTCCTGCCCCTCGAGGTGCTCCCGGCGTGGCTGCACCACATCGCTCTGGCCCTGCCCTTCATGGCCATGTCCTACGTCCCCGCCCGGCTCGCCTCGGGACACCTCGCCCTCGGCCTGATCGGTCTCCAGGTCGTCTGGCTGATCGTGACCGTCGCCGCCGCCGCCGGGATGTTCGCGGCCGGCCAGAGAAGGCTCCAGGTGGTGGGCGGATGAGGGCCACGTCCGCCACCCTGCGGACCGCGTTGAGGGACGCAGTCGCCCAGCGGGCGGCCTTCTGGTCTCAGGTCGGCGCCATGGTCCTCAACGACCTGGTCTGGGTGGGCTTCTGGCTCATCTTCTTCCACCGGATAGGCAACCTGAGAGGCTGGAACACCCACCGGATCCTGCTGCTGTTCTCCATCCTCACCACGTCCGCCGGCTTCGTGCTCGGGTTCCTGTCCAACAGCCGGCGCATCGGGCAACTGGCGGCAGAGGGGGACCTCGACGCCATCCTGGCCCTCCCCGTGCCGACCCTCAGCCACCTGCTGGTGCGCAGGATCGACACCGTCAACCTGGGGGTACTTCGCCTTCGGGATCGTCCTGTTCTCCATCGTCGGCGCCCGCAGCCCGGCGGAGGTCGCCATCTACCTGTCGGCGGTAGCCGCCAGCGTCCTCCTCCTCACCGGGTTCCTGGTGCTGACGGGCTCGGCCGCCTTCTACGCCGGCAAGAGCGAAGCGGGCGACCTCGGTCTCCACGCCATCCTGTTGCTGTCCTCCTACCCGGCCAACGTCTTCGGCGGCGCAGCCAAAGCGCTTCTCTACACGGCCGTGCCCGCCGCCTTCGTCGCCACCGTGCCGTCCAACCTGCTGGTCGCTTTCCATCCAGCCGAGGCGGCCGGGCTGCTGGCGGCGGCGGCAGCCTTCGCCCTCGCCGGGTGGGCGGCCTTCTCGGCCGGGCTGCGTCGCTACACGTCCGGATCGGCCTGGACCAATGCCTGACGCCAGCTCACCGGCACAGCGCGACCCATGGATGGTCGGGAGGAAGTCGTGCCCTGAGCCAGTCCTTCTGGTGCCCCTCGAGGGTCGGAACGACGGTCCGGGCGTCGACGTGGTCCTTCGGGCGGGGCGCCTTGGACTTGAACAGGATCTGGATCTCGGGCGCGAGGTAGGGCACGCCCTCGGGACTTCGGAGCACCGCCTCGGCCCAGGGCCGCCTGACGGCGGGATCGCGCCGGAAGATCCATTCGACGTCGTCCCGATCCCCCACCGCCACGTCGAAGATCCACGGGCCATCAGGGGTCTGCCTGACCCAGACGTTGTTCTCGTTCGCCTCGGCGGACAGCGGCCGGCCGTCCCAGGGCGTCACCCGGCCGCCGGCCGCCACGAACAGGCGGCGGCCGCTCAGCCAGCGGTGCAGGGCCGGCGCCTGCGAGCGGCAGATGCCCACGTCGAGGTCGGAATGGCCCCGCCACGAGCGGCCGACGTGCAGCTCGAGGGCGACACCCCCCGTCACCCACCAGCGGAAGGGCGAGCCCGAGAAGATCTGGGCCAGCTCACCGGTCGCGGGCGGGGCCCAGGGCCCGAAGTCGTCGGTCTCCGATCCCAGGGGACTCAAAGTCCCTTGACCAGGCCGGACTCGTAAGCCACCACCACCAGCTGCGCCCGGTCGCGGGCGGCCAGCTTGGTGAGAAGCCGACTGACGTGGGTCTTGGCGGTGGCCGGGCTCATGTGGAGACGCTCAGCGATCTCGGAGTTCGACAGGCCGCGGCCCACTTCGACCAGCACCTCACGCTCTCGGTCGGTTAGCGACAAGAGAGACCCAGTCAGCTCAGACACCGGCGCCGGTGGCGGGCGCCGGCTGAACTCGTCGATGAGACGGCGGGTGACGCTCGGGGCCAGCAACCCCTCCCCCGCGGCCACCACCCGGATGGCAGCCAGAAGCTCTTCGGGGGAGCTGTCCTTGAGAACGAAGCCGCTGGCTCCGGCCCGCAGCGCGCCGTAGACGTACTCGTCGTGGTCGAAGGTGGTAAGGATCAGCACCCGGCCGGCTGCGGTGGCGGGGTCGGAGGTGATGCGACGGGTCGCCTCGATGCCGTCCACGGCGGGCATGCGGATGTCCATGAGGACGACGTCGGGCCGGTGCTGGCGGGCCATGAGAGCGGCCTCGGCACCGTCGGCGGCCTCGCCGACGACCGTCATGTCAGGCGCCGACTCGATGAGGACGCGGAAGCCTCCGCGCAGCAGGGCCTGGTCGTCGGCGATGAGGACACCGATCGTCACTCGGTCTCCTCCGTCACCGGAAGCCGGGCCAGCACCCGAAATCCGGCGCCCCACGGACCAGCGCTCAGGTCACCGCCGTACAAGGCGACCCGCTCACGCATCCCGGGCAGGCCGTGCCCGCCGTCGAACGAGGAAGGCGGTCGGCTTCGACCGCCGCCGTCGTCGACACACTCGATCTCCACGGAGGCGAGGCCATACCGGACGGACAGGGTGGCCGCGGCGGGGGCGGCGTGACGCACCACGTTGGTCAGGGCCTCCTGGGCGATACGGAAGGCGGACAGGTCCTGTCCCGGGGGAAGGGAGCGCTCCGCCCCTTCCACCCGGAGGTCGACCCGCACACCGGCCTGACCGACCTCAGCCACCAGGGAAGGCAGATCGCGAAGTCCGGGGGCGGGGGCCAGATCCTCCGGTGGAGCCGGACCCCTCTCGTCGGCGCGACGGAGCACGGAGACAATGCGGCGCAACTCGCCGAGGCCCCGGCGGCTGACGGTCTCAATGATGCTGAGGGCCTCGGCCGCCTCGTCGGGACGGGAGTCCATGACGGCGCGGGCCACGCCCGAGCGGACGGCCACCACGCTCATGGTGTGGGCCACCACGTCGTGCAGCTCGCGGGCGATGCGGGCCCGCTCATCGGCGGCGGCACGACGGGCCTGTTCGCGCTCGCGCTCGGCGGCCCGCTCGGCCAGACCTTCGGCGTAGCTGCGCCGGGCCCGGGTGTTCTCTCCTGCCAGCCACCCCACCACGAGCACTGCCGGTGCGAACACCAGGGTCTGCACGGTGCGCCCCGCCCCCTGGACCACGGCGGCCAGAAGGAGGGGGGACACCGCCGCACCGATCGCCGACGCCGGCAACCGGGCTTGCGCCCCGGCCGCCGCCGAGTACATGGCTAGCCCGGCGGCCAGGTGGGCCGGGTCGCGTCCGCCCAGGCCGATGAGCACGGCGTCTCCGAGCACGGCGCAGGCCAGCACGACCCATGGCCGACGCCGCCGGGCGGGCAGCGGCACACAGGCGAGGCCCATGGCCAGATAGCGCAGGGGGTCCAGGCCGGCGCCCGGCGAGCCGTCCGAGCCCCGGTGCCCGGTCGCCACCGCCGCCACCGACGATCCGAGCAGCAGCACCGCCACCACCACGTCTATGGCCAACCATTCCCGGCCGGTGATCCGCCGGGTGAGCGGCACTGGGAGCGGTTGGTCCATCTCCTGGACGGTAACTCGACCCGTTGTCCGCCGCATCGGCCTGAGGTTGCGGCCCGCAGTACACCCTGGGATGTACGACAGCGATCCGGAAAGGTCCCGGAGGCGGACGACAGGCCGAGCCGGGGCGGGCATTCTGGGGGCGGACCAGGAGGTGCCAGATGATCGAGGCCCGCGGCCTCAGCAAGCGCTACGGCCCAACGCTCGCCGTCGACGACCTGACTTTCGACGTCACGCCGGGCCGGGTGACCGGGTTTCTCGGTCCCAACGGAGCCGGCAAGTCAACGACCATGCGTCTCATCATGGGTCTGGACTCGCCGACCGCCGGCACCGTCAAGGTGGGCGGGGCCCCCTACGGGTCCTTGCGTCGGCCCCTGTTCGAGGTGGGCGCCACCCTCGAGTCCCACTCCATCCACCCCGGCCGCAGCGCCCGGAATCACCTTCTGGCCTTGGCCGCGTCCAACGGCATACCCCGGGCGCGGGTGGACCAGGTGCTCGAGGTCGTGGGCCTGTCCTCGGTGGCCGGAAAGCGGGCCGGAGGCTTCTCACTGGGGATGAAGCAACGCCTGGGCATCGCCGCCGCCCTCCTGGGCGACCCCGGGGTCCTGCTGTTGGACGAGCCGGTGAACGGGCTCGACCCCGAGGGAATCGTCTGGATCCGCAACCTCCTCCGTTCCCTCGCCCGCGACGGGCGCACGGTGTTCGTGTCCAGCCACCTCATGAGCGAGATGTCGATGACCGCCGAGCACCTCATCGTCATCGGCCGGGGGCGCCTGATCGCCGACACCAGCGTCGAAGCCTTCATCCGACAGGGCTCGGGCGGGTTCGTACGGGTCCGCTCCCCGGAGGCACCCCGGCTCACCCAGCTGCTGGGCGACCGCGGGGCGAGGGTAGAGGTCGAACCGGACGGCGCCTTGGCCGTGACCGGCTGCGACGCCGCTGCGGTGGGAGAGGTGGCCGCCCACCACGGAATCGTGCTCCACGAGCTGGTGACGCAACGCGCCACTCTGGAGGACGCCTACATGGAACTGACCCGCGAGGCCGGCGAGTTCGCCCACGCCGACGAAGGAAAGGTCGCCTGAGCCATGACCACGACAGCCCTACCGGGCATCGCCCGCCCCGAGACATCTCGCCCCCTGCTCCCCGATGTGGTGCGGTCGGAGTGGATCAAGTTCCGAACGGTGCGGTCGACCTATTGGACCCTCTTCGTGACCGTGGTGGGCATGATCGGGCTCGGCGCCCTGTTCGCCTTCGCCTTCGTCTCGCGTTACGACCGGCTGAACCCAATCGAGCGACTCACCTTCAACGCCACCACCCACAGCCTGCGGGGCTTCTTCATGGCCCAGCTGGCTGTCGGTGTCCTCGGCGTCCTGATCGTCACCAGCGAGTACTCGACGGGATCCATACGGGCCACCCTGGCCGCTGTCCCCCAGCGGCGGACCGTGCTCATCGCCAAGAGCCTGGTGTTCACCGCGGTGATGGCCGTGCTCGGCATAGCCTCGTCGTTCGGGGCGTTCTTCGTGGGCCAGGCCATCCTCTCCCAGAAGGGGCTCGAGGCACACCTAAGTGACCCAGGAGCCCTCCGCTCGGTAATCGGGGCCGGCCTCTACCTCACCGTCGTCGGGCTGCTCAGCGTCGGACTCGGCACCATGATCCGGCGAACGGCGGGCGCCATCGCCACCGTGGTGGGGCTGTTGCTGATCCTGCCGGGCATCGTCGCCGCTCTGCCCTCTTCGTGGCAGAACGTGATCAACCCCTACCTTCCGTCGGTCGCCGGCTCGGCCATCATGGGCTCGGCGTTCGGCGACGGGCGGGTCCTGTCCCCGTGGGCGGGCTTCGGGGTGTTCTGCGCCTACGCGGCCGCCGCCCTGGTGGCTGGCGCCGTCCTCCTGAAGCGCCGCGACGCCTGACCGGCTGGCCGAGTCGGACCTGCCCAGGGAGAGAGCGTGAGGCCTCGGATCCACGTCATCACCCTCGGGGTCGATGACCTCGAGAGGTCACTCTCGTTCTACCGACGCCTCGGGCTGCGGTCCGCCGGGGTGGTTGCCTCCGAATTCGAGGGCGACGATGAGATGGCTGCGGGCGCCATCGCCCTGTTCGAACTGGAGCGCGGGCTGATCCTGTCGGTGTTCCCGCGAAACGAGCTGGCCAAGGACGCCAAGGTGCCGGTGCCCTCCCCGGGCACCTGTCAGTTCAGCATCGGGCACGCCGTCCACAGCCGTGAGGAGGTCGACTCCCTGCTGGACGCGGCTGAGCGAGCCGGCGCCACCATCACGGTCAGGGCCTACGACCGCCCCTTTGGTGTCTACAGCGGCTACTTCCAGGACCCCGACGGGCACCTATGGGAGATCCTGTACAACGCCGCCTTCGAGGACGTGTGACGGCGACGAGGGCCCCGAGTCCGAGTTCACCCGGTAGCGGAGGTACACCACGCCGTTGGCGAACCTTCGAGACTCCATTAGGCGCAGAGGCAAGGTCGCCTCTGTGGGCAGGCCGGGTTTCCCTCCGCCGAGCACCACGGGGACGGTCAACAGGCGGAGCTCATCCACCAGACCGGCGGCGAGAGCGACTCCGGCGAGAGTGGCCCCCCCGATGGTGATGCGCCGAGCCACGGTCCCCTTCAGGCGCCGGACGGCGTCGGGGTCGAACTCCCGCTCGAGCGTCGTGCGGGCATCGGATACCGCACCAAGGCTGCGCGAGTACACGATCTTGTCGGCGCTCCGCCACATCTCGGCGAATCCCCGAACGTAGCGATCCTCGATTCCGTCGACGGAAGGTATTTCGGTACCCCATACGCGCATGGCCTCGTACATCCGGCGTCCGTACAGGTAGGTGCCGGCCGGCCTCTCGAGCTCGGTGACGAAGGCGAAGACCTCTTCGTCGGGGGCGGACCAGTCGAGCCGACCGTCGCGGTCCTCGGTGTAGCCGTCCACCGAGACGTTGGCGGTGTACACGAGGTCAGCCGTCGCACCCCTCGCTGGCTCGTGGGTTCGGCGGCGCCGACGACCGGGTCACGCTCGAATGGTAGGGCCCTAGGCGAAGCCGGCCCGGTAACCTCGCCCTGTGGCTGAACTGCACCTGGCGCAGGACCCCGAAGCAGATCAACTCCTCAGCGAGAGTCCGCTCGCTCTGTTGGTAGGGATGGTCCTCGACCAGCAGATCCCGCTGGAGTGGGCCTTCAAGTCCCCACTGCTCCTGCAGGAGCGCCTGGGCGGAAGACTCGACGCCGGCGAGATCGCGGCCGCCGACCCCGACCGGTTGGCCGCCGCTTTCTCCGGCCCCCCCGCCCTCCACCGCTTCCCGGGGTCGATGGCCGCCCGGGTGCAGGAGCTGTGTCGGGTGCTCGTCGACGAGTACGGAGGCGACCCCGCCGCGGTGTGGGACGGGGCGGACTCGGGCATCGAGCTACTCAAGCGCCTGAAGGCGCTGCCCGGGTTCGGCGAGCAGAAGGCGAAGATCTTCCTGGCCCTCCTGGGCAAGCAGCTCGGCGTTCGCCCTTCTGGATGGCGCGAGGCCGCTGGCCATTACGGCGAGGCGGGCAGCTTCCGTTCAGTGGCCGACATCGAGAGCCCGGATTCGCTGGCGAGAGTCCGCCAGTACAAGGCGGACATGAAGGCGGCGGCCAAGAAGGCGGTACCGAAGAAGCCGGCAGCCAAGAAGACGACAGCCAAGAAGACGGCAGCCAAGAAGACGACAGCCAAGAAGACGGCAGCCAAGAAGACGACAGCCAAGAAGACGGCCGCTAAGAAGGCGAGGAGCTGATCCCCGACAAGCTCGACGGGCGCCGCCTCTACCTCTGCACGCCCGACCGGCCCGATCTCGCCGATTTCGTGGCCGCCTGCATCCGTGGAGGCGTCGATGTGGTCCAGCTGCGGGAGAAGCTCCTGGACGACCGGAGCCTTCTCCGCCGGGCTGAGCTGGTGGGATCCGCCTGCCGGGCCGGCGGCGTCCCGTTCATCCTCAACGACCGGCCCGACCTCGCCCTGGCCGCCGGAGCTGACGGGGTGCACGTGGGACAGGACGACTGCCCTCCCGCCGTGGCCCGCCGCATCCTCGGCGACGAGGCGGTGATCGGATTTTCCACCCACGGACCGCCCGAGCTCGACGCCGCCCAGGGGGAGCCCGTCGACTACATCTCGACCGGCCCGGTGGCTCCGACCGCCACCCATCCGGATCGACCGCCGACCGGCCTCGCCTACCTGCGTTACGCGGCCGACCGGAGCAGGCTCCCGTTCTACGTCACCGGCAGCGTCACCCCCGACACCGTTGGGCCGATGGTGGCAGCCGGGGCCACCAGGTTCGTGGCCGTCCGGTGGTTCACCGAGGCGGCCGACCCCGAGGAGGCCGCCCGCCAGCTGGCCTCGGCGATCGACCGGGCCGTGGCCACCAGCGTTTAGACCTCCTGACGCTCCAGCCACCCGAGGAGGATGGCGACCGCCCGCGGATCGTGGCGCAGGTGGTGGCCGGCGCCGTTCAGGACCCGGAACTCGACCTTGTTGGACACGGCGTCGGCCAACGCCCTGGCGTCCATCAGCGGCACGGTGACGTCGTCGGTCCCGTGCACCACGAGGAGTGGACGGGGGGGAACGCCGGCGGCCCCGGTGAGGGGCTTGATCTCGCGCAGCTCGCGGGCCCAGGCGTCGAAGTCGGGTGGGAACTCCCGCCGGCGGATCACCCCGGCCCGGCGGGCCTCCTCGAGGAAGCGGCGGGGCTCCGAGGCCCAGCGGTCGAAGTCGACGGGGGCGGCCAGGGCGGCGACACCACGGACCCGGGGGTCCTCGCCCGCCACGCACAACGCCAGGGAGCCCCCGTCGCGGAATCCGGCCAGCCAGACGCCCGACACATCGGGTTGGGACGAGAGGTGGTCGACGGCTGACCGTAGGTCGGCCAGCCAGCCGCCCAGCGAGAAGTCCCCCTCGGAGGTGCCCGCCCCCCGGAAGTTGAAGGCCAGGACGACCCAGCCGGCCTCGGCGGCCAACCAGTCGGCGAGCTCGGGATAGGTGGAACCCGCCTGGCCGGCGCCGGCCGGGGCGGCGGGGAAACCGTGGGCGAGGACCAGGCCGGGGCGGCGGCCGGCGCCACGGGTCTTGGGCCGGGCGAGGTGGGCGCCGAGCTTCAGGCCCGCACTCTCGAGGACCTCGTCCATCATCGAGCCGAACCTAATGGGCCGCGGCAGCGGCGAGACGCGGCGAGGGGGCGCCGATGGCGCCCCCTCGCTCTGAGAAACTGCCGGAAAGGACCCGCAGTCCGTACCGCTTCGGGTGGGACCAGCCCCCGACCGGATCAGGCGGGCGGTGTCTGGCTGGGATTCACCAGGTGGTCCAGCGGCCGCCTAGCGGCCAGCCACCTCCAGGGTCCCAAGACGTTGATGACTCAGTTGGACCACCTCCTTTCTCTGGTGCCGTCAGGCTACCCGACGAGGGGAGGTGGCCGGTGCATGTTTCCGGCCGCCGCGGGGGTCGACCGGCGCCGGTCCGGACCTAGATGCCGATGCGCTGGGCGAGCAGCTCGCGGTGGTAGGTCGGGTCCCCGAGGAGCAGCTCGGAGGACTTGGCCCGCTTGAAGTAGAGGTGGGCGTCGTGCTCCCAGGTGAACCCGATCCCGCCGTGGATCTGGATGTTCTCGGCCGCGGCGTGGAAGTAGGCCTCGGAGCAGTAGGCCTTGGCCAGGCTGGCCACCACCGGCAGCTCGTCGGAGTCCTCGGCCGCGGCCCAGCCGGCGTAGTAGGCGGCCGACTTGGCCGACTCCACCTCGAGGAGCATGTCGGCGCACTTGTGCTTGATGGCCTGGAAGGAGCCGATGGGCCGGCCGAACTGAATCCGGACCTTGGCGTACTCCACGCTCATGTCCAGGCAGCGCTGGGCACCGCCGACCTGCTCGGCGGCCAGGGCCACCGCGGCCAGGTCGAGCGTCTTGGACAGGGCGGCCTCGGCGCCGCCGTCGGCCCCGATCAGGCGGGCCGGGGTGCCGGAGAACTCGAGGCGGGCCTGCTTGCGGGTCATGTCCATGGTGGACAGGGCCGTGCGGGTCAGGCCCTGGGCGTCGCCGTCCACGGCGAAGAAGCTGATGCCGGCGCTGGTGCGGGCGACCACCACGATCAGGTTGGCGGTGTGCCCGTCGATGACGAACATCTTGTGGCCGTCGAGGGTGTAGCCGTCGCCCGACTTCTTGGCCTGCAGCTGGATGCCCTCGAGGTCCCAGCGCCCGTTGTCCTCGGTGAGGGCCAGGGTGGCGATGGTCTCACCGCTGGCGATGCCCGGGAGCAGCTCCTTCTTGGCGGCGTCGTCGCCCGAGGCGAGGATGGCGTTGGCCGCCAGAGCCACCGTCGAGAAGTAGGGGGCGCACAGCAGCGACCGGCCCATCTCCTCCAGCACCACGATGAGCTCGACGTAGCTGAAGCCCGACCCTCCGTACTCCTCCGGGATGGTGAGGCCCTGCAGCCCGAGCTGGTTGGCCATCTGGGACCAGACGGCGGGGTCGTAGCCCTCGGTCGTCTCCATCAGGCGGCGGACCTCGGTGATCGGAGACTTGTCATCCAGGAACCGGCGAACGGAGCGGCGGAGCTCTTCCTGCTCCTCACTGAAGGCGAAGTTCACGGGCTCATCCCCCTCGGACGGCTAGTACGGTGGCCCCACCGTTCTACTAGACCGGGCGGTCAAGGGGCACATCGGCGGTACGGCGGGGACGGAGGTCAACCATGTCGACGGTCCACTTCGAGGATGGACGGGCCGAGATCCACAAGGTCGTCGTCGGCCCCATGGACAACAACGTCTTCGTCCTGCGGTGCAAGTCGACCGGCGAGGCCGTTCTCATCGACGCCGCCAACGAGCACGAGCGTCTCTTGGACCTCTGCCGCCGGCTGGGGGTGCGCAAGGTCCTCGAGACCCACGGCCACTGGGACCACATCCAGGCCGTGCCGGCCGTGCGCGACGCCGGTTACGACGTGGGGGTGACGGCCGCTGACGCCGGGATGCTCCCCTCCTACGACTTCGTCCTGGAGGACGAATCGGTGATCGAGGTGGGCGACCTGCGGCTGACCACCATCCACACTCCGGGCCACACCCCGGGGTCGATGTGCTTCCGGCTGGAGGGGTCGCCCGTCGTGTTCAGCGGGGACACCCTCTTCCCCGGCGGGCCCGGCGCCACCAAGTTTCCGGGTGGCGACTTCGGGGCGATCATCGAGTCGATCGAGACGCGGCTGTTCTCCCCCCTGCCGGCGGACACCGTCGTCATGCCGGGCCACGGGGACGACACCACGATCGGGCGGGAGCGCCCCCACCTGCAGGAATGGATCGACCGGGGCTGGTGAGCGCCGAGCCCGGCCGGGCTGCCCTCGACACCATCCTCTCCCGCCGCTCGATCGGCCGACTGGGCCCCCCGGCCCCCTCCCCCGCCGAGCTCCAGACCATCCTGACCGCGGCGGTGTCCGCCCCGGACCACGAGGAGCTGCGGCCCTGGCGGTTCGTGGTGCTCGAGGGCCCGGCCAAGGACGCCTTCGGGGACGTCCTGGCCGAGGCGTACCTGGCCCGTTGCCGGCGCGACCGGGCGGAGCCCACCACCGGCCAGCTCGAGAAGGAGCGCACGAAGCTCGGCCGGGCCCCGGTCGTGGTGGTGGTCGGGGCCAGCCCCCGGGCCCATCCGAAGGTTCCCGAAGTGGAGCAGGTGGCGGCGGTGGCCGCCGCGGCGGAGAACGCCCTCCTGGCCGCCACCGCCCTGGGCTACGGGTCCATGTGGAGGACCGGGGACGCCGCCTACGACCCGGCGGTCAAGACCGCCCTCGGGCTGTCCGAAGCCGACCAGATCGTCGGCTTCCTCTACCTCGGCACCGCCGAGCCGGGCCGGGCGCCCGAGGCCCAGCCGCGCCAGCTGGGCGACGTGGTGTGGCGCTGGGCCCCGCCCGGCCCGGCCACCAGCTGATCCGACCCCGGCCGGTCAGCCGGCGGTCAGCGGGCGACGGCCGGCCTGGACCAGCTCGACGCCGGCCGGTAGCCCCTCCACCTTGAGCGAAGGACCGTCGACCTCGATGCGGATGCGGGCCCCGCCCAGGGGAACCCGGTCGACCACCAGGTGTCCGATCTCCTCGGGCAGCGCCGGCGCCAACCACACCCGGCCGTTGGGAACCCACGGGTCGAAGCGCAGGAGGCTGCGCAGCAGCAACAGCGGGGCGGCAGCCGAGCACGCCTGGGGCGAGCAGGCGCCCGGGTGGGGGGCGACGGAGGGGAGCTCGTCGCGGGACAGTCCGCTCATGAGCTCGGGCAGGCGGCCCCCTGAGCTGGCCGCGGCGGCCAGCATCCCCATGGCCAGGCGCTGGGCCTCCTCCACGAAGCCGTAGCGCATGAGACCGGCGGCGGCGATGGCCGTGTCGTGGGGCCACACCGCCCCGCAGTGATAGCTGACCGGGTTGTACCCGCCCATCGTCGAGCCGAGCGTGCGCAGCCCCCAGCCGCTGAACATCTCGGGGGACATGAGCCGCTCGGCGACCACCGGAGCCCGCTCCTCGTCGACGATTCCGGTCCACAGACAATGGCCCATGTTCGAGCAGAGGGCGTCGACCGGGCGCTTGTCGGCGTCGAGGGCCAAGGCGTACCAGCCCCGGTGGGGCAACCAGAAGTCGCGGTTGAACGCCGCCTTCAGCTCGGCCGCCCGGGTGTGCCAGGAGCGGGCGGCGGCCTCGTCACCGGCCTCTCGGGCGAAGTGGGCCCGGGCCACGTAGGCGGCGTACACGTAGCCCTGCACCTCGGCCACGGCGATGGGCGGCTCGGCCACCCTCCCGTCGCTGAAGCGGATGCCGCGGGGGGAGTCCTTCCAGCCCTGGTTGACGGGGGACCGGTCGCTCTGGCGGCGGTACTCGACGTAGCCGTCCCCGTCGCGGTCGCCGTGCTCGCGCACCCATTCGAGGGCCCGGTCGGCGTGGGGCAGCAGCTCGTCGACCACCTCGGAGGCCAGCCCCCACCGTCGGAGCTCCCCGAGGAGCATGACGAACAGCGGGGTGGCGTCCACCGACCCGTAGGACAGGCCGCCCGGGGCCTCGGGGGCGCCGAAGCGCATGCGGTACAGGATTCGCCCGGGCTCCTCCTCGGTGCGGGGGTCGACCTCGGAGCCCTGGAAGCGGGCCAGGGTCTGCAGGACCCCCATGGCCAGGTCGGGGTCCAAGGGAAGGGCCATCCACGAGGTGAGCAACGAGTCACGCCCGTAGACGGCCATCGACCACGGCACGCCGGCCGCCACCAACACCCGCTCGGGATGATCGGGATCGAACAGCCGCAGCGATCCCAGGTCCTCGGCGCTGCGTCGTAGCGCCTGCTCGAGGGGTGGGTAGTCGGTGAACACCAACGGCACCTGCCGGCGCCACCGGGCCAGCCGCTCGGCCGGCTGAGCTCGGGCCGCGGACCTCGGATGGGCCCCGGCCGCCGCCCCACCGTTGCCCGCCTCGCCGTCGGCGGCGCTGTAGACGTCGACCGTCGCCGTCCAGCGCCCGCCGGCCGGGACGATCGCCTCGAAGGCCGCTCCGTCGGGGCCGACCCGGGCCGCCTCGGGGAACAGCACCCGGATGCCGAAGCGGGCGTCCGCCCGCCGGTAGCGGAAGCTCAGCTCCGGCCCCTCGGCGTCGGCGAGGACCCCTCCCCCGGTGTGGGCAGCGCCGTCGCGGACCTCAGAGAGGCTGGCGAAGTCGGCCTCGGCCCACAGCTCCACCGAGCAGTAGGCGGCCTCGTCGCCGAAGTTGCGCACCTCGATCTCCTCCACCAGGCCGGAGGCCACCTGGCGCCGGCGCAGCACGACCAGGCTGGGCTCGGCGGTGTCGGCCGCCGCCCGGGCCCGCGAGACGAAGGTGGCAGCGAAGGGCCCGTCGGGGGCGACGGTGATCGGCTCGGGCGAGGCCCCGTTCACCCGGAGCTCCCAGCGCGACAGCACCCGCAGGTCGCCGAGGAAGAGGCCGTGGAGCCCGGCCCCGGTCATATCCCCGGCGGGGTCGGAGATGGCGAAGGATGACCCCTCGGCCAGCAGCACCGATCCGGGCACCCAGGGGGACGGGACGGGGTGGACCCCACCGATCGACGCCGTCCTACGCTCCCCCACCGAGCCGAGAGTACCGCCAGCGGGGCCCCAAACCCTCCCGGGGGTTTCCCCTATCGGCGTAGTGAAAATATACTCGGATGGTGGCACCACCCCTCTTCCAGATCGAGGACCTCCACGTCACCGCGGACGGCGCCCCGATCCTGCGCGGCGTGGACCTCACGGTCGAGGAGGGAGAGGTTCACGCTCTCATGGGGCCGAACGGGTCGGGTAAGTCGACCCTGGCCAATGCCCTTCTCGGGAACCCCTCCTACCGGGTCACCAGCGGCCGGATCCTCTTCCGGGGGGAGGACATCACCGGGTGGCCGACCGACGTGCGGGGCAAGGCGGGGGTCTTCCTGGCCTTTCAGTACCCCGAGGAGATCGCCGGCGTGCCGGTGGTCCAGTTCCTGCGCCAGGCGCTGTCGGCCCGTAAGGGCATGGAGCTGTCGGTGCTCGAGCTGCGGGTCTCGATCATGGAGTGGATGAAGAAGCTGGGCATGGACCCCTCCTTCGGCGACCGCTACCTGAACGAGGGTTTCTCCGGCGGGGAGAAGAAGCGCAACGAGATCCTGCAGATGGCGATCCTCGAGCCTGAGGTGGCCATCCTCGACGAGACGGACTCCGGCCTCGACATCGACGCCCTGCGCACCGTCGCCCAGGGCATCCGCGAGGTCCGGGCGTCGCGGCCGTCGCTGGGTGTGCTGCTGATCACCCACTACCAGCGGATCCTCGACGAGCTGACCCCCGACCGGGTCCACATCCTGCTCGACGGGCGGGTGGTGGACAGCGGTGGACCCGAGCTGGCCCGACGCCTCGAAGAGGGGGGGTACGAGTCGTGGCGGCGGTAGACCACGACCGCGCCGCGCAGGTGGGGGCCCAACCGCTGGACGTCAAGGCGATCCGGTCCGACTTTCCCATCCTTGACGTCGAGGTCAACGGGCGTCGCCTCGTGTACCTCGACTCGGCGTCCTCGTCCCAGAAGCCCCGCCAGGTCCTCGACGCCATGACCCGCTATTACGAGACGACCCATGCCAACGTGCACCGGGGCGTGTACGCCATCGCCGAGGAGGCGACCCGGCAGTTCGAAGAGGCCCGAGCCAAGCTCGCCCGCCTCGTCAACGCCCGGTCGGCCCGCGAGATCGTCTTCACCAAGAACGTCACCGAGGCCATCAACCTGGTGGCCCACAGCTGGGGCCGCCGCAACCTGACGGCCGGCGACGCCGTGCTGCTCACCGAGATGGAGCACCACGCCAACCTGGTCCCATGGCTCATGCTGGCCGAGGAGCGGGGCATCGAGCTGCGCTACATCCGGCTCACCGCCGACGGCCAGCTCGACCTGTCCGACCTCGATCGTCTGGTGGACGGCGTCAAGCTCGTCGGCGTCACGTGCATGTCGAACGTTCTCGGCACCATTAACCCGGTGGCCGAGCTGGCCGAGGCCGCCCACTCCGCCGGCGCCCTGTTCCTCGCCGACGCCGCCCAGTACGTCCCCCACCTGGCGACCGACATACAGCAGCTCGGCTGCGACTTCCTCGGCTTCACCGGCCACAAGATGCTGGGCCCGACCGGCATCGGCTGTCTGTGGGCCCGCGAGGACCTGTTGGAGGAGATGCCCCCGTTCCTCGGCGGCGGCGAGATGATCAGCGACGTCCGGCTCGACGGCTTCCTGCCGGCCGACGTCCCCTGGAAGTTCGAGGCGGGCACGCCGCCCATCGCCGAGGCCATCGGCCTGGGCGCCGCGGTGGACTACCTGACGGGGCTGGGCATGGACGCCGTTCGTCGCCACGAGGTCGAGCTGACCTCCTACGCCCTGTGCAAGCTGGCCGCTGACCACCCCGACCTGGTGATCTACGGGCCGGCCGACCCCGCCTCCCGCGGCGGGGTGATCTCCCTCGCTCTGGGCGACATCCACGCCCACGACCTGTCGCAGGTGCTCGACACCGCCGGGGTGTGCGTGAGGGCCGGTCACCACTGCGCCAAGCCGCTGATGCGCCACCTGGGCGTGACGGCGACGGCCCGGGCCTCCTTCTACGTTTACAACGACGAGTCCGATGTGGACGCCCTGTCCGAGGCCTTGGCCGAGGCCAGGAAGTTCTTCGGCTGACCGACGGTTGATAGAGAGAGCGATGCCAGGCCTCGAAGACCTCTACCGAGAGATCATCCTCGACCACTACCGCAACCCCCGTAACCGCGGGGAGCTGGAGTGCCCGCCCGCCCACCGCTACGAGGGCTTCAACCCCCTGTGCGGTGACGAGATCGTCCTGTACCTCGACGTGCGAGACGAGAAGGTGGTCGACCTCAAGATCGCCGGACAAGGCTGCTCGATCAGCCAGTCATCGGCGTCGATGATGTCCTCGGCGGTGAAGGGCAAGACCCTCGACGAGGCCCGGGCGCTCCTCCGAGCGTTCAAGGCGATGATGTCGATCCACGAAGCCCGGTTGGACGCCGAGGACCGCGAGCTAGGCGCCAACGGCCAGGGGGCCGACGGCGAGGAGGCTCCCCCCATGGGCGACCTCGAGGCTCTGCAGGGGGTCGTCAAGTTCCCGGTCCGGATCAAGTGCGCCACCCTGGCGTGGAACACCCTCGCTCAGGGACTCGACGGCGCCAACGGCTCCGCCGGCCCTTCGTAGGGTCCGGCTTTCGGCCCTGCTACGTTCCTCGCCCCAGGGCCAGCGAGGAGGGACAGCATGAAGGTGGTCGTCGACTTCGACACGTGCCAGAGCAACGCGGTGTGCATGAGCGTGGCTCCTGAGGTCTTCGAAGTGCGCGACGACGGTTACCTCTACATCCTGCAGGAGTCCCCCTCCGAGGACCTGCGTCAGAAGGTGGAGGAAGCCGCCCGGCTCTGTCCCACCCAGTCGATCACCATCGAAGACGACTAGGGCGTCGGCGTCATGAGGCGTGTCGCCGTCGTCGGCGGCTCGCTGGCCGGCCTCACCGCCGCCCGCACCATCCGTCGCCAAGGTCACCAGGGCCCCGTGGTCGTCATCGGCGCCGAGCCTCACCTCCCCTACCAGCGGCCGCCGCTTTCCAAGGAGATCCTTTCGGGCAAGTGGCAACCCGAGCGGGCCCAGCTCAAGATCGAAGACGGCCTCGACCTCGAGTTCCGCACCGGCGTTCGGGCCGCCTCGCTGTCCGTGGACGACCGCACCATCGGCTTGGACGACGGCACCAGCCTGGACTTCGACGGTCTCGTCATCGCCACCGGGGCGGACGTCCGCCGCCTGCCCGGCCTTCCGGATCTTCAAGGGGTCCACTACCTCAGGACGATCGACGACTGCCTGGCCATCCGCCGGGCCATGGAGTCGGGCCCCCGGGTGGCGGTGATCGGCGCCGGATTCATCGGTTCCGAGGTGGCGGCCACCTGTCGGGGGCAGGACCTCGATGTCACCGTGGTCGAGGCGATGCCCGTTCCGCTGGAGCGTGCCCTCGGGCCGACCATGGGGGAGGTGGTGGCCCGGCTGCACCGCCAGCACGGGACCGACATCCGCCTCGGCGCGGCCGTCGAGGGACTGGACGGATCGGGGCGGGTGCGGGGCGTCCGCCTGGGCGACGGCGAGGTGGTGGCGGCCGACCTGGTGGTGGTCGGCGTCGGCGTCAAGCCGGCGACCGAGTGGCTCGAAGGATCCGGGCTGCGGCTCGACGACGGGGTGGTGTGCGACGCCACCTGCCGGGCCCTGAGGGAGGACGGCGGGGTGGCGGACGACATCGTGGCCGCGGGCGACGTCGCCCGCTGGGCGCATCCCCTGTTCGGCGAGGAAATGCGCTTCGAGCACTGGGACAATGCCGTGGCCCAGGGCCAGGCCGCGGCCGGCAACCTCCTGCGGGCCGCCCCCGAGGAGCTCGAGCCCTTCGACCATGTCCCTTACTTCTGGTCCGACCAGTACGGCTCGAAGCTCCAGTTCGTCGGCACCGCCCAACCCGACGACGAGGTGACGGTGGTCGAAGGCTCGGTGGACGACTGGAAGTTCGTGGCCGCCTACCGCCGCCAGGACCGGGTCGTCGGCGCCCTTCTCGTCAACCGGATGAGCCGGATGCCGGCCTATCAGAAGCTCATCGCCGAGGGGGGTCCCGTCCCCGCCGCGTGACCGGGCGGTCGGCGGTCAGGCCAGCGGGTCGGCGAAAGGATCGGCCTCGGCCGGGGCGGGCCCGGGGCTGGGCTCCTGTCCGTCCGTGGTGCCGTAGGCCGCGTAACCCGTCCGCTCGAGCTCCTCGGCCATCTCCGGACCACCGGAGTCGACGATGCGCCCCTGAGACAGAACGTGGATGACGTCGGGACGGAGCTCGCGCAGCAGGCGGCTGTAATGGGTGATGGCGAGGACACCGAGGCCGAACTCCTCGGTGGCCTCCTCCACTCGCCTGGCCACCGCTCGCAGGGCGTCGACGTCGAGCCCGGAGTCGATCTCATCGAGCAGGGCGAACTTGGGCCGAAGCACTCCCAGCTGGAGGGTCTCGTTGCGCTTCTTCTCCCCCCCCGAGAGATCGACGTTCAGGGCGCGGGCGAGGATCCGCTCGTCGAGTCCGATGCGAGTTGCCTCCCTCGTCACCGCCGCCGGCACCGATCGCCGCTCCCCCCCGCCGGCCGCCACCGCCTCCTCCATCGCCTCTTCGAGTGACACCCCGGGCACCTCGATCGGGTACTGCAAGGCGAGGAACAGCCCGGCCTGGGCCCGGCGCCAGGTCGGCTCCCCCAGCAGCTCCACGCCGTCGATGGTGACGCTGCCGCCGAGCACCTCGTAGCCGGGCCGGCCCATCACCACGTGGGCCAGGGTCGACTTGCCCGACCCGTTCGGCCCCATGACGGCGTGGACCTCGCCGCTGCCCACCTCGAGGTTGATCCCGTTGAGGATGCGCCGGCCGGTGATACCGGCGGCGAGATCACGGATCGCCAACATGCTCAAGGAAGCCTCACCACCACATCGTCTCCCTCCACCTTCACCTCGTAGACCGGAACCGGCTTGGTCGCCGGCAGGGACTGCGGCTCACCGGTTACCAACGAGAAGGTGCTGCCGTGCTTCCAGCACTCGACCTCGAGCTCCTCCGGGAAGACCTCACCCTCGGACAACGAGTAGTTGGCGTGGCTGCAGCGGTCACCGATCACGTAGAAGTCGTCACCCACCCGGACGACGGCGAGGCGGTGGCCATCTACGTCGAAGCGCCGGGCGCTGTCGCGCTCTACGTCGGCGACGGCGCACACCCGCACCGTCCGGCTCAACGGTCGTTACCTCCGCTCGGGGCCGGAGCGGACGCCTTTTCGGCCACCACCCGCCGAAGGGGCTGGCGCAGGGCGGGCACCGGGGAGCGGGCCAGCAGGTCGTCGAAGAAGCCCAGCACGATGAGGCGATCGGCCACCTCAGGCGGGATGCCCCGGCTCTCCAGGTAATAGCGCTGGTCCTCGTCCACCGGACCCACGGCCGAGGCGTGACTGCACCGCACGTCGTTCTCCTCGATCTCGAGGTTGGGCACCGACTCGGCGTGCGCTCCCTCCGACAGCACCAGGTTGCGGTTGGTCTGGAAGGCGTTCGTGCCCGCCGCCCCCTTCCGCACCCGGATGAGGCCGCTGTAGACGCCCCTCGCCTCGTCGCGGGCGGCTCCCTTGAACAGCAGGTCGCTGGTCGTCTTGGGGGCGGCGTGCTCCTGGAGCGTACGGAAGTCGTGCATCTGCTGGTGATCGCCGAAGTAGAGCGCCATGAGCTGGGCGCTGCCGCCGGCGGCGACAAGATGGGAATCGGTCCGCAACCGGGCGTAGTAGCCGCCCAGGGCGGCGGCGAGAGATCGCAGCGACGCGTCGCGCCCCACCCGGCTGCCCTGGTACCCGAGCTGCCACGCCCGGGAACCCAGCCGTTGGATGGACGTGTAGTCGAGGGCGGCTCCGTCCCCGACGTCCAATTCCACCACCGGACAGCAAAGGACATCGTCCTGGCTGGACGAGAGGTGCTCGACCACTGAGGCCCGGGCCCCAGGTCCGAGCCGGACGACGGTCCGGGGGAAGTGGGCCACGGCGGCGCCCGCATACCAGTGGCCGACCAGGACGGGCGCCTCCAGCGAGACGCCGGCGGGGACATCAACGACGACGGCGTCGGACGCGAAGGCGGTGGCCAGGTCCACGAAGACGTCGGCTCCCTTGGCGCCCGCCCCGCCGGCGATCGCCCCGAGGAGCTCAGCGCCCTCCGGATGCTCCGACAGCAGACCCACGGTGACGCCCTGGGACGCGACCGTGCGGGCCACGTCCGCCTCGACTGATCCGTCCGGGCCCACCAGCACGAGGGCGGAGCGGTCACCCAGGGCTTCCATCACCTCGCCCAGGTGGGAGTCGGCGGCGCCAGAGGGCACCCCGCTGGGCCCGTCCGCGCCCCTCGGCGTGGCCGGTGCGAAGCGGTCGAGGTCGAGGTTGTCGATCCGGCTGTACCGCCAGATCTCCTCGGACTCGCTGGGCAGCCCGGCCGCCTGGAAGCGCTCGAGGGCCCCGAGGCGGCGCCGGCGCAGCCAATCGGGACCGGGCAGCGCGCCCGCCACGTCAGAGGTGAAGTTGCTCAGCGGCTTTCTCCTGTGTGCGAGAGCTTCAGTCGCGACGGTGGCTCCACCGGCGCCACCAGGAGCGGCGGCGGCGCTCATCGGCGAGCGCCTCGGCCATGGCCGCAGGAACGGCCGCGTTCACCACGTCCTCCGCCTCGTCGAGCAGGGCGGTCGAGTCCTCGTAAGGCAGATCGGGCTCCTCTTCCACCGGGGGGGCCTGAAGGCTGCCGTGCGTCCAGCCGGCATCGGCGGTGCGCAGCTCGAACGAGGTGCAGCCCTCTGGGCACTTCCAGGGGGCCTCCGGGGCGAGATCGAGGACACAGAAGCGGGCGGCCTCGCCGGACGCGTAGGTTCGGCTCTGGAAGTGCTTGCAGTCCTCGCGCATCGGCACGACCCCAGTCTCGCGCTTGGCGTCAGCCCTGGCGCTCAGCTGCTGCCTGGGCCTCGAGGTCCAGCGAGTCGGGGTCGACCAGCCACTTCCAGGTCCCGTCAGGGAGCCGGACGCGCTGCAGCTGGGCCGGGTTGCCGGCCACGATGGAGTCCGCCGGCACCGATCGCGACAGCACCGAGTTGGGCGCCACGATGGCGTGGGCCCCGATGGTGATTCCCCCGGTGGCCACGGTGTTGTTGCCGATCCACGCTCCCCGCTCGATTCTCATCGGCCGCCCCGTCTTGAGCGGCGCCTGCCAGCGGATGCCCTCCTCGCCGACGTTCTTCCAGTCGTGGATGGTGTCGGCCAGGGTGGCGCCGTGGCCAATGGCGACCTCCGGGGCCACCTCGATGCCGTTGACGGCGACCATCCGCACCCCGTAGCCGACCTGGACGTCGTCGCCGAACCGGATGATGACCGTCCCCGCCGGGGCCAGGGCCTCGAGACAGACACCGGATCGGATGTGGACGTTGCGGCCCACGGCGATGCTGCCCGGGTTGATGAGGGCCACCTGGGGCCAGTCGACCATGGCGCCGGCTCCGAACTCGGCGAACCGGGCCGCCATGGGGTCGCCCGACCGGATCGTGCGGGCGTCGCGGGCGACCTCCTCCGCCCGGTAGAGGAGCCGCTGGAGGCGGGCACGCAGCTCGGGTCTCACAGTGGTTCGGTCCTCACTTCGGGCCGAGCGTACCGGCCGCCCGGGCCATCCCCTCGCGGTAGGCGGCGGCCACCTCCGCCTGGTACCAGCGGGCTCGGACGTCGGATCTTCCGACCAGGTCGGCCAGCGGTGCCACCGCCTGCAGGAGCAGCCGGCGCCGCCTCCGCAGGTAGCCGTGCTGGCGGGGGCCCTCGTCCAGCGGGAAGTCGGGCTGCACCTGGCGGAGGATCTGGGCGGACTCGGCGTCGTTCGCCGTCCTGCGCCGGAAGGTGGCCAGGTCCACCGGGCGGGCGTGGAAGGCCACCGCCTCCGGGTGGTATTCCAGTCGGAAGCCGCGCTGCGACAGCCGCCAGGCCAGCTCGAGGTCCTCGAAGCTGGCGTACGGGAAGCGCTCGTCGAAGCCCCCGACCTCCTCGAACAGCACCCGGTGCATGCTGAGGTTGGCGGTGTAGAAGGCCCCGTAGGGGGGGTCCACCGGACCTGGGAACAGCCAGGTGTCGTAGGCGAACTGGTGGCCCGACCGGTCCAGCCACCGCATGAACCGGGTGATCCGGAGCCGGCCTGACCACCGCACCAGGCCGAGCACCCCGAACTTGGGGTCGCCCGCTCGCCCGTGGGTGGTCAGGTGGGTACGCACCAGCCCGGGGATGGCCTCGATGTCGTCGTCGATGAAGAGGATCAGCGGGGCGGTGGCCGCGGCCACACCCCGGTTGCGGGCTGCCGCCGGGCCCGAGTTGCGATCGAGGCTGACCAGCTTGACGTTGCCCCTGGCGGCCGCCACCTCCTCCACCACCTGGGGCGTGGCGTCGCCCGACCCGTCGTCGGCCACCACCACCTCGAAACGGGCCGAGTCGATGTCCTGGGCGGACAGCGACGCCAGAGCCCCGGCCAGCAGCTGGGGCCGGCGGTAGGTGGGGATGACGACGCTGATCTCGGGCCCGGCCATCAGCCTCGGGCCGCCCGCCGGCGCAGGGTCAGCTCGACGTGCATCCCGTGCCAGCGGATCACCGGATCCCCCGCGCGGCGGTAGAGCAGCTCCAGGAACCGGGTTACTCCCCGGTTGACCGTCGCCTGGGTCGCCAGTCGGTCGAGGGTGGGGAACCGCCCGGTCAGGGCCTGGCCGTAGTCGAGCCCCCGCACCGAAAGGACCTCGAAGTGGCGGGCGGCGGCGGCGGCGAGCCGGCGGCCCGTCATGAACGCCTCGTAGCCCCCCTCGTGGGCCCCCCACGGGTTCCAGTCGTGCCGGCCGGTACGCCGGTCCGCCCACCACTTGTGGAGGCCGGCGAGATTGGCGTAGTTCGGGGCGGTCACGTAGGCGAAGGCGCCCGGGCGCAGCACCCGCTGCATCTCGGCGAAGACGACCCGAGGGTCGTCCACATGTTCGAGCACCTCGGTGCACACGGCGGCGCCGAAGGCGCCGTCGGCGAAGGGCAGGCGCATCCCGTCGGCCACCGCCACCGGCGCCGACCTTCGGGCCGCCACCGCCGCCGGGCGCGAGATCTCCGATCCGATCACCGACAGCCCCCGGGCCCGCATCAGCTCGAGGTTGGAGCCGACCCCACACCCGACATCGAGGAGCGGTGAAACGTCTCCGACCTGGCTGAGCCAACGTTCGAGGCCGGCACTCACCTCGGGCGGGCTGGTCTGGGAGTCGGCATCGTCGCGGCCGGCGTAATGGCGGGCCGCTGGGCCGAGCGAGCTCACCGGAGGCAGTCCGTCGGCCACGGGTCATTCTTACCGTCCGCCGGCGCTCCCCCCACGCCCTATGGCAGTACGGTCGGACCCATGCCCGTGGCGGACCTGGACGAGCTGCGCAAACAAGTGGCCGAGACCTGGTGGTACCACACCCTCGAGCTCGCCCCCGGCTTGGAGACGCCGGGGTGGTTCGACACCCGTCCGGTTCTCGACCGCATCCCCTTCCCCGCTGACCTCTCCGGGCGTCGGTGCCTGGACATCGGCACCTTCGACGGGTTCTGGGCCTTCACCATGGAACGCCGAGGGGCGGGCGAGGTAATGGCCATCGACGTCCCTGATCCCCGGGTGTGGGACTGGCCGGCCAACAGCCCGCCGGAGGCGATCGAGCAGATCAGCAGTCGTCGCCCCGGCAGTGGCTTCGCCCTCGCGGCCGCTGTCTTCGATTCCAAGGTCGAGCGGCGAGAGCTCAGCGTCTACGACCTCGACCCCGCTCAGGTGGGGACCTTCGACTTCGTCTACGTGGGCAGCCTCCTGCTGCACCTGCGCGACCCGGTCGGGGCCCTCATGAAGGTCCGGAAGGTGTGCAGCGGATCGCTGCTGCTGGTCGACGCCGTCAGCTTGTCGCTGGGGCTGGCCGCAAGGCCGGCGGCGACCCTCGACGGCATGGGCCGCCCGTGGTGGTGGAAGCCCAACGTGGAGGCCCTGGTGCGCATGGTCGAGGCGGCCGGCTTCTCCCCCACCGGCAAGCCGGTCCGGCTGTTCATGCCGCCTGGAAAGGCTCAGGAAAAGCCCGACCTGTCGGTCGGCGCCCTCCGCCTGCTCCGTAACCGGGCCGGGCGCGACGCATTGGTGTCGGCGTGGAAGGGCGACCCCCACGCCGCGGTCGCCGCGACCGTCCGTTAGCCGACCGAGCCCTCCATCTGCAGCTCGATCAGACGGCTCCACTCGACGGCGTACTCCATGGGCAGGGTGCGGGTGATCGGCTCGATGAACCCGTTGACGATCATCCCCATCGCCTGCTGCTCCGACAGACCGCGGCTCATCAGGTAGAAGAGCTGGTCGTCACCAACCTTGGAGACCGTCGCCTCGTGTCCGATGCGGGCGTCCTGCTCACCGACCTCCATGTAGGGATAGGTGTCGGACCGACTCTCGTCGTCGAGCATGAGGGCGTCGCAACGCACGAAGCTCTTCGAACGCACCGCGCCCTCCTCCACTCGGACGAGGCCCCGATAGCTGGTCCGGCCACCGTCCTTGGAGATGGACTTGGAGATGATCGTCGAAGTTGTCTCCGGGGCGGCGTGGACCATCTTCGCCCCCGCGTCCTGATGCTGGCCGGGGCCGGCGTAGGCCACGGATAGCACCTCACCCGAGGCTTTCGGGCCCATGAGATATACCGAAGGATATTTCATGGTTAGCCGGGACCCTATGTTCCCGTCGATCCATTCCACGCGGGACTCCGCCTCGGCGCGTGCCCTCTTCGTCACCAGGTTGTAGACGTTGTTCGACCAGTTCTGGATGGTCGTATAGGTGATCCGCGAGCCGGGCAACGCCACCAGTTCGACCACCGCCGAGTGCAGCGAGTCCGTTGTGTACACCGGCGCCGAGCAACCTTCGATGTAGTGCACCTGCGAACCCTCGTCGGCGATGATCAGGGTCCGCTCGAACTGGCCCATGTTCTCGGCGTTGATCCGGAAGTACGCCTGAAGGGGCATGTTGACGTTCACGCCGGGAGGCACGTAGATGAACGAACCACCGGACCAGACAGCCGAGTTCAGGGCGGCGAACTTGTTGTCATTCGGCGGGATCACCGTGCCGAAGTACCTCTTCACCAGCTCGGGATACTCGCGGAGCGCCGTGTCCATGTCGGCGAAGAGGACGCCCTGGCTCTCCAAGTCCTCACGGTTGCGGTGGTACACCACCTCGGAGTTGTGAACAACGAAGCCCTCGGCGATGAAGTTGTGATGTCCCGCCACTTCGATGTCGTAGACAGCCTCGACCCCAACGGGCGTAATGCTGTCGATCCGGATATATCCCAACATCTCGCTGGTGTGGGTCCGGAGGGTGGTCCCTTTGGCGGTCCGGAAGGTGTGGTGGTATTTCCGAGCGTTCAGCCGCTCAATTCGTCGTGGTGATCTGCAAGGAATCCGATCGAATCGACCACTTAGCTGGAGTTTGTACGCCTGCATCCAACGATCCGAGTCAAAGGGATGCCGACTGCGAATACTCAAGATGGAACTCGAACCGATACCGCAGAGCGCGGTCAGTTCAACAACGTCCTCTAGTAGAGAGGGATTGACGCTAGTAATGCATAGGTCTCGGTTCGTAGGTGTCGAGCGGATATAACCATCAGCATCGACGCAACCAGCAAGCAGCGATAGTCGCTGACTCAGGGGCAATCCAAAGGCCCATGATGGCAGTCGCTTTGTGTGGGCTGACCCTCCCATTCCGTTGAGCTCGATGAACTCAGCCAGCGCGGCGGTCCCAGGTCCAACGAGCCGTAATCCGTCGCCAGCTAGCCGTAGCTCTATGCCAAAGAGCTCGGCGGTCACGCGCTTGATCTCTTCGATCAACGCGTGGTCCGCGGGATCAACAGCGATCTCGACACTCAGATAGCCACTGCGATTGTGCAGATATCCGTCGCCAAGATAGAGACCCGCCCACCAGCAGAAGTCATCGCTCGTCTCAGTGGGAAGGGTAGTGCTGGCAGGGCGCTCGGGCACGACCAGGGCGGCGGGCTCGCCGAATTCAGGAAGATCCGTCGGAATCGCCACAAGGTCGCCGCTTCGAAGTTCCTCCACTGGCAGCCATCGGGCCTTATACCGCCGTCGCTGCCGACCTTCTTGTCGCTCGTCTCGGAGTACCAGGAATGGATGGTTGGCGGAAGCGCCAATGACTCGGCCTCGGGCCCGAATCTCAAAAACATCCTTCTCGCCGGAGCACTTCTGTCCAATCACCGGAGCGCGAACAACCCGACGACTCGACTCGTCTAGCGAGAAGACCTCGTCTCCGACCTCGATCTCCTTGATGGCCCGCATGCCCCGGGACGTCCACACCCGAGTCGACCCCCGCAGGCACTCGTACTGAGCCGTGACGCCGGCCAGGTACTTGCGCTCGGCCTCGGGGATCCCGAGCTTCTCGTAGGTCTGCTTGACGGAGTCTGGGAGCTGGTCCCAGCTGCTGACCTGCTTCTCGGTGGGCTTGATGTAGTAGTAGATGTCGTTGAAGTCGATGTCCGGCATGTTGACGGCGAACCAGGGCGCCATCGGCCGCCGCATGAAGTGGCGCAGCGACTTGAGCCGGAACTCGCGCATCCAGTCCGGCTCGCCCTTCATCCACGACATCTCGCGGACGATCTCCTCGTTGAGGCCCTTCTTCGGCTTGAAGACGTACTCCTCGACGTCACTCCAGCCGAGCTTGTAGCGCCCCAGGTCGAGATCCGTCGTTGCCATCAGGTGACCAGCTCCTCGGCGCTCGCGGACATTCCTGACCAGGAATTTCTCCTACGGCGATAGTAACAAATCCCCTCCCGGGAACATGCCCGGACGTGCGCTTCACGACCCACCTTGTCGTCATCCTAGGTTGACGTCTGGAGGTGCTGGCCAGCGCCAACCCCTCGAGGGACGGCCGCCCGAGAGCACATTCGCTATGGAGGGCAGGCGGAGGGGCTGCCGAGTTCCGTCAACAGATATGGACAAACCGGTCGCGCCGGCGCGGACGTTTGTTCACCCGGGCTGGCAGCGTTTTTCCCGACCTCCTACCGGCGGGCCGCTCTGGGGCGGAGCCTGGGGCCAGCCGCGCGATCCTGTCAGGCCATGTCCCTGGCCCCGGCCTCGAACCCCGACGAGGGAGCAAGCCCGGTCCCGCCGGTGCCCGAGTCGCGGCCGGAGACCCTGGAGGCGCACGGCGACCGGCGGGTCGACGAGTGGTACTGGCTGCGGGATAAGGGCGACCCCGACGTGCTCGCCCACCTCGAGGCGGAGAACCGGTACACGGAGGCGATGACGGTCCGCCTGGCGCCGCTTCGAGACCGGCTGTATTCGGAGATCCTCTCGCGGATCCAGGAGACGGACCTGACGGTGCCGATCCTGAAGGGTCCCTGGTGGTACTACACCCGGACCGTCGAGGGGCTGCAGTACCCCATCCACTGCCGGCGGGCGGCGCCCGGAACCGGCACCCGGTCCCCGGCGTTGGAAGAGCGGCCGCGCACCCCGGAGGAGATCGACGGCGCCGAGCACGTCCTCCTGGATGAGAACGCGCTGGCCGAGGGTCACTCCTACTTCGCCGTCGGCGGGTTCGAGATAAGCCCGGACCACCGGTTGCTCGCCTACTCCATGGACGTCGACGGCGGCGAGAGGTACACGCTTCGATTCCGCGATCTGGACACCGGGGCGGATCTGCCCGACGTGATCGAGGACGTCTACTACGGGCTGGCCTGGGCGTCGGACAACCGCACGATCTTCTACACCCGACCCGACGAGGCGATGCGCCCCTATCAGGTGTGGCGCCACCGGTTGGGCAGCAACCCCGACGACGATGTCCGCGTGGTGGAGGAGCCCGACGATCGGTTCTTCCTCGGGGTCGGGCGTACGAAGGACGGCGCCTACCTCGTGTGCTCGAGCTCCAGCCAGGTGACATCCGAGGCCCGGGTCCTTCGCTCGGAGGACCCCGAGGGCGATTGGACGATGGTCGAGCCGCGCCGCCAGGGCATCGAGTACAGCGTCGACCATCAAGGCGACCGCTTCCTGATAGTCACCAACGACGGAGCGGAGAACTTCCGCCTGGTGGAGGCCCCCGAGGACAATCCCGGACGATCCCAGTGGCGGGAGCTGGTGCCCTACGACCCGGAGGTGAAGCTCGACGGCGTCGATCCGTTCGAGCGCCACCTCGTCCTCTACGAAAGGGCCGAGGCCCAGGAGCGGATCCGGATCCTGACCGTGGGCGACGGATCGATCAGGACCATCGAGCTTCCCGAGCCGGTGGCCAGCGTCTGGGGGGGCGCCAACCCCGAATATGCCGACCAGGTCCTCCGGTTCGGGTACACGTCGCTGATCACGCCGCAGTCGGTCTTCGACTACGACATGGATGGCGGGGAGCGCCGCCTCCTCAAGCAGCAGCCGGTCCTTGGCGGGTACGACCCCTCGCTCTACCGCACCGAGCGGCTGTGGGCCACGGCCGAGGACGGCACCCGGGTGCCGGTGTCCCTGGTGACGAGGACAGACACCCCCCGCGACGGGTCAGCTCCCGCCTTTCTCTACGGCTACGGCTCCTACGAGCACAGCATCGACCCGTCCTTCTCCTCGGTTCGGCTGTCGCTGTTGGATCGCGGCTTCGTGTACGCCATCGCCCACATCCGGGGCGGTGGCGAGATGGGCCGGCGCTGGTACGAGGACGGAAAGCTGCTCCGCAAGCGGAACACGTTCTCGGACTTCATCGCCGCCGCCCGCCTGCTGGTCCAGGAGCGGTGGACATCAGCCGGTCGCATCGTGGCCCGTGGCGGCAGCGCCGGTGGGCTGCTGATGGGTGCGGTGGCCAACACCGCGCCCGAGCTGTTCGGGGCGATCGTCGCCGAGGTGCCCTTCGTCGACTGCCTCACGACCATCCTCGACGAGACCCTGCCCCTCACCGTCACCGAGTGGGAGGAGTGGGGGAACCCGGTGGCGGACCCCGAGGTCTACGCCTACATGAAGTCCTACTCCCCCTACGACAACGTGGCCGACCTGCCCTACCCGGCGATTCTCGCCACGTCCGGGCTGAACGATCCGCGCGTCGGCTTCTGGGAGCCGACCAAGTGGGTGGCCAAGCTGCGCCGGCACACCACCTCCGGGCGGCCCATCCTCCTCAAAACCGAGATGGGCGCCGGCCATCGCGGCCCCTCCGGCCGCTACGACGCCTGGAAGGACGAGGCGTTCGTCCTCGCCTTCGTGCTCGACGCCCTCGGCATCACCGAGTAGTCCCCGCCGGACGCCAACGGCGACCCCGCCTCAGCCGCGGACGTCGAGGACGGGTGTTTGGGCGGTTTTGAGGGTGTCGAGGATTTGGTCGCCGATGAGTTCGTCGTGGTGGAGGAGGGCGTCTCGGAGGGCTTCGACGAGGTGGCGGTTGTCGGCGAGCATG
>Ga0209810_1000228_pt1 | contig 157579 bp, 149 predicted proteins | sample Coa_R1_7_FD_187159 | JGI IMG/M metagenome (GOLD analysis project Ga0209810, IMG submission 187159) | Surface soil microbial communities from Centralia Pennsylvania, which are recovering from an underground coalmine fire - Coalmine... | ecosystem: Environmental > Terrestrial > Soil >... | reverse complement strand
GAAGTGGATGGGGCGCGGGTTTGACGTCGACACCACAGTCTCGCTCGCCTTCATGTCCCGCCGTCAACTGAAATGTGCCGTGACGCCCCTATAGGGCGCCAAACTGCGACTTGCGCAAGTCCGGTTCGAAGATGACTTCGGCTTGCGGAAGGAACCGACCCAGGGCACCGTGCGTCCCGAACAAGATCAGCGCCGCGTATGTGAGCCCGTCTGGCAAGAGAAGCTCCGCGTCGCGTAAGAGCTGTTCAGGATGCATACCGACGAGTGCGTCATTCTTCGACTTCTCGGTCCACCGCCGACGGAAGTCGTCGACGGCCTGCAAATCCAGATCCGCAACACCCGCACCTGAGCATACTGTAGCGGAAAAGTCGCGGCCCGACTCGGCGAAGATGCCACGCAACTGATCCTCGGGCATTGGCACGAGGCTATCGGCGCGCCTCGACCAGTAGACGCCGTTGTACTTGATCGGTGTGGCCAGTGGCCGCGACGGCACTTGGAACACGAGCACGCGCCCTTCCGGGTGGGGAATTTCTGATACGTCGATGCGCAGTGGGATCCTTTCCATCAGTGATCGGCGGGTGGCTTCGATCTGAGGGAACGCGCGTGTGCCGACTATTCGCCGGGGCCGCACATCGGTGACGCCGAGAATGACCTTTCCGCCGCGCTCATTGGCCAACGCGCAACAGTACTTGGCCAGGTCGTCGAAAGAAAACTGGTTCTTGGCCTCCTTGAACTCGGAGCGTTCACCTTCCTGAGCCTGCAGCCATTGTTGCAGCTGCTCGACTGGGTCGCCCTCTGTCCGGTAGCCTGTGCTGTTCACGCCGGTTGCTCGGCTCTTACCAGGAGTTCCGCAAAGTCGTAGTTCACGCTCGTCACACCGAAGTCCGGTTCGCGCCGGAACGGCTGGCGGACATAGTACACACGATGATGGTTGCTGTCCGAGAATTCGATGATGGCCAGGATGTAGTCGTCCGGTTTGTTCAGTGAGGTCAGGATTTCATTCTTCGTGACCGTGATCGTGTCCGCACCGGCGACACGGCCCTTGACCTCGATAAAGCGAAGCTTCCCCGTGCGCGGGTCGCGACTCTCGATGTCGTAACCGAGTTTGTCGATCTCGCGGTCCACCGGCTGGAAGCCGAGATGCCGCTCTATCTGCATCACCGCCTCGCGTGCGCGCGCGGCGACAGCCTGTGTGGCCACGGCGTGCTGCGCGCCCGGAGCGGGGTGCCCGGCGATCTTCGCCAGCAGTCCGGCGGGTACGACCACGACCCCGCCCAGGACGACCGGCGGCAAGGCCGAGATCTGCGCCTCGAGATCGAGTTGCTCCATGCGTTTCTGGAGGCGTGCCGCGAGGTCGTCTGCCCGCCGGCGGGCCTCCTGCGAGTTGAGGCGCGCGTTGGGCCGGCCCGCCTGCTCCTGGAGCTTGAGCTCCTCCGCCCGGTGGTCCCAGTAGGCGATTTCCTTGGTCAGCCGATCCTTGACCGCGACCCGGGCCTTCTCGATCCACTCCAACCGACGGCCCCGCACCTCGGCCAGGTGCTCGGGCACGACGTTGGCGACCGCGTACTGCTGAACGCGGGTCTCGAGCTCCCGTGTGATCCAGGCGCACTCAGGGCGGCCGAGGATCGCGGCCGCCTCCGGTTCCCCTGGCCGCAGCGGCCGGTAGTCGAGGTACGGCGCATAGTGCAGGTGGCGCGTGTCTCCCTCGGCATCGATCTCCACGTAGAGCATCCGCCGGGAGACGACGCGACGCTCGCCAGCCGGCGTTGTGCTTGCATCCTGGAGGGCGTGCTCGAGGTAGAACAGCACCCGGGGCGCCTGGCCGGAGTCGCGCTCGTCCACCAACACCGTGCCTCGCCGCAGCAGCTCCCGGTGTCGCTCCAGGGTCAGGTCGATGACCGCGTCGAGCAGCGGATGTCCGGGGCATACGAAGGCGGCGAGCGGCTGCCCGGGCGGGGCGATGAGCCCCTTCTCGAATGTGATCCGCTCGTAGCGGGCTAGCACCGGCTCGCCCACGCCGATCAGGCGGTCACGGTTCCTAACGGATGCGGGGACGTGCGTGATTTCGTAGCGGCGCGGCTCACGCTGCCTGACACTACCCCCGAGGCGCCGGAACGCCTCCAGGAAGAACGACTCGACGTAATGGGGCTGCAGGCGCCGCGCCTCGGCGCGCTCCATGTCCTCCCGGATGCGCTGGAGGCGGGTTGCGTCGATAACGTCGTGTACGAGGGCGCGTTCCTCCAGCAGGGTGCGTAGCTGGACGGGGTCGACCGCGTCGGCGATGACCTGGGTCAGGCGGGCGCGCACGTCGGGGCGCTCGCCGTACCGGATGGCCTCGATGAGCAGGTCCTTGAGCGATCGTCCCTCGAACTGGAGCTTCCCGAGGACGTCGAACACCTGGCCGCCGAGCCGTTCGCGGGCCAGGTTCAGCTTCTCGAGCAGCGTGCGGTACACGTCGCCCTCGCGGGTTTCTTCGGCGACCAGGTTCCAGAGGTGGCACACTTCGGTCTGCCCGATGCGGTGGATACGGCCGAACCGCTGCTCGATGCGGTTGGGATTCCACGGTAGGTCGTAGTTCACCATGAGGTGGGCGCGCTGGAGGTTGATGCCCTCGCCCGCCGCGTCGGTCGCCACGAGCACCTGGACCTCGGGGTCGTGGAGGAACGCCTCCTGCGCGGCGCGGCGCTCCTCGCGCCCCATCCCGCCGTGGATCGTGACCACGGCGACGTCCCGGCCGAGCAGGGTGCGGATGCGGTCGGCCAGGTAGTGGAGCGTGTCCCGGTGCTCGGTGAACACGACGAGCTTCTGCCGCGGCGAAGCGAGCGGCTTGGGGGGACGACTCCCGGCGTAGGGAGGAGGTTCCTCCGACACGTGAGTCGCAATGGCTGCCGGTGTGAAAATTTCCGTCAGGAGGGCGGCCAGCTCGCGCCACTTCCGGTCCTCACCACTGCGCCGCACCGCCTGGGCGAGCCCCTCCAGCCGTCGGAGGGTGCCGATCTCGGCCCGGAGTTCTTCGATGGTGCGCGCCGCGGTGGCCTGATCGAGGACCTCCTCTTCGGCCGCGGCCACCTCGGTTTCCGGTGCGTCCTCGAGGTCCTCCAGCGCTTCCGCGTCCAGTGCGGGGGCCAGGCCGGCCGGGGTCGGAACCGTGGCCCCGCGCTGGAGCAGTTCCAGTTCACGCAGCCGACTCTCCAGGCGCTCCCGGCGGCGCCGGAGGGACTCGGAGATGGCCGCCGGTGACGAGGCGAGCCGGCGCTGGAGGATCGTGAGGGCGAACCCGACCGTGCCTGCCCGTTTGTCGTCCTGGAGCGCGTCGGCGCGGTTGAACTCCTCGCGCACGTACTCGGTGACATCTTTGTAGAGCCGCGCCTCGGCGTCGGAGAGGCGGTAGGGCACCGTGTAGGCGACGCGCTCTGGAAACAGCGGCGTGCCATCGAACTTGACGAGGCGCTCCTTCAGCATCCGTCTCATCAAGTCCGAGACATCCACGACATGCACGCCATCGCGGAACCGACCCTCGAACCGGTCGCCATCGAGCAGGGCGAGGAAGAGCTGGAAGTCCTCTTCCTTGCCGTTGTGGGGCGTGGCCGTGAGGAGCAGGAAGTGCCGGGTGAGACCAGAGAGCAACTGGCCGAGCCGGTACCGCTTGGTGTATTTGACTTCGCCGCCGAAGAAGGTGGCCGACATCTTGTGGGCCTCGTCCACGACCACGAGGTCCCAGCGGCACTCGGGCGCCGCCAGCTGCGCCTGCACCGCCTCGTCCCGGGCGCTCTTGTCCAACCGGGCGATGACGAGCGGGTTCTCGTGAAACCAGTTGCCCGTGCGCGCCGCTTCGAGTTTGTCGTTCGTCATGATCTCAAAGGGCAGCTGGAACCGGCGGTACAGCTCGTCCTGCCACTGCTCGACGAGGCCTCCGGGGCAGACGACGAGGCACCGCTGCAGATCCCCGCGCGCCAGCAGCTCCTTGATCAGGAGCCCGGCCATGATGGTCTTGCCGGCACCGGGGTCGTCCGCCAGCAGGAACCGCAGCGGCTGGCGCTGCAGCATCGCCTCGTAAACGGCGGTGATCTGGTGGGGAAGCGGCTCCACGAGCGACGTGTGGATCGCGAGCACCGGGTCGAACAGGTACGCGAGCCGGATCCGGTGGGCCTCGGACACCAGCCGGAAGAGCGCCCCGTCGCCGTCGAAGCTCCACGGCCGCCCCTGTTCGACGACCTCGAGGCGCGGCTCGTCGTCGCGGTAGAGGAGAACGTTGCCGACGCGGCCGGCGGGGTCCTTGTAGGTCAATTCGAGGGCATCCGAGCCGAACCACTGGACGCTGACGATGGTCGCGGAACCATTCGGCAGGACGCCTCTGACCACTGCGTTCGGCTTGAGCTCCTCAAGCGTCGCCATGGTGTCTACGTTGCTCTCCACACCGCCGCCTTGCGACGCCGAGAGGTTCTGACCCGCAAGAATTCGGGCGGCGCGACGTGACTCACGACGATCTGGCATCCTACCCGGACATGCCCCAGGCGGCCCATGCTCAGTCTTCTCTGCTCCGCCCCTTGTTGGCATCGACTTTCGCCCACCGGGTCTGTGCGGCCTTGCGGGCGATCTCCCTGCGCCGTTCGGCAGACAATTTCCTGGCCCGCGCGCGGCCGCCCTTGGGGCCGCCTATCTTGCCGCCGACCCTCCCAAGGATCGCGGCCGCTTCGCTCAGTCTCTTGGAGTTTTCCGTCATGCCCTCAGTATAGCCGGGAACCGTACGGTAGGTCAATGCTTGAAGCGGAAAAGGCTTGACATGCGGTCGCACACGCGATATTCTTGAAGCGGATCAAGCAATCAACTTATCGAGCAGGGAGGAGTTGCGATGGCTCACGGCCCGACAGAGGCGCTCGTTGACGATGGCCTCGTGAAGGTCTCCGAAGCAGTCGCCTTCTTGCGCTTGAGTCGGAGCACAGTCTACGCCTTGATGGATGCAGGAGAACTCGCTTACGTCCGCATCGGCCGCGCCCGCCGGATTCCCAGGCGGGCTCTGCTTCACCTGGCTGCGGTGCACCTCAACGGGGACGCCGCAGGCTAGATCGGCGCGGAGTCAACGGCCCAAGCAGGGGTGAGTTCCAGTGCGAAGCAGGCGCGGCCGCGGCGAGGGATCGGTGTTCCGGCGGCGCGACGGTGTGTGGGCTGGTTCGCTAACGGTGGGCTACGATGAGCGTGGGATCCGAAAGCGCCGGACCGTGTACGGCCCCACCAAGGCCGCTGTGCTCGAGAGACTCACCCGCCTTCGGGCTGACGCGCTCGCGGGGCTCCTGGGCGACCCGCGGCGTCTCACGGTCGCAACCTTCCTGCACCGCTGGCTCGAGGACGTCGCTCGCACCACCACCCGTGCCTCTGTCTATCGGCGGTACGCGGAGATCGTGCGACTCCGTATCCTCCCAGAGATCGGAGGGGTCACATTGTCGCGGCTGACGCCGGTGCACGTTCAGAGCCTGCTTACGTCCCTGGAGAACAAAGGGGTGTCGCCCCGCGGCCGACAGGTGACCTACGATCGGCTTCACCGTGCCCTCGCACAGGCGGTTCGGTGGGGCCTGGTTCCGCGGAACGTCTGCGATGCTGTGACACGGCCGAGGGCGCCCCGGCCGACCATGCGTGTCCTGACCCCAGAGCAAGTCACAACGTTGCTCGCGGCCGCGCGTGAGGACCGCTTTCACGCGCTCTACGTCCTGGCAGTGACGACGGGCCTTCGCCAGGGAGAGCTCCTGGGGCTCCAGTGGGACGACGTCGACCTCGCCAGTGCGGTCCTGCATGTCCGCCACGCGCTCCACGAAGTGGCCGGCCGCCTTTGGCTCGATCAGCCGAAGACGACGAGGGCCCGGCGGACGGTGGACCTTCCCGCCGTCGCCGTGGCTGCGATGCGCGACCACCAGGCGCGGGTGCTGGCCAAAGGACGCCCCCACGACTTCGTGTTCTGCGATACTCAGGGTGGCCCCGTGCGGAAGAGCAACCTCGTCCGGCGGTCGTTCCTGCCGCTCCTCAAGCGGGCCGGCCTCCCGCGAATCCGGTTCCACGATCTGCGGCACACGGCCGCAACGCTGCTGCTACTCCAGGGCGTCCACCCAAAGGTGGTGCAGGAGCGGCTCGGGCACTCCCAGATTTCGATTACGCTCGACACCTACAGCCACGTGCTCCCCTCGATGGGCCGTGAGGCCGCGGCCAAACTCGACGCGCTCCTCGGGGCGATCGCTGTAGCCAAACTGTAGCCGATGGAGCGGCCAATGGAGGATCTGCGTGGACGTCCGCGGAACGGGGAATCCGCGGCAACACCGTATTTTATGCCCCGGCGGACGATTGTGGACAGCAACGGACAATGACCGGATGGGCCTCCGGAGCCGTAGGTCGGGGGTTCAAATCCCTCCGGGCGCGCCAGTAGCCGTCTTTCGTCTGTCTTTCGCTTCTCGCCCACCGGCTGGGCAGCGTGTACCCGGTGCCGATCGTCCAGCGGGCCGCCTCGCGGGCTCGGTCATCCACCGAATGAACGTCCACGCCGCGGTCACGTGGCTGGTCGGGATCCTCTTGAAGATGTAGAAGCTTCCGCCGCCGGTAGGAGCCCCGTACCGTTTGTCGGCCGGCATGAACGCAGCGCTTCACTGGAACGTCGCATTCTTGCGGATGAAGGTCATCGCCCCAGTGGAGAGGTACATCATCGCCGTCTTCTGCTGGATGAAGTCCTGGGCCGTCTGGTCCCAGAGCGCTTCGCTGGATGCCCCCGGCGGATGCACCTTGTACTTGTTCTGCAGATCGAGGATGAACTGGAGCGCCCGGACCGCCTCGGGGGAGTTGAACTTTACCCACTTCCCATTGGGATCGAAGAAGTCTCCCCCGGCCTCGATGATGAAGCCCTGAAAGATCCACGGCGACGTGTCCACCACAGGGATCTGCACACCCCATTGGCGCACCCAGCCGCCGGAGTCGCGGACGGTCAGCCTCTGCGCGTACTGGACAAGTTCGGTCCAGGTCTTCGGCGGCCGAGTGGGATCGAGGCCGGCCTTGCGAAACCTGCCGGGCGCTCCACGATCACACGGTCGTCGACGAGGTCGTCCGGGCGGCCCTCGCCGTGCCCTCTTCTCCCGCCCTCCGAGCCTGGACGGTCTGGAGAGGCTCGCGGGTGGCGGAGGCACGGCACATGCCGATGTAGGCCAGCGTCGCGAGCACGTAGCACGCCGTGCCGGTCCAGAAGGACGCGGAGATGCCCGCGCCGAGCGAGATCGCCACCGCCAGCACGGACGCGCATACCGATGCGGCGCCGTTGATTCCCCACAGCCACGGGGTGAGGGCCCCTCGCCAGCCGGACGCCACCCTCATGCCGAGGGGAAACGCCATCCCCATGCAGACACCCAGGGGGGAGAGCAGCGCGATCGCGACGAGCACCCGGAGCGGGGTGGTTGCGCTCTGAAATGCACGGATGCTGGCCGGTGTGACCGCGCCGAAGAGCCCCAGCACACACAGGAGGACCGCCAGGCACGCGGCCCCGGAGGCCGCTGCTCCCCTGCCGATGCGCCGGGTGAGGGCGCTGCCGGCGCCGCTGGCAAGGAGCACGGTGAAGAGCACCACGGACAGACCGTAGGTCGGGTGTCCGAGGAAGACAACGAGGCGCTGCATCTGCGAGATTTCCACGAGCATGAAGCCCAGTCCGATGCCGGCGAAGAACAGGAGGAACGGCGACGCGCCCTTCACGTCGCGCCGCGTGCCAGTCAGTCTGAGCGGCACGATGATGCAGAGCAGGGTCATCGCGATCGCGAACGCGAGCAGGCCGACGAGCGTGGAGACCGCCTCCATGTTGATGGCGTCTTCGCCGCCACGCCAGAGGGCCGGGTGCACGACGTCCCGCAGGCGCAGCATGTGGAAGAAGAATGGATTGTCGTCGGTGGGCGGGAGGATGTTGAGCGGGAACCGGGCGACGAGGCGTTCCAGATCCGCCCCCCGGGCGATCGCCGCGAACATGGGATCCGCAGCGGCCCGGGGAGTGAGGACGACATCGAACCGCATCTGGTGGGCCACGCGCTCGACGAGCCGCACATCGTCGTCGGAGAACGGCTCCGGGCTCACCAGCAGCGTGCCGAGCCCGTCCGGCACCCCGGTGCGCCCTCCCGGCTGCATGTTCCGGACGACGATCAGGTGGGAGCGCGGGTGGTCCACGCCGAGCTCCCTCAGGGACGCGGTCGCAAGGGCCGTCAGCCGGTACATCTCGGCCGGCCGATCCCGAAAGTACCAGCGGGTGACCGAGAGCACACCGTGCGGGGACAGATGCGCGAGGAAGACCGCCCACGCATCCGTCGTGTACAGCGAGTTCTCGGTGAGGACGAACGCGCCCGCCGACGTGGCTGCCCAGGTGTCGATGAGCGAGATCTGGATGACATCAAACCGCGATCGGAGCCGGGCGATGTAACTGCGCGCCTCGTCGTTGACGAAGTGCACGCGGGGATCCCGGTCAAGGTGCCCGGTGAAATCGCCGAACCGCCGGTTTACCGCATCGAGGATATCGCCGTTGATCTCAACCGCGGTGACCGACCGCTCGCCGAAGGTCAGGGCGGAGAGGACGTCTCTGCCGCCCCCCGACCCCACGACCAGGACCCGGGCATTGTGCCGCAGGTAGAACGCAAGGTTCGTGATATCGAACCTGAGGTAGGCGTCCTGACGCACATCGCCGTCGAACGCCGGGAGAATCGTTCCCGCCGAGGCGTCGATCGTCAACAGGAGCTGTCTCGTCCGCAGATCCGCCGGCACACGCGGGCTCATTCCCCAGCCGGCCGGGGGGGCGAGCGCGGAGGGATCCCCGCTCACCCGGATTCGGGAGAACGAGTTCCACCGCTCGTAGAGCGCGCGGGGCTCTCGGGCCCCCTTCGCCCATGTCAGGCGCACGAGCGGCCGCTGCTGCGCGGCCAGGATCGCTTGGGCGCTGCCCGCGGCGACCAGCAGGATGCTGGCGACAGCCGCGCCCCAGGCCAGCCGGCGGCCGCCGCGTTGGGGGGCGAAGCACAGGGCACCGAGACTGCCACACAGCGCCACGATCAGCACAGCCCCCGGCCCGTCGGTGACCCTGAGCATGTAGATCAGCGCCACGCAGCCGCATGCCGCGCCGGCCAAATCGGCCGCGTACAGCGTGCTGACCCGGCGGGGGAAGCGCGTCAGCGCCAGCGAAGCGACGATGCCACTCGCCACGAACGGTACCGCCGTGGCCAGGTACGTCCAGACGGCGGTTCCGAGAGGTCGGCCCGGGTCGAACGGCAGGGCCAGGTGCACCGCCAGGCTGACGACGCTCGAGATCGCGAAGAGCAGCGCGGCGGCAGCCAGCGCGTGGGCCGTCCGCCCGCGGGCGAAGCATCCGGGAAAGGCGTACACGGCGATCGCGCCGACCGTCATGCCGAACAGCGCGACCGAGATCGCCAGGAACGCGTAGTGGTACCACATCGTCACGCTGAAGATGCGCGTCAGGAGGATCTCATAGGCGAGGGTCGCCAGCGACACGAGGAAGAGCCCGGCGTACACCCGCATCGGAAGCGGCGTATCTGTGGCGGACGTGCTCACGCCCTCAGTGTTGCCGCGCCGCGGAGGGGATAAACCCGTCCCGTGGTGGGAGGAAGGACATGTTGATATATCGAATGCCACCACCATGCCGTTGTACGCGGACGTCGAGGAGGCGCTGAGGGCAAAGATCGAGGCCGACGGGCTCAGGCCGGGGGATCGCCTGCCCACAGAGCGGAGCCTGATGCGCCTCTTCAGGGTCAGCCGCATCACGGTCACCCGGGCCCTCCGCGACCTCCAGGTCGAGGGCCTCGTCGACCGCCGGCAGGGCGTGGGGACGTTCGTCGCCCGTCCTAAGGTCCTTGTGGATCTCCAGCGACTCAAGAGCTTCACCGAGGACATGCTGCTGCGGGGACTGAAGCCGGGCGGCCGGCTTCTCGCGATGGCACGAGTGCCCGCCCCCGCGGAGGTCGCCCGTGCTCTGCGGGTTCCGCCGAGGACCACGGTGCAGGTGATCGCGCGCCTGCGCACGGCTAACGGAGAGCCGATGGGCCTCCACGAGAGCTACCTGTCTCCCGAGCTCGAGATCGATGCAGAGGGACTTGTCCGGACGGGCTCCCTCTATGCCCTCCTCCACGAGCGATACCACGTCGCCTTCACGGAGGCCGACGAGACCATCGAGGCCGTGGGGGCATCGGCGGTCGAGGCCCGCCTGCTGGGGATCCACCGCGGTGCACCGCTGTTGCGCACGGAGCGGCTGAGCTACGATCAGCGCCGCCGGCCGCTTGAGCTGTCGCGCATGCTCTACCGCGGAGATCGGTACAAGTACCACACGCAGCTGAAGGCGTAGGTGGAGAGGCAGCGATGCGCGAGCCGGTCTTCCCGCCAAAGCCGGATAGCCTCCGTGAGATCTTCGGTGTCCCCAAACCGATCATCGGAATGGTGCACCTGCGTCCGCTGCCAGGGGCGCCCCGGTACGACGGCGAGCGGATCAACGGTATCATCGACGGCGCCCTCGCGGACGCCGCGGCGTGGCACCAGGGCGGCGTCGATGGGCTGCTCATGGAGAACGGGTGGGACCTCCCGTTCGCAAAGCCGGACGATATTGGACACGAGACCGTAGCGACCATGACGGCGGTCGGCGTAGCGCTCGTGCGCGAGATTCCCCTGCCTCTCGGCGTCAACTGCCTCGCGAACGGCGTGAAGCCCGCCCTGGCCATCGCCAAGGCGTGCGGCGCGCGGTTTGTGAGAGCCAATCAGTGGGTCAACGCCTACGTGGCCAACGAAGGCTTCGTTGAAGGGGCGGCGCCTGCTGCCCTCCGCTATCGCGCCTGGCTGCGGGCTCAGGACATCCGCGTCTTCGCGGATGTGCACGTGAAGCACGGCAGCCACGCGATCGTGGGCGACCGTTCGCTCGCCGAGCAGACGCGGGACGCGCTGTTTTTCGATGCGGACGTCCTCATCGCCACAGGGCAACGCACTGGTGACGCGGCGGACACCGAGGAGATCCGAGACATCGCCTCTGCAAGCCCGCTCCCCGTCATCATCGGGAGCGGGCTGACCGCCGGGAACGCGGCGAGCCTCCTCCGGCTCGCGGACGGCGCGATCGTGGGGTCGTGGGCCAAGCGGGGGGGCGTCTGGTGGAATCCGGTGGATGGCGAGAGGGTCCGGCGGCTCATGGACGCGGTGCGCGGGGTTCGCCAGGCCCCGGAATCGCGCCGCCCATGACCGGCGCGGTCGTGTGGGGCGGCTGCGCCGATGGAGCGGGCGCCGCCAGCCGCGGTGAGCATCCGTGCCGTTCGGCGAAGGGAGGTGAGATCGGCGGGGGGTAGGAGGACGCGTGGAGCAGGTGTGCTCTCGTGGACGCGGACGATGATGGAGGAGGAGCGATGACACATTTGCGTATCACCGCACTGCTGGCGTGCATGGCGCTTATCGCAGGCCTGACCGTCTCCCAGCCGGCGTCCAGCCTGGCCCAGACGCAGCCGACAGTCGGGCTAGTCACGATCAATCTTCAGGCGCTGTTCTTCAACCAGGTTAACCAGGGCGCTCAGGAGGCGGCGAAGAAGAACGGTGTCAAGCTGGTGATCGTGAACGGCAACAACGATCCGTCGGCGCAGGTATCCGCCGTTGAGGACTTCGTCCAGCAGAAGGTCTCGGCGATCATCGTGCTGGCCATCGACGTCAAGGGCATCGTTCCCTCGCTGCGCGAGGCCGCCAAGGCGAAGATCCCGGTGATTGCCGTGGACGCTCTCGTCGAGGACCCATCGGTCTCGACGTTCATCGGTACCGACAACCCCGGAGCCGGTGGACAGATCGGGCGGTTCCTTGTCGACTACGTGAAGAAGAACATGAACGGCAAGGCCACGGTGGGCATCGTCGGGGCGCTTAACTCGTTCATTCAGAACCAGCGGCGGGACGGGTTCCTCGCGGCCGTGAAGGCCGACCCGGGCATCAAGGTGGCGGCGACGGTGGACGGCCAGAACGTCCAGGAGCGGGCCCTCGCGGCGGCCGAGAACCTGGTGACTGGGAACCCGGGGATGAACGTGATCTACGCGACCGGTGAACCGGCGCTGATCGGAAGCATCTCGGCCGTGCAGTCTCAGAACGCCACAGAGCGCATCAAGATCGTGGGCTGGGACCTCGCGCCCCAGGTGATCAAGGCGATCGACGACGGGTACGTGGTGGGCGTCGTGCAGCAGGGCCCCGAGGAAGAGGGCCGCCAAGCCGTGCTGGCCGCCGTGAAGCTCATGAAGGGGCAGAGCGTGCCGAAGAAGACCTTCGTCCCTGTGACGATCGTGACCAAGGCGAACGTGGACAAGTTCCGCGCCATGTTCAAGAAGTAGGTACGCTTCGCCTGGGGCCGGACGTCCGGCCCCAGGCGGACGCGCATGGCTGGCCCCCTGCTGCGGATGGATGCTATCGAGAAGAGCTTCGGGGCGATCCGCGCGCTGAAGGGAGTCTCTCTGGCCCTCGAGCGAGGGGAGGCCCTCGCCCTCGTCGGTGACAACGCGGCAGGTAAGTCCACGCTGATGAAGGTCCTGAGCGGCGCGGTGATCCCGGATCGGGGCCGGATCTTCCTTGAGGGGAAACCCGTCGCGTTCCGCGACCCACAGGACGCCCGGCGATTGGGCATCGAGATGGTCTATCAGGATCTCTCCCTGTGCGACTCCGTCGACGTCGGGAAGAATCTGTTTCTCGGGCGGGAGCCGGTCCGCAGGATCGCCGGGATACCGGTGCTGGACGACGCTGTCCTATACCGGAGGACGGCGGAGATGCTGGCCGGTCTGGACATCCAGGTCGCCTCTGTCCGGCTACCGGTCAGGCTCCTATCGGGAGGCCAGCGTCAGGCGATCGCGATCGCGAGGGCGGTGTCGTTTCAACCGCGCATCCTGATCCTGGACGAGCCCACCGCCGCGCTTGCGGTCAAAGAGGTGGAGAAAGTCTTGGCCCTGGCGCAGCGGCTCAAGGGGCAGGGGGTGGCGATCATCTTGATCACCCACAGGCTCCAGGATATCTTCCGGGTGTGCGACCGCGTCATGGTCATGTTCGAGGGAGAAAACGTGGCGGAGCGGTCAATTGCCGAGACCACACTCGAAGAGGTCGTCCGGCTCATCGTGCGGGCGGCGTGAGCGTGACGCGCGGGCGGAGCGGGACGTGTGAGAAGCGACGCGAGAATCGCCGACGTCAGGGGGATCCGGCGGCCGACATGGCGGCTGGGCGCCTCCGCCCGGTGGCTCTTTCAGTCCAGCCTTCTGGTGATCTTCATCGCCATCTTCCTGGCCCTCGCCGTCACGACGCCGTTCTTCCTTGCGCCGGGCAACCTGATCAATATCGCCCGGCAGGCCGCGCCGACGCTGATCGTCGCCGTCGGCATGACCCTGGTCATCACATCCGGAGGCATCGACCTGTCCGTCGGCTCGCTCCTTGCTGTCACGAGCGTGCTGTCGGCGATGTCCCTGCAGGCAAGATGGGCTCCCCTCGTCGTGGTGCCCGCGATGCTGGCGCTTGGGGTCGCGGCCGGATGGATCAACGGATACGTCACGTCGTACCAGGGGATACCGGCATTCATCGTGACGCTGGCCACCCTCAGCGGCCTGCGCGGCCTCGCTCTCGTCCTGACCGGCGGGTACTCGATCCCCATCGATCCATTCAGCCCGTTTATTGCTCTCGGCCGAGGATGGGCGGCCGGCCTGCCGGTTCCCATCTGGCTCTCCCTCGCCGTCGTGGTCGGGGGGTCCATCCTCCTCAACCGTACGCCGTTCGGCCTGCACGTGAGCGGCATGGGAAGCAACGAGGAAGCTGTGCGCCGGGCCGGTGTCGATACGCGGCAGGTGAAGCTGGGCGTGTACGTGTTAAGCGGCGTGCTGACCGCGCTCGCCGGCATGGTGACCGCCGCCCGGCTAGCGTCGGGGTCCTCCTACAGCGGCATTGGATTCGAGCTGGACGTAATAGCCGCGGTGATCCTCGGGGGCACGAACCTGTTCGGCGGCGAGGGTACCATCGCGGGCACGATCCTCGGCACCCTGATCCTCGCGGTGATCAGCAATGGCCTGATTCTCCTCCACGTTTCTCCATTCTACGAGCAGATCATCAAGGGGGCGATCTTGCTCACGGCGATCTGGGCCAACCGGAGACTCCTGGAGCGCATGATGACGCTGAGCAAGTGACGGGTGACCCTCGGCGTGTGGCGGCAAGTCGGCTGCGTGGCGGCCCGGGCGTCCCGTGAAGGTTGTCGTGATCGGCAACTGCGCCATCGATCGCTCGTTCCGGCTGCCCCGCCTTCCTGTGGCAGGCGAGACGATACTTGCGCAGGAGAGCACGCTGGACGTGGGTGGCAAGGGCGCTAACCAGGCTGTGGCCGCCTCCCGCGCCGGCCCGGCGGTCGTGCTCTGCTCGGCAATCGGCCGGGACAGAGACGGAAGCTGCATTAGGTCGCGCCTCTACAGTGAGGGCGTGGCAACGGAGTTTGTGCTTGAGCGGTCTGGGGCCTCGGATCAATCGATCGTCCTCGTGGCGGCCACCGGGGAGAACTGCATCGTCACCTCTCACGAGATGGCTTGGTCGATCCTCCCAGAGGACACTGCGGGAGCACTGGCATGCCTCACGCCCGGCGACGTGCTGCTGATGCAGGGGAACCTGCCCCGCCAGACGACGGAGCACTGCCTGCGGGAGGGCCGCCGCCGCGGCGCGCGGGCGGTCCTCAACCCGGCGCCTATTTCCTATCCGTACGACAATCTGTGGCCGCTCGTGGACGTCGTGGTCATGAACGAGGTCGAGAGCCGCGTGCTCACCGGCGACCGGGATCCGAGGACGGGAGCCCGAGCGCTCCTGCGGGCAGGAGCGGGGGTGGTCGCCACAACGCTCGGGCGCATGGGCGCCCTGGTGGTGGACGGGGTCTGCGACCGCCACGTCCGTGCGCCGTCGGTCCCGGTCGTGGACACCACGGGTGCGGGCGACGTCTTCTGCGGGGTCTTCGCTGCGGGCCTAGCCCTCGGTCTGCCGACCGAGCAGGCAGCGGCCTGGGCCGTGCGGTCCGCCACGCTTTCAGTGATGCGCCGGGGAACACAGAGCGCGTTCCCCACGCGCGAGGAGCTGGCGTCTTTGCGGCCCACCGATCCACACGGACCCTAGGAGGCATGTCCTGGAGACCTTGCCGGAGGACGGCCCGGGGTCCTCAGCAAGTCGCTGAGGTGATGCGACTTGCTGGGGTGGGCTAGGGTGAGCCAGCGCATCGTGAGAACAGGGCCGGCGAGCGCAAGGGGACAGATGCTGCGGGACCGGCCTGGGGGGGGAGAGGCGACGGGGGGCGGCGTTGCTCCGCGCAGCGGGTCGGACCGCGGTGCACGGCACGAGGCTCGCTTTTCGGACTGGCTCAGGGCGCGGTCCGGGCCCACCTGGGCCGCCGCGACCCACCACAGGTTCATGCAGGAGCTGTCCAGCGGCCGGCTCGATGAGGCCGTGTTCAAGAGATACCTGGTACACGAGTACTCCTTCGTCAAGACAAGCGCGGCCGTCCTCGGGTACGCGATCGCCTATGCTCCGTCGATGGATGCCAAGGCCAGGCTGGTGGACGCGGCCCGCGCCCTGACGACGGAGCAACGAGGCTACTTCGAGAGGGCGTTCACGGCTCTGGGTGTCCCGGCGAGCGAACGGGAGCCGCGCGTCCTGCATAGCTCGGTGCTGGCGTTCAGGGACACGGTGCTTGGCGCTGCGGCGCACGGAGGGTACGAGGAGACGCTGGCAACGATGCTCGCGGCGGAATGGATGTACCTCACGTGGTCGAAGAGGGCGGCCGGTCGGCTCCCACCGCACCCGCTGTACAAGGAGTGGATCTCGATCCACGTGAGCCCTGCTTTCGAGGCTCACGTGAGCTGGATGCGCGGCGAATTGGACGCGCTCGGCCCGTTGATACCAGCGTACCACCAGGCCCAGGTGGCGTACGTCTTCCGGCGCACACTGGAGCTGGAGGTCGGCTTCCACGACGCCGCTTATCCCAGGGGAGGCGCCGCACGATGAGCGCTACGGTCATGACGGTCATGGGGCCGATCCCTGCGGAGGCCATGGGCGTGACGCTGATGCACGAGCACCTGCTGGTGGACGCGACCACCTGGTGGCACCCGCCCGTCGAACCCTCTCGCATGGCCCTCGCGGACGCCCCGGTGTCCTGCGCGATCTACGGGGAGCTCCGCATGGACCCGTTCGTCAACAAGGACAACTGCCGGCTCGACGACGTCCAGACCGCGATCGAGGAGGTTCGAGAGTTTCGCAAGTTGGGCGGGCGGACGGTGGTCGATCCGACGTGCCGCGGCATCGGCCGCAACCCACACGCGCTGCGAAACATTGCGGGCGCGACCGGCCTCCAGATCGTCATGGGCACCGGATTCTACCTGGAGCCCTCTCATCCGCCGGATGTGCGCAGGATGTCCGTGGACGCGATCGCCGACCTGATCGCGGGCGACGTGCTTGAGGGCCTCGCGGGGGTGCGCGCCGGAATCATCGGAGAGATCGGGATCAGCGCCGGGTTCACGCCCGAAGAGCAACGCGTGCTGCGCGGCGCTGCGCGAGCCCAACGCACCGCCCGGGTGCCCCTGACGATCCACCTGCCCGGGTGGGAGCGCCACGGGCATCGTGTGCTGGATGTCGTTGCAGAGGAGGGTGTGGACCCACGTCACGTCATCCTCGACCACATGAACCCCAGCCTCGATGACCGTGAGTATCAAGTGAGCCTGGCGGACCGGGGCGCATACCTTGAGTACGATATGATCGGGATGGACTACTTCTACGCCGATCAGACGGCGCAATCACCGTGCGACGAGGAGAATGCCCGTGCGCTCCGGTGGCTGGCCGAGAACGGGTACCTCCCTCACCTCCTGCTGTCCCAGGATGTGTTTCTCAAGATGATGCTAACGCGCCACGGCGGGTTCGGGTACGCCTATATCCTCCGGCACTTCGTGCCCAGGCTGCGCCGCCACGGCCTCACCGACGAGCAGATCCAGACCATGCTCGTGGACAACCCGCGGCGGATCTTTACCGCCGCGGCAGGGACAAGCGAGGTGGGCTAGATGGCATCGATCAGGGTGCTCATCGCCGGGGAGTCGTGGGTGACGACGGCCACCCACGTCAAAGGCTGGGACTTCTTCTCCAGCACCACGTTCCACACGGGCGTGGATCATCTGCGCGCTGCCCTGGGGGCACAGGGGATCCAGCTCGTGCACATCCCGTCCCACGAGGCCGCGGCCGCCTTTCCGCTCACCCTGGACGCGCTACGCGCGTACGACGCTATCATCCTGAGCGATATCGGCTCGAATACGCTGCTGCTGCACCCCAACACCTGGCTGTACGGGAAGCCGATGCCGAATCGACTGACGTTGTTGCGCGAGTATGTCTTGAGCGGCGGCGGCCTCGCGATGGCGGGCGGCTACTACAGCTACCAGGGCATCTATGGCGCCGCGCGTTACCACAGGACCCCTGTGGAGGAGGTCCTTCCCGTCGAGATCGATCCGTGGGACGACCGCGTGGAGGTGCCCGAAGGCTTTGCGCCGCAGGTGACGGCGCCGGAGCACCCGATCGTCCGCGGCCTCGAGGGGCCCTGGCCGGTGCTGCTCGGGTACAACGCCGTGCGGGCCCGGCCGGACGCCACCGTCGTCGCCGCGTATGGTGACCACCCTCTCCTGGCGGTGCGGACGGCAGGACGGGGGCGCACGCTGGCCTGGACGTCCGACATCGGTCCCCACTGGTGCTCCGAGGCGTTCCTCAACTGGACCGGGTTCGCAGCGCTCTGGGGGCAGGCGGTGCGGTGGCTGGTGGGGCGGGCATAGGTGCCCTGCGTCCGGCTCCTGCGCCGTCCCGCGTCCCGGCTGCGCCCCGCCGCAGCCGGGACGGTCGCGCCGCCCGATAGTCCGACCCGCTATGCCGAGACGGGGTGCACCTGCATCTTGTCCAAGTGGAGGGTCAGCATGTCGCCCGCGTCGGCCAGAACCGCGATACGGTACTCGTCGAGGGGCGACAGGTCGAGGCCGTTGAACGGCCGGTCGGCGATGAGATCGATCGTCGCCACGCGCGCGGTGTGGTAGTAGTTTTGCAGGAGCACCAGCTTGACGCCCGCGAGCCGGGAGAGCGCGGCGACGAACTCTCTCGCGAGGTCCTGATCGACGTCCTGCAGCACGATCTCGACCTGCCGGTCCCCGGGAGCCGTATCCCGCTGCTCCGCGGGGGCCGGCTGCGGCGGCGCGATCGCGGCCTCCTGAGGAACGGCCCCCGGCGCCTCTGGATACCCGGCGGCCGCCTCGGGCTCGCGCGACGTCGTCTCGGGCCCGGGGGCCGCGGTGTCCTGTGTCCCGAGGCCGTGGAGCAGTTGCTGCCTGAGCGGGAGCACCTCGGCCTGTATCTTTGCCCGCAGATCGGCCATCGTCTTCACGAGGGCGGCATGGTCTCGCGCCAGTACCTCGAGGTCCTGGGACATCCTCTCCTGGAGAGGCTGGAATCCTTCCACCTGCGCGATCAGCCCCGCGAGATGCTCCTCGCCGAGCTTGCGGATCTCGGCCACCTGCCGGCGCGCCTCGGTCACCATGCGGTCGGCTTCGAGCTGGACCTCCGCGAGGCGCCGGGCGGCCGCGCGCTCCGCAGCGGCGACGGCCTGGCCGGCCTGTTCGCGGGCCTCGGTGAGCATCTCGTGCGCCGCCCGCCGGGCGTCCCCGGTGATCTGGTCGGCCGCGGCCCGGGCGGCGGCCAGTCTCTCCTCGGCCTGCGTCTTCGCCGCATCGATGAGCTCGTCGACGAACTTCTGCACCTGCTGCAGAGAGGCGGCGATCAATCCCGCGCGCTCCCGGGAGGCAGCCGCGAGCGCTTCGTCCGCGGCGGCGATCCGCTGATCCACCTGCTCGGCCGCGTCAGCCGCTTCGTGCAGGTGTCGCCGCAGCGCCGTTCGCTCGAGGACGCCCTGCACAAGCTCGTTGTCGGTCCAGTCGAGCACCTCGGCCATCTCAGCCAGCAATCGTCTCGTAGTCCCCGGATTCACGGCGCCCCTCCCTGCGGCCCTGTCCGCGGCCCGTGTGTTGTGACGCCAGCGTGCGCACTCTCAGCCTGCGGGGTTCACCACAACTATGCCGGAAGATCGCGTACAGTGGATGTCAGGGTTCTTAGAGAAGTTCTCGCACATCGCGCGGCCCGGCGTCAAGCGGCCGGACGGCGCGGCGCGCGCAGCCTAATCGGCGAATCCTTGCACGGAATCGGGCCCGGCGCGAAGCTAATCCGCTCAATATCTGCGCACGGATCCACCGTTCTCGGTGCTCGCGCTCCCAGCGCCCTGGGCGGGGACCGTGTTCGGGCAGGTTGTGGCGTTCCGGGGTCCGAAAGTTACACAATCGAGGTTGGCGCAAGGCGCGAAGGCGAGGGTGGGCCGATGGCCAGCGAGCGCTGGCTCCGGATCACGATGGGGCTGGTCCTGGCGGCGGCCGCAGCCTATCTGCTGTACCGCCTCCGGTTCGTCCTGATTACGATCGCGCTCGCCGCGATGCTCGCGTACGCCCTCCTGCCGCTCGTCGACTGGGTCGGCCGCCTCCGCGTTGGACGCCGGTCCCTGCCCCGGTTCGCCGCTGTGACGCTCGTGTTCGTGCTGGTCGCCCTGGTCGTCGCCGCGGTGGTTCACGTCGCCGCTGCACCCGTCGCCGCCGAGGCGCAGCGATTCTCGCAGAACATGGCGCAGTACCGGGACAAGGCGGGGGCGCTCCTCAACGAGGCCCGTACCTCGATCGCCGGCAGCCTTCCGCCGCCCGCGCGCCAGCGACTCGATGAAGCGATCGGCCGCGCCGAAGGCCTGCTGTTCAACGCGCTCGCCTCGGCGATCCAGGCGACAGCCCGATGGCTCTCGCACGTCGTCGAGCTTATCCTGATTCCGATCCTGGCGTTCTACTTCCTCGTTGACCTCCCCGTCCTGAAGCACGAGTTTACCAGTTTCTTGCCGGCCCGGCTGCGCGGTCCCACGCTCCTCGCCGCCCGTCGTGCCGACCGCATCGTGGCCGGCTACGTGCGCGGGCAGGTCATCCTGATGGCGCTCTCCGGCGTCGTCGTGTGGATCGGCCTCGCCCTCATCGGGGTGCGCTTTCCCCTGCTGCTCGGCATCGTCGCCGGGCTGACGCGGGCGATCCCGATCATCGGTCCAGTCGTCGGGGCGATCCCGATCGTGGGCGTGGCGTTCCTCCAATCACCGGACGCCGCGGCGATCGTGCTGACCTTCTTCATCGTGCTGCAGCTCGTCGAGTCCAAGATCATCCTGCCGCAGGTCATCGGGCACGAGCTCCGGCTGCACGCCGCCACCATCCTCCTCGCCCTGCTGATCGGCAACGCGCTGTTCGGGTTGATGGGGATGTTCCTCGCCGCTCCGGCGGCGGCGTTCCTCCGGGAGATGCGCGAGCTTGCCGAAGCGGAGCTCGCGGCGCCGGTGGCGGCCGGCAGCGCGCGCGAGCGCTAGTCGGAAGGCCGTCTGCCGCGGGACGGTCGGCCCGGTGCCGCGTCGCGCACTGTCGACGGGGGACGCCGGGCCTGCCCGGCGCGCCCGCCCGGGGCCCCCGACGAATCGCCGCGCTCCCGCGATGCGTGGGGGTGGGACGCCGTTCCTCGACCGGACGCGCGGGGCACCCCCGCGCGGCGATCCGTCTGTGCGCACCCCCCCCGTCGGGCTTCGGAGAGCGTGCACTACAGTGGAAACGTTAGAGTGGAGCGCTCAGCAGGGACCCGAGGAGCCTCTCGAGCCGCGCGGCCACCGCGCCGTTCGTGGTGACGAGGTCGCACCCGGCCTCGCGGGCAGCCGCCCGCCGCGCCTCGTCCGCATGCCCGCAGAATCCGACCAGGGGGACGCCGCGGGCGCGGGAGTCGGCCTTGGCCCGGCGGATCGCGGCGAGGGCGTCAAGCCGGTGGGATGCGAGGTTGAGGATCGCGGCCGCCGGTCCGTGGAGGACCGCCTCGTGGAAGGCGTCCGCCGTCCGGACGACGACCGGGCGGTACCCGAGCTGCGCGAGGCGGGCGGCGATCCGGTCGGAGAACAGGAGGTCGTCGCCCGCCACGACGACCGTCGATCTACGCGACCGCTCCCCGGGCTCCACGCTCGCCGCTCACACCGGATAGCCCATCGCCTGGAGCGAGAGCCGGCCCTCCTCGCTGAGCCGCTCGGGCGTCCACGGCGGGCTCCACACCATCTCGACTTTGCAGTCCTCGATGCCATCCAGGCACATCAGCTTGGACTCGACCTCGCTGACGAGCTGTGGCCCGAGCGAGCAGCCCACCGCCGTGAGCGTCATCTTGATGTTGACGACGCCCCCGACGATCGTGATGTCGTAGATGAGCCCGAGGTCCCAGATGTTCACCGGGATCTCCGGGTCGTAACAGGTCTTGAGCACCTCGATGACTTGGTCGCGCGTGACCATGGCACCCTCCGTGATGGTATTGTACCATGACAACGCGGACAGGCGTGGCCTGCCGGCCGCGCCGGGGCCCGGCTGCGAGCGGGCCACCGAGCGCCCGCACGGCGGCGGGAGGGAGGCCTGTGAAGGCCCGAGGAACGGCGACAATCCGGGGAGCGCTCCTCGTCGTCCTGCTCGGCCTGCTGGTCGCGACGCCCACGCTCGCCCGCTGGTACACGGAGTGGCTCTGGTTCGGCGAGGTCGGGTACCGCGGGGTCTTCTGGACGCCGGTTGCCTCGAGCTGGGCCGTCGGGGCCGCCGCCGCGGTGAGCGTCTTCCTCATCCTCTTCCTCAACGTCCGGCCGCTCCTCAGGCTGCGCCCGGCGCCCCGGCTCATCGAGCTGCGGCGCGCCGGCGGGAGGCCGGTCTACCGGCAGGCGATGGCCCGCGTCGGCCCCGCCGGCTTGGCCGCGCTCGCGGCCGCTGCGGTCGGCATCCTGGCCGGCGCCGGCGCGGCGGGCTCGTGGCTCGTGTTCCAGGCCTGGCTGCACGCGACACCGTTCGGCGTGCGCGATCCCGTGTTCGGGCGGGACGTGGCCTTCTACGTCTTCGCGCTGCCCGCGTACCGTGCGGTGTACGGCTGGCTGTTCGGGTGGACGCTCGCCGCGCTGCTCGTCGTCGCAACCGGCTACTACCTCGACCTCGCGCCGCTCGCGATGCGCGGGGTATGGGCCGTGCCCCGGGGCGCGCGCATCCATCTGAGCGTCCTCGGGGGCGCGCTGCTGCTCCTGCAGGCGGCCGGGTTCTGGCTGGCGACCTACGGCCTCCTGTTCTCCCCGCACGGGGCCGTCTTCGGCGCCGGGTACACCGACCTGCACGCGCGCCTCCCGATGCTCCGTGTGCTCGCCGGGCTCTCTGCCGCCACCGGGATGCTGCTGCTCGCCTCGGTCCGCCTGCGTACCCTGCGCGCCGCGCTCGCCGCCCTCGGGGCGCTGGTCGTCGTCTGGATCGGCGGCCTGGGGCTCTATCCGGCGTTCGTCCAGCAGGTGGAGGTGGCGCCGAACGAGCTGCGCCGGGAGGCGCCGTACATCCAGAACAGCATCGACGCGACGCTGCGCGCCTACAACCTCGACCAGGTGCAGGAGAAGGCATTCCCCGCCACCGCGTCGATCACACCGGCCCTGGTTCGGGCTCACCGGACGGTGCTCGAGAACGTGCGGCTCTGGGACTACCGACCGCTGCTGCGCACCTACGCGCAGCTCCAGAGCCTGCGGCTGTACTACACGTTCACGAGCGTGGGGATCGACCGCTACCGGATCGGCGGTCGGGAGCAGCAGGTGATGCTCTCCGCGCGCGAGCTGGACGTTGGCCGGCTGCCGTCCGAGGCCCGCACCTGGGTCAACCAGCACCTCGTGTTCACGCACGGCTACGGGCTCGTGATGACGCCGGTCAACCGGATCTCCGCGGAGGGGCTGCCGGAGTTCTACATCAAGGACATCCCGCCGCAGAGCCCTATCGGCCTCGTGGTGGAACGGCCGGAGCTGTACTACGGGATGCTCGGCGCGCCGTACGTCATCGTGAACACCCGCACGAAAGAGTTCGACTACCCGCAGGGCGATCGAAACGTCTACGCCTCGTACCAGGGAACGGGCGGCGTCTCGCTCGGCGCGCCCCTCGCGAGGCTCGCGTTCTCCTATCGGTTCGGGGCTCTCCCGCTCCTGCTCAGCACGGACGTGACCCCGCAGAGCCGGATCATGTTCCACCGGGCCGTGCCGGAGCGGATCGCGCACATCGCGCCGTTCCTCATGCTTGACCAGGATCCGTATCTCGTGCTCGCCGACGGCCGCCTCTACTGGATCGTAGACGCCTACACGACGAGCGCGGGATATCCGTACTCGCGGCCCACAGGCGGCCTCAACTACATCCGGAACTCCGTCAAGGTTGTGGTCGATGCCTACAACGGCACGACCCGCTTCTACCTGGTCGATCCCGCCGATCCTCTGGCCGAGACCTACGCGCGGATCTTCCCCGGGCTGTTCCGACCGCTCGCCGCGATGCCGCCGTCGCTCGTAGCACACCTGCGCTATCCCGTCGACCTGTTCACGACCCAGGCCCAGGTCTACGCGACCTTTCACATGAAGGATCCGCGCGTCTTCTACAACCGTGAGGACGTGTGGGCCGTGCCGACGGAGCTGTTCGGGGGGACGCCGCAGCCGCTCGAACCGTACTACGTCAACCTGAACCTGGACCCCGGGGCGGGGGAGGAGTTTACGCTGATCCTGCCGTTTACCCCTGCGGGCAAGGACAACATGGTCGCGTGGATGGCAGGCCGCAGCGACCCGCCGCACTACGGCCGCCTGCTCGTCTACCGGTTCCCCAAGGACCGGACGGTGTTCGGGCCGATGCAGATCGAGGCACGGATCAACCAGGACCCGGCGATCAGCAGCCAGCTCACGCTGTGGAATCAGTTGGGCTCCCAGGTGATCCGCGGCAATCTGCTGGTCGTTCCACTCGCGGATTCCCTGCTGTACATCGAGCCGCTGTACCTGCAGGCCGAGGGCAGCGCGCTCCCGGAGCTGAAGCGCGTGATCGTGGCGTACGGTTCGCAGATCGCGATGGAGCCCACGCTGGACGGGGCTCTCGGGCGCATCTTCGGGACGTTGCCGCCGGCGCCGGCCCCCGGGGCTCCGGCCGCGCCAGCGGGCCCCGCGCCCCCCGGCGCGGCCCGAGGCGGAGCCGGCGGCCCCCCGCCGGTACCCGGAGCGCCCCGCGACCGCGTCGCGGCGCTCGTGGCCGAGGCCAACGCGCACTATGCGCGCGCCCAGGCGGCCCTCCGCGCTGGGGACTTCGCCGCCTACGGCCGCGAGATCGACGCGCTGGGTCGGGTCCTGAGCGAGCTGCGGCGGGTGGCGGGCGCCCCGTAGCGCGGTCTCTCGCCAGCCGGCCGCAGACGCGGCGAGGCCGCAGGGGGCGGCCCTTCGCTTCCTGCCGAGGGACGGATTCGAACGGGCGCTCCGGGCCGACCCGCCGCGCCCCAAGTGTCCGGTGACCGATTCACCTGGGCGGCGAGGATCTGCCCGCAACGGGCATTCGGCGCGGTCACCTCTGGCCAGCCGCCGCAAACTGAAGGAAGACCAAGCCGACTGGGGGCGAAGGGCAGACCCCATCCCCGTCTTGCACCGTCACCGGAATCCGGCACGCGGCTCCGCCTCACCTGCCAGCGAACCCACGCAACGACGCACTACGTCGCGGCCGAGGCGGCTACGCCGGCCGGAGGTCGCGCAGCGCCTCGGCGTACTCCTCGGGCGTGTTGAGGTTGGTAAACGACCGCAGATCGGGGTCGAACCGGCGGGCCTCCGCGGCCTCCACCACGCGGACGCGAACCTCCGAGAGCACGTCGACGTTGCGCCCCTGCCTCTCCAGGCACCGCCGGATCGCGTCGAGACAGCCCGGCGTGTAGATCGCGTGCAGGGGCTCGTACTCGCCATCGTGGTGCGGGATCACGATGTCCACCCCCGCGGCGAGCGAGGCCATGTGCCGGATCAGCGCTGGGTTGAGGAACGGCATGTCGCAGGCGCAGACGAACGTCGGTGCCCGGGCGTGGAGGAGGGCGGTGTAGATGCCGGTCAACGATTGCCCGGATGGCAGCGCGTCCGCCACCGTCGGGATGCCGAGGCCGCGGTACTCCTCCGGCAGGCGGGTGACGAGCAGCAGCCGCGTCCCGCACACGTCCCGCAGGCGCGCGGCCACGGCCTCGATCAGGGTGGTCTCCCCGAACGGCAGGAAGGCCTTGTTCCGTCCCATGCGCCGGCTCTGCCCGCCCGCGAGGATGGCTCCGGTGAGCGCCGGGGTGCCCTCGGCCATGCCCGGTCGTTCCACCGGCGGCTGAGCCGCTCCTCCTCCAGCCCACCTCCACCCGCCGCAGCAAATCCCCCGGGTAGGCGATTTGCTGGGGACCCCGGGAGAATCGGCTCCGGTGATGCGAATTCAGTCACAGGTCTCGCACGCGGGCAGACGGCGGTGGAACTGTAAGGATGCGGCTTCGGCCGATGGGGGCCCGGGCCGTTGAGACTCCGGGCAGCGCACGTGGGCAAACGGCGGTGGAACTGTAAGGATGCGGCTTCGGCCGATGGGGGCCCGGGCCGTTGAATCCCAGCCCCCGGGCCTTCCCTTGGCAAGGGCTCCCGGGTAGCGACGAAGGGGAACGGGAATCTCCGGCGAAGCGTCCCCGAGTGCTGTCGTGTGGCGGAAGGAGCGGTGGCGATGGACGAGGTGGAAGCACGCAGAATGCTCAAGCTATTCGGCCTTCAGGTCACGCAGTTCATGGGGCGGCGCCGTGAGCTGAAGGATATGGCGGCCACCGCGATCGAGGGCCAGGACCGGATGACCGTTGCCGCCGTGCTCGCCTCGCTGATGACGGAGACCTCCGAGCTGCACCGCCGCTGGCTGGAGGTGACGAACCTGGTCCTCGAAGAGGAGCGTGAAGCGTACAGCGAGATGGCGCGCCTGCTCGAACGGGCCGGCCAGGCGGACCAGCCGGAGCGCCCGCGCGCATAGCGCGCTCCGAGCCCGCGCCGCGAGGGCCGCGCGGCTGCGCGCGGCCATACGCGCGGACAATAGAAGTGGAAGGGCGACCCCAATCCGCGCGCAGGAAGGAGAGCCACATGAGCCGCCTGTTGGAGATGATCGCCTGGAGCGACGAGGCGCTCGAGCGCCGCGTGCTCGACAGCATCTCTCTCAAGGCCCCCTGGCCGGTCGTCGAGCACCTTGCAACGCTCACGCGCCTGTCCGGGACGCCGGAGGAGCGGCGGGCGGTCGAGCTGCTGGCGCGTCACCTCGAGGGCTGGGGGGTGCCGCATCGGGTATACGAGCCGGAGTGCTTCATCTCGATCCCGCTGGCCGCGAGCGTGCGGTGCAACGGCACCGCGTACCGCGCGAAGACCCCGGCGATGTCGGTGTCCACCGGGGACGAGGAGGTGACCGGCGAGCTCGCTTACGTGCCGGGCGGCGCGGCGGGATCGAGCCCGGGCGACGTCTTCTCGGCCGGCGTGGAGTTCGGCGGCGCGCGTGTCGCCGGGCGGATCGTGCTGACCGAGGGGATGGCGTCGCCGGGCAAGGTCAAGGACCTCATGGCCGCGGGGGCGATCGCCGGGATCTTCATCAATCCCGGCCAGAACATCCACGAGGGAATCTGTACCACGGTCTGGGGCACGCCGGACCTCGACTCCGCCGCTCGCCAGCCGACGATCCCGGTCGTCGCCGTCAACTACGCGGACGGACAGGCGCTGATCCGTGCCGCGCGGCAGGGCGGCCGCGCCGGCGTCTCCACCCGGCTGGAGACGGGGTGGCGCACGATCCCGGTGCTGGTCGCGGAGATCCCCGGGACCCGGGCCCCCGAGGAGTGTGTCCTGCTGCACGGCCACCTCGATAGCTGGCACACCGGCGTCGGCGACAACGCGACCGGCGACGCCGCGATGCTGGAGCTTGCCCGAGTCTTCTGGCGCCACCGGCGCCGGCTGGCGCGGACCCTCAGGATCGCGTGGTGGTCGGGGCACTCCCATGGTCGCTACGCCGGCTCGACGTGGTACGCCGACACGCACGCGCTCGATCTGGCGCGGTACGGCGTGGCGCAGGTCAACTGCGACTCCCCTGGCTGCCGTTGGGCGACGACGTACGACCACCTGAGCGCGATGAGCGAAACCGTGCCGTTCGTGGACGCGGTCATCCGGGCGACGACCGGCATCACCCCGCAGCCCGAGCGGCCGCCGCGGGCCGGAGACTATTCGTTCAACAGCATCGGCCTCTCGTCGTTCTACATGCTCAGTTCCACGATGTCGGACACGGACCGGGCCGAGCGGGGCTACTACGCGGTCGGCGGGTGCGGCGGGAACATCGCGTGGCACACCGAGGACGACACGCTGGAGATCGCCGACCGGGACAACCTGCTGCGCGATATGCGGATGTACGCCGCCTCCGTGCTGCGCGTGCTGAACGCGCCGCTGCACCCCTTCGACTGGACCCGCACGACGGCGGAGTTCCGCCAGACGGTCGGCGGCTACCAGCAGGCCGCAGGAGACCAGTTCGACCTGTCGCCGGCTCGCGAGGCGATCGACGCGCTGGAGGCTGCCCTTGGGGAGTTCTACGCGGGCGGGCCGGCGCGGGGAACCGCCCGCGGAGCCACGGTCCGGCGGTTCAACGCCGTGCAGCGCCGCCTCGGCCGCCTGCTTATCCCCGTCAACTACAGCCGGATGCCGGCGTTCTGGCACGATCCGGCGATCAACGTGCCGCCGCTGCCGGATCTCGCGCCCGCCCTGGCGCTTCCGCGGGTGGCGGGAGACCCCGCGCAGCGAGGCATCGTGCGCGCGCACCTGGCGCGCGGCCAGAACCGCCTGGTGTGGGCGCTCACGCAGGCGCGAGAGGTCGTCCTCGGCCGAGGCCCGCTCACTCCGCCGCCGGCGCGGCCATGATCGCCGCGCGCTGGATGTCCTCGTAGCGGACTCTGCTCACATCGAACTCCTCCAGGCTCGCGGTGAGCCGCTCGAAGGTCTGCTCGAAGCTGGGCAGGGTCTTGCGCTGCCGCCCGAGCGGGGTGGTCCGCGAGAGGACGAAGGTCTTGACGTACGGGTGTCTGATGCCGCGCCGCCTGAGCCGGGCGACCACGTCGCCCAGCACCTCGTCCGCCCGCCGGACCAGTGCCGCGCGCTGCTCGCGCGCCGGCAGCGTTTTGGAGAACGTCCCCCTGAGGAACCGATCGACGCGGCGAAGGATCGGGGCGAAGGCGCCGCCGGCGAAGCGCTTGTCCGCCTCGTAGAGCAGCCCGAGCGTGATGAAGTGCGGTGCCTCGAATTGGAAGGCGTAGTCCTCCTCCCCGCCTGAGGGGTTCTCTCGGGCCAGGCCGCGGTACATCCGGATGACCTCGAGGGATTTCTCCTTCAAGTTGTGAGCCTTCTCGGTGTTGAGCGCGAGGATCTGGAAGGCCACCTCGGGCTCGGGCACGACGATGGCGGGGATCGCCTCGGCCTTGAGCTTCTCCAGCACCGCGCGGCGGTGGTTCCCATTGGGAGTCCAGTACACGCCCGGCCGGGGCGATACGACGACGATCGGATCGACGAAGCGGTCGACCTTCTTGACCATCTCGCGCAGGCGCTTCAAGTGCGTGGGCGAGAGGTCGCGCTGGTACGGGGTGGCCTCGACCTTGGCCAGGGGCAGCACACAGAAGATCTGCCAGTGGTCTCCCACCGGCTCCCGGTATACGGCAAGGGCGCGGCCGCCGTCGCGCTCGATCTGTTCGACGAGCGCGACGACCGGCTTCGGCGGCGGCTCGCCGGGAAAGACCGCCCACTCTCCCATCGGACGCCTCCCGCGGCACTTCGGGGTGCCCCGCAGGGTAGCATTCGTCCGCGATCCGGCCGGATCATCCTGCCGGCGCCCGCCCTGCGCGGGGCGGTGGCCCCGGCCAGGCCGGGTGCCCGAGGAGGATGGCATCGCCGGAGGTGCGTATTAGCCCTCAAGACGCCCGGGGCACAAGGGGGGAAGGCAGATGCCGGATGTGATTCGTCTGGTCGATTACTTCTACATCGAAACGGCGGACCGGCCCGGAGAGGGCGCGCGGGCGCTGGGCGCGCTCAGGGACGCCGGCGTGCACCTGGCCGCCTTCCATGCCTTCCCGGCGGGGAGGCGCGCGCAGCTCGACTTCGTCCCCTCCGATCCCGCCGCCCTCAGAGCGGCCGCGAGGAAGGCGCGGTGGACGATCACCGGGCCAAAGAAGGCGTTCGTGATCGAAGGGGAAGACCGCGTCGGCGCGCTCGTCGACTATTTCTCGAAGCTGGCCGAGGCCAAGGTCAACGTGACGGCGACCAGCGCGGTCGCCGCCGGCGCCGGCCGGTTCGGCGCCATCCTCTGGGTGAAGCCGCGCGACGTCCGGCGGGCAGCCAAGGCACTCGGCGTCGGCTGACCGCCTCAGGGCTGCGCGCGAAACGTCTCCGCGCGGAGCGTGTACTTGTCGACGAGCCGCTCGACCACGGCAAACCCGAGCCCAGGCCCGGTGGGGACGTCTACCGTGCCGTCCGGGTTGACCTCGACCCACGGCTCGATCAGATCCTCGTGGAAGTAGCGCCGGCTGGCCCCCAGGTCGGCGGGCAGGGTGAACCCGGGCAGAGAGCAGAGCGCGACGTTGGCGGCGCGGCCGATCCCGGTCTCCAGGAAGCCCCCGCACCACACCGGGACGCCGCGCTCGCTGCAGAGGTCGTGGCAGCGCTGCGCCTCGCTGAGGCCGCCCATGCGCGCCGCCTTGATGTTGACGATCCGGCACGCGCCCAGGTCGAGGGCCTTCCGCGCATCCTCGGCCGAGCAGAGCGACTCGTCGAGGCAGAGCGGCGTTCGCAGCTCGCGCTGTAGCGCGGCGTGGTCGATGATGTCATCGTGGCCGAGGGGCTGCTCGATCATGATCAAATCGTACGCGTCCAGCTCTCGCAGGCTCGCCGCATCCCCGAGGGTGTACGCGGTGTTGGCGTCGACCTGCAGCGGGATCGGCCCGAACCGGCGCCGGATCGCCGCGACGACTTCGCGGTCGAACCCCGGCTTGATCTTCACCTTGATCCGCCGGTAGCCCTGGGCGAGCCAGGTCTCGATCCGGCCGAGCAGCGCGTCGATCGTAGGCTCGATCCCGACGCTCATCCCGACCGCGATCCGCGTGCGGCTGCCGCCGAGCGCGCGGGCGAGCGAGACGCCGTGTGCCTGTGCGTAGATGTCCCACGCGGCGGCCTCGAGTCCCGCCTTGGCGAGGTAGTTCCGGCGGACCGGACGCAGCCGGTCCGCGACCTCATGGGGATGCGCGAACCTGAGGCCCAGTACCCGCGGGATGAGGAACTGCGTGAGGATCGGCCACGCCGTGTCGACGGTCTCTTCCTTATAGAAGGGCTTCGCCGACACCGGCGACTCGCCCCAGCCGGACAGGCCGTCCGCCCACGCCCGGACCAGCAGGCAGTCCTTGTCGGTGTCGCGGTCCACCGCCGTCTCGAAGGGAAACGTGTACGGCATGCGGATCTGCCGCAGCTCGACGCGTTCGATCTTCATGCGGGCGCGCCTCCCTCCGCGGGTGGGTTCCCCCCGGTGGTCAGAAGGTACACGGCGCGGGGGCCGTCCTCGCCGGGATACCGGCCCGCCTCGGTGACGGCGTACCCGCGGCCGAAGTAGTGCCGGAGCACGGCCCGCGTGGCCTCCCGCCACCGGACCGCAGTCGCCGGGGCCTCCCTCTTGAGGCGCGCCACGTCGGGCGGGATCTCGGCGAGGATCGCAGGCGCGGACAGGTCGAGGGCCGGGGGCCCAGGCGGCGCCAGGGAGCCCGCGCCCGTTGCGGCCAGCGCCCATGGGCCGCCGGCGAGCCGCGGCGGACGCGGGCGTCCCGCGAGCGCGGCGGCGATCCGGGCCGCCACCCGCGGCGAGCGGAGCCACCAATCCACCTCGAGCCGGTCGCTCGGCAGCCCCTCGTTGATCGCGTCCGTCATCGCGCCGTAGTAGTCCACGTGGTATCGCGACGCCACCACCCCCAGCCGGCCGACGTTGAAGCGCGCGTTCGCCGCCTGCAACGGGTCGTAGGTCCAGACGATTCGCTCGACGCCCGCGGCGAGGGCCGCGTCGCGCTGGGCACATTTGAGGCGGAGCCCGAGCCCGCGACCTCGATGCGCCGGGAGCACGCCGGTCATGTGCGAGTACCACAGCGGGCGCCCCTCGCGGTATCCGGGGAACGCGTACGCGAAGCCGACCAGGGCGCCGGCCGCGTCGAAGGCGCCGATGACGAGCCCGCCCGCCGCCGTCGCCGCCAGGAGCTGATTGAAGGGGACCGTCTCCCGGTCGCCCATGCCCCAGACGGCCATCTGGAGGTCCTCGCACCGGCGTAGGGTCTCCCGGTCGGTGATGGGGCGCACCGCATACCCGGGGACGGGGAGCGCGGGGTCACTCGAAGAGCCGGTCCGCATCCGCGACGAACGCCGTCACCAGCCGGATGGTCTCCTCGACATCGCTGAGGCGCAGCAGGCCGAGCGGGGCATGGATGTAGCGGCACGGCACCGAGACGGCACCGGCCAGGACGCCGCCGCCGCTGGTGTGGATCGCGCCCGCATCGGTTCCCCCGAAGGCCGGCCGCTTGTACTGGTACGGGATGCGGTGCTCCTCGGCGACGCGCTCCAGCGCCTGGACGAACCGGGGGCTCACGATCAGGGACCGGTCGGCGAGCGTGATCGCAGGGCCCGCCCCCAGGCGGGTCAGCCGGCGGGGCCCGGAGACGCCGGGCACGTCCGCGGCGATGGTCCCTTCGATCGCCAGGGCCAGCTCAGGCATGATCTGGTACGCGGCCGTCCGGGCGCCGCGCGCGCCGACCTCCTCGCCGGCCGCGAAGTTGCACACGAGCGTCAGGTCGAGCGTCTCCCTCGCCAGGCGCTCGAGGACGGCTACCATCACGGCGCACCCGGCGCGGTCGTCGAGCGCCTTACCGAGGACGGTCCCGTCCCGCAGGGGCTCGCACGGGTACGCGAGCACGGCCGGATCCCCGAGCCGGATGCCCCAGCGGGTGACCTCCTCGGCGGAGCGGGCACCCACGTCGATGAACATGCCGTCCACCGGAACCGGCTTCTCGCGCTCCTCGGCGGTGAGGATGTGGGGCGGGAGGCTGCCGATCACCCCGCGCACCGTCGCGCCGGATCGCGTGCGGATCGTCACCGCGTGGGCGACGAGGACCCGCGGATCCCAGCCGCCGATCGTCGTGAAGCGCAGGAACCCGTCGTCCTCCACGTGGTTGATCATCAACCCGACCTCGTCCATGTGCGCATCGAGCATCAGCGTGCGCTCGCGTCGTCCGTGGCGGGTCACGATCAGGTTGCCGAGCACATCGGTCCGCACGCTGTCGGCGAACGGGGCGACGTGTCGCTCGATGACGCCCCGGACGTCGTCTTCGAAGCCGGAGACACCAAAGGCATTGGATAGCGACTGCAGGACGGGGAGGGTGTCCATCGTGTTCAACCTCTCTGCCTGGCGCGAATCGCCGGTGCGCGGCGCCCCCACAAGATTCCGCCCCGCCGGACAGGCTCCCTCCCCGGCGACCGGGGACGGCGCTGCGCGCGGCGAGGGAAACGCGCCGCGGCCCGCCAATCTCTGAGGGGACACGACGAGGGTCACGGAGGGCGTGGCGTGGAGGCGCTTCGGGCGTGCGTCGATCGGGAGATCCCCAGGGCAGTTGCGGATCTGCGCCGGCTGGTGCGGATTCCCTCGGTCGCGGCGCAGCGGCAGGGCATCCCCGAGGCGGTGCAGGCGACGAGCGAGCTGTTGCGGGAGGCGGGCGGGCACGTGCACGTGCTCGAGCACGAGGGCGCGAACCCGGTCGTCACCGCGGAGTTCGACGGGCGGTCGCCGAGGACGCTCCTCTTCTACAACCACTACGATGTGCAGCCCGCGGAGCCGCTCGACGAGTGGAGCGTCCCGCCGTTCGATCTGACGGAGCGGGACGGCCTGCTGCTCGGGCGGGGCGTCTCCGACAACAAGGGGGACCTCGTGACCCGCATCGCCGCGCTGCGGGCGCTACGCGCCGCCCGGGGCGCGCTCCCCTGTCGCGTGAAGTTCGCGGTCGAGGGCGAGGAGGAGATCGGGAGCGTGCACTTCGGCGCCATCACGCGGGCGCACGTCGAGGTGCTGCGGGCCGACGCGTGCGTCTGGGAGTATGGCGAGCGCGACCACGAGGAGCGGATGCACATCGTCTGCGGGATGAAGGGCCTGTGCTACCTGGAGCTCGAGGCCACCACGGCGAACGTCGACCTGCACTCGTCGCTCGGCGCGATCATCGAAGGCGCCGGCTTCCGCCTGGCGTGGGCCCTCAGCACGCTCAAAGACCCGTCCGGGCGCGTCCTGATCCCCGGCCACTACGACCGGGTCCGCCCCCCGACGCCCGCCGAGGAGGAGGCGATCCGTCGGATCCCGCCGGACGTCGTGAGCGCCGTGCAGCAGCAGGTCGGCGTGCGGCGGCTGATCGGCGACCCGGACGCTTCGGCCGCGGTGCGGCAGCTCCTGCTCGCGCCGACGTGCACGATCTGCGGCCTGTGGGGCGGATACACGGGGCAGGGCGCGAAGACCGTGCTGCCCCGCGTCGCGCGCGCCAAGGTGGACTTCCGCCTCGTCCCCGACCAGGACCCGCACGAGGTCGCCCAGGCTGTCCGCCGGCACCTGGACGCCCATGGGTTCACCGATGTCGGGCTCCGCGTGCTCGCCGCGGAGTTCCCGTGGCGCACGGACCTGGAGGACCCGTTCGTGGAGACGGTGCGCGACGCCGTCGCCCACGCGACCGGCCGGGAGACGCTGCTCTACCCGACGTCTGCGGGGACCGGCCCGATGCACGACCTCGGCCCGGTCCTGGGCATCCCCCTCGTGAGCGTGGGCGGCGGGTACTGGAACAGCCGGGCCCACGCGCCCGACGAGAACGTCCGCGCGAGCGACTTTCGGGAGACGATCGTGTTGATGGCGCACCTCCTGGAACGGTTCGCGGAGGTGGCCTAGACCACGGGCCGGGCGGGGCTCCGAGCGGGCGGCGTCGAGAGGGAATCCGCCCATCCCCCGGCACGTTTGGCCTCTACGCGCTATACGCTATAATTGAATGTACGTCCACTTTCTCCCGGCGGCGCCGCCGCAGGCGCGCGGGGGTCCCAGGAGGACGTGCATGCCAGTGCAGGTGGGCCAGCAGGCACCGGAGGCGATTCTCGTGAGCCAAGACCGCCGGCAGGTCAAGATCAGCGACCTGCGCGGCAAGCCGACGGTGCTCGCGTTCTTTCCCGCCGCGTTCACCGGCACCTGCACGAGGGAGATGTGCCGCTTCCGGGACGACTTGGGCCGGTTCGCTGCGCTCGGCGCGGAGGTCGTCGGGATCAGCGCCGACACGCCCTTCGTGCAGGCGGAGTTCGCCAAGCAGCACAACCTGTCGTTTGCCCTGCTCAGCGACTTCAACCACCAGGCGATGAAGGCGTACGGCGTGTACGATCCCAGCTTCCTTGGCCTGCTGGACGGGATCGCGAAGCGGTCGGTGTTCGTGCTCGACAAGGACGGCAGGGTCGTCTACACGTGGGTGTCGGACAACCCTGGCGTCGAGCCCCCGTACGACGAGGTCGAGGCGGCAGTCAAGAAGGTCGCGTAGCCGCGGCGCCCCCGCGCGTCCTCACCGAGATCGCCACGAGGGAGAGACGATGACCCCGACACCACCGACGCCCACGGTCCGGGCCGTGCTCCCCAACGGCCTCGCGGTGCTGCTGCGCGAGGTGCACACGGCCCCGGTGGCCACGTTCTGGGCGTGGTATCGCGTCGGGAGCCGGAACGAGGTGCCGGGGATCACCGGCATCTCCCACTGGGTGGAGCACATGCTGTTCAAGGGCACCCCGACGCTGGGCAAGGGGGAGTTCTCGCGCCTCGTCAACCGCCACGGCGGCACCTGGAACGGGTTCACGTGGAAGGACTTCACCGCCTACTTCGAAACCCTGCCCGCGGCGCACGTGGGGCTCGGCGTCCGGATCGAATCGGACCGCATGGTCAACAGCCTGTTCGAGCCGGATGAAGTCGAGAGCGAGCGCACGGTGATCATCTCCGAGCGGGAGGGCGCCGAGAACAACCCGGATTATGCGCTGTACGAAGAGGTGGAAGCCGCCGCCTACCGGGTGCACTCCTACCGGCATGCGGTCATCGGCTACAAGAGCGACCTGCGGGCGATCACGCGCGACGACCTGATCCGTCACTACCGCACGTACTACACGCCGAACAACGCCGTGGTGGTGGCCGTCGGGGACTTCGACAGCGACGCGCTGCTGCGGGAGATCCGCGCGGCGTTCGAGCCGATCCCCGCCGGGCCTCCGCCGCCGCCGGTCCGCACCGTCGAGCCTCCCCAGGAGGGCGAACGGCGCGTGGTGCTCCGCCGGCCGGGGGGAGCTGTTCCCATCGTGCAGATGGCGTTCCACGCGCCCGCGGCCTCCCACCCGGACTTCTTCCCGCTGCTCCTGGTGGACGGCGTGCTGTCGGGGTTCAAGGGACCCGGCGTCTTCGGCGGCGAAGCGATCGGCGCGCGCAGCAGCCGGCTGTACCGGGCCCTCGTGGAGCGGCAGCTTGCCGTCGAGGTGGGGAGCGCGTTCCGGCCGTCGCTGGATCCCACGCTCTTGGAGATCGGCGCCACGCTGCGGCCGGGCGTGCCGCCCGAGCAGGTCGAGGAGGCGATCCTCGCGGAGCTCCGCCGCATCAGCGAAGAACCGGTGGGCGCCGGCGAGCTGGACAAGGTGCGCAAGCAGGCCCGCGCCCAGTGGGTGTACGCCTGCGACGGGGTCTCGCAGCAGGCCGTGCTGCTCGGCAGCACGGAGATCGTGGCGGGCGGCGAGTTCCTCGCGCGTTTCTGGGACCGCCTGCTGGCCGTAACGCCGGCCCAGATCCTGGAGGTGGCCGCGCGCACGTTCACCGACCGCAACCGGACGGTCGGCTGGTACTTCCCCGATCGCGCCGCCGAGGAGCCGGTGGCGATCTCGACCGCCGCCGGCGTGGCCCGCAGCGACGCGTCCGAGCGGCGATCCACCGCTGGCGGGGCAGGGGCCGCCCCCGGCCGGGGTGCCGTCGATGCGTGAGCCCGGCCCTCGCCTCGACCCGCGCACCGGGGTCCGCGCTCCCGCGGTCCCGATCACGCCCGAGTCGGTCGTGCGGCAGGCCTTCGGCGGGGGAGCCGTCGCCCTGATCCGCGAGACCCGGGCTACCCCGTCCGTGGCGATCCGGGGGTACCTCGACGGCGGCGCGCTGCACGACCCGCCCGGCCGGGAGGGCCTCGCGATGTTCGCCGCGTCGATGGTGACGCGCGGGACCACGATGCACACATCGGAGAGCCTGGCGCTGATGCTGGACTCGCTCGGCGCCAGCCTGAGCGTTCGCGCGGACATCGAGGGTGTGTCGTTCGCCGCGCGGTGCCTGGCCGAGGACGTCACGCAGCTCATCGATCTGCTCGCGGAGGTGCTCGTCCGACCGACGTTTCCCCCAGACGAGATCGAGAAGCAGCGGGCCCGGATCGTCACCGGGATCCGCGAGGCCCGCCACGATACCCGCGCGGCCGCCGAGAAGGCGTTCCGCGCGGCCGCGTATTCGTCCGCCCACCCTCATCGCCGAACGCCCGAAGGCGAGGAGGAGACCGTGGCGGCGATCACGCGCGACGATCTCGTCGCCTTCCACCGGACCTGGTACCGCCCCGAGAAGGCCGTTGTGGCGATCGTCGGCGACGTGGCGGCGCCGCGGATCCTGGAGCACCTCGCCTCCGCTTTGGACGGCTGGCGGGGCGCCCCGCCGCCAGGGCCGGTCGTGATCCCTCCGGCGGCCCCCGCGCCCGCCGTGCAGCGCCGCACGCTTGCGATCCCCGGCAAGAGTCAGGCCGATATCGTGCTGGGGGTGCCGGGGTTCAGCCGCACGAGCCCGGATTACTACGCGGGGATGATGGCGGACTTGATCCTCGGACGCCTGGGGCTGATGGGGCGCCTCGGCGCGACGGTGCGCGACGAGGAGGGGCTCGCTTACTACGTCTTCAGCCACGCGGAGGCAGGGTTCCTGCCCGGGCCGTGGGTCGTGCGTGCCGGCGTGAATCCGCGGAACGTGGACCGCGCGATCGAGGGCATCCTGCGGGAGATCGCGGGCGTGCAGCGGGAGCCTGTGCGTGACGGCGAGCTGCATGATGCGCAGGAGTACCTGACCGGGTCGCTCGCGGTGCGGCTGGAGACCGACGCCGGCATCGCGCAGGCGCTGCTGGAGATCGAGCTGTTCGACCTGGGCCTCGACTACCTCCTCCGCTATCCCGGCCTCATCCGCGCCGTGACGCCCGAGCAGATCGGCGCGGCGGCCCGCCGTTACTTCCGGTTGGACGGGTACACCGTCGCCACGGCGGTCCCCGCGTGAGCCGCATCGCGCTCGGTCTCAACGGCAACCTCCCGGTCCGCCGGGCCGTCGAGTACGCCCGGTACGCGGAGGGGCACGGCTTCGAGTCGTGCTGGCTCCACGAGGCGTACTGGAACCGCGACGCGCTGACCTACCTGTCGGCGATCGCGGTCAGCACCGAGCGGCTGGGGCTCGGCACGGGCTGCATCAACCCCTACACCCGGCATCCGGTCCTGATCGCATCCTCGCTGGCCACGCTCGACGAGCTGAGCGGCGGGCGCGTGGCGATGGGGCTCGGGACGGGCTACCCGGCGCGGCTGCGGGAGCAGGGCATCGCGTACCCGCACCCGATCGCGACGATGCGGGAGAGCATCACCCTGGTGCGGCGCCTCTGGCAGGGGGAGAAGGTAACCGAGGCCGGCGGACGCTTCGCCCTGACGAACGTGGCGGTCACCGTCCGGCCCGCGCGCCCGATCCCGGTCTACCTCGCCGGTTGGGGGCCGCGCATGCTGCGGCTCGCCGGCGAGCTCTGCGAGGGATATCTCGCCCGCCCGGTCGAATCGCCGGCCTCGTGCCGGCGCCTGATCGGCGCGGTGCAGGCGGCAGCGGTCGCGCACGGCCGGCCCGCGGACGCCGTCGATGCCGCGGCGTACATCCTCTGCGCGGTGGACCGTGACCGGGACGCGGCCCGTGACGCGATGCGGCGCGATCCCTTCGTCGTCTACCAGCTCGCGGTGATCGAGGATCGCGTGCTCGCCGAAAGCGGCGTGGACCCCGCCGCGAAGCGCGGCATCGCCGACGCGTTCTGGCGCGGCGATCTCGCCGGCGCCTCCCGGCAGGTGGGGGACGACCTCCTCGACGTCTTCACGCTGGCGGGCACGGCCGACGACGTGCTCGAGCGCCTCGCGGCCTACGCGGAGGCGGGCGTGCGCCTCCCGATCCTCCAGCCGGTCTCCACCGAGGAGGCCGAGGTGCGGCGGGTCATCGACGCCGGGTGCGACTACCTGCGGGGAAGGACCGCCGGGGCTCTCTCTGATCGTTAGCTCTGAGGAGCGGCGGGCCGGAAGGGGAGACGATGGCTCAGTTTGCCTACTTCTGCGGCACCGAACAATTCCAGCCCGAGGTGCTCCTGGAGCACGCGGTTCGGGCGGAGGCGGTCGGGTTCGATGCGCTCGCGGTCTCCGATCACTTCCACCCCTGGGTCGATGACGCCTCGGCCTCGGCCTTCGTCTGGAGCTGGCTCGGCGCGCTCGCCATCCGGACACGGCGCGCGCGGATCGCGACCGCGGTGACCTGTCCCCTCTTTCGCTACCATCCGGCGCTGGTCGCGCAGGCGGCGGCCGCCGTCGACCGGCTGTCCGGCGGCCGGTTTGCGCTCGGCGTCGGGAGCGGCGAAGGGATCAACGAGCGCCCGCTCGGATGGGAGTTCCCGGGTCCCAGGGAACGGCGTGCTCGCATGGCGGAGGCCATCGCGATCATGCGCCGCCTGCTGGACGGCGAGAAGCTCGACTTCGCCGGGAAGTTCTACCGGACGCAGGCGGCCAGGCTCTACAGCCCGCCGCTCGCGCGCGTCCCGATCTGGATGGCGGCCGGCGGGCCCCAGTCCGCCACGCTGGCCGGCCGGCTCGCGGACGGGCTCATCGTCAGCGTCAAGGCGCCGGAGGACGCGCGGGAGCAGGTGATCGACCCCTGTGTGCGGGCCGCCCGCGACGCGGGCCGGCCGAAGCCAACGGTGGTCGCGCAGCGGTGGTCGATCCTGGCACGGGACGAGGGCGCGGCGTGGCAGGCTCTCCGGGCCTGGCGAGGGCTGCGGGTGGAAGGCCGGCTCGACGAGGTGGACCCGTCCGTCCTCCGGGCACGGGCCGATGCCATGGACCGGCGCGAGATCATCGGCAAGTACGCGTGGGCTCGCACGGCGGAGGAGCTGGTCGAGATCTACCGCCCGTTGGTCGAGGTCGGCGCGGACATCGTGACGGTGCAGGTCACGTCCGTAGACCAGGACGCCACGATCGGGCTCCTCGGCGAGCAGGTGCTCCCCGCGCTGCGGCGGCTCGCCGGGCCCGCGTGACGAGGGGCGCGGGGCGACGCACCCGTCGGAGAGCAGCTCCGCGCCGGGCGGGATCGCGCGCCTGCCACCGCCCCGCGATGGCTGAGGCCACCCTCGTCGCCATTCCGGGCCTCCCCGACGTCCGGCCCGGGATGTCCCTCCCCGACCTGCTGGTGCGGGCCCTCGAGAGGGCGGGACTCCGGCCTGCCGACGGGGACGTGCTGGTCGTCGCGCAGAAGGTCGTCAGCAAGGCCGAAGGGCACCTCGTCGACCTGGCGACCGTCACGCCGGGGGACGAGGCTCGCCGCCTCGCGCGCGAGGCGGTCAAGGATCCCCGTCTGGTCGAGGTGATCCTCCGCGAGTCCACCCGCGTCGTCCGGGCGCATCACGGTGTGCTGATCACCGAGCACCGTCTCGGCTTCATCTGCGCGAACGCCGGGGTGGACCACAGCAACGTCGGGCTCGGCCCCGAGGTCGTGAGCCTGCTGCCGCGGGATCCGGATGCCTCCGCGGGCGCGATCCGGGACGCCGTGCACACCGCGTTCGGCGTTCCGATCGCGGTGATCATCAACGACAGCCACGGTCGGCCGCACCGGGAGGGCGCGGTGGGGGTGTGCATCGGCGCGGCGGGGCTGGAGCCGCTCCTGAGCCTCGTGGGTCGGCCCGACCTCTACGGCTACACGCTGAGGACGTCCGTGGAGGCGGTGGCGGACGAGCTCGCCGCAGCGGCGACCCTGCTGCAGGGTCAGTGCGATGAAGGGACGCCGGCCGTGTTGATCCGCGGCATCCGGATCGCCCAAGGACCAGGCGGCGCCGCCAGGCTGCTGCGGGACCCGTCGCGCGATCTGTTTCGTTGAGCCGCCGGTAACGAGGGGCGCGCTGGAGGGAGGTCGGATGGAGTTCGGGTTCGCGCTTCCGCAGACAGGGGTGCACGCCTCGCCCGAGGCGCTGGTCCGGGCCGCGCAGGAGGCGGAGCGGCGCGGCTACGCGACCGCGTGGGTGCTCGAGCGTCTGCTGCGGCCGCTGCACCCCCGCGGGTCCTCCGGCCGCCCCATGCCCGAATCGTACGCGACCGCGTACGATCCGATCGAGACGCTGACGTTCGTCGCGGCGCATACCGAGCGGATCAGGCTGGGCACGAGCATCCTGGTCGCCCCGTTCCACGTCCCCGTGCTGCTGGCCAAGCGGCTCGCCACGCTCGACCGGTTCAGCGGCGGCCGCGTGGTCGCCGGGCTCGGCCTGGGGTGGTCGGAGGAGGAGTTCGAGGCGGTCAACGTGCCGACGCAGCGGCGGGGCGCTGCGCTTGGCGAATTTGTGGCCACGCTCCGGGCCGCGTGGGGACCGGATCCGGTTCGCTTCAGCGGTCGTTTCTACCGGGTCCCGGAGTCGCAGATCAATCCGAAGCCGGTGCAGCCGGGTGGGCCGCCCGTGCTCATCGCCGCGCAGGCGCCGGCGGCCGTAGAACGCGCCGCCCGCATCGGGGACGGGCTGCACGCGATCCCGGCGGAGTGGAGCGCGTTCGAGGGAGCCGTCGACCGCTTTCGCCGGGCCGCCCGGGCCGCCGGACGCGATCCAGACGCGCTGCCGATCGTCGCCCGGACCAACACGGCCCCCGGGGACGACCCGGCGCCCGACCCGCGGCCGCCGCTCTCCGGCTCGTACGCGCAGGTGGCGGAGGACCTCCGGCGGCTCGCCGACCTCGGCGTCACGGAGGTGTTCTTCGACATGAACCGCTTCGGGCTGACCGTGGACGAGCAGTTCCGGCGGCTGGAGCGGCTGCGGCAGACGGTGGCACGCTGAGGGTCCCCGCAGCGCCCCCAGAGAGCGGCCACGGGCCCGGGACACTTTGCGGGAGCGGCAGGAGAGGCGGCGCCGGCAATCGAAGAAAAAGAGGTTTTTACTTTCTGCGCCTCATTGCTTCGGCTCTGAGTCGTGGCCCCAGGAGGGAACGGATGGTCCGATCTTTGGCGTGGCTGCTCGCATGCGCTCTCGTGGTGGGGATCGCCGCCGCGTCCGGTACGGCGCAGGCGGCGCCCATGGCATGGAAGGTGGGGATCGGCGCGGACTCGCCCGACCACGGGATCCAGGCGCAGGACTTCTTCCCGCGCACGATTACCATCGACGCCGGCGATACCATCACGTGGACGATGACCGCGGACTTTGCGCACACCGTATCCTTCCTGTCCGGGGCCCGGCCGCCCGACATCGCCCTCCCGCGGGCGGGCGGCAAGCTGGAGTTCAACCCGCTGATCGCGCTCCCGCAGGGCGGCCGGACGTACGCGGGGCGGGGGCTCGCCAGCTCGGGCTTCCTGGAGGGCAAGGGGAAGACCTACACGCTGACGTTCACCCGGCCGGGCCGGTACCGGTACGACTGCCTGATCCACCCGGGGATGGCCGGCACGGTGATCGTGCAGCCGCGGGGGGCCACGCTGCCGAAGACGCAGGCCGACTACGAGCAGATCGCGCAGCGGCAGAGGGTGGCGGAGCTGCAGGGGGGGCGGGCGGCCCTCGAAGCCAGCAAGGTCTCGACGGCGGCGGGGCCGGGGGGCACGGAGTACACGATCCCGCTTCCCGGGAGCGCGCCGGCGCGGAGTTCGATCATCCGGTTCGCCCCCGAGGCCCTGACCATCAAGGCCGGGGACACGGTTCGGTGGGTGATGAAGGATCCGTTCGAGATCCACACCATCACGTTCGTCGGGGGCCAGCAGCCGCCGGCGTTCATCGTCCCCGAGCCGCAGCCCCAGGGGCCGCCCCGGTTCTACTTCAACCCCAAGGCCGCGGGCCCGCTCGGCGGGGCGGCGCACCAGGGCCAGGGCTACTACAACTCGGGCATCCTGACCCCCACGGTGGTGCCCGGCCCGAAGGCCTACTCGCTCACCTTTACGAAGCCGGGGACCTACAACTACTGGTGCGTCGTCCACGTGCCGCAGGGCATGAAGGGTGTGATCATCGTCCAGTAGGCCGGCGAGCGACGGACCCAGCCGACGGGCGGGGCTTGGCCTCCGCTCCGGGCAGGCCCCGCCCCATGACCCCGCCGATCGCCGGGCTGCCGTAGAGCGGAGCCGCGAGCCCCGGGGAGACGGGGAGGAGATCCGCCGCGCCGGCCTGAAATGTGCCGGCCGTGGACGGCAGGGGGCCGCGCGGGCCGGCTCCTCCCGCGCCCCTCTGGCGTGTCGCGATCGTGCCCGGAGGTGCCTCTCATGGTGATGCGGCTGCTTGCCGTGCTGCTTGCGCTCGCGGTGGCACTTCCGTTCCTCCCGGCGCGGCCCGCGGGCGCGGCGGTCGAGCTGAAGTTCTACTATCCGGTGAGCGTCTCGGGGCCGCTCGCCAAGGTCATGGATGGCATGGTGGCGGACTTCGACCGGATCCGCCCGGGAATCCATGTGACGCCGGTGTTCGCGGGCGGCTACGACGAGGCGATGGCCAAGACCCAGACGGCCGTGCTGGGCGGCAACCCGCCGGACGTCGCCGTGCTGCTCTCGACCGACCTCTTCACGCTCCTCGACATGAACGCGATCATCCCGCTGGACGGCTACATCAACGAGGCCGGCGGCGATCGCTTCCGCAACGACTTCTTCGACGCGTTCTGGCTCAACTCGCGCGTCGGGAAGACGACCTACTCGATCCCGTTCCAGCGCAGCACGATCATCCTGTACTACAACCAGGACGCCTTCCGGAAGGCCGGCCTCGATCCGGCCCGGCCTCCCAGGACCTGGACCGAGCTCGTGCAGGACGCGCAGAAGCTGACGGTGCGGGATGCCTCCGGCAACGTCACGCAGTGGGGCGTGGGGATCCCCTCGACCGGGTTCACGTATTGGCTGTTCCAGGGGTTCGTGGCCGAGGCCGGCCAGGCCCGGCTGGCCAACCCGGAGGGGACCGAGGTCTACTTCGACACCCCGCAGACCCGCCGGGCGCTCGACTTCTGGCTCCGGCTGCAGGACCTGCGCGTCGAGCCCAAGGGGATCACCGACTGGGGGACGCTGCCGACGCAGTTCGTCGCCGGCCGGTTCGCGATGATCTACCACTCGACCGGCAGCCTGACGTTCATCCGCACGAGCGCCCCGTTCAAGTTCGGGACGGCGTTCATGCCCGCGGACAAGCAGTACGGCACGCCCACGGGCGGCGGCAACCTGTACATCTTCCGCAGCATCCCGCCCGAGCGGCAGAAGGCGGCGTGGGAGTTCATCCAGTGGATGACCGCGCCCCAGCAGGCCGCGCGGTGGAGCGAGGCCTCCGGCTACGTCGCCGTGCGGAAGTCGGCGTTTGGCATCAAGCTCTACCAGGAGTACACGGAGAAGTTCCCCCAGGCGCTGACGGCCCGCGACCAGCTCCCGTACGCGCAGGCCGAGCTGTCCACGCACCAGAGCGGCCAGGTCCAGAAGATCTTCTCGGACAACCTGCAGGCCGCCCTCACCGGCGCGAAGGCCCCGGCGCAGGCGCTCCGGACGGCGCAGCAGCAGGCGGATCAGGTGCTGAGCCAGTTCCGAAAGAAGTGAGCGCCCCCAGGCGGCCGCGGGCCGCCGCACGCCTCCGCGTCTGCCGCGGAGTCGCCGCGATGCCACGGTAGATCGTGGCCGTCCAGGTCTGGTTCCTCGGCACGGGAGACGCGTTCGGGAGCGGCGGGCGGTTCCACACCTGCATCCTGCTCAGCGGGGAGGCCGGGCAGCTCCTGATCGACTGCGGCGCGTCGTCGACGATCGCGATGCACCGGTTCGGCGTGGACCCCGGGGCGATCGACGCGATCGTCCTCAGCCACCTGCACGGGGACCACTTCGGCGGTGTGCCCTTCTTCCTCCTGGATGCTCACTTTGCGGGCAGACGCGCCCGGCCGCTCGTCGTCGCGGGCCCTCCGGGCACCCCGGCGAGGATCGAGCAGGCGATGGAGGCGCTCTTCCCGGGATCCTCGACGATGAAGCTGCGCTATCCGCTGCACCTCGTCGAGATGAGCCTGGAGCGCCCTCACCGCCTTGGCGCGGCCACGGTGACGCCCTACCCGGTTCAGCATCCCTCCGGCGCTCCGTCCTCCGCCCTGCGGATCGAGTGCGACGGACGGACGATCGCCTACTCCGGCGATACCGAGTGGACGGCGACGCTGATCGCCGCCGCCCGCGGTGCCGACCTGTTCATCGCGGAGTGCAACGCGTACGGCCGCGCGATCCCGTTCCACATGGACCTCGGCACCCTGCTGGCCCACCGCGATGAGCTGCAGGCCCGGCGGGTGATCGTCACGCACATGGGCCCGGATGTCCTGGCGCACCTCGACAGCCTGCCCTGCGAGCACGCCGAGGACGGGCAGGTCGTGGTGCTGCCCTGAGACGCCGGGCGCGGAGGGCAGGGGACGACGCCGCCCGAAGTAGCGCCATGGCAGGGGGCGTGCGCGGAGAGGCAAAAAAGGGGGTGGACCACCGTGCCCACGTACATCACGCTCATCACCTTCACCCAGAAGGGCGCCGAGAACATCAAGGAAGGCCCCGAGCGGCTCGCCGCGGCGAAGCAGCGAGCCCGCGAGAGGGGCGCGGAGATCAAGGCGTTCTACCTCACGATGGGGCGATACGATGCGGTGACGATCGTCGAAGCGCCCAACGATGAGGTGGCGGCCGCCGGCGCGCTCGGTGCGGCGTCACAGGGCTACATCCGCACCGAGACGCTGCGAGCGTTCACCGAGGAGGAGTACCGCAAGATCGTATCGGCCCTGCCCTGAGTGGCCTGAGCGTCCCAGCGTATCACGGACGCCCCTTGCCGATGCCCGCCGCATCCATCGCGCGATAGGGAGGAGCTTGATGGGCCGCGCCCGCCTGCGCGACCTCGGAATCACGATCGGCCGGATGCCCCCCGGGGCGTACAACGCGATCACCGACGTGCCGGGGGTGCTGGTCGGCCACCGGACGCTCGTCTACGATCGGCCGCGCATCACGCGTACCGGCGTGACCATGATCGTGCCGCGGGAGGGCGCGATCTGGACCGACTACGCCTTCGCGGGCTACCACTCGTTCAACGGGAACGGGGAGATGACCGGGATCCCCTGGATCGAGGAGTCGGGCCTGCTCGGGTCGCCGATCGGGATCACCAACACCTACGCGGTCGGGATCGTGCGCGACGCGCTCGTGGCGTACGCGATCGCGCATGGGTACAGCCACCGGTTCCACCTGCCGGTGGTGGCGGAGACCTTCGACGGCTTTCTAAACGACATCGAAGCGTTCCCCGTGTCGCGGGAGCACGCGCTCGAGGCGCTCGCCGCGGCCCACGGGGGGCCGGTCGAGGAGGGCAACGTCGGCGGCGGCACCGGGATGCGGTGCCACGGCTGCAAGGGAGGCATCGGGACGTCGTCCAGGCTCGTCGACAGCCCGAGCGGCCGGTACACGATCGGCGCGCTGGTGCAGGCCAACTACGGCCGGCTGCGCGACCTGCGCATCGACGGCGTTCCCGTCGGAATGGAGCTGGAACGCCGGCAGGCGTCCTCGTCCGACCCCAAAGGATCGATCATCGTGGTCATCGCCACCGACGCGCCGCTCCTGGCCGTCCAGTGCGCGCGGCTCGCCCGGCGGGCGACAGCCGGGCTGGCGCGCGTTGGGGGGATGGGGTTCAACAGCAGCGGCGACCTGTTCCTCGCGTTTGCCACCGGCAACCACATGCCGGACCCGCCCGCGGGCCCCTACGATCTGAAGATGATCCCCCACGAGCACCTGGATCCGTTCTTCGAGGCGGTCGCGGAGGCGGTGGAAGAGTCCATCTTGAACGCGCTCACCGCCGCGGAGACGATGGAGGGTCGGCGGGGCACGGTCCACGCTCTGCCGCTGGACGAGGTTCAGCGGATCATGGCGCGCCACCGCCCGCGAGCGTAGGGCCCGAGGACGCGTCCGCGCTGTCGAGGGGGCGCCTGGCCGCCGTAATGCTACTCGATGTGCACGACCCGTCGGGCCTTCAGCTCGAATCGCGGGAGCGTGCCCGCGGTCACCGCGTGCGCGTCGATTCGGATGCCGCAGGCGAGCCGGAGCTGCTCGCGCAGGTCGGCGAGCGTCCGCGCGACCACCTCCGGCCCGTGGCGCGCGTCGTCGACCTCCACCACGACGCGGAGGTCCGCCATCTCCGCGCGCCGCCGCACCTCGATCCGGAACTCGTCGACACAGGCAAACCGCCGGACGACGTCCTCGATGGTGCTCGGGAACACGTTCATCCCGCGCACGACCAGCATGTCATCGGCTCGTCCGAGGATGCCGCCGACCATCCGCGCGAACGTGCGGCCGCAGGGGCACCGCTCGACGCTGAGCCGGACGCGGTCGCCGGTGCGATACCGGACCACCGGGGAGCCTTCCCGTCCCAGGTTGGTCAGCACCAGCTCGCCCTCGCCGTCCGGGCTCACCGTCCCGCGCTCGGGGTCGAGGACCTCGGCGATGAACTCGCTCTCGGTGAGGTGCACCTGCCCCGCGGCGCAGGTGAACCCGGTCGCGCCGACCTCGGTGAGCCCGGTGTGGTCGATGCACCGCGCGCCCCAGGCCGCCTCGATCCGCCGGCGGGTCGCCGGGATGCTCGCCCCGGGCTCGCCGGCGTGGATCGTGACCCGGATCCCGAGCGCCGCGGGATCGACGTCCCCCGCCCGCGCCACCTCGGCCAGCCGCAGCGCGTAGGATGGCGTGCACACGAGCACGGTGGGCTGCGTCTCGACCAGCATCCGTACCCGCAGCCGCGAGTCGAGCCCCCCGCCCGGGATCGCGAGCGCCCCGACCCGCCGGGCCGCGTCGAACCCGGCCCAGAATCCGACGAACGGCCCGAACGAGAACGCAAAGAAGATCCGGTCGCCGGCGCCGACGCCGGCGGCCCGGTATACGAAGGTCCAGCAGCGGATCCACCAGTCCCACGATTCCGCCGTATCCAGCCAGCGCATCGGGCGGCCGGTCGTCCCGGACGTCTGATGGAAGCGCACGTAGCGCTCCAGCGGGTACGTCAGGTTCGTGCCGAACGGCGGATGCTCCGCCTGGTCGCGGGCGAGCTCGGCCTTCGTGGTGAACGGGAGCCTCCGGAACTCGTCCCACCCCCGGATCCCGCGCGCGTGGCGCACGGTGCCGGCCCACTTCCGGCCGTAGAAGGCGTTGCCTTCGAGGATCCGGCCGAGCATCGGGGCCAGCCGCTGCCACTGGTACTCGACGAGGTCCTCCCGGCTCATCGTCTCCAGCGTGCGGTCGACGAAGAGGGCCGGGTCGCCGGGGGGCGGGCTCGGGGCGCTCATACGGCGTACCGCGCGTCGAGGATCCGCCGGGCCCGCTCCCCATCCGGCGCGAGCCGCTCGGAGGCGAGCGGCGAAGGGCGAAAGCGGGGCAGGCGGCTCTGGAACGGCCGCCCCGGGGCCCGGTAGACGAGCCCGACGATCGACGCATCGCGGCTCGAGACCGCCTCCACCGCCAGCTCGCGCGAGTCCGGGCGGTACGACGGCTCCTCGTCGAGGTTCACGAGGCGCGCCCGCCACCACTGATACGTGCGCAGGCGGTCGTAGGTCGGGCAGGGGCTCAGCACGTTGATGAGCGCGAACCCGCGGTGCTCGATGCCGCCTGCGATGAGCCGCACGAGCTGCGGGACGTCGCTGCTCACACCCTGGGCGAGGTACGTGATCCCGGCGGCGAGCGCGAGCCGGAGCGGGTGGACCGGCTCCTCGACCGCCCCGGAGGGGGACGAGGGGGTGATGGTCCCCGCCACCGTCGTCGGGGACGTCTGGCCCTTCGTGTTGCCGTAGACCCCGTTGTCCATCACGACGTAGGTGAGGTCCACGTCGCGCCGGATCGCGTGGATGAGGTGGTTGAGGCCGATCCCGTACCCGTCTCCGTCGCCGCCCGCGGCGATCACCGCGAGGTCGCGGTTGGCGAGGGCGATCCCCGTGGCGATCGGCAGCGTCCGTCCGTGGTGCACGTGGAACCCGTAGGACGAGAAGTACGACGTGATCTTGCCGGAGCAGCCGATGCCGGAGACCAGCACGATGCGGTGCGGGGGCAGGGCGAGCCGGGCGCACGCCTCCTGCAGGGCGCGCAGGACCGCGAAGTCGCCGCACCCCGGGCACCACATCGCCTTCTGCCCGGCGAAGTCCTTGAACGTCAGCGCCGTCGCCATCGCTGGCCCCCCTGGTAGTGCTCCGTTGCCGATATCCGGTGGCGGCGCGGGGAGGGGGACGGGGACCTGTCCGGCGCGGACTCCGGTCGGCGCGCCGATTTCCGCCCGCCCGCCGCTCCGAAGCGAAGACCGCGTCGGCTGGGAGCGGAGGGCAGGCCCCACCCCCACGCCTCTAGCTGGCGCCGGAGTCGTGAGACGAGCACCGCCGCACCTCGGCAGCCAGACGATCGATGCGGCCGTCCCCGCCGATGATCTCGCGGAGGCGGCCTTCCACCTCGCCCGGCGTGAACGGGAGCCCATCGTACTTGCGCACCCCGGCGATCTTGCCGTGCCCGCCGACCTGCGCGAGGACGAGCGTCGCGAGCTGACCGGTCGCGTTGTGCTCGACGACCGCGACGCGCCGGGCCCGCGCCACCTCGGGCCCGATCTCGTGCGTCGGAAACGGCCACAGGCACCGGACCTGCAGGAAGCGCGCGCGCACGCCGTCCCGGGCCAACCGCGCGAGCGCCTCCCGTACGGGGCCGCACGGCGAGCCGAGGGAGACGACCAGGAGGTCGCCGTCTCCCTCGACGCGGGTCCCGCTGACGTCCGCCCACACCGCGCGCGTCTTGCGCAGGCGCTTGTCCACCATCGCCCGCCGGACGGCCGGGTCCTCCACGTCGATCACGCCCCGGTCGTCGTGCGCGTCGCCGCTGCTCAGGAACACCGCGCCCGGCTGCCCCGGCACGGCGCGCGGCGAGATGCCGCTCGGGGTCAGGGCGTACCGTCGGTACGCCCTCCCGAGCGCGGCGGCCTCGTCGTCGCTCAGCCGCTCGCCCCGGTCGATGCGGACCTCCTCCACCGGCAGGCCCGTGACCGTCCGCTTCTTCAGCACGAGGTCCTGGTCCGCCGCGACGATCACCGGGCACTGGTACCGCTCCGCGAGGTTGAACGCGAGCGCCGTATCGAGGAAGCACTCCTCGAGGGTCCCGGGGGCGAGCACGATGCGGGGGAACTCGCCGTGCGATGCGAAGACGATGTGCAGCAGGTCGCTCTGCTCGTGCTTGGTGGGCATCCCGGCGCTCGGCCCGGGGCGCTGCGCGGCGACGATCACGGCCGGGATCTCGGCCATCCCGGCCAGCCCGAGCGTCTCGGTCATCAGCGAGAGGCCGGGGCCCGAGGTCGCGGTCATCGCCCGCACGCCGGCGTAGCCGGCGCCGAGCACGATGCCGAGCGCGGCGATCTCGTCCTCGGTCTGGAACGCCGCGCCGCCGACCTCCGGCAGGTGCTCGGCCATCCACTCCAGCACGTCGCTCGCCGGCGTGATCGGATAGCTGGCGTACAGCCGGCACCCGGCGGCGAGCGCGCCGAGCGCGATCGCGTCGTTGCCCGACAGGAGATACCGCATCCGGCACGGTGCGCCGCGGGCGTCCGCGCCCCGCGCGCCCCCCGCCGTCCCGAGGGGGGGCCACCGATCCGGATGCGCCTCCGCGTGGCGCCACCCGGCGTCCACCGCGGCGACGTTCCGCGCGCACACCTGCGCGCCCTTGCCGGCGAAGCGCTCGCGGACCGTCTCCTGCAGCACCGCCCTGTCGAGGCCGAGGAGGCGGGCGGAGACGCCGAGGGCGACGATGTTCCGCATGATGCCGTCGCCTGCCTCCCGGGCCAGCGCGGTGAGGGGCGCGGGCCACACCGCGACGTCCGGCGCCGTCCCCGGGCGGGCCGTGACCCTGGGGTCGTCGACGACGAGGAGCCCGCCGGGCCGCAGCGCCGGCGCGTGGCGGGCGACGGTCTCGTCGTCCAGCGCGATGACGCAGTCGAGCGCGTCGCTGCGCGCGTAGAGGGGGCGCTCGGCCATTCGCACCTCGTAGGAGGTGGGCCCGCCTTTGATGATCGGCGGGAACAGCCGGAACGTGTGCACCTCCAGCCCGCACCGCGCCGCCGCGCGCGCGAACACGTCGCCGGCCGAGTCCACGCCCTCGCCCGTGCGGCCGCCGATCAGCCAGGCCCGGTCACGTCCCACGGCGCGCCCCTTCCGCGGCCTGCGGCTCCAGCCACCCGAGCTCCCGCGAGACGCGCCGGGCGGCGGCCACGACCTGCTCGGCGAGGGACGGGACGCGGCCGCGCGGCAGCCGGCCCGCGGGCGCCGAGACGCTGAGCGCCGCCACGACGCGGCCGCTGTGGTCGCGGACCGGCGCGGCCACGCAGCGAACGCCGTCCTCGAACTCCTGGTCGTCCACGGCGTATCCGCGGCGGCGGACCTCGTCCAGCGCGCGCTCCAGCGCCTGCGGCGTGGTGATCGTCGCGGCCGTGTAGCGCGCGAGCGGTCGGGAGAGCACGTGCGCGCGCGCCTCCGCCGCCGCGTGCGCGAGCAGCACCTTGCCGAGCGCCGTGCAGTGCGCCGGGGAGCGGCGCCCCACCCGGGAATACAGGCCCAGCGGCCGGGAGCTCTCCACCTTGCCGATGAACACGATCTCGCTGCCGTCGAGGATCGCGAGGTGCACCGTCTCCTGGACGGAGGCGCCGAGGTCTTCGAGCGCGGGCATCGCGCGAGCCGGCAGGCCCAGGTCGCTGAGCGCCGTGCTGCCGATCTGGAAGACGCGCAGGCTCAGCCGGTAGCGGCCGGTGGCGGGATCGCGGATCAGATAGCCGTGGTGTTCGAGCGTCGCGCAGAGCCGGTGCACGGTGCTCTTCCCCAGCCCGAGCCGCCGGCTCAGCTCGGTGATGCCCGTGCCGCGCGCGCTGCCGTCGACGTGCTCGAGGATGCCGAGCGCTCGCTCGACCGCGTTGACGAGGTAGCGCCGCCGCGGAGGCCCGCCGGCGTCCCGGGGCGACGGCCGCGGCGGGGACGGCGCGTGCTGCGCGCGGCGGGGGCGCAGGCGTCGCGGCGTGCGGCGCGTCATGGCGGCACGGGCGCGCCGGCGGAGGTCGCCCTCCGCGCCTCGATCGCCTTGACGAGGCGGTACACCGTGCGCAGCGCCGGCGCGGGCACGCCCGCGCGATCGGCCGCGGCCACGATCGCGCCGGTGAGCGTCTCGATCTCGGTCGGCCGCCCCCGGTCGATGTCCTGTTTCATCGAGCCGACGTGCGCGTGGGCGGATCCCAGCGCCCGGTGCGCGTCGATCACCGCCATCGGATCGTGCGGCAGCGAGATCCCGAGCGCGGCGGCGACGGCGGTGCCCTCCTCCACGAGCGTGCGGAGGAGCGCGTACGTGTGCGGGTCCGCGTAGACCTCCGAGAGGCGAAGGCCGGTGAGCACCGGGAGCGGGTTCACCGCGGAGTTGAAGATCAGCTTGGCCCACACAGCTCCGCGCGGATCCTCGAGGACATCGGCCGCCATGCCGGCCCGGCGCAGCAGCGCGCCCCACGCCCGGGCCTCCTCGAGGCTGGCGCGGTGGGGCCCGAGCCACGTCCGGCCGATCTCGGTCTGGAGGATCTCGCCCGGGCCGGCCGCCTCGCCCGCGTTCATCGTCACCCCCTGGCAGACCGGCGCGTCGCACGCGGCCGCGATCGTCTCCGCGTTGCCGAGCCCGTTTTGGATCGTCAGCACGATCGCCCCGCCGAGGCGGCTCGCGAGCCCGCGCAGCGCCGCGCGCGTCTCGGGTCCCTTCACCGCGACGAGCGCGTGGCTCCACGGCCCCGGCGGGAGGGCCGCGGGCTCCGCGGCGGCGGAGGGGTACGCGGTCAGGGTCTCGGCGACGTCCTCCGTCCGGACCACGAGGCGCAGCCCCCGGGCCCGGATCGTCTCGACGTGCTCCCTCCAGACGTCCAGCACGCAGACGTCCGCCACCCGGGCGAGCCGCGCCGCGTAGATGCCGCCGATCGCGCCGCACCCGACGATCAACACCCGGGCCCGGTCGCGGTCCCCCGGCGCCGCCTCGCGCCCGGCGCTCACCGTGCGCCCCTGCCGTCTCGCGCGCTCACCCCGCCACCTCGTATCCCTTGCCGAGGTAGGCCGAGCGGACACCGGGATGCGCGAGCAGCTCCGCCGGCCGACCGCGGAGCACGATCCGGCCCCGCTCCATCACGCAGACCCGGTCGGCGACGAGCATCGCGGCCTTCACGTTCTGCTCCACGAGCACGACCGCGAGCCCCTCCGCCCGGCGCAGCTGCTCCAGCGTCTGCGTGATCTCCCGGACGACGCGCGGGGCGAGCCCGAGCGAGGGCTCGTCGAGCAGCAGGACGCGGGGCCGGGACATCAGCCCCCGCGCGATCGCCAGCATCTGCTGTTCACCGCCGCTGAGATGCCCGCCGGCGCGGTGGATCAGCTCCGCCAGCTTCGGGAAGATCCGGAGCGGCCGCGCGACATCCGCCCGCACACCCGCCCGATCGCGCCAGTATCGGTGGTACCCGCCCAGGAGCAGGTTCTGCCGGACGGTCAGGCCGCTCCAGATCTGCCGCCGCTCGGGGACCAGGCAGACTCCCATCCGCACGATCTCCTCCGCTGCCCGCCGGCCGAGATCGTGACCCGCCAGGCGCACGCGGCCGCCCGCCGGCGGAAACACGCCGGCGATCGTGCCGAGGAGGGTGGACTTTCCGGCGCCGTTCGGGCCGATCACCGCGACGATCTCGCCCGCGCGGACGTCCAGATCGATCCCGTGGAGGACCTCGATGCCCCCGCGGCGGGTCCTGATGCCGCAGACCTCGAGCAGCGGCGCGGTCACGGCAGGCTCACCCCGGCCGCCGGCACCGCATCCGGCTCCTCGCCGAGGTAGGCGGCGATGACGCGCGGATCGCGCTGAATCTCCGGCGGCGTCCCCTCCGCGATCTTCTCCCCGTAGTCGAGCACGATGACGCGATCGGCGGCCTCCATCACGACGTCCATATTGTGCTCGATGACGATGAACGTGATGCCGTCGGCCCGGAGCCGCCGGATGACCTCGACCAAGTGGCGCGCCTCCCCGGCGCTCAGGCCCGCCGTGGGCTCGTCGAGGAGCAGCAGCGTGGGGCGGGCTGCGAGCGCGCGGGCGATCTCCAGCAGGCGCTGCTGGCCGGCCGGCAGATCGCGGGCGGGATCCGCGGCGCGATCCCGCAGGCCGACGAGGACCAGCGCCTCGAGCGCCGCGCGGGAGACGAGGCGGTCTTCGTGGATCGCCCCGGGCAGTGCGAGCGCGGCGGCGAGCAGCCCGGTCCGCGTCCACCGGTGGCAGCCGACCATCACGTTCTCCGCGACCGTCATCTCGCCGAAGACCATCGGGTTCTGGAAGGTCCGGATGATTCCGAGCGCCGCGATCCGGGCCGGGGACAGCCCGGCGAGGTCGGCCCCGCGGTACCGGATCCGGCCCGCCGTCGGCGCCAGCAGCCCTGTGACCACGTTGAAGAGCGTCGTCTTGCCCGCGCCGTTCGGTCCGATCACCGCGACGATCTCCTGCGGCGCCACGGCGAAGCTCACCCGCCGCAGCGCGACGACGCCCCCGAACCGCCGGCTGAGGTCCTGCGCCTCGAGCAGGGCCCCGCTCACATCCCACCTCCGCCGTCGGCGGGCTTGGCCCGGGGCGCCACGGGCGGCGGGTCGCCGAGCGTGGGCGGATCCTGGGCGCCGGCGGGGACCGGGGCAGGGCGGGCGGCGCTGCGGACGAGCAGCCGCCGCAGGTCCAGCGCCCCGCGGACGATGCCCGAGGGGAAGAAGATCATGATGAGCACGAGGAGGATGCCGTAGATCGCCGTCTGGTACTCGCCTCCCACGCGGGGGAAGACGCGCGGTACCTCCGCCCGGATGATCTGGTCGAGGATCGTCACCGCCGCCGCGCCCAGCAGGCCTCCCCAGATGTTCGTCAGGCCGCCCACGACCGCCATGATGAGGAAGAACAGCGACGCGTACAGCGAGAACGGCGAGGGGGAGATGAACCGGATGTAGTGGGCGTACAGCGCGCCGGCGAGCGCGGCGTAGACGGCGCTCAGCACGAAGACGTGCATCTTGTACCGGGAGACCTCGACCCCGAGCGCGGCGGCGCCGACCTCGCTCCCGAGGATGGCACGCAGGGCGCGGCCGGTGCGGTGGGACGTGATGTTGCGCGCGAGGATGAGGGTGACGAAGACGAGCGTCCAGATGAGGTAGTAGAACTGGCGGTCCGTGGTGATGCGGACGCCCGGCAGCGCGAGGCCGGGGATATCGCGCAGCCCGCTCGCCCCGCCCGTGAGCGGCACGAGCTGCACCATCAGCACGTTGACGATGATGCCGACGCCGAGCGTGGCGAGCACGAAGAAGTGCTCGGCCAGCCGCAGCGTCGGCACCCCCACCACGTAGGCGGTCCCGGCCACGAGCCCGAGCGCGAGCGGGATGGTCGCCGCGGGGGGCCATCCCAGGTCCCGGCTGAGCAGCGCCGAGGTGTACGCGCCCAGGCCGTAGAACGCGGCCTGCCCGAGCGACACCTGTCCGCTGCATCCGAGCAGGATGAGGCCCAGGGTGACGATCGCGTACAGGCCGATGACGTTGAGGAGGGTGACGACGTAGGCGGTGGGGGCGAGGGCCGGCACCGCCGCGAGCGCCACGGCGAGGGCGGCCAGCCCCAGGCGCTCCCCGCTCATCGGATCACCGAACCTCGACCCTGCTCCGGCTGCGGCCGGCCGCCGGCGACATCGCGCTGCCACACGCTCGCCTTAGGCTGGCGGCGGGTGGGAGGGGGTGTGGGGGCTGGAGCGAAGGACAGACCCCACACCCCCTGCCTCTGCCGGGAAGCGGCTGCCGGGCTGTATCAGGCCCGCCTGCGCTGGGCGCCATGGAGCAGCCCTTCCCGCTGGAGGAACAGGACGAGGAGGAGCACGAGAAACGTGATCGCCCCGCTGTACCCGGGTGTGAGGAAGCCGGTCGCGAGCGCCTCGATGAGCCCCACGAGGTAGCCGCCGACGACCGCGGCCGGCGCGTTGGTCAGCCCGCCGATCACCGCCGCGACGAACCCCTTGAGCCCGAGCCCCAGCCCCATGTCATAGGTGGCGCCGGTGATGGGGGCGATCACGATGCCTGCGACCGCCCCGAGCCCGGCGCTCAGCGTGAACGCGAACAGGGACGTCCGCCGCGGGCTGATGCCCACGAGCCGGCTGGCGAACGGGTTGTCGGCGCACGCCCGGACCGCGGCGCCCGGGACCGTGCACGCGAAGAACAGGAACAGCGCGGCGACGACGGCGAGGGACAGGCCGATCGCCCAGACCGCCTGGCGGGTGAGGACCCCGCTCAACAGCACGAGCGGGGCGCCCGGCGTGAACTCCGGCAGCGTGTACGGGTCGGCGCCCCAGACCATCAGGGCGAGACCCCGGAACGCCATCGAGACGCCGAAGGTAATGATGATCAGCGTGAGCGGGTGGCTCCCGTACGCCGGCTCCACGGCCAGCCGCTCCACGAGCGCCCCGAGGACGCAGACCGCCGCCACCGCGGCGACCGCGGCGAGGGGGACGGAGAGCCCCCCGGCGAGCAGCGAGGCGCACAGCAGCGCGCCCAGCATCGGGAACTCGCCCTGCGCGAAGTTCAGGATCCCTGTGACGTTGTAGATCACGACGAAGCCGAGGGCGACGAGCGCGTAGATGCTCCCGACGGTGAGCCCGGTCAGCACGAGCTGCGGCAGCAGGGCGAGCATCGCGCGGCGGAGGACCCTCCTCCGCTACTTCCAGAGGGACCAGTCGCCGTGCCGGATGACGATGAGCGCCATGTCGCGGGTGGACAGACCGTTGTGATCCTGCGGCGACATGGTGAACACGCCCCCCGTGCCGATGAACCCCCGCACGTGCTCCACGTAGTCCCGGATCCGGGCCTTGTCCGGGCCCACGTGCCGGATCGCGTCGAGGAGCATCGTGAGGCCGTCCCACGCGTGGCCGCCGAACGTGTTGGCCGTGTAGTGGTTCGCGGCCTCGAAATCCTTGGCGTAGCGGAGGAGCAGCGCCTTCTGCGGGTCGTCCGCCGGGAGCTGGCCGGCGATGAGCAGCTTGCCCGACGGGAACACGACCCCCTCCGCGGCCGGGCCGGCGAGCTGGATGAACGCCTTGTTGGCGATGCCGTGGCTCTCCACGATCGGCACCCGCATCCCGAGCTGCCGGATGTCCTTGGCCGCAATCGAGGCGGTCGGGGGCGTGCTCCAGACCACCATCGCGTCGGGGTTCTTGACCCGCGCGCGGGCGACCTGAGCGCTCAGATCGGTGTCGGTGGCCGCGAACGGCTCCGCGTCGACGATCGCCATCCCGCGCTGCCCGCCGTACGTCCGCAGCGCGACGAGGCCGTCCTGGCCGAAGTCGTCGTTGCGATAGAGGAACGCGAACGTCCGCGCGTGGATGGCGGCGAGGTACTCGACCGCCTTGGCGGCCGCGATGCTGTTGCGCTGCGGCATCTGGAACACCCACGCGCGGCTCGGGACGCTGAGCGTCGTGCTCGCGGCCACGGACATGAAGGGGATGTCCGCCTGCATCGCGTAGTCGGCCATCGCCTGCGACTCCGGGCTCGTCGTCCCGCCGACCACCGCGGTCACGTTGTCCTCCGTGACGGCCTTCTTCATGAGGAGCAGCGCCTTCGTCGGATCCGTCTCGCTGTCGTAGGTGATGATCTGCACCGGCCGGCCGCCCACCCCGCCGGCGGCGGCGAGCTGCGCCTGGAGCATCGTCGCCGTATCCTTCTCCGGCTTGCCGAGTGAGCTCGCCGGGCCGGTCACCGCGAACACCGTGCCGATCTTGATCGGCGCTCCCTGTCCGAGCACGGTGCGTTCGGGCACGAGGATCCCCGCGGCCAGGGCGACCCCGAGGACGATGCCGGCGAGCCTCCGTGACACAGACAGCAACGTGGTCACCACCCCCCTTTGCGACATACGTGCGCCCGTCAGGCCAGGGCCGCGGCCACGACCTCCGCGAGGTCCCGCACCTCGAGCGCATCGCCCGTGCCCGCAGCGATCCGGCGCAGGTGCGCGCCGCAGACGAGCGACGTCGTCACCACGGTGCGCCCGGTGTGGAGGACCTCCCGGGCCTGGCCCAGCCGCTTCCGGCCCCACCACGCGGCCTGCGCCGGATAGGCCTCCGGCACCCCGGCCGCGGCGCCGCAGCAGTAGAGGTACTCACGCCGCAGGTGCGCCTCCTGCACGCGGAGGCCCGGCACGCGGGCGAGGATCCGGCGCGGCGCGTCGAGGACTTTGCTGTACCGTCCCAGGTGGCAGGAGTCGAGCAGCACGACCTCCATCTCGACCGGCCGCACGAGGGGCACCCGGCCCTCCTCGAGCAGGGAGTGGAGGAACGGCACGGCGTGGGCGAACGGAAACGGGAGGTCGCCGGCCAGCCCGTAGTGCTTGGCCGGCGCCGTCCACGCCAGGTACCCGGTGTCGTCCACCGTGACGACGCATCCGACCCCCGCGCGGTCCGCGACCTGCGCGACGCGGCGGACCGCCTCGTGGTTCAGCCGGAGGTAGTCCTGGACGTCGCCGCACGCGAGCACCGCGAGCCCGGTGGCGATCTCCTCCGCGCCGAGCACGCCCACCACCAGCCCCGCCGCGCGCAGCAGGCGCACCATCGCGGCGAGCGCCGGCCACAGCGCGCGCTCGTACGGCGCCTGCGCATCGAGCAGGAGGAGGACGTCGGCGCGCCCGGCGCGGCTGAGATCCACGACCTCGCTGCCGGTGGCCTCGATCCAGCGCGTCGCCCCGCGGCGCGGCTCGCCGGTGGCGGTGCCGCTCTGGAGGATCCGCTGCGCCAGCGCGGCCAGCCCCTCGGGCACGGCGGCCCAGCCGTGGCGCTCGAACAGCCACTTCCGCTCGGCCAGCAGGATCCCGTGGATGTCCCAGACCTCGCGCGGCAGCTCCATGAACGGCTTCATCAGCGGCACGCGGTTGCGGGAGAAGCACAGCTCCTGGCACCCGGTGCAAAGCAGGCAGGTGTACACGACCTCGCGCAGCCGGGGATCCGCCGGGTCGACCGCCAGGCCGTCCGCCAGGTCGCGGGCCAGGAGCGCCCGGCCGTAGGCGGTGTACGCTTCGTGGCGGTAGTAGTCCCACGTGGGGCACACCGGCTCGTTGAACAGGTCGCGCCTCCACTCGGCCTCCCCGAACGCCTTGCGGTAGGGCTCGGTCAGCGTCAGGATGCCGCGCTGCATCTCCTCGGTGCAGAGCCGGCAGGTGTAGCACTCGAACAGGTTGATCCCCTTGGCCTCGATCTCCCGGCGGAGGTCCGCCCCGCTCACGCCGCCGGCGCGTCGGCCGTTCCCCGCGCGGGCAGGCCGCCGGCGGCTCATCGCGTCCCGCCCCGCCGGCGGCGGCTGCGCGGCGCCGGCGCGCCGTCCACCCGGATCCCGTTCTTGCCGGGCGCCAGGATCCCGTGCGGGTCGAGCGCCCGCTTGATCCGCACGCAGACGTCCCGGAACACGGGGTCCAGCCGGCTCATCGTGTGCTCCATGAACGCGACGTTGGTGCGATAGGGGAGGTAGCCCTCGTCGCAGAACGCGTCGGTCAGCTCCCGGTAGCACCGCATCGCGCGCTCCATCTCGTCCGGCTGCTTGTGCAGCAGCATCATCACGTGGTGCTGATCCCGCGTCGCCGCGATGAACTCGCCGATGTAGTCGAACCCGTGCCTCCAGAAGATCGGCCGGGCGATCTCCATGTGCCGGCGTGCCTCCTCGCCGAAGAGGGGGACCACCGGCGCGACGAACGCGTTGCCGCCGCCACGCCACGACAGCCGGCTGTATTCGACCATCGACGGGACCCCGGTCATGTTGCGGACCTTGTGGTCCCAGTACGGACTCTGGCGCGCCTCCTCGACATCCAGCACCGTGGCCTGCGGCAGGGCGGCGGCCACCGTGCGGCGCACGGCGGCGGCGGTCTCCGCGACGGTCGCCGGCGAACCGTAGACGCACCCGGCGATGTTCCAGATCCCGAGCATCCGCTTCCGCGCCTCCTCGCGGATCCAGCCATCGGGGACGGGCCGTGTGCCGCCGGTGAGGTGCCACGGGTACTCCGCCTCCGCGGCGAGCGCGAGCAGCGCGTGCGCGACGACGACCGCGCTGGGCAGCGTGTGGGAGATCTTGAGCGGACGCAGGACGTCCATGATCGCCACGATGTCGTCTTCCCGCGGGCACGTCATCAGGATCGGCTGGTGGGCGGGCGGCTCCGGCATCAGCCAGATCCCGAGCTTCGTCACGATGCCGTAGTTGCTGGCCGTGAACAGCCCGTCGAGGTACGGGCCGAACCCCCACTTGAAGATGTGCCACGTCCGCGACCCCGGCAGCGCGCCGGAGCCGGTGCGCAGCAGCCGGCCGTCCGGGAGCACGACCTCCATCCCGCACGAGAAGAGGAAGTGCTCGCCGTACGGCGTGTACCCGACCCCGCGCTCGACGGTGTTGCCAAGCGGGCCGGCGCCCGGCGCGGTCGCCGGCGGGTCCAGCCACAGCGGGAGGTTCCGGTCGCGCAGGTGCTTGTAGAGCTGGGCGTAGGTGACGCCCGGCTCGACGACCGCGTACGCGAGCTGCTCGTTGACCTCGAGGATCCGGTTCATCCGCGCGAGGTCCACGATCACGTTGCCCGGATCCACGGCCATCATCCGGCCGTAGGCGATGTTCTTCCCGGTGCTGAGCGGCCAGAGCGGGATCCGGAGCGCGCCGGCGACCCGGACGATGCGCTGGATCTCCTCGACCGAGCCGGGCCGGACGACCGCGGACGGCCAGATCGGGGGCACCATGATCACGTCGTGCGCGTACGGGACGAGCTCGGCGGGCGAGACCGAGACGTTCCGGCCGCCGACGATCTCGGTGAACTCGCGGATCGCCCGCGCGAACGTGCGCGGGCTCACGCCCCGGGGCAGGATCGCGCGCCGGCTGGCGATCGCGTGCGCCACGTGGTCACCGTCCTCGGGGGTGTTCTGCGGCGCGGGACGGCATCCCTTACCCCAGAACCCCCTTCGGGGTTAGGCGGGCCCGGCGCAAAACCCTCTTCGGCAAGCCCCCGCGCCGATCGAGGGCGCCTCGGCTCCACTGCCGTCTTCCGACGTCGTGGTGCGCGGTTCCAGGCCCCGGCCCCCCGGGGCGGCCGATGCCGCCCACTTCGGCTCCACGGCCGCTTGGCCTCGTCGCGATGCGCGTGGCTGCCGCGCCCACGCGCGGCACTTTCGGATCAGTCCTGCCAGGCGCCGAGCAGCCGGCGCAGCACGATGAGCTGCCCGAGGTGGTAGGCGTTGTGGTCGGCCACGAGCAGGATCTCGTGCAGGATCGTCGGCCCGTTCCCGTCGGAGGCCACCGGTGCCAGCAGATCCGTCGCCGGGTCCGCCACCATCTCCTGCAGCGCCTTGAGGTCGGCCCGGAACGCCTTGACGCTCTTGTCCCACGCGTCCGGGCTCGGGGGCGCCGGCGCGGGCCAGTACTCGTCCGGCCACCGGCGCTCGACGTAGTGGGGGTTGCGGATGTAGTCCAGGATGTCCCACTGGCAGATGCGCATGTGCTCGACCTGCTGCCAGGGCGAATACGGGAGCCCTCTCGGCCTCGTTCCCCTCAGCTTCTCGTCGAGGCCGGCGACCGCGCGCCCAAAGTCCACGTGCGCGCCGCGCCCGCCCAGCAGCTGCAGCAGGTCCTCGCGCAGGGCCTTGTCGCCGCGGACCGCCCTGTTGCTCCGTGCGGCTCGGGTGCTCGTCACGGTCCGATCCCTCCTCGTGTAGACAGCGCCTCGCAGACTACTTTCGTGGGGGGGAGGGGACTCCTGCGGGCAGGCGGCGTACTTACCCTGTGCCGGGCGGCCGGCGCCGATCGCGGCCGCACGCCACGGGTGGGGCGGGCGACGGGGAGGCGACGTGCATGAAGGTGGCCCTCACGCTTCGCATCAACGGGGAGGCCCGCGACGTCATCGCCCCGGTCCACAAGACGCTCCTCGAGGTCCTCCGGGAAGACCTGGGCCTTACGGGGACCAAGCACGGGTGCGAGCTCGGGGAGTGCGGCACCTGCACGGTGCTCGTCGACGGGACGCCGGTGCTGAGCTGCCTGACCCTGCCCGTGGAGGTGCAGGACCGCGAGATCACCACGATCGAGGGCCTTGCGCGGGGCGGCGAGCTGCACCCGCTGCAGGTGGCGTTCACCGAGCTGGGGGCGGCGCAGTGCGGGTACTGCACGCCGGGGATGCTGCTCGCGGCCAAGGCGCTGCTGGACCGGAACCCCGCGCCCGCGCGCGAGGACGTGTCGGCGTGGCTTGCGGGCAACCTCTGCCGGTGCACCGGCTACCTCAAGATCCTCGAGGCGGTCGAGCTGGCCGCCGCGCGGGCGCGGGGCGACGCCCCCCAGCCGACGGGGGACGGCGGGCCCCCGGCCGCGCGCGTGCCCCAGCGTTCAGGAGGGGCATCGTGACCGCCGGCGGCGGTCCGCGGTTCATCGGCAGGCCCTGGGCCAGGGTCGATGGCCCCGGGAAGACGACCGGGGAGGCGCGGTACGCGGACGACCTCGTCCTGCCGCGGATGCTCTACGGCAAGCTGCTGCGCAGCCACCTGCCGCACGCCCGGATCGTCCGCCTGGACACCTCCCGCGCACGCGCCCTGCCCGGGGTGCACGCCGTGATCACCGGGCGCGATCTGCCGGTCCGGTTCGGGATCATGCCGACCAGCCAGGACGAGGAGGCGCTGTGCCTGGAGAAAGTGCGGTACGTCGGTGACCCGATCGCCGCCGTGGCGGCGCTGGACGAGGAGACCGCGGAGCGCGCGTGCGAGGCGATCGAGGTCGAGTACGAGCCGCTCGCGCCGGTCATGTCGATCGAGGAGGCGGTCGCCGAGACGTCCGTCCGGGTGCAGGAGCACGGCGACGGCCCGGTCCCCAACGTCCACAAGAACGTCTCCCTCGAATTCGGCGACGTCGCGCAGGGGTTTGCGCAGGCCGACCACATCCGCGAGGACGTGTTCTTCTTCCAGGGCAACACGCACCTGCCGATGGAGCAGCACAGCGCGGTGGCGCAGTACGACGCGGCCGGCCGGCTCACGCTCTGGACGTCCTCGCAGACGCCGCACTACGTCCACCGCGCGCTCGCCAAGGTGCTCGGCCTGCCGATGAGCCGGATCCGCGTGATCGCGACGCCGGTCGGCGGCGGGTTCGGCGGCAAGAGCGACCCGTTTAGCCACGAGCTCTGCGCGGCCAAGCTCGCGGTGGCGACGGGCCGCCCGGTGAAGATCACGCTCACGCGCGAGGAGGTATTCTACGCCCACCGGGGCCGTCACCCGGTGTTGATGTGGCTCCGGACAGGGGTGCGGCGCGACGGCCGGATCACGGCGTGCCACATCAAGACGTTCCTCGACGGCGGCGCGTACGGCTCCTACGGCATCGCGACGACGTACTACACCGGCGCGCTGCAGACGGTCACGTACAAGATCCCGGCGTACAAGTTCGAGGGCACGCGCCTGTGGACGAACAAGCCGCCGTGCGGGCCCAAGCGCGGCCACGGGACGCCGCAGCCCCGGTTCGCGATCGAGGCACAGATGGACAAGCTCGCGGAGGACCTCGGCCTGGATCCGGTCGCGATCCGCCTCGCCAACGCCACCGAGCCGTTCACCCGCACCGTGAACCACCTCCGCATCACGAGCAACGGGCTGCGGGAGTGCATCGAGCGCGTGGCGGAGGCGAGCGGCTTTCGCGCGAAGCACCGGCGCCTGCCGTTCGGCCGCGGCGTGGGCCTCGCGGTCAGCACGTACCTGAGCGGCGCGGGGCTCCCGATCTATTGGAACGACATGCCGCACAGCGAGGTGCAGATCCGCGTGGACCGGGGCGGCGGCGTGCTGGTGTCCTGCGGGGCGATCGACATCGGGCAGGGCAGCGACTCGGTGCTCGCCGGCATCGTCGCGGAGGTGCTGGGCCTCGCCCCCTCGGAGATCGGCCTCGTGACCGCGGACACGGACCTGACCCCGATCGATCTCGGGTCGTACAGCAGCAGGGTCACCTTCATGGCCGGCAACGCGGCGCTCGAGGCCGCGCGGAAGATGCGCGAGTTGCTCGTCGCGGCCGCCTCCGCGCACCTCGAGGTGGAGCCCGACGGCCTGGTCGTCGGCGACCACCGCATCCACGCCGCGGCGCAACCGGAGCGCGGCGTGACGTTCCCGGAGGCGGCGGCGCTGGCCGAGGCGAGGTTCGGCACGCTCGTGACCGTCGGCTCGTACCGGCCGCCCAGGCTCGCCGGACCCTACAAGGGGTCCGGCGTCGGCCCGTCCCCGGCGTACTCGTTCTCCGCCGCCGTCGTCGAGGTCGCCGTGGACCCGGCGACCGGGGAGGTCCGGCCGCAGCGGGTCTGGATCGCCCACGACATCGGCCGCGCGATCAACGAGACGCTCGTGATCGGCCAGATCGAGGGCAGCGTCTACATGGCGCTCGGCGAGGCCTTGATGGAAGAGCAGGTCTTCCGCAAGGGGCTCCACAAGATCCCGTCGATGCTGGAGTACAAGAGCCCGACGTTCCTCGAGATGCCGCCGGTGGAGACGATCCTGGTGGTGACCGACGATCCCGAGGGACCGTTCGGCGCGAAGGAGGCCGGCCAGGGACCGCTCCTGCCGGTGATCCCGGCGGTCGCGAACGCCGTGTACGACGCGGTCGGCGTGCGGATCGACGAGGTGCCGATCACGCCCGACAAGGTGCTGGCCGCGCTGGACCAGGCGGCCCGGGGCGGCGTGGGACGGGTGGGACCCCGGCGGGTCCCGCCGTTCCGGTTCCGCGATCCCATCAAGGTCGAGCCGCCCGCGGGCTGGAGCGTGCCGTGGCGCCGGGGGCTGCCGGTCGCCGGCGGCGCGCCGGGACTGCCGGACGACCTGCCCACCGGCACGGCGCCGAGCGACGCGCGGCCGCGCGATCGCGAGGCGCCGGAGGAACCGTGATGGCGCGGCGGCTAGGCGCCGTCGCCGGGGCGCACGTGCCGCGACGGCAGCGGGACAGGCGCGCCTGATGCTCCGCCTCCCCCCGTTCACCTACCTGGCCCCGCGCACCCTAGAGCAGGCCGTCGGGCAGATCGGGGAGGCCGGTCCCGAAGGGATGCTCGTGGCCGGCGGGACGGACCTCTATCCCAACATGAAGCGCCGGCAGTTCGAGCCCAAGGTGCTCGTCGGGCTGCGCGGGATCCGCGACCTCGGCCGGATCTCGGGGACGCCGGCGCAGGGGCTGGCGATCGGAGCCTGCGCCACGCTCGCGCAGGTCGCCTCTCACCCGGCCGTCGCCGAGGGCTACCGGGCGCTCGCGCTCGCGGCGGGCGCGGTGAGCACGCCTCCGCTGCGGAACATGGGCACCCTCGGCGGCAACCTGTGCCTCGATACCCGGTGCAACTACTACAACCAGACCTATCACTGGCGGAAATCGATCGGGTTCTGCATGAAGAAGGACGGCGACATCTGCCTCGTCGCCCCCGGCAGCCCCCGGTGCTGGGCGCTGTCCTCCACGGACGCGGCGCCAGCCGCGATCGCGCTCGGCGCGCGGGTGCGCCTGGTGGGCGCCGGGGGAGAGCGCGTCGTCTCCGCGGCCGATCTCTACCGCGACGACGGGATGCGCTACCTGAGCAAGGCGCCGGACGAAATCCTCGTCGATGTCATCCTACCGCCCGCCGACGGCTGGCGGTCGACCTACTGGAAGCTCCGCCGCCGGGGCTCGTTCGACTTCCCGATCCTGGGCGTGGCCGTGGCCCTGCGGTCGGGGCCGGGCGGCGTGATCGAGGACGCGCGGATCGTCCTCGGCGCCGTGGCGTCCCGCCCGGTCGTCGCCACCCGCGCCGCCGGCCTCGTGATGGGACAGCGCCTCACCGCCGACCTCATCGGGCGCGTCGCCCAGGCGGCCTCCGAGCCCGCCAAGCCGCTCGACAACGCGGACCTCACGATCGGTTACCGCAAGCGGATGGCGCGCGTCTACGTCGAGCGCGCGCTGCGGGAGCTCGCCGGGCTGCCATACGACGGCGCACCGGGTGGAGCCCGGTAGTGCGGTCGCCCCCCGATCGCAGGGATCGGGCCGGGCGCAGGAGGCCACCATGGACGCAACCCTCCGGACCACGCTGTGTGACCTGCTCGGGATCGACTACCCGATCATCCAGTCCGGCATGGGCCGCGTGGCCGGCCCCGACCTGGCCGCCGAAGTCTCCCGCGCCGGGGGACTGGGCATCCTGGCCGGGCTGCACCTGGCGCCGGACGCGCTTCGCGCGCAGATCCGGCGCGTGCGCGAGCTGACCGACCGCCCCTTCGGGGTCAACCTGTGGCTGCACACCGAGATCCGACCGCCGGTCGACGCGGCGCGCATCCCCGAGGCGACGGTGCGGGCGGTGCACGGCGCCCTCAACCGGTTCCGCGCGCGGCTCGGCATCCCCGAGGCGTGGGGGAGGCCGGAGCGTCTCCCGGATCTTGTCGATGCCGCGTTCGAGGTGATCCTCGAGGAGCGCGTGCCCGTGTGGAGCATCGGCCTCGGCGATCCGGGGCCCGGGATGGTGCGCCGCTGCCACGAGCGGGGCATCAAGGTGATCGCGATGGTCGCGACCGTCGAGGACGCGCGCACCGTCGCGCGCTCCGGCGTGGACGCGATCGTCGCCCAGGGCAGCGAGGCCGGAGGACACCGGTCGACCTGGGTGAAGCCGCGCTCACGCGACGGCGCGAGCGTGGGGCTCGCGGCGCTGGTGCCGGAGATCGTCGACGCGGTAGGGGTCCCCGTCATCGCAGCCGGCGGCATCGTGGACGGGCGGGGGATGGTGGCCGCGCTGGCGCTGGGCGCCGAGGGCGTGCTCCTCGGCACGCGCTTCGTCGCCACCCGCGAGTCGATGGCGCCGGAGTTCTGGAAGCGGGCGCTGCTCGAGCGGACGAGCGATGCGACCACCGTGACGGACGCGTTCACCGGGCTGTACGCCCGCGCGCTCCGCAACACCTTCGCCGGCGAGTACGAGGCCTCGGGCGCCCCGGTCCTCCCCGGCCTCCTGCAGGCCGGAGCGGCCCAGGACATCTACGCGGAGGCGGTGCGCCGGGGGGACGGGGAGTACTTCCCGATGCTGGCCGGACAGAGCGCCGGGCTGATCCACGACCTGCCGGGCGCCGGCGACGTCGTCCGCCGGATCGTCGCGGAGGCGCGCGACGTGCTCACGCACCTCGCACGCCGCGTGCGCGAGGGGCGATGAGCACGATCGAGGCCACGTCGCGGGCGGGGGATGCGCTCACCCCGGGCGAGCTGCTCGAGATGCTGTACTACATGCGCCTGCAGCGCGCGATCGAGGACCGCGCCATCAAGCTGTACTACCAGGGGCGGATCCCCGGCGCGTACTTCACCGGGTGGGGACACGAGGCGATCGCCGTGGGGGCGACCTACGCGCTCGGGCCCGCAGACCTGCTGGCGCCGATGCACCGCGACCTCGCCGCGTACCTCATGCGGGGGATCCCGGCGCGCCGGGTGTTCGCGCAGTTCCTCGACCGGGAAGGCGGCCTCACGCGGGGCCGCGACGGCAACATCCACATGGGCGACCCGCGTCTCGGCATCCTCCCGTTCATCAGCCACATGGCAGCGTCCGTGCCGGTGGCCGCCGGGATGGCGCTCGCCTGCCGGCAGCGCGGCCAGGCGCGCGTCGTGCTGACGTTCTTCGGCGACGGGGCGACCAGCACCGGCGCCTGGCACGAGGGCGTGAACTTCGCCGCGGTGCTCCGCCTGCCGGTCGTGCTGGTCCTCGAGAACAACCAGTACGCGTACTCGACGCCGCTCGACCGCCAGACCGCGGCGCGCGCGCTCGTTGACAAGGCGCCGGGGTACGGGATCCCCGGGGTCGCGGTCGACGGCAACGACGTGCTCGCGGTGTACGCCGCCGCGCGCGCCGCCGTCGCGCGCGCGCGGGACGGGGGCGGCCCCACGCTGATCGAGTGCCGAACGATGCGCATGCGCGGCCACAGCGAGGCGGACCACTTCGCGTATGTGCCGCGGGAGCTGCTGGCGGCGTGGGCGGCGCGCGACCCGATCGCGCTGTTCGAGCGCCGGCTGCGGGAGGAAGGGCAGCTGACGGCCGAGGCCGACCGCGCGATGCAGGGACGGATCGCGCAGGAGGTGGAGGAGGCGCTGGCGTGGGCCGAGGCAAGCCCGGAGCCCGCGCCGGCGTCGGTGGCGGAGGGCGTGTATGCGGCCAGCGACGGACGGTGAGCACGCGTGGCGCAGATGACCTACCTCGAAGCGATCCGGGAGGCGCTGCGCAGCGAGATGCGGCGCGACCCCCGCGTGTTCGTCCTCGGCGAGGACATCGGCGTCCACGGCGGGGCGTTCGGGATCACGAAGGGGTTTCTCGACGAGTTCGGCCCCTGGCGGGTGATCGACGCCCCGCTGTCGGAAGCGGCCAACGTCGGGGCGGGGATCGGGGCCGCGGTGATGGGCATGCGGCCGGTCGTCGAACTCCAGTTCGCCGACTTCGTCACGGACGCGTTCACGCAGGTCGTCAACATGGCCGCGACGTTCCACTGGCGGACCGGGTGTCCGCTGCCGCTGGTCCTCCGCATGCCCTACGGCGGCGACGTGAAGGGCGGGCCGTTCCACTCGCAGTGCAAGGAGGCGTGGTTCGTGCACACGCCCGGCCTCAAGGTGGTCGCGCCTGCGACCGCCGGCGATGCGAAGGGGCTGCTGCTCGCGGCGATCCGCGATCCCAACCCGGTCCTGTACTTCGAGCACAAGCACCTGTACCGGTACCGGCGGGAGGAGGTGCCGGACGGTGAGCACGTGACCCCGATCGGCCGCGCCCACGTGGCGCGCGAGGGGACGGCGCTGTCCGTCATCTCCTACGGGTGGATGCTCCACAAGTGCCTCGCCGCCGCGGACGCGGCCGCCCGGGATGGGATCGCGGCCGAGGTCCTCGACCTGCGCAGCCTCCTTCCGCTCGACCGGGACGCGATCCTCGGCACGGTGCGCAAAACCGGGAAGGCCCTCATCGTTCACGAGGCGACGCGGACCGCGGGCGTGGGCGCCGAGGTGGCCGCGCTGATCGCGGAGGAGGCGTTCGAGTCGCTGGACGGCCCCGTGGTGCGGCTCGCCAGCGAGGACACCCCGGTCCCGCACAGCCCCGTGCTCGAGGCGGCGTTCCAGCCGCAGGTCGAGGAGATCGCGGGCGCGATCCGGGCCCTCGCCGCGTACTGAGGCGGCCTCAGCGGTGCCCGCCGGCGAGGCGCACCGCCTCCGGCCGGGTGCGCAGCAGGAGCATCGCCGCGGCCCCCAGCCCAGGGCCGATCGCGAGCACGAGGAACGCGCCCCGCCACCCGATCCCACCCTGGATGAGGGGCAGCGCCTGGATGCTGATCGCGGTGAGCAGGAAGCCGAGCGCTGTCTGGAGCGCGAGCGCGCTGCCGACGCGCACCGGATCCGCCAGCTCGCTGATCGCCGCGGAGAACTGCGCGGAGTCGGCGATGACCGTGATCCCCCAGACGAGCGCCACCAGCACCACGAGGGCCGGGGCTTGGCCGAAGAGCAGGCCGGTCGCCGCGGCGCTCGCCCCGCTCAGCGCCATCGCTGTGGCGGTCGTGATCGTCCGCCCGACGCGATCGGCGACCATCCCGGCCGCGACGCAGCCGGCCGCGCCGGCCCCGATGATCAGGGCCGCGGCCAGGCTGGCCGACCGGCCGGTCCCCCCGCTCGCGCCGCTCGACGCCTCGAAGCTGGCGACCAGGAAGGCGGGGATCCAGGTCCACATCGCGTAGAGCTCCCACATGTGGCCGAAGTAGCCGAAGTTGGCCAGCCGCAGCGCCGGATCCCGGAGAGAGCGCAGCGCCCAGCCCAGGTCCAGCCGCGCCGCCGGGGCCTCGAACGGCCCGGGCCGCACAAACGTGGCCACGATCGCAGCCGAGACGACGGCGCCCAGGCTCGTCGCCAGGATCACGGTCTGCCACGGAAGGGTTCCGGCGATCCCGGCCCCCGCGAGCACGTGCGGGAGCGCCGCCCCGAGCGTCAGCGCACCGACCAGCACCCCGATCGCGAGACCCCGGTCCTCGCGAAACCATCCGGTCATCAGCTTCATCCCGGTGGGGTACACGCCGGCGAGGCAAAAACCCAGGCCGAGACGCAGGGGCAGCGCCAGGCGCAGGTCTCCCCCGCTGGTCGGCAGCGCGCCGTTAGCCAGGGCCGCCGCGAGCGCGCTGGCGACAAACACCCGGCGGGCCGAGAGGATGTCGGCGATCCCGCTGACCGCGAGCGTGAGCGCCCCCGCGACGAACCCGACCTGCACCGCCACGGTGAGCAGCGCCAGCTGGGCCGGTGAAAGGTGCCAGGCGCGGGACAGCGGCACGCCGACCGCGGCGGCGCTGAACCACGTGCTCATCGCGCCGATCTGGGCGCCGGCGATTAGCGCGAGCGCGCGCCGGCGCTCCGCGGCATCCGGACGGCGGGCATGGGTCGCACGCGGCACGCCACCTTCTTCCCGCGCGGCCCGCCGCTACCCTGCGTCTGCCCCCGGCCTCGGGGATCCGTGCGCGCGACGGCGCGCCCCGATACCCAGCGGGAGTCCGCCCGAGCGCGTGGAATTACCCGGCGGGCCGTCTGGCGGCGCGCGGCGGTCCGGCGGCCGGCACGGCGATGCGGGTCTCCTCGCGGCGGCATGGCTGGGGGAGCGCGGTGAAGTTCGAGAAGGAGATCACGGTCGGGGCCCCTCCGGAGGCGGTGTGGGCGCTCCTCTGGGACGTGGAGCGCGTGGCACGGTGCCTTCCCGGGTGCCAGGACGTGCGCGTGGTTGTGCCGCACGACCGCTACGAGGCCGTGGTGAGCGAGCGCATCGGCCCGTTCACGGTCCGATTCCCCCTGGAGATTCGGGTCCTGCAGGCGGAGGCGCCGCGCCGCCTCGTGGCCGTGGCCTCCGGGCGCGACGCGTCTGTGGGGAGCTCGCTGCGGGTCTCCCTCGACCTCCGCCTGGAGGCCGCTGGCACGAGTTCGCGGCTCGTGATCGCCTCCGATGCGAGCATCCTCGGCAAGCTGGGCGCGCTGGGTCACGGCATCGTCCAGCACAAGGCGGACGGGATCATGGCGCAGTTTGCCCAGGCGCTGCGGGCCGAGCTGGAGGGCGGAGCCCGGGCGCGTCCAGCCGGCGAGGCGGGCCGCGCGGGCGGCGCGGAGTCGGCGTAGCGGGCGGAGGCTGGTGATGCCCGGACAGCGCGAGGCCGAGCGGTGAGCGTGTGATGGGCACGGCGGTCGCCAAGCTCCAGGCCCGGGGCGTCTCGGTGATGTACTTCAACGAGCGCACGGGCACACGCACGCACGCGCTCGAGGGCATCGACCTCGACGTCGCCGACGAGGAGTTCGTGGCGATCGTCGGCCCGTCGGGGTGCGGCAAGACGACCTTCCTCTCGGCCGTGGACGGGCTGATCCCGATCCAGGCCGGGGAGATCCGGATCGCCGGCCGCCCGGTCACCGCGCCCGGGCGGGATCGCGCCGTCATCTTCCAGCAGGCCTCGCTGCTGCCCTGGCGGACCGTGATGGGGAACGTGATCTATGGGCTGCAGCTCCAGGGCGTGCCGGCGCGCCAGGCAAAGGCCCGCGCGCAGCACTACATCGACTTGGTGGGCCTGCGGGGCTTCGAGCGCTACTACCCGAACGAGCTGTCGGGCGGGATGCAGCAGCGCGTGAACATCGCCCGGGCGCTGGTGTGCGATCCCGAGATCCTGCTCCTCGATGAGCCGTTCGCCAGCCTCGACGCGCAGACGCGAGAGTTGATGCAGGCCGAGCTGGTCCGCATCTGGCGGGAGACCCGGAAGACGTCGCTGTTCATCACGCACCAGATCAGCGAGGCGGTCTTCCTCGCGGATCGCGTCGTCGTCTTCAGCTCACGGCCGGGGAGGGTGCGCGCGGTCATCGAGGTCCGCCTGCCCCGCCCGCGCGCCCTTTCGATCAAGCGGGACCCCACGTTCCTGGCGTACGAGGACCGGATCTGGCGGTTGATCGAGGACGAGGTGAAGCGCAATGCCCGGGGGGCCGCCGGTGCTTAGCACGCCGGCGGGCGCGGCCGGCGCCGAGGTGACCGCGGTCGCCCAGTTCGAGCGCCGGGCACGACAGCGGCGGCGGATCGTCCGCAGCGGCAACCTGCTCATCGGCCTGCTGTCGGTCGCCGCGTTCCTCGCCCTCTGGGAGTGGGTGACGGCCAGCGGGCGCATCCAGCCGCTGTTCATCAGCAGCCCCTCGCGCATCGCCGCCGCCGCCGAGAAGATGTTCGCGAGCGGGGAGATCTGGCCGCACCTGCGGGTGAGCCTTTCGGAGTTCGGGCTGGGGTTTGGCCTCGCGATCGTGGTCGGTGTGCCGATCGGCATCGCGGTCGGGTGGTACCGATGGGCGTTCGCCGCCGCCAACCCGTTCATCTCCGGCATCAACGCGACGCCGCGGGAGGCGATGATGCCGCTCATCGTCATCTGGCTCGGGATCGCGATCTGGTCCAAGGTCGCGCTCGTGTTCCTCGGCGCGGTCTTTCCGATCCTGTTCAACATGATGACGGCGATGCACACGATGGACGCGTCGCTGCTCACGGTCTCGCGGTCGTTCGGCGCGCGCGACGGCCAGGTGTTCCGCACGATCGCGCTCCCCAGCGCGATCCCGTTCCTGATCTCCGGCCTCCGGATCGGCGCCGGGCGCGGCCTCGTCGGCATCGTGCTCGGGGAGTTGTACGCGGCCAACGCCGGGATCGGCTACCTCATCGCGGTCTACGGCTCGACGTTCCAGACCGACAAGCTGTTCGTCGCCGTGATGATCATCACGACGATGGGGATCGGCCTGGATATGCTGCTGCGCAGCCTCGAGCGCCGCTTCGAGGCCTGGCGGCCGGCGCGCCACTAGCCGAGGCTCGCGCGGGATCCTCCCGGCTCGTCCGCGGCTCCCTCCGCCCCGGCCGCGGGCGTGGCAGGCGCCGCCGCGGGCTCGAGCGCGAGGCTGAACCACACGCTCGTGCGGCCGTCCGCGCTCGCGGCGCCCGCACCGCCCCCGTGGGCCCGGGCGATCTCCTGCACGAGCGCGAGGCCGATCCCCGCCCCGCCGGTCTCGCGCGACCGGGACTTCTCGCCGCGGTAGAAGCGCTCGAAGATGTGCGGGAGGTCCTCGGGGGAGATGCCCTCGCCGGTGTTCTGGACCGTGACGCGCACGGCCCCGTCCTCGCGGGAGGTCGCGATCACGACATCCGCGCGGTCGGGCGCGTACCGCGCGGCGTTGTCCAGGAGGTTGCGCAGCGCCTGCGCCACGAGGTCCGCGTCCGCGCGCACGCGCGGCACGCGGGCATCGTGGACCGCGCGCACCGTCATCCCGCGCCGGGCGAGCTCGGGGCCGTACACCTCGAGCAGCCCGCGGACCAGCGCGGGGAGGTCCACCTCTGTGGGACGCAGCCGGGAGATCCGCGCATCGAACTGGCTCAACTGGTGCAGGGCGTCGACCAGGCGCACCAGCCGGAGCACCTCCTCGTGCAGGGACGCGAGGATCTGCGGGTCGGCCGGTACCAGGCCGTCGCGCAGCGCCTCGAGATACCCCCGCAGGGTGCTGAGCGGCGTTCGGAGCTCGTGGGCCACGTTGGCGATGAGGTCCCGCCGGAGCGCTTCGATCCGCTGCAGACCCTCCGCCATCCGGTTGAGCGCATCGGCGAGCCGCGCGATCTCGTCGGGCCCCCGCGGATCGACGCGGCCGGCGTAGTCCCCCTGCGCGATGGACTCCGCGAGGACCATCATCCGCGCCACCGGGCGCACCAGCCGCCGCACGAGGATCCACCCGAGCAGCATCGCGACGGAGGCGGCCACCATGCTGCTCACCAGCAGGATGCGGTGTGTGGCGGCGAGGAACTCCGCCTCGACCGCGGTGGGCTCGATGTGGTAGCGCGCCATGATGGTCATGAACGCGTGCGAGGCGAGATCGGTGATCATCACCCCGGAGGCGACGACGCCGATCGCGATCACCAGGAGCTGGGCGCCGAGCAGGCGCCAGAGGAGGCTATCCCGCACGGCCGCTCGGCAGCAGCTTGTAGCCGACCCCGCGGATCGTCTGGATGAACCGGGGGTGCGCGGCGTCGTCGCCGAGCTTCTCCCGCAGCTTCCCGATGTGGACGTCGATCGTCCGGTCGATCACGTCCACCTCCTCGAACGCGTAGACGTGGGCCAGCAGCTGGTCGCGCGTGAAGACGCGGCCGGGGAACTCCATCAGCGCCTGCAGGAGCTTGAACTCGATCACCGTGAGGCGGACCTCGCGGCCGTCGAGCGATACCTCGCGGCGATCGAGGTCCATGACGAGCGGGCCCGCAACGAGCCGCGGCGCCGGCGGGGCCGCCCGCCGGAGGATCGCCCGGACGCGGGCCACCAGCTCACGCGGGCTGAACGGCTTGGTGACGTAGTCGTCCGCCCCCACCCCGAGGCCCGCGAGCTTGTCGGCCTCCTCCACCCGGGCGGTGAGCATCAGGATCGGGACGCGTGAGGTCGCGCGGATCTGGCGGCAGACCGCGATCCCGTCGACCCGGGGGAGCATCAGGTCGAGGATGATGAACGCCGGGTCGTGCCGCGCGACCATCCCAAGCGCCTGCGCGCCGTCATAGGCGGCGACGACCTGGAACCCGTCGCGCTCGAGGTACATCCGGACGAGCGACACGAGCTTGGGATCGTCGTCCACGACGAGGACCGTCGCACCCTCGGGGGCGGCGGCGCCCGCGGGACGGCCGCCTGCGTCGGCGATGCGGCCGCGCCGCCCGGTCTCGGGGTCCGCCGGGGCGTCCGCTCCGGCCTGCCCGCGCACCGCGAGCCTCACACGACACCCCCTGGAGTCTCTCCGTCCGCGACTGCGCGGAGCATAGCAGCCCTCTGTAAAGGTATCGCAAAGCTCCCCGGGAGGCCGGCCCGGCGGCCGAGGGCGGAATGCGGCATCACACGGCAGCCGGCGTCAGCGCGCCTCGCGCGCCATGAGCTCGTCGGCCATGCGCCGGATGCCGGCCGTCAGCCCGCCGTCTGCCACGATCACCGCGCCGGTCACGAACGATGCCTCATCCGAGGCGAGAAATAGCGCGACCGCGGCGATCTCCTCGGGCTCGGCGATCCGCCGCAGCGGGTACCATGCGCGCAGCCGCTCCAGCAGATCCGGCGCGCGCGCCAGGCGATCGGCCCAGATCGGCGTGCGCACCGTGCCCGGGCAGATCACGTTCGCGCGGATGCCTCGGTCCCCGAACTCGACGGCGACGTTCTGCGTGAGCGAGATCAGCCCGGCCTTCGCCGCGCTGTACGCGTGGTGCCCGAGACCGAGCAGGGCATTCACCGAGCTGACGTTCACGATGGCGCCGCGCCCCCTCCGCAGCATCGCGGGCAGCGCGGCCCGCGTGCACAGGTACGGCCCCCGCAGATCGACGGCGAGGTCGCGGTCCCACACCTCGGGCGTGATCTCGAGGATGCCGTGCCCCGTCGCGATCGCCGCGTTGTTGACGAGGATGTCGATCGCCCCGTAGTGCGCCTCGGCGGAGGCCACGAGCGTGCTGACCTGCTCGGCTGCGGCCACATCGGCGGCCACGCAGAGCGCGTCCCCTCCCGCTTCCCTGATCAGGCGGGCGGTCTCCTCCCCGGCACCCGCGTCGAGGTCGGCCGCGACGATCGCCGCGCCGGCCCGCGCGAACCGCAGCGCGATCGCCCGCCCGATGCCCGATCCCGCGCCCGTCACGATCGCCACGCGCCCGTCGATCCGCATCACGCGCGCCGCCGGGCTACCCGGAGGTCCCGAGCGCGCGGACCGCCCGGCGGACCCACGCCAGGTGGCCGAGCCGGATGTGGCCGTAGTTGTAGAAGGAGATCCCGTCGATGCCCGCCTCCTGGACCGCCCGCGCCTTGGCCAGGAGGTTGGCTTCGTCGGGCGTGTCCGGGTACGCGGGACGGAGGGTGACGTGGAGACGGGCCCGCGCGCCGATGCGCTGGCGGGCCCACCAGGCGTCCGCGGCCACCTCGCCGGGGCTCGCGCGGTAGCCGAGGATTTCGATGATGTCCGCGGGCTCCGCCAGGTCCGACAGGTCGCTGCCCTCGAGCCAGGCCAGCGCGAGCGGCTGGTCGACCGAGGGGATCACCGACAGCCGCATCGCCGCGGGCAGCGCCGCGCGGGCCTCGCGGACGAGCGATGTCACGCAGTCGGTCCGCCATCGCAGGTACGCCGCCAGCTCGGGGTTGCGCAGGAGATCCGCGACCACCCAGTGGAGCGCCTGGCCGTCCGAGGGCTGGGGCAGCGATGGATCGGCGTGGAAGGCATCGAGCGCCTCGCGGACGGATGCCGCCAGGCGCTCCGCGTCGAGCCCGGAGGCCGCGGCCCGCCGCCCGCACGCCGGGCAGAAGCAGAGCGCGAGCAGCAGGGAGCTCCAGGGGTCCGGGGGGACGAGGCTGAACTCGTGGTGGAATCCGTGCGCGTACGGCAGGAAGCCGGGCGTCTCGAGGATCACATACTGCGCCTCGTACGTCGAAGCGAAGTCGCCGAGCAGCGCGCACAGGTAAGCACGCACCTCGGGGTGGCTGGGACAGAGGCTGTAGTAGTAAGGATCGCCGTAGGCGTTGCGCACCACGTACGCGGGGTGTGCCGTGCCGAGGCGGGTGTTGTGCAGCCCCACCATCCAGGCGGCGACCTCGAGCCCGTGCGCCCGGCGGCGGTCCGCCAGGACCGCGAACAGATCGTGCTCGTCGACGAGCCGGTTCGCCGCCGGCCGAAGCGGCGTGTCGCGGTAGCGGTCCGGCCGAGGGCGGAAGTACACGGTCCCGTCGTCCGGGAAGACGACGCGGCTCCGGGGCGCATGGGGGCGCAGGAACTTGCCCGCGTGGTAGCTCGCCGCCACGGCGATCGTGGTGATGCCGGCGGCGCGCAGCCGCTCCGCGACCGCATCAAGGCCTTCCTCCACGAGGTCCCAGGGGTACACGAACATGCCCGCGTACACCGCGCTACCCGTCCTCCGGCCGTCCGCCCGGCGCCGCGCGGTCGCCCGCACCGCGCGGCGCCGGATCGTCCGCGGGCCACCGCCCGACGGGCCTCCCGCCGATGAGGGCTCCCAGGGGGACGAGGCGGCGCGGGCCGCTCATGCTGCGGCCGGTGGCGTCGACGAACCGGAACTCCCCGCTCTGGTCGTCCAGCACGGTCACGTCCGCCGGCGCGCCCACCCGCAGCGTCCCGAGGTCGGGACGGCCGATCGCCCGCGCCGGCGCGCACGTGGAGGCGGCGATCACCGAGTCCAGCGGCATCCCGAGGTTGAGCAGCTTCGACATCGTCGTCGGCAGGTCGTATGCCGGGCCGTCGATGCAGAGGGCGTGGACGTCGCTGCTGATGACGTCCGGCAGGAACCCCTGCGCGAGCGCCGCTTCGGCGCTCGCGAACGAGAAGCTGCCCATGCCGTGTCCGATGTCGATCACGACGCCGCGCTCCCGCGCCTCCCACAGCTCCGGCAGGACCCGGGCCGCGCCGTCCGGGCCGGCGAGGGGGCCGTTCGGGAAGGCCCGGAACGCGTGCGTGAAGATGTCGCCCGGACGCAGCAGCGGCAGCACCTCGCGGCGCGTCGGCGGGGGAAGGTCGGTGTGCACCATCAGGCGCGCGCCGAGGGCGTCGGCCGCTTGGAGCGCGAGGTGCAGGGGCGCGATGCCCTGGCCGCAGCCGGCGATCAGGCCGAGGCGCACCTTGATGCCGAGCACGAGCCCGGCGTGCTCCCGCGCGACCCGCACCGCCTCCGAGACGCTGAGCAGCCGCAGGTCGACGGACTCGCCCACCATGACGCTCCGCGAGAACGCGAAGATCCCCGGGAAGCTGATGTTGAGGAACGGCAGGATCCGCACGCGCGCGCGCTCGATCAGGTGCCGGCGGAACCCCGCGAAGTTGCCGGGGCCCGCGCTGCCCGCGTCCACCATCGTGGTCACGCCGGAGCGCGCGGCGAGGTCGTCGGGGTCCACGCCGAGCGAGCTCCCGCCCCAGTAGACGTGCGTGTGGAGGTCGATGAGGCCCGGCACGACGAGCTTCCCGGCCACGTCGACGACGCGCCGCGCGTGCGCCCGGGGGAGGGAGGGTCCCACCGCGGCGATGCGCCCGTCCGCGACTGCGACGTCGGAGGGGGCGTGCAGGCCCTGCGAGGGGTCGATGACCGTCCCGCCTGCGAGGAGCAGCTCGTACTCCGGCATGCCTTCCTCCCTTCCGGGCAGGACGCCCTACTTGACCGCGCCGAGGGCGAGGCCGCGCACGAGATGCCGCTCCACCAGCATGAAGAGGATCACGACCGGCAGGACGCCGACGAGAGCGGCCGCCATCAGGTAGTGCCACTGGACCGCCCACCGGCCGATGAAGGTGTACAGGCCCACGGTCAGCGTGCGCATCTCGGTCCGCGAGATGAACGTCAGCGCAAACACGAACTCGTTCCACGCCGTGATGAAGACGTAGATGATGGTGGTCACCACGCCGGGGGCGGCCAGCGGGATCGCGACGCGCAGGATCGCCTGCCGGCGCGAGCACCCGTCCACGAGCGCGGCCTCCTCGATCTCCGCCGGGATGGCCCGGAAGTAGCTCGCCAGCATCCACGTGGAGAACGCCAGCGTGAAGACCGTGTTGGTCACGATGAGGGACCAGTACGTGTCGAGCCAGTGCAGCGCCGCCATGATCTTGAACAGCGGGATGAGGACGACGATCGGAGAGAACATCTGGATGAGGAGCAGGAGCAGCATGAACGCCTGCCGCCCGCGAAACCGCAGCCGCGCGACCGCGTACCCGGCCGGGATCGCCGCCAGCAGGTTGAGGCAGGTCGTGCCCGCGCCGATGATGAGGCTGTTCAGCATGTACGTGCGCAGCGGGTACTTGGTCCAGATATCGACGAAGTTCCGCCACGTGACTGCGGCGGGGACCCACACGGGCGGCACCTGGTAGACCTCGTTGAGCGTCTTGACGGACGTGGAGAGCATCACGAAGATCGGAAACAGCAGGACCCCGAGGGCGACCGCCGACAGCGCCCACCCCCCGCCGTGGAGGACGAGCGCCCGCCAGAGGCGGGAGCGGGCCCGCCGCCCCGCCGCTTCCCGCAGGGGCACGGCCAGCGTCGCGGGCCCGTGCGCCACCTAGCCGACCTCCCGGAAGTAGAGGCGCGCGTACAGCAGGCTGAACGCCAGCAGCGTCAGGAACGTGATGATCGCGATCGCCGAGGCCGGCCCGAAATCCAGGAACTGGAAGGCGGTTTTGTACAGGTGCGTCACCAGGATGTCGGTCGTGTTGATCGGGCCGCCCTTCGTGACGATGTAGGGGACCGAGAAGTCGTTGAACGTCCAGATGACCGACAGCAGGCTGGCCATCACGATGACCGGGCGGAGGAAGGGCAGCGTCACGGCGGCGAACCGCGCGGCCGCGCCGGCGCCGTCGATGGCCGCGGCCTCGTGGTACTCGGGCGAGATCGCCTGCAGGCCGGCGAGGAACACCAGCGCAAAGAACGGCAGCCCGATCCAGATGTCGACGATCAGATTGGCCGCGAACGCCGATCCCGGCGATGCAAGCCAGGCCGGGGGATGCGGCCAGAGCCCGGTCGCCTGGAGGAAGCGGTTGAGCAGGCCGAACTGGCTGTTGTACGTCCACTGCCAGATCATCGCGCTGATCGGGTAGGGGAGGGCCCACGGGATGACGGTCAGGAGGCGCACCGCCCGGCGGCCGTGGAAGGGCAGGTTGAGCAGCAGAGCGAACGCCAGGCCCGCGGTCGTCTTGACGGCCACCGCGATCGCGGTCCAGACGAACGTCCGGCGGAAGATCTGCCAGAACGCCGGGTCCGCGGCCAGCGCCTGGAAGTTCCGCCAGCCCGCGACCCCGACGATGCGGCCCAGCTTGTCCGTCGTCGCAAACGCGGTCACGATCGTGGCGCCGATCGGGTACAGGATCAGCGCGCCGATCAGGGCCGCCGCGGGAACCAGCAGCGGGTAGGCCAGCCGTTCCTGCGCCGAGAGCCGCATCGAGGCCGCCGGTCAGGCTCCGCTACTTCACGCCCCGCGCCTGGTCGATCTCCCGGCACGCGTCGGTGAGCGCCTGCCGGGGGCTCTTGGCCCGGAGCAGCGCTGAGGTCACCGCGTCCCACATCACGTCCTCCACCTTCGACCACTCCGCCACGAGCGGCCACGGCTTGGCGGTCGGCAGCTGCTCGATGAACGGCCGGTAGAAGGGGGTCTGGAAGTACGCGTTGCGCGCGACGGTCTTGACCACCGGCAGCATCCCGAAATCCTTGTCGAACTCCAGCCGGTGGCGGTCGTTGTACGCGAACTCGAGGAATTTCGCGACCGCGTCCTTGTGCTTGGCGCTCTTGAAGACGATGATCGAGTCGGTCACGAGGAGCGTGTGCTGCGGCTTGCCCTGGTTGTGCGGCATCGGCGCGACCGCAAACGGGAGGCTCTTCGCCCGCTCCTGGATCATCCCCCCGAACCAGGGTCCGGTCTCGATCATCGCGAGCTTGCCGGCCAGGAACAGGTCCTGCAGGGTCCCGCGGTCGTTCTCCGCGACGTTGGGCTCCGTGACCTTGTACTTGTTCACCAGGTCGGTCATGAACTGCAGGGCCTCGACCCCGGCGGCGTCGTTCACGCGGCACCTCCCGTAGCTGCCGTCAGGGTTCGTGACGAAGAAGTCGCCGCCGTTGCCGTAGAGGTAGTACACGTACTCGGTCAGCTCCGCGAATTTCTTGCCGGAGACGCCGATCCCGTAGAGGCTGCCCGGCTTCGCCACCCGCTGCGCGACCGCCAGCATCTCCTGCCAGGTCCGCGGCGGGGTCTTGATGAGATCGCTCCGGTAGTAGAGGGCCCGGGCGCTGAGCGCGACCGGCACGCCGTAGAGCCGGCCGCCGATCCGCGCCTCGAGCGCCGGGCCGATGAACTTGTGGGTGAACGCCTTGGGCATGAACGTGTCCACGGGCTCGACGACGCCCATCTTGTTGAACTCGAGGATCCAGCGGGTGCCGACGATCGCGAGGTCCGGGGCCTGGTTGCCCGCGATCCACGTGACGAGCCGGTCGTGGCCCTCGCTCCAGGGGACGATGACGGTGTCCACCGTGATGCCCGGGTTGGCCGCCTCGAAGTCTTTCTTGAGCTGCTGCCAGAACGTATTGTATCGGGCGTCGTACTCCATCCACACCGCCCGGATCGAGACGGCGCCGCCGCCGAGCGCCGGCACCGCCAGCAGCCCGATGCACAGCGCCGCACCAGCCGCGAGCGCGATCCTCCGCCGCATGCTCATCCCCCCTCCGGTGCCGCGCCCGGTTCCCTCCGCCGCCTGCGAGGCGGGGTCCCCGCGTCCTGTGCGCGGCGCCAAGCCGGGCCGGCCCGCTGGAGGTGTTTGGTGGCCTCCCGGAGGGTTCCTTCGTTCCGGCGGTCCGTCCTCCGGCGGTCTAACCGGGGACCGGCCCGCCGGCCGCATCCGCCGCCGGCCGGGCCCGCCGCTCGTCCCGGTACTGCCGCGACAGCCTCACGTACGTCGCGGCCGCGCCGGCGATCCAGGCCGCCGAGGCGCCAGCGAGCTCCTTGCGGACCCGGCAGGGCGCCCCGGCCGCCATCGTGCGGGGCGGGATCCGCGTCCCGTCCGTGACGACGCTGCCCGCGCCGACGAGCGCTTCCTCGCCCACCACGGCATCGTGGAGCACCACCGCGTTCATCCCGACGAGCGCGCCGCGCTCGACCGTGCACCCTTCCAGGACCGCGCCGTGCCCGATCGTCGCCGCCTCGCCGACGATCGTCGGCACGCGGTCGGTGGTGTGCAGCACGGCGTTGTCCTGGATGTTGACCCGCGCGCCGACCTCGATCCGGCCGACGTCCCCCCGCAGGACGGCCCCGAACCAGATGCTGGCCTCCTCGCCGACCTCGACGTCTCCGATGAGCGTGGCGGTGGGGGCGATCCACGCCGACGGTGCGACGCGCGGCGTCTTGCCCTGGAACGAGAGGATCACGGCAACCCCTCCCTGCATCCCATGCTGCCTCCTGTCCGCCCGGCCTCCGGCGCTTGCGCGTCCCGGCAGGCGCTCGACCTGCGGTGCCCGGTGCCCCGCCGCCGTGCCCGCCCTGCCCTCAGGGCGACGCCTCGAGGCCCAGCGCCTCGAGCCAGCGGCGCGTCTTCCCGAGGATCACGCGGGGGGCCGAGCGCAGGTCGGCGACGCTCCGCCCGGCGGTCAGGAAGATCGCCAGGCGCAGCGCGCCGAGGAACTGCTCGATCCACGCGTCCACCGCCGCCTCGCCCGCCAGCGCGGCCAAGAGGAGAGGCCGGGCGACGCCCGCGAGCGTGGCCCCCAGCGCGATCGCCTTCGCGGCGTCGAGGCCCGTCCGCACACCTCCGGTGGCGATCAGGGGCAGCCCCGCGGCGCGCGCCGCCGCGATCGCGGCGGCCGTGGGAATGCCCCAGTCGCGGTACGCCTCGCCGAGCCGGGCCCGCTGGAGATCGCCGCGCGCCCTCGCCCGCGCCGCCTCGATCGCGGCGAAGCTCGTCCCCCCGAGCCCGCCGACATCGAGGGCGCTGACGCCCAGCTCGCGCAGCTCGAGCGCGGCCCGGTGGGAGAGGCCCGCGCCGGTCTCCTTCGCGATGACGGGCACCCCCGCGCAGGCGACCGCCCCGGCGATCGCCTCGCGGAGCCCCGCGGCCCGGCGGTCGCCCTCCGGCTGGACGGCTTCCTCCAGGAAGTTCAAGTGGATCGCGAGGGCATCGGCGTGGATCATCGCCACGGCATCGGAGATCTCCCGGGGGGTCAGCCCCGGGCCGCTGTCCTGGGCCACCAGCTGGGCGGCGCCGATGTTGGCGATCAGGAAGGCGTCCGGCGCGACCTCGCGGGCGACCGCGTACGTTCGCGCCAGGCGGGGCTCGCGGAGGGCGGCGCGCTGGCTCCCGAGGCCCATCGCCAGCCCGTGGCGCTGCGCGGCGCGCGCCAGGACGGCGTTGATCTCGCGCGCGTCCCGGTGACCTCCGGTCATCGCGGAGACCACGAGCGGAGCCCGCAGGCGGCGTCCCAGGAACTCCGTGCTGAGGTCGATCGCGGCGAGGTCGGCGACCGGCAGGGCGTGGTGGAGCAGGTGGACGTCGGACCACCCGGGGCCGAGGCGGCTGCCGGCCTCCGGGCCGCTGGCCAGCCGCAGGTGCTCTGCCTTCCGCTCCTCGATCTCGCCGGGCGCCCTCGTCGCCGTCCGGCGCGGGGCCGCAGCCCGCGCGGCCCGCACCCGCAGCGCCCGCCCCTTGCCGTGCGCCCCCGGCCGGCGCTTCACCGCGGCAGCCCCGCCCCGCGGCGTCCCCGGGGCCGGCTCATGCCGGCGCGTGTCCGGCGGGCAGCCCCCGCCAGCGCCGGATGAGGTCCAGGTGGATGCCGAACTGGTCGAGGATCTTGACGACGGTGTGCTCGATGATGTCGCCCACCGTCTCCGGCAGGTGGTAGAACGCGGGCACGGGCGGCAGGATCACGGCACCGGCCTCGGTCGCCTGCAGCATGAGCCGGAGGTGTCCCGCGTGCAGGGGCGTCTCGCGCACCACGAGCACCAGCCTGCGCCGTTCTTTGAGGCAGACGTCCGCGGCGCGCGTCAGGAGCGTGTCGTTGAAGCTGTGGGCGATCGCGGAGAGCGTCTTGATCGAGCAGGGGGCGACGACCATCCCGTCCGTCACGAAGGTGCCGCTCGCCAGCGCGCTCGCGATATCGCGCTCATCGTGCACGGCGTGGGCCAGGGCGGCCACGGCCGCCGGATCCCGCCGCATCTCGTATTCGATGGTCTTCCTCGCGGCCGCGGTCACGATCAGGTGGGTCTCGATGTCGGTATGAGCGCGCAGCACTTCGAGGAGGCGGACGCCGTAGTGGGGGCCCGTCGATCCCGAGAGGGCCACGATGAGCCGGCGTGGGGAGGCGATAGACATGCCGTGGGGGGTTCTTCGGGGCGCCGCCCGCCGTTCCTCTCGCGCGGCGCGGTGCCGCGTGCCCGGCGTGTCGTCGCGCAGCACAGGAAAACGGTGGCGCGGCGACGTAACGGGCTGTGGGCGCCCCCACGGACCCCGGAGCGCCTGCGCGGCTTCTGAGGAGGTGGCGTGCGTGAGCGACAACGAAGGGCGCGTGTTTCTGCGGGGCATCACCTCGGAGCACTATAGCCTCTCGGAGTTCCGGCGCCGGCAGCGAGCCGCCCCGCGCGTCCGGCGCGCCGGGACGGTGGTGGACGATGCGCGCGTGGCCCACTCCGGCGACTCCGAGGAGTCCCGGACCTGGTGGATCCTGGGGCCGGGGGACGATCCCTTCCTCACGCAGACGATCCAAATGCACTTCGTGGAGTTGTTCCCCGGCGGGTCCAACCGGGGGCACGGCCACCAGAACGAGGCGACGTTCTACATCCTCGAAGGCCGCGGCTACGAGATCCACGACGGCAAGCGGTACGACTGGGAAGCGGACGACTTCGTCGTCGTGCATAACGACTCGGTACACCGGCATTTCAACGCCGACCCCGGCAAGCGGGCGCTCGCGCTCGTGATCAAGGCGAAGGCGACGTGGATGTACCTCGGCCTGATCCAGCAGGGCCGGGGCGGCCCGGTCGCAGACGGGGAGCGCTACGGCCCACCCGAGGACTGGTCGCGCCTGTGGACGCCCGGCGTGAGCGAGCGCAAGAAGGTGGTCAAGCCCGCCGACACGCGGTGGGAGACGACCCGGGACGGCCGCGTGCGGGTGATCACGTCGCCCGAGCGCACCGACGTGCGGGTGTTCAGCGTGGATGTCTACCAGCAGGAGATCCCGGCCGGCAGCCGCTCGGGGAAGCACTGGCACATGGCCGACGAGGCGCTCTACGTGATGGCCGGGCGCGGCTACAGCCTGCACTGGGACGTGGAGGCCGAGATCGGCGAGCGATACATGGCGCGCGTCGCTCACGAGCCGACCCGCTGGGAGTTCGGCCCCGGGGACCTGCTCTACGTCCCCCAGAACACCGTGCACCAGCACGTCAACGCCGACCCGTCGGCGCCGCTCCTGCTGCTCTCCGCCCAGAACCGCCTGTTCAAGCTCCTGGGGTACGACTCCGTCGTGTACCTGGAGGACGCGCCGGAGTACTCGGGGGGGCCGCGCACGGCGACGGCGCGGCGCTAGGCGGGCGCGCCGGGGACAGACTCAGCGGGACCGGACCGCCACGTCCACGACGGCCGGGTCCGCCAGGGGGCGAAGCCGCACCCCGTCACGCGCCCGCCCTCGATCTGGGCGCGGGGCAGCGGCACGGGGACTTGCGTGCGGCCCACACCTCCGCGCGGCCGTCTCCGGTCACGCGCGCGGCGCACGCCTCGGGCTCGAGGTGCCCCTGGTGCACGGCCGGCGTCTCGAAGGCGCGGTCGACGACCGCCGCGCTCGCCGCCGGGCGGGTCCACATCCCGTGCTCTTCGACGAGACGCGACCGCCGATCGGGCGTGTCCGAGGCCGTCACACCGCCCCCGGGCAGCACCAGGTCGGCGACGTAGACCGTGCTGCCGCCGATCGTACCGGCCGCGTCGACCCGGGACACCGCGCTCAGCCCGGCGCGTGGGGCCGCCGGGCGGCCGTTGCAGGGTCCTCGGGCCCCGCAACGGCATCACTGTCCGCCGGCGACCTTCGCCGCGAACCCGGCGTCCTGCAGCGCCCGCACGTAGCTGTTGTCGAAGAAGTCGGAGGCGGGCTGCGCGATCTTCCGCTCGCGGAGGATGAACTCGATGCCCTCCTGGCTCACGAGCGGGTAGATCGTGTAGAACTGCTCGCGGTACAGCTTGAACCCCTGGCGGAGCTGGTCCTCCTTGAGCGGGAGCTGCTTCAGCAGCATCGGCACGATCGCGGACTCGTTGGCCGGGTTCTTCATGTAGACGTCGGCGGCGATGATCGCCTTGAGGAACGCGTCGACGAGCGGGGCGTGCGCCTTGGCCCACGCGATGTTGGCGCCGATGCCCGTGTGCTGGTAGGGCTGGCCCATCGTGTACAACTTCACGAACGGCTTGAAGCCGTACTCGAACGCGGCCAGGTCCAGCCCGGCGGTCAGCACGGTGAACTGGATCTGGCCGGAGCTCAGCGCGGCGAGCCGGGACGTCTCGTCGCCCACCTGCAGGAGCGTGACGTCCTGCGGGCCGATCCCCAGCTTGCTGAGGGCGTAGCGGACCGCGAACTCGGAGGACGAGCCGAAGCCGCTGATCGCGCCCTTGGTGCCCCGGAGCTGCGCCGCGTTGGTGATGTCCTTCGCCACGACGAAGTCGTAGGGGAACTTGTGGATCAACCCGCCGATCATCTCGAGCGGGAATCCCCTCGCCCGGGCGTTGATGACGTCGGCCGCCGCGATGAACGCGAGCGGCACCTCGCCGGCCGCCATCGCCGCCACCGTCCGCGCCCCGCCCTGGATGCTCGTGATCGTGACCCGCAGCCCGTACTTCTCGAAGAGGTGCCTGTCCTGGGCCACCCACGCCGCCACCGCGTCCAGGTTGCGGAAGGACATGCCGACCGTCAGGCTCGTCGGGCCCTGCGCCGCGGCGCGCGGTGCCGGCCCGAGGGCCAGCGCGGTCGCCGACGCCCGGAGGAACTGCCGTCTGCTCAGCGTCGCCCGCACGCTGCACCCCCCTTCGGTGCTGATCTGGGTCTCGCCTTCGCCTTGACCCGGCCGGGTCCTGCCGCCCCGGCCGGCGGATCCGGCGGGCTACGGATGCCAGTCCCGCAGCTCGGCGACCACCGCCCGCTCGATCCCCTGCATCGCGTCCGCCTCCGGTCCGGTCCAGCGAAACGCGAGCGGGGCCACCGCGACCGGCCCCCACGTCTGATCCCTGACCTCCGCCGGCTGCAGCTCCCACATCGCCATGCCGAACGGGGCGGCGGCGATGCGCGGCCGCAGCGCGCGCGCCGGTCCCTTGATCAGCGCGAGCGTGTTCTCCGCGCCGATGACCTGGAGCGTGGCCTTCCCGGCGCGCTCCAGGTTGGCCAGCGTCGTGCTCCCGTGGTCGACCGCGAAGCGGACGCGGTCCGCGGCCGCCGCGGCCGCCCACGTCAGCGCCGCGTGGCCCCAGCCGTCCGCCCCCACGGTGATCAGCACCACGGGGATCCCCGGCTGCATGATGCGAAACAGCCGGTCCGGCAGGCCCGCGACGGTCACGACCGCCCCGCCCTCAGAGGGGGAGGAGGTGCCCCCACTTCTGCAGCACCTCGCGGCGGCGCTCCGGGCTCGACTCGGCGACGCGGGGGAACTCGTCCCGCCACTCCCAGGGTCGGGTGGCGTCGATGATCGCGCGCGAGTTGAAGCCCCGCTGCCCGGGGGGGATGATCGGATCGAGCGGCCCGCTCCAGCAGCGCCGCAGGATGTCGATATCCCTCTCCGGATCGCAGCGGGTGCAGATCGCCCACATCACGTCCTCCAGGTCCATCACATCGATGTCGTCGTCGACGACGACCACGAAGCGGCCGAGGTACGCGCCGGCGTGGCACTGCGAGGCGACGACCGCGGCCTGCTTGGCGTGTCCGGGGTACCGCTGCCGGATCGCGACCACCGTGAACAGCCGGGACCCCCCCACCTCGTGACACCAGACGCCTGCGACGTCGGGCACGCCGGAGGCGGCGAGCTCGTCTTCGATCGCGGCCGCACGCAGAAACGCGCGGTAGTACGCGAGCTCGGACGGCGGCTTCGTCGGCGGCGAGCCCAGGAGGATCGGATCGTCGCGGTGGTAGAGCGCCGCGACCGTCACCACCGGCTCTTCGCGCCTCGCGCTGGCGTAGTACCCCGTCCATTCGCCGAACGGCCCCTCCGGTAGCGTGTGCGCGGGCTCCACGAACCCCTCGATCGCGACCTCGGCGTCGGCCGGGATGGGCAGCCCCGTGACCGGGCCTTCGATGACCTCGACCGGGCGGCCGCGGATCCCGCCGACCCAGTCGTATTCCGAGAGCCCCCAGGGCAGTTCCAGCGAGCCGGCCAGAAAGATCAGCGGATCGTGCCCGAACGACATCGCCACGGGCATCGCGCCACCGCGGGCGAGCCATTTGTCGCGGTGGATGCGGCCCTGCTTGCCGGGCGAGATGTAGAAGCCGAGGTGGGCGCGGTCGTGCACCATCACGCGGTAGCATCCGAGGTTGACCCAGCCCTCGTCCGGGTCGCGCGTGATATCGACACTGCCCGTGCCGATATAGCGGCCGCCGTCGTGCTCGTGCCAGAGCGGCGCGGGGAACTTCAGCAGGTCCACCTCGTCGCCGCGGGACACGTGTTCCAGGACAGGGCCGTCGGTGACGACCCTGGGCGGAACCGGCCGGAGCGCGCGCTTCTTCTCCCGCCAGAGCCGGAGCAGCTCCCTGGTGTCGCTCCCGACCGGCAGCCCCAGCGTGAACGCGAGGCGCCGTGGCCCGCCGAGCGCGTTGGCCACGATGCGATACCCGGCGGGATAGCCGGGGATGCGGTCGAACAGCAGCGCCGGGCCGTGGCGGCGCATCACGATCTCGGTGATGATCCCGATCTCCAGGTCCCGGTCAGCCCCGTGGATGGCCGCGAGGTCCCTCAGCTCTTCCACCTGGGCGATCCAGTCCCGCAGGTCGGTGTGGCCCACCGCGTCCCCTCCTTTGACGGTCCGTGCACCGCCGCCGGTCCTACGCTGCGAGGTCGAGCAGGCCGGCCGCCGTGGCCCCCAGGATGGCCTCTCCCGCGCCGTCGGGCAGCGGAAGGCTCTTCACGAACCGGACGTACTCGGCGATGCCCGGGACCCCCGCGCCCGTCTGGGTCGTCGCCCCGGTGAAGTCCTGCGGGTAGTCGGTGGCGAACAGCAGCCGCTCCGGCCGGATGCCGGTCAGCGCGCACCGCACGGCGCCCTCGCCGCCCTCGAACCCGGCCATGTCGAAGTACAGGCGATCGAAGCTCTCGCCGAACGCGCGCCGGAGGGTCCCGAACCGCCCGGCTTTGGCCGCGAGCCGCTCCTTGACCGCGGCGATGCCGCCGCCGAGGTGGGCGACGACGATCGTGAGCGCGTTGAACTCCTCGAGCACGCCCCCGGCGATGAGGCGCGTCACCGCGACCTGCAAATCGAGCTCGCGGCCGAGGATGCGCGCGAGATCGTACTCCCGGAGGAAGGCGTAACCGCGGGGCGCCATCGCCGGGTGCACGAAGACGGCGACGTCGAGCTCGCACGCCTTGCGGTACAGAGGCGCAAGGCGCGGCGAGTCGAGGGGAAGGCCATCCACCTGCGAGGCGATCGTGATCCCCCGCAGGCCCAGGTCCTTGACCGCCCGCTCCACTTCCGCGAGACCGCCATCCTCTAGCACGGGCGCGTGCGCGAGGCCGACAAGCCGCCCCGGGTGCGCCTGCTGGACCTCGGCCAGCCAGTTGTTGATGAGGATGCAGTCCGCGAGCGGCGCGTCCCACCCCAGGTTGCACGAGAGGGCCGCCGCGTCGATGCCGGCGGTGTCCATGTCCCGGAGCTGACCGTCGATATCGTAGAGCTTGGGGTGGAGCGTGAACTTAGGCGCTCCGCCCTCCACGAGGATCTGCTGCTCGCCGAGCGCAAACCCCCGGCGCAGGGCGAGCTCCGGGGGGACGCAGTGGTGTTGGACGTCGACGATCACGGGCCACCTCCGGCGCGGGCTGTATTCGTGCCGCGGCCGGGCGTCACCTCGTAGCCGGCCCCGCGCGAGGCGCCCGGCCAGGCGCAGCGCCCCTCCCCGCGGCCCGCACAGAGGGGACGACGGCCCGGGAACGAAGTAGCGGGTGAGGAGATCCGCTCGAGGGCGCCCATGCTGGACGCGGTTTGGCACGGGCTGGTCCTGGCCCTCTCGTGGCCCGCCATCGGTCTCGTCTTTCTGGCCGTGCCGATCGGGATGCTCTTCGGCGCGGTCCCGGGGCTGGGAGGCAACCTCGGCCTGGCGCTGGCCATCCCCTTCGTGTTCGGGATGCAGCCCGCCGCGGGGTTTGCCTTCCTGCTCGGGATGCATTCGGTGGTGCACACGGGCGGGGCGCTCCCCGGCATCCTGTTCGGGACACCCGGCACCGGACCGAGCGCCGCCGCGGTTCCCGATGGCTACGCGCTGACGCGCCAGGGGCAGGCCGCCCGCGCGATGGGCGCGGCCCTCGGCGCCTCCCTGCTGGGCGGCATCGTCGGCGACCTCTTCATGGCCGGCCTCATCCCGATCGTGCGCCCGGTCGTCCTCGCCTTCGGCCCCGCCGAGGTGTTCGCGGTGGCGGTCTTCGGCATCACGCTGATCGCGGCGGTCAGCCGGGGGGCGCTCCTCCGAGGGCTCGCCGCGGGCGCGCTGGGGCTTGCCCTGTCCACGGTCGGCCTGGATCCGCAGACCGGGATCAACCGGTTCGGGTGGGGCCAGCTGTGGCTCTGGAACGGCGTGGACCTGGTCGCGGTGGTGGTCGGCCTGTTCGGGCTCGCGGAGGTGATCGAGCTCGGCCGCCACCAGGGCGCGATCGCCCAGGCCGGCGAGCGCGCGGCCTACACCGTGCGGGGCGTGCTGCAGGGCGTCGCCGACGTCCGGCGCCGGGCCTGGCTGTGCGTCCGGTGCGGTCTGATCGGCGCGTTCGTCGGGTTGATCCCGGGGCTCGGCGGGGACGCGGCGTCATGGATTTGCTACGGCCACGCCGTCCAGACCTCGAAGCACCCCGACACCTTCGGGCGCGGCAACGTCGACGGCGTGATCGCGCCCGAGAGCGCGAACCACGCGAAGGAAGGCGGCTCCCTCATCCCGACGGTCGCCTTCGGGGTCCCCGGAAGCTCGGGCATGGCGATCCTCCTGGGTGCCTTCGTCATCCTCGGCTTGACGCCGGGCCCGATGATGCTGGTGAAGCACTTGGACGTCGTCTGGTCGATGGTATGGGTGCTCGGCCTCGCCAACGTGGTGGCCGTGATCGTCTTTCTCGCGGCCAGCGGCTTCGTGGCCAGGCTCTCGTTCGTCCGCGTGGGGCTTATCGTCCCGTTCGTCCTCGTCTTCATCGGCCTCGGAAGCTTCCTCTCGCAGAGCGCCTGGCAGAACATGCTGGTCTCCCTCGGCGCCGGCGCGCTCGGGTACGCGATGAAGAGGCTCGACTACCCCCGCGCGCCGCTCATCATCGGTCTGGTGCTCGGCAGGCTCGCGGAGGTCAACCTGTCGCTGGCGCTCCAGCTCTGGGGCTGGGCGTTCGTCCTGCGCCCCCTCACCGGGCTGCTCCTCGGCCTGACGCTGTGCTCGGTCGGCGTCCATGCGTGGGCGCGCCGCCGCGGGCGCGCCTCGGCCCCGGCCGCGCCTCCCGACCGCGGCGGGCGGCAGGCCCGGCCGGCGGAGCCCGGCCCTCGGGCGGCGCGCCCGCAGCTCCTCTTCAGCGGCGGCCTGGCCGCGGCGTTCTGCGCGTACCTCGCCGTGGCGCTCGGGTATCCGGGCCCTGCGAGGCTGATGCCCGTCGCGGTCGGCGCGGCCGGCCTTGCCCTATCGTTGGGCCAGGCCGCCTTCGACCTCCGGCCACAGGAGGTCCGCTGGCCGGCCGCGATCCAGGCGGCGGAGGGCGTTGCGGTTCCGGCCGGCGGGGACGGCCCCCTCGTGTCCGGCGCGCCCGACCGTCCGGGCGACCTCGGCATCCTGGGATGGGCCGCCGCGCTCGTCGTGCTGACCCTCCTCTTTGGGTTCACGGTCAGCATCCCGGCGTTCCTCGTTCTCTTCCTCAGGCTGCGGAGCAAGGAGGCGTGGCCGTTCGCGGTCGCGGCGGCGGCCGGGGCGTGGGCCTTCGTCTACCTGGTGTTTGCCGTCGGCATGAAACTGTCGCTGTTCAGCGGCTTCGTGCCGAAGCTCCTGTCGTAATGCGCTGCCGGTCTGTCCATGAGCTCGCCGGCCGCCCCTCGCAAGACTGGGGCGGAGCGCGGTAGCCGACTCGACGTGGCGGCCCGGAATGGCCCGGGCGCGCAGAGGGGGGTAGGAGAGATGCAGGGACCAAAGAGCGCCGTCGCGCGGGCGCGGGGTGATCTGGCGCGCCGGACGATTGGGTGCGCGGCCGCCGCCGCGCTCCTGCTCGCGCCGCTGGCCGCGCCCGGCCAGTCGCAGGAGACCTCCGGGGCCGCCTTCTACCGGGGCAAAACGCTGACGATCATCGTTGCGACCAAGCCCGGGGGCGGCTACGACGCCTACGCGCGCCTGCTCGCCAAGTACCTGCCGAGGTACCTCGCGGGCAGCACGGTCGTCGTCCGCAACGTGCCGGGGGCCGGCCACATCATCGGGGCCAACGAGGTCTACAACGCGAGGCCGGACGGCTTGACGATCGGCACGTTCAACAAGGGCCTGATCGTCGCGCAGATCGCCGGCACAAGCGGGATCAGGTTCGACATGACGAAGTTCACGTGGATCGGGGTCCCCGACTCCGAGGCGCGGGTCTGGATCGTGTCCAAGCAATCGCCCTTCCGGACGCTCAAGGACGTGCTGGAGGGGACGCGGACGTTTACCGAGGCCTCGAACGGCGTCGGATCCGAGGACTACATCGACGCGATGGTGCTGAAGAACATCTTCGGCCTGAAGGCCCTCAAGATCGTCACGGGCTACCAGGGTAGCGACGCGGACCTCGCGATGCTGCGCGGGGAGGTGGACGGCCAGATCGGCACGCTCAGCTCGCTCGAGCCGCTCGTGCAGAACGAAGGCGCGCGGATCATCCTCGCGATCGGGAAGGCGCGCCTCTCCCGGTACCCGGACGTACCTCTTTTGTCCGAGGTCGCGCCCCCCGACAAGAAGTCCCTGGCCGGGCTGCTGCTCTCGCAGGCCGTCCTCGGCCACCCCTTCGGGGCGCCCCCGGCGGTACCGGGCGACCGCGTGCAGGCGCTGCGCGACGCGTTCGCCGCCGCGCTGCGAGGCCCCGAGCTTCGGGCCGACGCCGCCAGGGCCGGGCTCGTGGTCGACCCGCTGGACGGCGCCACGACCGCGCAGCTCGTAGCCGAGGCGGCGCGCCCGTCGGGCGACGTCGTCGCGCTCATCAAGGCCGTGATGGCCGCGCCCGGCAAGCAGTAGCGCCCCGGCGCTCCCGTTTGGAACGGCGGGCCGAGGCAGCTACGAGCATGTCCTGGAAAGCCCTCCAGAGGAGGCCCGGGGTCCCCACGGATTCGCATTACCTCAGCGACTTCGTGGGGTGGGCTCGCGCGTGAGAACCGCCCCCGCCCTCCCCGCGGCGCCGGCCGACACCCGCGCGAGGAACCTCGCGTTGCTGAGCGCGGCCCACGCCGTCACGCACTCGCAGCAGGCCCTCTACGCCATGGTCTATCCCCAGGTGATGCGTGCGTTCGGCGTCGGCTACGCTCAGCTCGGCGTGCTGATCGGGGCGGCCAACCTGGTCGGCGGCCTCCTCCAGGGCGCCTACGGAGCGCTGTCGCGGCGGGTCCGGCGGACGAGCCTCTGCGGAGGCGGTAACATGCTCGTCGGCCTCTCGCTGGCGCTCGCCGCGCTGGCGCACGCCTTCCCGGGGTTCGCGGCGGGGCGCGTGCTCGGCAGCGCCGCGGCGAGCCAGCAGCACCCGGCGGGGGCATCGCTCATGTCCGACTGGTACCGCCGCGGCACGCGGGGGTCGGCGTTCGCCGTGCACTTCTCCGGCGGGAACGTCGGGACGCTCCTCACGCCGCTGCTGGCCGGTGCGCTCGTCTCCGGGGTGGGCTGGCGCGGCACCATGATGTTGTTCGGTATCCCCGGCCTCGTGGTCGGGCTCCTCCTCTGGCTCCTGGCCGAGGATCCGCGGCCCGGCGGAGAGGAGGCGCGGCGGTGCGGGGAGGAGACGGGGTACCTGGCCGCGCTGCGCGACCACAACGTGCGCATGCTCCTGCTCGGGCGGGCGGCGTCCGCGGGCGGGCGCGGCCTCGGCGTCGTCCTGACGTACGTGCCGCTCTACCTGATCTCCGGCCTCCACCTGAGCACAGCCACCGCGGGCGCGTACGTCACGATCCTGGCCGCGGGCAGCGTGCTGTCGCCCGTGCTCGCGGGGCGGCTCGCCGACCGGCTGGGCCGCCGGCGGCCCGTGATCGCCGCTTCGCTGTGGGCATCTGCCCTCGCGACCCTCTGGCTCGTCCACGCCGGCCGCTGGACGCCCGGCATCCTCGCGTCGCTCGTCGCCCTGGGGCTGGCCGTCTACAATGAAAGCCCGCTGATGCAGGCGCTGCTCGCGGAGGTGACCGGGGACCGAGGCCGGGAGGGCGCGTTCAGCGTCTTCTTCGTCAACGACAACGTGAGCGGGGCCGTGTGGAGCGCGGTCCTCGGGTTCGTGATCGCGCGCTGGCACTTCGCCGCGGCGTTCGCGGCCATGGCGGTCTCGTACCTGCTCGCGAGCATCGCCGTGCTGCTGGTGCGCGAGGGGCCAGCCTAGAGATGTTGGCCTCAGAGGGGTGCGTGCTCGTGGGGGGGGTGCCGCAAGAAAGGCGCAAGAGCCGCAGCCGGGGCGCAAGAAGCGTCAGCGCGGCCCTTCCTCCGGGCGCAGGAGCCTCCAGGCGCCGTACGAGCAGGACCACACGAGCACGAACAGCGCGACGATCAGGTAGCCGAGCCGCCCGAGGTCCAGATCCTCCAAGCGGCCCCAGAGCCCCGCCGTGAGCCCGAACGCGCGGGCGAGCACCTGGGTCAGCTCGATGGCGCCGATGAGCAGCGCGGATGCGACCGACAGCCCCGTGACCGTGAGGTTGTAGTAGACCTTCCGCAGCGGGGTGAGCAGCGCCCACCGATAGGCCGTGGTCATGAACACGCCGTCGGCCGTGTCCATGAGGCTCATTCCGGAAGCGAACAGCACCGGCAGCGCGAGCACGCCCCACGCCGGGAGCGCCTGCGTCGCCGCCCCGGCGGAGAGCGCGAGCAGCGCGATCTCGCTGGCCGTATCGAACCCCAGCCCGAAGAGGAACCCGATCGGGTAGATCTGCCAGCTTCGGCGGACGAGGCCGAAGAGCGGCCGGGCGAGGCGCGCCACGATCCCGCGCGACAGCAGCGCCTGCTCGATGACCTCGGCGTCGTCCCGGCCCGCGCGCATCCGCTGGAAGATCAGGTAGACGTCGATCCACACGAAGAGGTTGACGAGGCCGATCAGCAGGAGGAAGAGCCCGGACACGGTGGTGCCGATCACGCTCCCGATGGCCTGGGCGTGCGGGAGCGCCTGCTCGGCCCAGCGGGCCAGGCCGGCGGTGGCGACCGCCATGGCAAGGACGACGGTAGAGTGCCCCAGCGAGAAGTAGAAGCCCACCCCGGCGGGAGACTGTCCGTCCCGAACGAGCGCGCGGACGGTGTTGTCGATCGCCGCGATGTGATCGGCGTCGAAGGCGTGCCGGAGGCCTAGCGTGTAGGCGAGGAAGCCCATGCCCAGCAGGATCGGGTGCGTGCGCGCCGCCCACAGGCACGCCAGCCCCCCGAGCAGGTGCAGGGCGAGGATCGTCCCGCCGTAGCCGAGCCACGCGGGCCTTCCGCTCGTCATCCCAGCGGCCTCCTGGTTATCGTGTGCTGCGCGGATGCTGTGCGCGCGGGCGTGCGCCACGGGCAGCGCCGGGCAGCCGGGACCGGCGGCGTTAGCGCGCGCCGGACCTCCCCTCGGGCTGCAGCAGCCACCCCCACTTCGCTCGGGTCTCGCGCTTGTACTCGGGGTCGGGCCCGATCGGGACGGGGAAGCGGTCCCTCCACTCCCACGGCCGGGTTGCGTCGATGATGACCCGGGAGTTGAACCCTTTGTGGTCGGGGTGGATCGCCGGGTCGAGCGGCCCGCTCCAGCAGCGGCGGATGATCTCGTAGTCCTGCTCCGGATCGGCCCGGGTGAGCACCGCCCACATCACGTCGCTCAGGTCGGTGATATCGATGTCCTCGTCGACCACGACCACCATCCGGTTGAGGTAGGCGCCCGCCCGCACCTGCGAGGCCAGGAGGCCGGCCTGCCTCGCGTGCCCCGGGTACATCTGCCTGATCGCGACGATGTACAGGAGGCGGCACCCGCCGACGGGATGGCAGTAGACGCCCACGATCCCCGGGACGCCGGCGTCCCGGAGGGCCTTCCGCAGCATGCCCGACCGGAGATACTTCCGGAAGTGGTGCGCCTCGTAGGGCGGCTTCTCCGGCGGGCATCCCACGAGGATCGGCTCGTGCCGGTGATAGATCGCCTTGACCTCGATCACCGGCTCCTCCCGGCTGCCGCTGGCGTAGTATCCGGTCCACTCGCCGAACGGCCCTTCCATGAGCCGGTCGTTGGGATGGACGAAGCCTTCGATGACGATCTCCGCGTGCGCGGGGATCGGCAGCCCGGTGTGCCGGCCCCGGATGACCTCGATGGGCTGGCCCTTGACGGCGCCGGCCCACTCGTATTCGCTCACGCCCAGCGGGATCTCCAGGCAGCTCGCGAGGAAGAGGATCGGGTCCATCCCCACGATCGCCAGGACCGGCATCGGTTCTCCGCGCGCGAAGTACTTGTCGCGGTGCAGGCGGCCGTGCTTCCCTGGCGAGATGTACAACCCGCAGCGGTTGCGGTCGTGGACCATAACCCGGTACGTGCCGAAGTTGATCCAACCAGAGTCGGGGTCCCGCGTGACGTCGGCCACGGCGGTACCGATATACCGGCCCCCGTCCAGCGGGTGCCACTGCGGCACGGGGAACGCGAGGAGGTCGATGCGGTCGCCTTCCAGGACGTTCTCGAGGATCGGCCCATCACCCACCTCGCGCACCGGGACCGGCTCGATCCGGTTCAGCCGCTCCTCCCAGGCGTCGATCAGCCCCATCGTGTCCAGCGCCGGGTCCAGCCCGAGCGTGAAGGCCAGGCGGCGCCGGGCTCCCAGCGGGTTGACGAGCACCCGGTAGCCCTTCGGATACCCCGGGATCGCGTCGAAGAGCACGGCTGGCGACTCGTCGGTGTGGTGGAGCATCTCGGAGATCCGCCCGATGTCCTCCTGCCAGGTGGCGCCGTCCACGTGACGCAGCTCGCCCATGCCGTCCACCGCCCGGAGCCAGTCCCGCAGGTCCGTGTACGGCTCCGTTCTGCGCCCGTGCTCCGCCGCGACGCTCACCGGCATCCCCCCTCGCCCGGCCGGGCCGCATGCCTCTTCGGATGGGTTCACGCCGCGTCGTGCTTTTACCTTCGCGACGTGCCCATGTAGCGTACTGCGACGTGGGGAAACGGCAGCCGCACGTATCGCGACGTGGGCAAATGGCAGTGGGGCCGAGGCATGTCGCCGCGGCCGCTGGGGGCCCGGGCCTTTAGACCACGGGGAGCGCACGTGGACAGACGGCACTGGAGTTGAAGCGAGCAGTCGCGGCCGCTGGGGGCCCGGGCCTTTAGACCCCGGGCACCGCGCGTGGGGAAACGGCAAGGGAAGTGAAGCATGGGGCCCCGTGCGGTGGGGGCCCGGGCCTTTACACCCCGGGCAGCGCGCGTGGAGAAGCGGCAAGGGAAGTGAAGGATGGGGCCCCGTGCGGTGGGGGCCCGGGCCTTTTGACGACAGCAGGCCATCCCCCCGGGCCCGTAGAAAGACGATTCTTGCGCGGCATCATCGTCACGGAATCGAACGGCCCTGGCCCGGCGCAGGTATCGCGTCGTGGGGAGACGGCAGCCGCACGTATCGCGACGTGGGCAAATGGCGGTGGCGCCGAGGCATGTCGCCCCGGCCGCTGGGGGCCCGGGCCTCTAGACCCTGGGCAGCGCGCGTGGGGAAACGGCAAGGGAAGTGAAGGATGGGGCCCCGTGCGCTGGGGGCCCGGGCCTTTAGACCCCGGGCAGCGCGACGTGGGGAAACGGCAAGGGATAGTGAAGCATGGGGCCCCGTGCGCTGGGGGCCCGGGCCTTTAGACCCCGGGCACCGCGCGTGGGGAAACGGCAAGGGAAGTGAAGCATGGCGCCCCGTGCGGTGGGGGCCCGGGCCGTTGAATGGAGGCATCGTCGAATGGACACCGGGGGACGGCGATTGGCCCAGGAGGAGCGGCTGCCACCGGAGTGGCGCGCGAGCGCCTACGAGCGGTGGCTCGAATCCGAGGGGATCCCGCTCGTGACGGGAGTCGCGGTGCCCGACCTCCGCCGCGTCGACGTGGCGCCTTGGCCGCGCACCGGGGTGCGGGGCGCGTACATCCGGCTCCTCGGCACGGAGGACACGAACAACGCGTTCGTGATGGAGTTGCCCGGCGGCGCGCAGACGGCACCGGAGCGCCACCTGTACGAGGAGTTCTACTTCGTCCTGGACGGCCGCGGCGGCTGCGAGGTGTGGAACCAGGCCGGCGCGCGCCAAGCGTTCGAGTGGCAGGCGGGCAGCCTCTTCTCGATCCCGCTGAACTGCTTCCACCGGCTGCACAACGGCTCGGGCCGGTCGCCCGCCCGGTTGCTGGGAGTGACCACGGCGCCGCTCATGCTCAACCTCATCCACAACACGGAGTTCTTGTTCAACTGCCCGTTCGATTTCCTGGACCGCTTCGACGGCCGCGAGGGGTACTTCGGCGGCGAGGGCACCCTGTACCCCGGCCGGGTGTGGGATACCAACTTCGTCGCGGACGTCCACCGGTTCCGGCTCCACGACTGGGCCGAGCGCGGGGCCGGGGGCAAGAACGTGATGTTCGAGTTTGCCAATAACACGCTGTGCGCGCACATCTCCGAGTTCCCGGTGGGAACGTACAAGAAGGCGCACCGGCATGGCCCGGGCGCGCACGTCGTTATCCTCGCGGGCGAGGGGTACTCGCTCATGTGGCCCGAGGGCGCCGGGGAGCTCACCGAGGTGCCGTGGCGGCCGGGCACGATGTTCGTCCCGCCCGGGATGTGGTGGCACCAGCACTTCAACACGGGCCCCGCGCCCGCCCGGTATCTGGCGATCCGGTGGGGCGGCGCGAAGTGGAAGGTCGCGCGCTACCTGGACATCCAGGGGGTGGACAAGAGCAAGCGGGAGGGCGGCAACCAGATCGAGTACGAGGACCAGGACCCTCGCGTCCACCGCATGTTCGTGGAGCGCTGCGCGGCCCGCGAGGTACCGGTGCGCATGGAGGCGTTCCCGGTCCGCGTCTGAGGGGCCCCGCGTGCACGAGGACGACGAGGAGCACATTCACCTCGGGGACGGCTCGTCCCCGGCGATCTACGTCGGCGAGCACATCCGCCTGCGCACCGCCGGCATCGACATCGGGTCGTCGACCTCGCACCTCGTCTTCTCCGACCTCGTGCTCACGCGGCAGGGGCGCCGCCTGTCGAGCCGGTATCAGGTCACCCACCGGGAGGTGCGCTTCCGGTCCCCCGTGATCCTCACCCCGTACGCGACGCCCGCCCGGATCGACACGGCCGGGGTCGCCCGCTTCATCGAAGGGGCCTACCGGGACGCCGGCCTCCAACCGGCGGAGATCGACACCGGCGCCGTGATCGTCACGGGCGAGGCCGCGCTCAGGGAGAACGCCGCGCCGATCATCGAGCTGTTTGCGGCCGAGGCGGGGAAGTTCGTGTGCGCGACCGCCGGTCCCCACCTCGAGAGCCTGCTCGCCGCCCACGGCTCGGGCGCCGCGGCACTCTCGCGGGACCACGCGGCCGTGCTGAACGTGGACATCGGCGGAGGCACCACCAAGTTCGCGGTCTGCCGCGGCGGGCGCGTCGAGGAGACGGCGGCGCTCCACCTGGGGGCGAGGCTGCTGGCCTGGGACCCGGACGGGGCGCTCCGCCGGGTGGAGCCCGCCGGGCGGGCGCTGGCGCGGGCCGCGGCGGGTATGGACCTCGCCCTCGGGACCGTGGTCGCCGGCGCCACGCTGGATGCGGTCGCCGGTCACCTGGCCGATCTGGTCGCGCGCGTGATCCACGGACGGCCGCTGCCCGCAGACGGTGGGGCGCCGTGGATCACGGAGCCGCTGCGGACGCAGGGGCCGTTCACGCACATCGTGTTCTCCGGCGGGGTGGCGGAGTACATCTACGGGTGCGAGAGCGCGGAGTTCGGTGACCTCGGCCCGCGCCTGGGCAGGGCGGTGCTCGCCCGGTGCGGCGGCCTTGTGGTGCTCGAGCCCCGGGAGCGGATCCGCGCGACGTGCATCGGCGCCTCGCAGTATACGGTACAGGTGAGCGGCAACACGATCTTCCTCTCGGACGGCGCCGCGGGCGGGTCGGGGGTGCTGCCGGTCCGCAACGTCCCCGTCGCCGCGCTCCGCGACGTGCGCGCCCCGGCGCAGGACCAGGTGGCCGCCGCCATCCGCCGCGCGCTGCGGCGCCTCGACCTCACAGAGGGGCGGGACCGGTTCGCGCTCGCGGTGCACTGGCACCGTGGGGTGGAGTACGCCGCCCTGCGGGAACTGGCCGCCGGGATCGTCGCGGCCCTGCCCGAGACAGTCCGGGCAGGCCGGCCGCTGCTCGTCGTGATCGACGCCGACGTGGGCGGGCTGCTCGGGCAGATGCTCGCGGACGAGCTGGGCGTCGCCGGGCCCCTCGTGTGCATCGACCAGGTGTCGCTGCGGGAGTTCGACTACGTGGATATCGGTGCTCTCATGCCGGCGGAGCAGGTCGTGCCCGTCGTCGTGAAGAGCCTCGTCTTTCACTGAGGGCGCGGGCCGCCGGAGACGCGCCGCAGATCATGCACGAGCGCCTCTCGCACATCACGGAGCCGGTGGCCCCGGGGACCCTGCTCGGTCCCGTCCGGGTGCTGGACCTCACCGATCGGCACGGGTGGTTGTGCGGACGGATCCTGGGAGACCTAGGCGCGGACGTGGTCAAAGTCGAGCCGCCGGGGGGCGACCCGGGCCGGCGCCTCGGCCCCTTCTATCACGACGAGCCCCACCCGCACAAGAGCCTGCCCTGGCTCGCGTACAACGCCAACAAGCGGGGGGTGACGCTCTCGCTGGACCACGCCGAGGGGCAGGATCTCCTGCGCCGGCTCGCGCGCGCGGCCGATTTCCTCATCGAGTCCGCGCCGCCGGGCTCCCTCGAGGCGCGGGGGCTCGGCTACCGCGCGCTCGCCGCGCTCAACCCCCGCCTGGTCTTCACGTCGATCACGCCGTTCGGCCAGGACGGCCCCTACGCGCGGTACCGCGGCTCCGACCTCGTGGCCATGGCGATGAGCGGGTTCATGTCCCTCGTCGGCGAGCCCGGCCGCCCGCCGTTGCGCGTCTCCCTGCCGCAGGCGGCGATGTGGGCCGGGATGTACGCGGCCGCGGGATCTCTCATCGCGCACCACCACCGGGAAGCTACGGGACGCGGGCAGCACGTGGATGTCTCGATGCAGGCCAGCCTGCTCTGGGCGCTGGCGAACGCGCCGGCCCACTGGAGCCTGCTGCGCGAGCACCTGTGCCGCGGCGGCAGCCGGATCGTCGGGCGCAGCACGACCGGCGCGCGCATGCGGGCCATCTACCGCTGCCGCGACGGGCACATCAACTTCATCTTCTACGGCGGGGAGGCCGGCCGGCGCTCCAACGAGGCCATGGTGCAGTGGATGGCCGAGCTCGGCGAGGCCCCGGAGTGGCTCACGCGCGTGGACTGGGGCACGTTCAACGTCGCGACGAGCACCCAGGAGGAGATCGATCGGCTGGAGCAGCCGTTCGTGGAGTTTCTCCGGCGGCGCACCAAGGCCGAGTTCGCGGCCGCGTCCGCGCAGCGGGGCATCCTCGGGTATCCGGTCGCGGACGCGCGCGACATTCGCGACGACCCGCAGCTCGCCGCGCGGGGCTTCTGGCAGGAAGTGGAGCATCCCGAGCTCGGGGTTACCGTGACCTACCCGGGGCCCTTCGCGCGCTTTTCCGCTGCGGCGGGCGCGATCCGGCGGCGCGCTCCTGGAATCGGCGAGCACAACGCGGAGGTCTACAGCGAGCTGGGGCTGTCCGCCGGCGACCTGGATGCGCTGAGGCAGAGGGGGATCCTCTGAGGGAAGGGGAACGGGGCGTGGCCGGGACGGCGGGGGCACTGACCGGGGTCAAAGTCGTCGAGTTCGCGGTGTTCGCCGCGGGGCCGATGGTCGGCAAGCACCTGGCTGAGCACGGGGCGACCGTGATCCGCGTGGAGTCGCGCTCGCGACCGGACGGGTTCCGCGTGCACTACCCGCCCTACAAGGACAACATCCCGGGGTTGAACCGCACCGGCTCCTTTGCGCTCTTCAACGACAGCAAGCTCGGCGTCACGCTGAACCTCAAGCGCGCCGAGGGCCTGGCGCTCGCCCGCAGGCTCGTGGCGTGGGCCGACGTCCTCATCGAGAACTTCGTGCCCGGGGTCATGGCGCGCAACGGGCTGGGCTACGAGGCCGTGCGCGAGATCAACCCGTCGCTCGTGTACCTGAGCTCGTGCAACATGGGCCAGACCGGACCCCGGTCCGGCCAGCGCGGGTTCGGCTCCCAGCTGACGTCGCAGGCCGGCTTCACCTACCTGACCGGGTACCCCGGGGAAGACCCGGTGCTGCTGTTCGGCCCCTACATCGACTTCGTCGCGGTCGGGTTCGGCCTGATCGCGGTCCTGGCCGCCCTCGACTACCGGCGGCGCACCGGCCGCGGCGTGCACGTCGACCTGGCCCAGTACGAGGCGGGGCTGCAGTTCGTGGCGCCCGCCCTCCTGGAGTATGAGGCGAACGGCCGCACCATGACCCGGATGGGGAACCGCAGCCCGCACGCCGCGCCGCACGGCGCCTATCCGTGTCGCGGGGAGGATCGGTGGTGCGTCATCGCGGTCTGCACCGAGGACGAGTGGCACGCGCTCTGCCGGGCCGTGGGGCACCCCGAGTGGGCCGAGGATCGCCGGTTCGAGTCCCTGGCCGCGCGCAAAGCGCACGAGGACGAGCTCGACGCCCTGGTGGGGGCGTGGACGGCGCAGCGGGCGCCGGAGGAGGTCATGGAGACCCTGCAGGAGGCCGGCGTCCGCGCCGGCGTGGTGAACCGGCTGGGGGATCTCTTCTCCGATCCTCAGTTGGTCCACCGCCGCGTCTGGCAGGAGCTGCCCCATCCGGAGCTCGAGCGCTTCCACTACGAGGCGCCCCCGTTCATCCTCTCCGAGACGCCGGCCGAGCTGCGCCGCAGCCCGCTCCTCGGGGAGCACAACCGCCAGGTCTACCGCGACATCCTGGGACTGCCCGACGAGGAGATCGACCGCTTGATCGCGGATGGAGCGATCGACTGATCGACGCCCAGAGAGAGGAAGACGGGGGGTCATGTCCTAATCCTCCGGTGGCGCTATCCGGCGCAAGCGCAGGGGGGCACGGGGCATGCCGGAGCAGTGGGGTGGGGCGCGAGGTCTTCCCTGCGCTCGTCACGACGCCCGCGCTACGAATGCGGCCTCGTCCGGCACGGCATGCGGCGGAGATACGCCCGTGCCGGCGTCGACCGGAGGGCGGGCTGTTGCGCCCGAGGGGTTGAGCGTTCCACGATCCCGCTTGGTCAACGCCGACACCACCGCTCGCTCCGGGAAGACCTGCGCGCCCCGTCGTCCTCCGGCGCCACCGGCCGGCGGGGGCTGGACGCTGGGGGGACCGCGTCGGCTGGGGCGGCGGGGCAGACCCCACCCACCACCTGGACTGTTGCCAGTAGGCCAGCCTCGTCGAGAGGAGGGGAGACCGATGGCGGTGCCGGTGAAAACGGAGCGCGCGCTCCAATCGCTGCGGGGCACGCTCGAGTGGCTCAGGCACGAAGGTTTGCTGCTGGAGACGGACGTGCCGGTCGATCCCGACCTCGAGGTCACCGGCGTCCAGAAGCAGCTCGATGGCAGCTATCCGATCTTGTTCAGGAACGTGAAGGGGTACCCCCACGCGCAGGCCGTCACCAACCTCTTTGCCAACATGGGCATCGTGGACCGGATGTTCGGCTGGGAGAGCCCGGTCGCGCGGACGCGTAAACTGGCCCACGCGCTCACCCATCCCATCCCGCCGGTCGAGGTGCCGCACGACGAGGCGCCGTGCCAGGAGGAGGTCATCACCGACGACCTCGAGGTCAACCGGTACGTCGTCGCGATCCGCCACACCGAGCTCGAGTCGGAGCGCACGATCGGCAGCGGAAACAGCGTGGTCGTGGGCCCCTACTTCCACGGCGGTAGCCACATCGGCTACAACCGGATGAACGCCCGATGGGGCAACATCTGCACCTTCCAGTCGGCCCCCGGCTCCCACATGTGGCAGATCATCACCGAGCACTACCACGATGAGCGGCCCATCCCGCTGACGATGTGCTTCGGCCTCCCGCCGGCGGCCACGCTCATCGCCGGCGGCGGCTTCGACTATGTGATCCTGCCGCGAGGTGGCGACGAGCTCGGCGCGGCCGGCGCGGTCCAGGGATTCCCGATCCGGATCGTCAAGGCGCGCACGGTGGACGCCTGGGCCGTGGCGGATTGCGAGCTCGTCCTGGAAGGACACCTCTACCCGCGCGACAAGCGCTACGAGACCGCGGAGGCCGAGGCGGCGGACCGGCAGGGAAAGTTCCCGTTCCACCCCGAGTGGGCTGGGTACATGGGCAAGGCGTACCGGGCGCCGACGTTCCACGTGACCGGCATCACGATGCGCAGCCGGGAGACCCGGCCGATCTTCTACGTGCTGGGCGTCCACATGCTCGACTGCCACAACATCGACACGACCGTGCGCGAATCGGCGATCTTCGAGCTGTGCGAGCGGCTCCAGCCCGGCCTCGTGCAGGACGTGAACATCCCGTTCCCGATGACCGACTGGGGCGGGTGCATCATCCAGGTCAAGAAGCGCCTGCGGACCGACGACGGTCACGTCCGCAACTTCCTCGTCGCGGCGATGGCCACGAGCCAGGGCATGCGCCTGGCGATTGCTGTCGATCACGACGTCGACATCTACAACATGGACGAGATCATCTGGTGCCTGACCACGCGTGTCAACCCGCGCACGGATATCCTGAACCCCGTGCCCGGCGGCGCGGGGCAGACCTTCATCCCGGAGGAGCGCCTCACGGCGGGCGAGCGACAGTGGACGGCGATGAACACGCGCTTCGAGGGCGGTATCGCGATCGACGCCACGGTGCCGTTCGGATACGAGCAGGACTTTCAGCGCCCCGCCTACCCGATCCAGCGGGTGAGCCTGGAGAGGTTCTTCGCGGCGGAGGAGATCGCGAGGGGCAAGTCGCTGATGCGCGGCTGGGTGGAGCTCCTCGCCCGCACCGGCCGGTAGCGGCGGTGCCCGCGCGATGCGAGATCCCGAGGCCCTCAGCGCGCGATTGGCCTCCGCGATCCGCCTGCTCGCGGCGGAGGGCCTGATGGACTTCAACGGGCACATGAGCGTGCGGGAGCCCGAGACCGGCCACCTGCTGATCAACAGCCGCGGCGCCAGCCGCGCGACGGTGGGTCCCCGGGACGTCGTGATCCTGGACGCCCAGGGCCGGCAGGTCGGGGGCGACGGCGCGCCGCCGAGCGAGCTCCCGATCCACACGCGCATCTACGCCGCGCGCGCGGATGTGGGGTGCGTGGCCCACTTCCATCCGCCATACGCCACCGTGTTCGGCATCGCCGGGGCGCCGCTCGTCCCGGTGTTCATCCTCGGCAGCCTCTTCCCGCACGCCGGCGTGCCCGTCTACGACGACCCCGACCTGATCCGCTCCAGCGCGCAGGGGGACGCTGTGGCGCGCACGCTGGGCGGCGGGCGTGCCGTCCTGCTGCGCGGCCACGGGGTCGTCACCGTGGGGGAGGACATCGAGCGCTGCTTCGTGGCGTCGATCTGGCTGGAGGAGAACGCCAGGAAGCAGGCGTGGGCTGCGGCCCTCGGGGCTCCTCGCGCATTCAGCGAGGAGGAGACCGCGCGGGTGCGCGCGAGCCTCTGGGAGCCGGCGGTCGTGCGCAAGACGTGGGACTACTACATGGCGAAGGGTCGGCGCAGCGGGACCGTCTGAGGGCCGCCCCGCGGGCGAGAGGAGTGGCCTGCGGGGTGCCGAAAGCGTGAGGCGCGATGGGCCTTGTCCCCGAGCTCCCGGAGACCTTCAACGCCTCGACCGCCTTCCTGGACGAGAACCTGACGCGGGGGCGCGCGGACCGCGTGGCTATCCTGGCCGGCGACCGCACGCTCACGTACCGGGAGCTCGCCGCGCAGGTCAACCGCGCCGGCAACGCGCTGCGGACACTCGGCGTGCGGCCCGAGGAGCGGGTGCTCCTGCTCCTGCTCGATTCCCCGGAGTTCGCCTGGCTCTTCTGGGGCGCCATCCGCATCGGCGCGGTGCCGATCCCGACCAACACCGCGCTGCATCCGGCGGACTACGCGTACATGCTCCGGGACAGCCGGGCGTCCGTGCTCGCGGTCAGCGAGGAGCTCCTCCCGGCCGTGGAGGGGGTACTGGCGGATCTCCGAAGCCTCCGGCACGTCGTCGTCGCGGGCGAGCCGCGAAGGGGACAGCACGCGCTGCACGACCTGATGGCGGCCGCCGACGCTGAGCTGGCGCCCGCCCCGACCCACCGGGACGAGCCGGCGTTCTGGCTGTGGAGCAGCGGGAGCACCGGCGCCCCGAAGGGCACCGTGCACCTGCACCACGACATGATCGTCGCGGCCGAGCTGTACGCGCGCGGGATCCTCGGGATCGACGAGCACGATGTCTGCTTCTCGGTGGCCAAGCTCTACTTCGCCTACGGGCTCGGCAACGCGCTGTACTTCCCGATGCGCGTCGGCGCGGCCACCGTCCTCTACCCGGGGCGGTTCGACCCGCACGCCTACTTCGACCTGATCCGGCGGCACCGCCCGACGCTGTTCTTCGGTGTCCCGACCGCCTACGCTGCGATGCTGGCCGCCGAGGGTCCCGCGGACCTCGGGCGGGTGCGGCTGTGCGTCTCGGCGGGGGAGCCGCTGCCCGCGGCCCTCTTCAACCGGTGGAAGGACCGGTTCGGCGTGGAGATCCTCGACGGGATCGGCTCGACCGAGGCCCTCCACATCTACATCAGCAACCGGCCCAGCCGGGTGCGGCCGGGGAGCAGCGGCGAGGTCGTCCCGGGGTACGCGGTCCGGATCGTCGACGAGTCCGGTCACGAGCTCGGACCCGGCGAGGTCGGGGATCTCCTCGTAAGCGGCGACAGCATCGCCGCCTACTACTGGAACAAGCACGAGCGGACCAAGCAGGCGTTCGCCGGCGAGTGGTTCCGCACCGGCGACAAGTACTACCGCGACGCGGACGGGTACTACTGGTACTGCGGTCGGTCCGATGACATGCTCAAGGCCGGCGGCCAGTGGGTGTCTCCGGCGGAGGTGGAGGCAACGATCATCCAGCACCCCGCCGTGCTGGAGTGCGGCGTGGTGGGGTGCGCGGACCGGGACGAGCTCGTGAAGCCGTACGCGTTCGTCGTGCTCAAGCCGGGGCAGGCACCCTCGGACGCGCTGGCGGCCGAGATCCAGGCGTTCGTGCGCGAGCGGATCGCGGCGTACAAGTATCCCCGCTGGATCGAATTCGTCCCGGAGCTGCCGAAGACCGCGACGGGGAAGATCCAGCGCTTCCGGCTGCGCGAGCGCGTCGCGGAGCGGGCGCCCACGGAGCCGCGCCACGCGTCCGGATCCTAAGCCCCACGACGTGGGGAAACGGCAGGGGAAGCGAGGCATGTGCCCCCGGCCGTTGGGGGCCCGGGCCGTTGGGCCCACGGGCACCGCGCGTGGGGAAACGGCAGGGGAAGCGAGGCGTGTGCCCCGGCCGTTGGGGGCCCGGGCCGTTGGGCCCACGGGCACCGCGCGTGGGGAAACGGCAGGGGAAGCGAGGCATGTGCCCCGGCCGTTGGGGGCCCGGGCCGTTGGGCCCACGGGCACCGCGCGTGGGGAAACGGCAGGGGAAGCGAGGCATGTGCCCCGGCCGTTGGGGGCCCGGGCCTTTATAAGCGGAGGTGGTAACCGTGGGGGAGATGGTCAGCCTCGAGCGCGAGGGGGCGGTGGCCCAAATCTCGTTGCACCGAGCCCCGGCCAACGCCTACAACCCCCAGTTTGCCCGGGAGCTGGAGGACGCGGTGAACGAGGCCCGCGCCGACGACATCCGCGCCGTGGTCGTCACGAGCGCGGTGCCCCGGTTCTTCTCCGCCGGCGCCGACATCAAGTTCTTCCAGGCCTCGACGCTGGCGGAGAAGGTGGCGTTCATCTCGCACATGCACGAGGTGCTGCGGCGGGTCGAGACGATGCCCAAGGTGTTCATCGCCGCGATCACCGGCCACTGCCTCGGCGGCGGGCTGGAGATCGCGCTCGCGTGCGACCTGCGGTTTGCGGCGGCCGGGACCTACGGGATCGGGCAGCCGGAGATCACCCTCGGTATCATCCCGGGCAACGGCGGCACGCAACGCCTGCCGCGCCTGGTGGGCAGGAGCCGCGCGCTCGATTTGATGATCACCGGCCGCACGCTCACGCCGGAGGAGGCGCAGGCGATCGGGCTCGTGGACCGCGTGCTCCCGGCGGACGACCTGCCCGCCCGGACCCGCGAGTACGCGGAGGCGCTCGCCCGCGGGCCGGCGGTGGCGATCGGGCTGGTGAAGCTCGCGGTCAACCGGGGGATGGAGATGGCGCTCGACGACGGGCTGGCTTACGAGCGAGAGACGCTGTTCAGGTCGTTCGCCACCGAGGATGCCGCCGAGGGCGTGCGCGCGTTCCTCGAGAAGCGGCGGCCGACGTTTAAGGGGCAGTAGTGCAGCATGGCAGAAAGCCCGTGGCAGCCACGGTAGGGCGTGGGGTCTGCCCTGCGCTTCCTACCGAGGTAGGGATTCGACCGGAGGGCCGAGGGCGCGGGGAAGGGTCGGGACCAAGGTGCGCTCAGGCCGGACGCCGCCCCCGCTCCAGACTACCATCAGCCGTGGCCGCGCGCTCGCTCTGAGGGGCGCGCGGCCACGGCTGCCGGGCGCGGCGTCGTATGGTCCCGGGACCACGCGGGTGCGCCTCGTGCATGATCTCCGACGTCTGACGAGGGGGGCAGCGAGACGGATCGGCCGCGGGGGCCTGCCCGTCGCGTCCGGTCGGAGAGCGGCATCCCACCCCAGCGAATCGTGGGAGAACGGCGATTCGCTGGGGGCCCCGGGAGGGCGCGCAGGTCCGGATCGGGCGGCGCCAGGGCCGCTGCGTCGTTTGAGGCGGCCACACACCTGACGGCACAGAGGCTTGAGGGTCACGCGGTGCATTCGTGCCTGCAGGGAGTCGGGCACGCGAGGAGGGTGCCGCTGTGACCCACGCAGCCCTCGGCCTGGTCCTCGCGGCCGCCTGCATCCACGCCACCTGGAACCTGCTCGCGAAGCGCGTCGGCGGCGGGCCGGCGTTCGTCTGGCTCTTTGGGTCGCTGTCCGCGGCGTGCTACGCGCCGCTGGCCGCCGCCGTCGTCGTCCTCCAGAAGCCGCGGATCGGTGACATCCAGCTCCTGTTCCTCTTCGGCACCGCGGTCCTGCACCTCGCGTACTTCCTGCTGCTCCAGAGCGGCTATCGCGCGGGGGATCTCTCGCTCGTGTACCCGCTCGCCCGCGGCACCGGTCCGATGCTCGCGACGGCCGCGGCGATCGTCTTCTTCAGGGAGCGGCCTACACCGGTGGCGCTGCTCGGGACCGCGCTCATCGGGGTGGGCATCTTCCTGCTGGCCGCCAACCCGCACCCCCCGGGCCGGCGCCGCTCCCGGGCGGCGGTCGCGTACGCGGTGCTCACCGGCGCGTTCATCGCCGCCTACACGCTCTGGGACAAGCGCGCGGTGAGCGCGCTGGGGATCCCGCCGATCCTCCTGGACTGGGGCAGCAACGTGGGCCGGGCGGCGTTGATCACTCCCGTGGCTCTCGCGCGGTGGGGAGAGGTGCGGCGCGTGTGGCTGGCCCATCGCCGCGACGTGGTCCTGGTGGGGCTGCTGTCACCGCTCCCGTACATCCTCGTGCTCACGGCCATGGTGTTCACGCCCGTGAGCTACGTCGCGCCGGCGCGCGAGGTCAGCATCCTCATCGGGACGGCGATGGGGGCGCGCCTGCTCGCGGAGGGCGATCCCGCGCGCCGCCTTACGGCCGCGGGCGCGATGGTGCTGGGAGTCGTCGCCCTGGCCATCGGCTGAGGGGCGCGCTCCCGTCCGGCCGGGGATCCGCGGACGCGAACCGGCTGGCCCGATGGGCCGCGGGCGCCGCCCCCGGCGGCGCCTCGACCGCCGAGGCCACGAACCGCCGCGCCGGTTCGCTGAGCACCTCGTGCGCCTCGCGGAAGAGCCGCGCCGCCTCCCGGCCGGGCCAGCCCGGCGGAAGCAGCTCCTCCGGCAGCCCCGGGTCAATGAACAGGAACTTCCGGTACTCGTGCACCAGCCGCGTCCGCTCGGCGAACGCCGCCGCATCGGAGAGCCTGCCGGCCCGCTGCCGTTGCCGGATCGCCTCCGCCCGCGGGCGCTGGCGCGCGATGAACCGCCTGTACCGCGCGGCCACCGCATCGAGGTCCCAGCAGCGGCTGACCAGGGCCTGCGGCTCTTCCGGGCCGAGGTGGCGCGCCTCGAACAGCGCCACCTCCCCGCAGAGGCCGTGGGAGGCCACGACCTCGCGGAGGACCGGCGCGAGGTCGTGCGGCGTGAGCCACGTCCCCCGCGACAGCGGCCCGAGCCCGAGCCAGGCGAGCTCGCGGCGCAGCCGGTCGCGCTCGGCGCGGCGGCCCTCCGGGATCACGTACGTGAGGAGCCGCCAGCGCCCGTCCCACGGCTCGGGCCGGGTCCGGTACACCCGGCGGACGCCGTGCTCCACGCGCCACTCGCCGGCCGCCGTGAGGGAGTAGAACGCGCGCCGCCCGGCGCGGCGCACGCGCAGCCACCCCTGGCGCACCATGCGGGACGCCGCGGCGCGGACCGCCCGCGGCGTGAGCCGCAGCGGCGCCATCAGGCGGATCAGGCTGCCCGCGCCGATCTCGCCGCCGAGAGGGCGGATCGTGTCGCCCCAGACCGTTACCAGCAGCGACCGTGCGCGCATCGCGTTCCCCGTGCGACGACCGACGGCAAGCTGGCGCCGCCGCGTCCGTTGACTTGTGGGCGCACACCGCCGTATAATAATTTTACACAATTTACGTTCTTCGTGCAAAAACCGTGTCATATCCTGAGGGGGCGCACGGCGATGGCGCCGGTCACCGATGAGCAGCTCGTCGAGCGGATCCAGCAGGGGCACATCATCGAGAGCCCGGAGGAGATGACCGACGACTACCGGCGGACCCTCATCCACATCCTGACCGTCTCGGCCGACACCGAGATGATCAGCGCGCCGAGCTACTACACGGCGGCGCGCAACGTCCCCTCGATGAACAACCTCATCTCCGCGCTGGCGATCATCCAGGACGAGCTGAGCCACGCGCACATCGGCTATCGCATCCTCCAGGATCTCGGCGTAGACACCGAGGCCCTGATCTACGACCGCCCGCCCACGCAGTTCAAGCACCCGTACGCGTTCGATGTGCCGCTGCGGTCCTGGATCGAGCTGATCGTCGCCAACGCGTTCTACGACCGGGCGGGGTTCGTGCTCCTCGGCGACGTCTACCGCAACTGTAGCTACGGCCCCTGGCGGCGGGCGCTGGCCAAGGTCGACAAGGAGGAGAACTTCCACCTGCGCCACGGCGAGAACGGGATGCGCCGCCTGAGCGCGACGCACCGCGACGAGATCCAGCGCGCGATCGACTGGATGTTCCCGATGACGGTGGAGTGGTTCGGCCTGCCCGACCACCTCAAGACCCACACGAAGCAGATCGCGTACCGGCTCAAGGGCAGCACGAACGACCAGCTCCGCCAGACGTGGCTGCGCACGGCGGTGCCGCTGTGCGAGAGCTTGGGGTTCCGGGTGCCCGCGCACTACGACCGCGCGAGCGACACCTACGTGCTCGATTATCCGCTCCCGGTGGACTTCGACGAGGAGGAGCGGCGGTGGCTGATGGACCGGCCGATCACGTGGGACGACGTGCTGACCCGCTGGAAGCGGCGCGGCCCGGGCAACGCGATGTTCGTCGAGATGCTGCAGCGCGGGCGCCGGCAGATGCGGTCGCTTCTGGCGGTGCACTGACGGTGCGGCACGCGCCCGCCTCCCCGGACGACCGCGGGACGCCCGGCGTCCCGGCGCCGGCCGCGCCCCCCGGGCCGGTCCCCCCGCTTACGTCCGGGGACGTGATGTCCGCGCTGCGGGACGTCGTCGACCCCGAGTGGCCGGTGAGCATCGTCGACATGGGGCTCGTGCACGCGGTCGCGGTGGATGGGGGCGTCGTCTCGGTGACCCTCACGCTGACGTCGACCGGATGCCCGTGCGTGGAGATGATCCGGGAGGATATCCGGGACCGGCTGCGGCGGCTGCCGGGTGTGGGGGATGTCCGGATCGCGCTGACCTGGGATCCGCCGTGGACGTCGGACCGGCTCAGCGAGGTCGCCCGCGAGCGGTTCCGGCGCTGGGGCGTGGCGGTGTGAGGACGCTCCGATGAAGACGATCGGCGAAGAACCGGTCTACGAAGTGTTTGCCCGCCGGGTCGAGGGCGAGCCGCTGCGGCACGTCGGCTGCGTCGCGGCACCGGCGGATGCGCTCGCGCGGGTCTACGCGCGCAGCATCTACGACGAAGAGTCCTGGCTCGAGATGTACGTGGTGCCGCGCCGTGCGATCATCCCCGTCGAATCCGTCCGCGGCGAGGCCGTGGACGCGCACGTGTGAGCACGCCGCTGCTCGATCGGGCCTCCGCGCTGCCCCAGGACTGTGTGCCCGCGCTCGTCGATCTCGTGGTGGCGCTGGCGGACAACAAGCACGCGCTCGGGCTGCGCTACGGGGAGTGGTGCAGCAGCGGGCCGACGATCGAGGCCGGGGTGGCGGCGACCGCGATGGCCCAGGACGAGCTGGGGCACGCGCGGGTCCTCTACGGGTTGCTGGAGGAGCTGCCGGGCGCGCCGCACCGCTCGGAGCACGAGTGGGCGGCCTCCGACGCGCGTACCGCAGCGTTCCTCGACCGGCCGTTCCCCGGCTGGCCCCACCTGATCGTCGCGAACGTCCTGCTGGATCAGGCCCTCGCGTCGGTCCTCGAGACCGCGCTCCTGTCGCGCTACCTGCCGCTGCGGCAGCGTGTGCGCAAGATCTTGGAGGAGGAGCGCTACCACGCGATCCACGGCCAGGGGTGGCTGAGGCAACTGGCGGCCGAAGGCCCGCGGGTCCGGGAGCTGCTCGGGGAGGCCGTGCGTGCCGCCTGGCCGGACGCCCTCTGCTGGTTCGGACCGGCCGACGGCGGGTCGCTGCGTCCCCTCGTGGACGCGGGCGTGTTGCGCGAGGCCGGGGACCCCGTGCGCGAGCGGTTCCTCGCAGGCACCGGGCCGCTGCTGTCCCAGAGCGGCGTGGCGGCGCCCGTGCGGGCGGAGGGGGATCGGTGGGTGCTCACCGAGCCGCTGCCGTGGCCGGTGTGGGACGAACGGGCGCGGCGGGTCCGCGGCGGCGCCCCCGAACGTGACACGAGATGACCTCTGATCCGCCGGCTCCGCGGGATCACGGCGATGCGCGCGAAGCGGGCGGCCCGTCCGCCCGCCCCAGCGGGCGCGGGGTGGTGCCCTGCCCGTTCTGCGGCTCGTGGGAGACCGAGGTCTTCAGCCTGTTCGGGTCGTCGCCGCTCACGTCGCAGCACTACTGCCGGGCCTGCCGGACGGTCTTCGAGCGCGTGAAGTGGCGCGCCTCCCCGCAGCCGTAGCGCGCAGCGCGTCCCGCAGGGAATGCCCGGCGTCGCTCGCGCCGAAAGGGCAAGGAGGATCTTCCCGAAGTGCCGCTCCGATGCCGTGGCGGCAGATGTCCGCCGGATCGGGCTCATGGGGACGGCAGGGCGTTCGCGGAGGCGGCATCGTCCGCAAGCCGAGGGAAGCCCCCTTCGCCGACCCCGCCCTGTCGGGGGCCAGAGGTCCGACGAAGTGGCAGTACGGAGGTCCCGCGTGGACAAGGTCGTGACGATCGAAGAGGCCATCGCGCGGCATGTCCGCGACGGGATGACGATCGCGATGGGGACCGGGCTCGAGTCCTGCATCCCGTTCGCGGCCGGCCACGAGATCGTCCGCCAGGGCCGGAGGGACCTCACCCTCGTCGGGCCCGTTTCCGACATCCTGTTCGACCAGCTCATCGGCGCCGGGTGCGTCGCCCGCGTGATCGCCGCGTGGGTGGGGAACGTCGGGGCGGGGATCGCGTACAGCTTCCGCCGGGCGGTCGAGGACGGCGTTCCGCGGCCGCTCGCGGTGGAGGACCATTCCAACTTCACCCTCGCATTGGCCCTCGAGGCTGCGGCGCGTGGTGTGCCGTACCTGCCCTCCCGGACGGCGCTGGGCAGCGATCTGGTGCGCGGTCACCCGCGTCTGCGCGAGGTGACCTGTCCGTTCACGGGTGCGCGCCTGCTCGCAGTCGCCGCGCTCCGCCCCGACGTCACGGTCCTCCACGTGCAGCGGTGCGATCGGGAGGGGAACGCCCACCTGTGGGGCAACCTGGGCGTCTCGCTGGAGGCGGCGCGGGCAGCGGGCACGGTGATCCTGACGTGCGAGGAGCTGGTGGACGACGATGTGATCCGCAGCGACCCGAACCGCACGCTGATCCCGGGGTTCTTGGTCGGGGCCGTCGCCGTGGTGCCCGCCGGCTCGCACCCTTCCCCGACGCAGGGATACGTCAACCGCGACGATCGCTTCTACGACGAGTACCACGAGGAGACGCGGTCGCGGGACGGGTTCCTCCGGTGGCTCGACCGGCTGGTGCTCGGGACGCGAGACCACCAGGAATACCTCGCCCGTATCGGAGAAGACCGGATACGGCGGCTGCGGCCCCGGGAGCCGCGGCCGGCCGCCCCGGTGAGCTACGGGGTGTGAGGCCATCATGGGAGACGAGACGGGCGGAGCGACGCGGCGGCAGATCATGGTCGTGGCGGCCGCGCGCGAGATCCGCGACGGCGAGATCGTGTTCGTCGGCATGCGGCTGCCGCTCCTGGGATTCGCCCTGGCGCGCGCCCTGCACGCGCCCCGCGTGATCGGCCTCTTTGAAAACGGCGTCATCCGGGACGCCCCACCCACGGGCCCGCTCGTCACGATGGGCGATCCCCCGAACATCGCGGGGGCGCTCGCGTGCACGACGCTCTCCGACGTCATGGCCTACCTGCAGCGCGGCCGCGTCGATGTGGGGTTCCTCGGGGGCGCGCAGGTGGATCGGTTCGGCAACCTCAACACGACCTGGGTCGAGGAGGCGGGGCGGCGCACCCGGCTGCCCGGGAGCGGGGGCGCGGCCGATATCGCGTCCCTCGCCCGGCGGACCGTGATCGTCATGCCACACGAGCGCCGCCGCTTCCCGGAGCGCGTAGCCTACCTGACCTCCCCCGGCTACGGGACCGGCCGGCGGTGGCGGGAGGAGGTGGGCCTGATCGGGGGCGGCCCGGCGCGTGTGATCACGAGCCTGGGCGTCCTGGGGTTCGATCGCGAATCCGGGGAGATGGTGCTCGAGCAGGTGCACCCCGGCGTGGCCCCAGACGAGGTCCGCGCCCACACCGGATGGGACCTGCGGGTGGCGCCCGCTCTCGGCACGACGCCGGAACCGACCGCCGAGGAGCTGGCGGTGCTCCGGCGGTTCGATCCGGAGGGCGCGTGGACGGGGTGAGGGGCGCGAGCGATGCGCAGCCGCAGGCGCGAGGAGGCGGAACGGTGTCCGCGGGAGACGGGAGGGACGCTCGGATGATCGAGACGACGACGGCGCCGCACGTGATGGTGTACAGGAACTTCATCGCCGGCGAGTGGCGCGACTCGCACGGAGGCCTCTTCGAGGTCTACAGCCCCGCCAACCGCGAGCTGCTGTACCGGGCGCAGCGCTCCACCGTGGAGGACGTGCGCGCGGCGATCGCCGCGGCGCGCGACGCGTTCGAGACGGCCGAATGGCGGGACGACCCCAATACCCGCACGGCCGCGCTGCTCAAGTTCTCCGAGGCCGTGCGGGCGCGCCACGAGGACCTCGCGACGCAGCTCACGCGGGAGAGCGGGAAGCCGTTCCCGATCAGCCGCGGCGAGGCGCTGCGGCTCGCAGAGACGACCAGCTACTTCGCCGGCCTGGCACGGTGGATCTTCGGGCGCTCGCAGGTGCCCCAGCCCGGGAGCCTGAGCATCATCATGCGGGAGCCGGTGGGCGTCGTGGGCATCATCGTGCCCTGGAACGCCCCGCTGGCCCTGCTGGCCCGCGCGCTCGCGCCGGCGCTGGCGGCGGGCAACGCGGTCATCGTCAAGCCGGCCAGCTACACCGCCGGCTCGACCGTGGAGCTCGGGAAGATCATCGAGGGCATCCCCGAGTTCCCCAAGGGCATCGTGAACATCGTGACCGGGCCGGGCGACCCCGTCGGCGCGGAGCTGGCCAAGCACGAGGACGTGGACATGATCGCCTTTACCGGCGACACCTCCACGGGCCGCGAGATCATGCGGCTCGCGGCCGGCAACCTCAAGAAGGTATCGCTCGAGCTCGGCGGCAAGTCGCCGACGATCGTGTTCGCGGACGCCAACTTCGACCGCGCGATCCGGGGCGCGATCAACGCCGCGTCGTTCTACAACGCGGGCCAGATCTGCATCGCCGGGACGCGCGTCCTCGTGGAGGAGAGCATCCACGACGCCTTCGTCGCGCGGGTCGCGGAGCTCGTGCCCAAGATGAAGGTGGGACCGGGGTGGGAGAAGGGGGTCGAGGTCGGCCCGGTGATCTCCGAGGCGCAGCTCCGGAAGGTCACCGGGTACATCGAGGAGGGCAAGAAGGAGGCCCGTCTGCTCGTCGGCGGGCACCGCCTCACCGACGGGGAGCTGGCCAAGGGCTTCTTCCTCGCGCCGACGGTGTTCGACGAGATGCCGCCGGATGCCCGCATCGCCCAGGAGGAGATCTTCGGTCCCGTGATGGGCATCATCACCTTCCGGGACCTGGACGAGGCCATCCGGATCGCCAACAACACGCGCTACGGCCTCGTCGCCGCCGCGTGGACCCGCGATATCAACAAGGCGATGAGGATCGCAACCCGGGTACGCGCCGGGTCGGTCTGGATCAACACGTTCGGGAAGATGTTCCAGTCCACGGAGATGGGCGGCTTCAAGCAGTCGGGGCTGGGCCGGCAGTACGGGCTGGAAGGACTGTTCGAGTACACCGAGCTCAAGCACGTCAACATCCAGATGGAGAAGTAGTGCCGCGCTGCCCCCCCTCCGGCGGCCGTGGAGGAGGACGCGGCGGGTCTGCCCGGACCGGAGGGCAGTCCCCCGCACCGCGTCTGTCGCGGGACCGACGAGAGGTTGCGGGAGGGCGCGCCCTACAGGTCTTGCCGCGGGAGCAGCACCCGTCCACGCCGCACGTCCCAGACGCCGCGATACGTGATGCGGATATCGGGCAGCGAGTCCAGCGGCAGGAAGAGCAGCGTGTAGTGCGGGTCGGCGTGCGGGTAGCCGCGCTCACGCAGGAGCGCGTACAGCGCCCGGGCCTGCGCCGCGATCGCCGGCAGCGCATCCGGTGACATGATGCCGCCGATCGGGAGCGGGAGCTCCAGCACGGTCGCTCCGCGCTCGACCACCACGATGCCGCCGCCGAGCTCGAGCAGCCGGCGCGCCGCGCACGCCATGTCCGCGACGTCCTGCCCGATGACGATCATGTGCGCGACGACGTTGAACGACGAGGCGAGCCCGCCGATCCGCGTCGCGAGGTTCCGCAGCGCCCCGCGCGTGATCCACCGGCCGTGCGGGTCCACGAGCGCCAGCCGCAGCACATCGGGCGGAGGCTGCAGCAGCCCGTCCCGCGCGGGCATCGGCACGTCGACGCGGCGCGTGATGACGCTGTTCTCGAGGTGGATCGCGGGGACGCGCGCGCCCGCCGCGCCCGGGGTGTAGCCGGGGACCGCCTCCGCCGGCATCTCGAATAGCGCCGGGTCCGGCTGCCACGTGGGCCCGAACCGCGTCGGGAAGTACCGCGCCCACTCGACGCTCGGAAACTCCGCCACGCAGACGCCCGCGCGCGCGGCGACGGCGCCGCGCGCCAGCACGAGCTCCGGGGTCGGGTTGCGGAGGTCGTCGAGGACCGCGATGTCCGCGCGCCGGCCCGGCGCGAGGCCGCCGATCTCCTCGTCGAGGCCGATGTACGTGGCCGGGTTGAGCGTCGCCATCTGGTAGGCGACGACCGGGGCGATCCCGGCCGCGATCGCCTGCCGGATGACGTGATCCATGTATCCGTGCTCGGCGATCGTGACCGCCTCCGGGCCGTCGGCGGTGAGCAGCAGCCGCGCGGAGCGGACACGGTCCTCGGTCACCGCGGGCGCGAGCAGCGGCAGGTCGGGACGGAGCGACGAGTGCCGCAGCATCGTGTAGAGGCCCGCGCGCAGCCGGCCGAGGACCTCCTCCGGCGTGATCGCCTCGTGGTCGGAGGACCATCCGGCCGCCGCGAGCGCGGCGATCCGCTCCGGCGAGGCGCCGGGCGCGTGGCCGTCGATGCGGCGGCCGGCGGCGAGGGCGAGCGCGATCTTGTGCAGCAGCTCGCCGTCGCCGTGGTAGACGGCCGGCCACCGTGTGACCTCGCCGGCCGAGCGGACCGCGTCGAGGTCGAGGAGCGGCGCGAGGCGCTCGGCCGTGAACGCCGCCTCGCCCGGCAGGTGGGAGGCCGCGTGGAGCCGCAGCGCCCACACGAGGAGGACCGGCATCTCGCCGAGGAGGGCCAGCAGCTCGCGGACGCGGTCCGCGGGGGTCTGCAGCAGGATGTGGAGCGTGTCGCCCACGAGCGCGGTCGTGCCCGTGCGCAGGACCTCCCGTGCAAACTCCACGGGCGTCCCCATCCCGGTGAGGTGCGTGTGCGGGTCGACGTACCCCGGCACCAGGATCCTGCCCGGGAGCGAGAGGACGGCGGTCTCGGCTCCGACCATCGCCCGGCTCCGGCCCACGTACGCGATCCGGCGGCCTGCGACCGCGACGTTCGCCGGGTAGAGCTCGCCGCTGTAGACGTTGAGCAGCGTGGCGCCCTCGAGGTAGAGGTCCGCCGGCCGGCGCCCCGCCGCCACCTCCAGCAGGGTGCGGCTCTCCTCAAGCGTCCGGTAGGTCCGCCTCATCGCACGGGCCCGCCGTGGTCGGCGCGGCGCCCACGCATGGGATGAGTCTAGCACGCTGCCGCGCCGGGCCGCCAGAGCAGGAACCGCTCGAGGCGCGACGAGCGCGGCAGAGGAGCGGCGGTGCCGGCCGCGTAGTTCTATGCGGCGATTCATAGGAGGTGAGTATGGCACAGCAGGCCGCGTGGAAGCCGCTGCTCGCGGAGCTCCTCGGGACCTTCACGTTGATCTTCGCGGGGGCCGGCGCGATCATCGCCAACGAGGCGACGAGGGGCGGCGTCGGGCTCCTCGGCATCGCGCTGGCCCACGGCCTCGCGATCGGGGTCATGGTGTCGGCGCTGGGGGCGGTCTCCGGCGGCCACTTCAATCCCGCAGTCACCTGCGGCTTCCTCGCCGCCGGCCGGATGAAGCTCGGACGGGCCATCGCCTACGCCGTGGCGCAGCTCCTCGGCGCGACCCTGGGCGGCCTCGCGCTGTGGGCGGGCTTCCCCCACGCGGCCGCCTCCGCGGCCCACCTCGGCGTCCCCGCGCTCGGGGGCGGGACCTCCGCCGCCGCCGGCCTGCTGCTCGAGGCGGTCGGCGCGTTCTTCCTCGTGACGGTGGTCTTCGGCACGGCGGTACACCCGCAGGCGCCGAGGCTGGGCGGGCTCGCGATCGGCCTCACGATCACGATGGACATCCTGGCCTTCGGCCCGCTCACGGGCGCGGCCGTCAACCCGGCGCGCGCGTTTGGCCCGGCCCTCGCCGCCGGGGAGTGGGCCAACCAGTTCGTCTACTGGATCGGGCCCCTCGCCGGCGGGGCGGTGGCGGGCTGGCTGTACTCCGGCGCCTACCTCGGCGAGGCGAGGTAGCGGAGCAGCGTCCGCACGCCGTATCCGGTGCCGCCGGCCGCAATGTACGGAGGCGCGCCTTTGTCCTCCGCGAACGCGGGCCCGGCGATATCGAGGTGGGCCCACGGGGCCGTCCCGACGAACTCTCTGAGGAAGGCGGCGGCACGCTCGGCGCCCCCCTCGCGGCCGGCCGAGTTCTTGAGATCGGAGATGTCCCCCCGCATCGCTTCGAGGAACTCGTCGTATAGCGGGAGCTGCCAGAGCTGCTCGCCCGCCTGCGCCGCCGCGCGGAGCAGGCGGTCCATGAGGGCCTGGTCGTTGCCCATGAGCCCCGCCGTCCAGTCGCCGAGCGCCACCACGCACGCGCCCGTCAGGGTGGCCAGGTCGATGATCTCGTCGACCCCGGCGCGGACGGCATAGGCAAGGGCGTCGGCGAGGACCAGGCGGCCCTCCGCGTCGGTGTTCACGATCTCGACGGTCTTGCCGCCGAGCCCGCGCACGATGTCGCCGGGGCGCGTCGCGCGGCCGTTGATCATGTTCTCGGTGGCCGCGGCGATCCCGAGGACGCGGACAGGCACCGCGAGGTCGCGGAGCGCCCCCATCGTGGCGATGACCGCCGCGGCGCCGGCCATGTCGCTCTTCATCGTGCGCATGCCGCCCGCCGGCTTGATCGAGAGGCCTCCGGTATCGAAGGTGATGCCCTTGCCGACGAGCGCGACGGTCCGGGGCGCCGGCCCGGACGCATCCGGCCGGTACTCCAGGACGATGAACTTCGGGGGCTCGGCGCTCCCCGCGGCGACGGCCGCGAAGAGCCCCATGCCCATCGCGCGCGCCTCGTCGAGCTCGAGCACCGTCAGCCCGAGCCCGCTGCCCGCGGCGACCGCCCGGGCGGCGTCCGCCAGGGCGGCCGGGGTCATCACGTTGGCCGGCTCGTTCACGAGGTCCCGGGCCCGGCACGTCGCGTCGACCGCTACCTCGCCGGCGCGGATAGCGCGGCCGAGTGCTCCCCGGTCCCCGTCCCCGGCGGCGAGCAGGACCTCGGCGGGGGCCGGCTCATCGTGGCTGCGATACCGGTCGAAGCGGTAGATCCCGAGCCCGGCGCCTTCGACGACGGCCCGCACGCGCTCGTCCGGCGGCGTGTCCTCCGTGGCGCTCGCCACGGATGTGGCGAGCGCCACGCGCGCGGCGCGGACGTCCCGCGCCCTCCGGATCGCCGTGGCCGCGTAGCGGCGGAGCGCTTCGGTGCCCGCCTCGCGCCCGACCCCGACGAGCAGCGCGCGACGGAACGGCGCCTCCGGCGTGTGCACCAGCACCACCTGCCCGCGCGCCCCGGTGAACCCGTCCGCGCGCGCGATCTCCGCGAGGCGCCCACCCGCGGCCTGCTCGACGCGGGCGGCGTTCCCCTCGAGCGATCCCCGCTCCGAGACTGGAAGGGCCAGCAGGTCGCAGGGGAGCTCGTGGAGCGCCGTGTCGGCCAACACAAAACGCATGAGCGCCTTCCTCCGGGGCGCGCTGAGGGTTCGGGCCGCCCGTTTCGCGGTCGGTGACGCGGCCTCTCGATTGTACCAGAAACGCCGGGCCGCGCGTCGCGCACGTGGCCGGGCCGGTGCCCGCCGGTCGGTAGGGCCCGCGCGGCGCGGCCGCGCGGCGCGGGGAGACGGCGGTGACTTCATGGCCGGCCCCGGCGGGGCGGGTGCGGCGCTCGGGCTGGGATACCGCCGGGGCTACTGGACGAGCTGCGAGACCGGCACGAGCCGGATCGCCGCCTCGTCGAACTCCGGGAGCATCTCGCGCAGCACGCGGGCCGTCACCTTGCCGACGTGCCCGATCGCGATCGCCTGCCCCCGGGCCTCCGCGATCTTGATCAGCTCGCGAAACTGCGCCCGCACGTAGCCCTCGTCGTCCTGGTTGTCGAGGAACACCGCGCGCACGCCGGTCGGCACGCCCATCTCGCGCGCGATGCGCGACGCCACCGAGCGCGGGGACGTCAGGCTATCGACGAAGAACAGACGCCTCTCCCGCATCACGTCGATCACGGCGCGCATGACGCGCGGGTCCGCGGTCCCGCGGGACCCCATGTGGTTGTTCGCGCCGACGGCCGTGGGCACGGTGGCGAGGTCAGACGCCACGACGTGTCGGATCGTGTCATCGCCCATGTCGACGGTGACCCCGCCGGGCCCGAGCGGGAGCGCCGGGTTGTCCGGCTGGACCGGCAGGTGGAGGATGACCTGCACCCCGTGCTCCGGCGCCTCCTCGGCGATCTCGGTCGAGTAGGGCAGAGACGGGAGCACCGAGATCGTCACCGGGCGGCCGAGCTCCATCACCTCCCGTGCGGCGCGCAGGCTGTAGCCCGCATCATCGAAGATGATCGCCACCCGCGCCCGTCCCGGGCCGCGCGGGGCGGGGGCCGGCGCCGTCTCGGGCCCGACCGCCGGCCCCTGTGACGCCTCGGGGTTGTGGCGCGGGATCCGAGGCGCCGCCGGCGCCGGACGAGCGGGGTGGGCGGGGGGCTGCCGCTGCGCGGGGGCCGGCGGCGGTGCCGGCCGGGGCCGGCTCGCGGCGCGGGGCGCCGCCGCGCGGGGCGCCTGCGGTGCCACCGGAGGGCGGACGCGGACGGTCAGGAGCAGCCCGGTCGCCAGCGCGCCGCCCAGCACCATCCCGACGATGAGCGGCGCGGCCCAGCGTGGCAGCCCCCGTTTCCGACCTCGACGCCCTGCCATATCCCTCCTCCTTCGCCGGCCGGCCTCCGGCCGCCCTACTGCGACGCCGCCGGTGTGGCGAGGTAGCGGACGATCCCCTGGAGGATGCCCCGGGCAAACACCTGTTGCGTTGCGGGGTCCCGCAGCATCTGCTCCTCGCGCGCATTCGTGATGAACGCCGTCTCGACGAGGATCGCCGGGATCCGGTCGCTGTCGACCAGCACCTTGAACCGCGCCTGGCTTGCGCCGCGCGGCGAGAGCCCGACGGCCCGGCTGAGCTCGTCGAGCACGGCCGCCGCGAGCGGCGCGCTCTGCGGCGTCGCGTAGAACGTCTGCGTGCCGGATGCGTCCGGATCGACGGAGGCGTTGGCGTGGATGCTGACCAGCAGCGTCGCCCCTCCGCGCGAGGCGACCTGCGCCCGATCCTCGAGGGGCACGAAGACGTCGCTGTCGCGGACCATCACGACGTCGATGTGCTGGCGCGTGAGGAGGGACTGGAGGTCCTGGGCGATCGCGAGGACCACATCCTTCTCGCGAACGCCCGTCGGGCCGATCGCGCCCGGATCGCTGCCGCCGTGTCCGGCGTCCACGGCGACGACGACCGCCCCGCGCGGCCGGGTGGAGCCCGGCCGCGCGGGGCCGGGGGTGCCGGAGGCGGCCGCGCCGAGCTCCACGAGCGCCTGTCCCGGCTCCGGGCCGGCGTGTACGGCGTAGGGAGCCGGGCGGGCCAGCTCCACGACGATCCGGACGATGTTGGGGTCCTTGTGAAACTGCGCGGCGCGGACCTGCACGACCAGGCCGTCGTTCACGTCCAGCGCCTTCTTGACCGGGATGAACACCGCGTCGGCCACGTCCAGCACGATCCGGTCCGGGTTCCGCAGCACGTGCTCGGTCGCGTGCAGCGGCCGGGTCGCGACGATCAGGACCCGCCCGCCGGCGTCGAGGTGCTCGTAGCGGATATCGGTAACCTTCTGCGCGCTCGGCGTGTAGCTGGAGGCGGCCGGCGGGGTGGGGGGGGCGCCGGCCGGGGAGAGGGAGATCACCACCCGGCGTTCCCCGGCCGCGCGCAGCGCATAGCGGGAGGGCGCGGTTAGATCGAAGACGATCCGGGTGCCGCCCGCCGATTGGCTGAGCCTGACGGCGGCGAGCGGCCCTTCGTGCACGTCCACGGCCTGCTGCGGCACCTTGGGCACCGCTCCCAGCACGTCCACGATGAGCCGATCGGGGCCGCGCAGCAGCGCCGCGCTCGCGTGGAGGGGCGCGGTCCCGTCGAGCGTCACCTCGAAGCCGCCTCCGGCGACCCGCCACGAGATCCCGGTGATCTGCGCGCTGATCGTGAGCGTCTGCGTCCCCGCATCGTAGGCGGCGGCGTCGCCGAGCGTGTTGAACACCCACTGCGCGGGGAGCAGGATGCGACCCAGGACGGTGACGAGCGGGATCGGGATCGGCCGGCGCTCGCCGTTGACCGTGGCATACGGATCATCGGGGCGCAGCACCATCTCGTCGCCCGCGGGGCTCACCAGCGTGAGCGTGCGCGCGCGCGGATCCCACGCCGCCCGGATGCCGAGCGGCTCGAACAGCCCCTGGTAGGGGGCCATGACGACGCCGTCGTGGACGATCGCGGTGCCGGCGAGCGCAACCTCCTGCCCGTTCGCGACGACGCGGACGTGGGCGGGCTGCGCATCGAGCGGGGGTACGGCGGCGCCGAGCGCCACCGTGGCGAGGCCCAGGAGTGCGGCGACGAGGGATCCGCGCGCGGCGCGGAACCAGCGTGCGCTGAGCGGCGTGTGCCGGATACGCTCCTCCGACGATGGTGCGTCGACTGCTGCGTCTGCTGCGCGATCGGCCGCGCCGACGTGCGCCGGGGAGGACGCCCGGCCGGCGGTGTGCGCTCTCCCCGGCTACTACGCCGGGAAGACGCGAAGTCCTGCCCGCCGAGGTGCCGGCGGACGCGGTGCGCGCGTGGTCGGGGGGTGCGCGGGCGGCGGAGGGGGGCCGCTTGCGCCGCCGGCGGCGCAAGCGGCCCAAACAGCGGCTACATCTCCACGGTATCGAGGAACTCGTCGAGCTCCTTTCGCAGCTCGGGCGTGTTCTCGTGGCCGTGGGAGCTTACGGCATGCGTCGCCGCCGCTTCGATCAGGTCCTCCCGCTGCGAGGCCGGCGCCATGATCACGAGCTGGCAGTTCTTCTCGCTGGGAAACTTGCCGCAGTTCGCCACGACCCACTTGCCCCGGGCCAGTCCCAGTTCCCGCGTCAGATCCATCCCTCTCACCTCCAGCGCCAGAGCGCTGCCGCTGTCGAGTGTGCCCTGCGTATCCTCTGCCCGTGCGTCTCGGGCCACCCCCTCGGGAGGCGCGCTGTCGCGCCCGTGTGAGGCCGATCGGGTCGACGCCTACCCCAGGACGCGCGCGATCATCTCCGCGGCCCGCCGGGCTCCTCCCGGCTCGATGGGTCTGTACTCCGGGCGCGTGCCCGCCCACCGGCGCACGGCCTCCGCCAGCGCCTCCGGCGCGAGCTCGCGGTAGTCCATCTCGGCCGCGTGGCCGTAGCGGCGAAGCCGGCGCGCCACGTGGAAGCGCTGCTCGAAGTGGTTGCGGAGCGGGAACGACACAAACGGCCGCCCGAGCGCGATCAGCTCCATCCCGGTGCTCAGCCCGCCGTGGATCAGCGCGAGGTCGCAGCAGGCCAGGTGCTCGAAGAGATCCGGGACGTACCCCCGGACCTCCACTCCGCCGTCGGTGCCGTGCGCGCGCTCGGGCAGAGGGTTGCGCGGTCCGGCCACGACGAGGAGGTGGAGGCCCGGGATCGCCCGGGCGAGCCCCGGGTAGGCCCCGGCGATCCGATCCAGCAGGGCGCGGCCGACGGCGGTCCCCCCGGCCGAGGCGATGACGAGCGTCTCATCGTCCCTGTACCCGAGCCGCCGCCGCAGCGCGCGGGGATCGCGATACGCCCCCGGATCGAACGGCAGGATGTAACCGGGGAACTCGAAGTGCTCGCGGGCCCACCGCCGCATGTTCGGCAGGTCGCGGCCGAACGGTTCGTCCGGCACGTCCTCGGGGTCGCCGATGAAGATCGCGACGTCCCGGATGCGCGGGTAGCGGGCGACGTGCTGCACGTGCTCCGCGTTGGCCTGCCAGCACAGGTGCCCTTCGTACGACTCCCAGCCCGCGACCGGCAGCATCCCGATGAAGTCGGTGAGGAACACGAACGGGGCCGTCTTCAGCTCGGGGTTCTCGTGCAGGTAACGGTCGACGTCCCACGCCTCGTCCCCGATCCAGGCATCGAAACGCTCGCGCTCCACGACATCGGCGAACGTCATGAAGTTGGCGACGAGGATCTCGTCCATCTCCCAGAGGGCCAGGAAGATGTTGACGTCGTGCTCGCCCGCGCGCTGCTCCACGTGGGCCGACTCGTTGCACAGGTGCGCGCTCGCCGGGTGGATCGTCTCCCCGGCCTGCGCGACCGCTGTCCGCACCGGTTCCGCCGCGAGCCAGTGGACTTCCAGGCCGGGGCGCAGCGCCCGCAGCTCGCGGACGATCGTAAGATCCCGCTGCACGTGGCCGAGCCCGATCGGCGAGCAGACCCACAGGACCTTCCGCTTGGCGGTGAGCGCGTGCGCCCACCGGTGCGACCCGGCGGGCGTCCCGGCGAAGTCACGCACCAGGCGGTTGACCTTGACGCAGTCGCGCAGGTGGGGCGCGTGGCCGGCGCCCTCGAGCGTCGTCAGGACCGATCCCGGGATCGTCCGGTGCAGAAACGGTGCGTTCGCCGCGTAGGCCGCCAGGCGATCCTGCGTGCCATGGACCAGCAGCGTCGGGGCCTGGATCCGAGCCATGAGATCGGGAAACGGCGTCCGGCTCCACCATTCGTCGCGGGTGCGGATCAAAATCTCCGGGTCGGCGTCCAGCGCCCACGCGTACGCGTCGGCGACGGCTTTCGTCGAGTGGGGCTCGGGCATCATCTGAGCGATGAAGAAGTCGAGCCAGCCGAGGTAGTCCTGGCGGAAGTAGTTGGCGTTCAGCTTGCCCCAGCCGACGTACTGCTCGCGCGGCGCGTGAAAGAGCGCCAGCACCTCCCGCCGGCGCCGCTCCCGCTCCGGCCCCACGGCCTGGCTGGGGGCTCCGTCGATCAGGACCAGGTGGCTGACCCGCTCCGGGTGCTCCGCGGCGACGATGATCGCGTGGTTCGTCCCGCCGCTCTGGGCCACGAGCACGGCGCGGCGGACGCCCGCCGCGTCCATGACGGCGAGCGCGTCCGCGGCGTGGGTGTCGTGATCGTAGCCGGTTTCCGGGCGGTCCGAGCGACCGCTGCCGCGGGCGTCGAACGCGACCACGCGGAAGTAGCGCGAGAGGTAGGGGACCTGGAACTTCCACATCCGGCTGTGCACGATCTGCCAGCCGGGGAACAGGACGAGATCCCGGGGCGCGGTCCCAAAGATTTGGTAGGCGATGCGCACGCCGCCGCTCGTGGCGTACCCATCCTGCACGGGGGCGGCGATGCCGCTCGCCCCGTAGCGGCCGCGGAGCGCATCAAGAATCTGCGGCGGCGGTCTCACCGAGCCTCTTCCTCTCCGCGTCCAGCACCAGGCGGCGGAACATGGTGCCGATCAGGCGGACCGCCTCGAAGTGCACGTCGGTATTGCCCAGCCCCACGGTGGTATCGCCGAATGCCAGGATGTTGACCTCGGCGCCGTAGTAGACGTCGGCGATGACCGAGGCGATCACCTCCGGGTCGTACTCCCCGCTGATCCCGCGCTCTTCCAGCGCCTGCCTGGCGAGGCCCACCACGAGGTCGTGCCACTGCCCGGCGATCTCCACCCATCGCCGCTTGATCCGGGGGTTGCTCAATCCCTGCGCCCAGAGCTCCCACAGCGCCCGCACGAACCCCGACCGGACGTCTTCCTTGAAGTACTCCAGCGCCCGATCCCAGATCGCCTCGAACGACCCGGCCTCCGCGTACATCTTCCGTTGCCGGGCGATGAGCTGATCGTTGACGTACTGGAGAACCTCCAGCATGAGGTTCTCCTTGCTCCCGTAGTAGTAGTGGAGGAGGCTCTGGTTGACGCCGGCCTCCTCCGCGATCCGCCGCATCGAGACCTGGGTGTAGCCGAGCTCGACGAGGGTGCGATACGCCGCCTCGAGGATGCGGTCCCGGGTGGACACGCTGTCGGCGGGGTGACGCGCCCGCCGGCGCAGGTGACGCTTCCTTCGGTGCACGGGATGCGTGTCGGCGGGGAACGCTCCGCCGGCCGAGAGAGGGTTTCGCCGGCTCATCGGCCGCTCCTGCCCGCTCTCCACGCCTCACCGGCCTCCGCGGGCCGGCAGGCTGCACACGGTTGTCATCGGGGATGCATCAGGCGCCGGGGAACGGCGCCCATCTGGTCAGGACCAGCGCGGCCCACGCGATCAGCGCGATCCCGAGCGGCGCGCTGAGCTGCCTCCCCCAGCGCGTCGCGCGCTCGGCCCCCATGACCGCGCCGAGCGCCAGCATCCATCCGAGGTTGGCCCCGCCGACCGCAAACATCAGCAGCATGAGTGTCCAGCAGCAGCCGGCGCAGAACAGCCCGTGGCGGACGCCGAGCCGGGCGGCGTCCCTGGCGGCATGCCGGCCCCGCCAGTGCTCGACGACAAACGAATACGGCGACCGGCACTGGGTCAGGCACGCCTGCTTGAGCGGCGTGAACTGGTAGAGGCCGGCGAGCAGCAGGAGGGCGGAGCCGATCACCGACGAGGCAGCCACCGCGTTCGGAAGGCGCTCGACCGCCCCGTGGAGCGCGGCGTCCCCCAGGTACGCCAGCACGCCAAACGAGGCCCACACCGCCAGGTACCCGGCGAGGAGCCGCAGCAGGAGCTGGGCGCGATCCGCCCGCCCGGCGACGATCCGGCGAAAGAGGTTGATCAGGGGGAGGCTGCTCGGCAGCATCATCGCGATCGTCATGAGCGTCCAACCGGCGACGAAGATCGCCAGCCTGGGGAGCAAAGGGAGCGTTCCCGCCCCGTTCTCCCGGTGGCTGAGGAGCCCGGCGAACGGGGACGCGCCCCAGACGGCGAGGGCGGCCCACGCGGACAGCACCAGCGCGCCCAGCGCCAGGCGGTACCACCGGGCGTCGTCCGGCGTGCGCGTCGCGCCGATCATGGCTCTGCCTCCCCCCGATGCTTGGGCTACGCCTCGAACCGGAACTCTCCGAGCACGGCGTTGCGGCCGTTGAACTCCCACTGCATCTTGTGCTTGGGCAGGTTGACCCGGTACGACATCGCCTTGCCGAGGTAGGCCGGTGACCCCGGGATCGTGCTGAAGATGCTGTCCACGAGCTTCGTCGGCCGGCCCTGCGCGTCCGTGTACGGCTGCATCTCCGCCGACACGACCTCCCCGACGCGGATGGTGCCTTTGCCTTCCTTCACGTTGAAGTCGATCGGCGCGTCGTACACGCCCAGCACCTCGCCGATGAGCGGCGCCAGCTCCGCGAGCGGCCCGCCCAGCTTGCCGGTGTGCGCGGCCAGGATCGCTTCCTTCTGCTGCGGGGTGGCCTTGGAGTCCACGTGCACCGCCACCTTCCAGTTGCCCTGCAGGATGTTCCCGGGGATGTGCGCGAGCAGCGCCACGGTGAGCCCCGAGACGTCGATGTCGTTGATGTGTCCCTTGTCGTAGTGGTAGGCGACGAGACCATCGCACGTCCCCCCATCCGGGTCATCGCCGACCCAGCACGGGCACGGGCCGCCGCACGAGCACGCTTCCAGCAGACGCCCTTCGATTGCGTATGCCATCGCTGTCACCCTCCTTGGTCTGGTGTGCTGCGGGGTTGGCGGTCCAACGTCGTGGCGCGTCTCACCTCCCCCCTGCGCGCGGCGCTCGCGCCCCTCCAGGCCGTCCGACACCGGCGTCGCGCCGTCCGAGAAGACGTAGTGCGGCGTCCGGCTTTCATGATCGCGGCCAGATCGAAGAGGAAGTGGCCACGGTGTCCGCCTTGACCGTGCGTCCGTCGCAGGACGTCGCGCGTGAATCCCTGGCCCACGGGCGAAGCGCGGCCGACCGCGACGAGGGTGGCGGCGGCCGCGGAGGACGCGCCCACTCGCAGCAGCCGGGCCAGGGCGAGGAACGTGGCGTCGGCCGTGCTCATCGCGACCCCCTTGCCGCTACCCGGGCCTGAACGATCAACGGGTTCTAGATCGCTGGCTCGACAAGATGAAGATCGGTCGACCGATTTAATCGGTTGACCAATTTCTATCACGAACGAGGCCCGGCGTCAAGGCCAAACTGGTGTTTGGATGGAGCGGGAGACCAGCGCCTACGCCGCGCCCTCGTCGATCGGGGGCTCGAGCGCGGCCCGCCCGAGGGCGGGCAGGCCCCAGTTGTCCGTCACCGTCCGGCAGAACCCGTAGTGCGTATGCCGGCGCCGGGAGACGTATCCGCGCCGCACGCCGCGCCCCCACCACGCCGCGAACACCCTGTTGTCCTCGGTGCCGTCGTCCTCGTCGTAGCAGAAGAAAAATGCCGGGTGGCGGCCGGCGCGGTCGGCTGTCGTGAACCATCGGGACGCGGCGAGGGTGTCGAGCAGGGATGCGAGATTCCGGTCCGCACGGCGCGGGTCGCCGTTGTGCATGTCGTTGTCGTCGTCCCACCCGACGTAGACGAGGCAGGCGTCCGGCAGTCCGGACCGCAGGTCGTCGCGCAGGGCGTCGAGCCCGCGGCGCACGGCGGCGACCGGCGCGTGGAGGTCGAGCAACGGGTTGTGCCGCCGGGCGATCTCCCCCGCGAGGTGGTACACGTAGGTGGGGACCGGCGGGGAGGCCGCCGCCGCGACGCTCGCCACGGTCGGGTGGAATACGTCGACGATCTGCGCGCGCCCCCACGTCTCGCCGGACGCCATCGCGCGGTAATTCGGGCCCGAAGGGTGCGTGACGGCGAAGTACCTGGTCAGCAGCGTCCCTTCCCGGGCGAGGCGGCGGTGCGAGGGAAGGGCGGCCACCTCGCCGAACGCGCGGTTCTCGAATACGGCCCACACGATGCTGCTCCACCACCGTGGGCGCGCCGCCGCGGCGATCCCGGAGCCCCCCGCCATGGCTGCGCCGGCCCCGGCCGCCCGCGCGAGAAACGCGCGCCGGGTCATCGTCACCTTCGGGTCCACGGTCTCCTCCTTCGGCGATGGCCTCCCATCCGTGCTATAATCGCTCATGTCCGGGAGCCGCGACAGCTACCCCGCGGCGCTGCCGGCGCCGCGTCCGGCGAACGACGGGCCGTGGCAGCGGCCGACGCAGGGAGCAGGAGCATGGAGGACCGCACGCTCGGGCCGGTCCTGCCGGCCCGTACCGCCCGCATGTGGGCGCAGGCCGTTCGCCCGTTCTCGTTCACGGCATCGATCGTGCCGGTGCTGCTGGGCGCCGCCGTGGCCGGCACCCAGGGCCTCTTCCACCCCGGCCTCCTGCTGCTCACGCTCGCCGCCGCGGTGGCGATCCAGGGGGCCGCCAACCTGTTCAGCGACTACTTCGACTACCGCGGCGGCTACGATACCCCGGAGTCCTACGGCGGCAGCGGCGTGCTCACACGCGGCCTCCTCCAGCCGAGCGAAGTGTTTCTCGGCGGTCTCGTCCTGTTGCTCGCCTCCGCGGCGATCGGCGTGTACCTGGCCGCCCTCCGTGGGCTGCCCGTGCTCCTGCTCGGCGCGCTCGGCGTTCTCGGCGCGTACTTCTATTCGGGGCGGCCGCTCGCGTACAAGTATCGCGGGCTCGGCGATCCGGTGATCTTCCTCCTGTTTGGGCCCTGCATGGTGCTCGGCGCGTACTACGTGCAGGCGCACGCGATCGAGCTCGTCCCGATGCTGTACGCGCTGCCGGTCGGCTGCCTCGTGACGGCGATCCTTCACGTGAACAATATCCGTGACATCCCGTCGGACGGCCGGGGCGGCGGCGTCACCGTCGCCCGCGCGCTGGGGGTGGGCGGATCGAAGGTACTGCTGTACGCGCTGCTCGGCGCCGCGTACGCGCTGGTGATCGGCGGCGTGCTGATCGGGGCGTTCGTGCGGTGGTCGGCGCTCGCGCTGCTGACGGCGCCGCTCGCCTGGACCCTGGCCCGCCGGGTGCGGCGCGCCTCCGAGCCGCGCGACCTCGTCCTCCTCGACGTCGCGGCGGCGCGCGTGCACCTCCTCTTCGGATTGCTCCTCGTGATCGGCGTGCTGCTGTAGCCCACGCCACGAATTCGCTGCGGTGATGCGAATCCACCCACCGGCATCGCGACGCGGGCACACGGCGTTGGGGTCGAAGCGGCCCGTCTCCGTGCGACGGGGGCCCGGGCCTTCCTCGCAGGCACGCTACTCCGGCACGGCCTCCACGAACGCGGCGAGGCGCCGGGGCGCGGGCTGCGGCGCCGCGCAGAACGCCATCCACGCCTGCGCCAGCCGGCTCAGGAGCTCCCCCCCCAGCGCGATCCGCGGCACCCCACCGACGTCTTGCCACGCCGGCCCGTCGAGCCGGAGGCCGACCTGGTCGGTGTAGTCCATCGCGGCATCGGCCACGGCGCGCAGGGCGACGCCGCCTTCCATCGGCTGGCGCGCGCTGTCCTCGTAGACGGCCGCGAGCGTCTTGACGAGCGCGGCGAGCCCGGCGACCGCCCGCAGGGCGACCCACTGGTCCTGGATGCTGGCATGGGGGTCCCACAGCGCGGGCGGGCCAGCGCCGTTCCAGGCTTCCGCGCCCGTCCCGGAAGCGAGCGGCGGGGCGGCCATCTGCTCGCCCGCCGCGATCGTGCCGGTCCAGCGCTCCAGCAGGGTCGCGCATGCCGCCGCGGCCCGCAGCACCCCGAGCGGCCCGCCGCCCGCGAGGAACGCCCGGCCGCAGAGCCCGGCGGCCGCCTCCACCACCTTGGATCCCAGGTCCGGCGGTGCCAGCCGCGGCATCTGCACTTCGCGGGCGAACAGATCCTCCACCATGATGGCGATCCCCTCCCGGCTGGCGTACCGGTCCTCGCGCCCGGCCAGGTCCCGGGACATCTGCCGGCGCAGCCGCGGCCCGACCGAGTGCAGCACCTCGATGGCGATGCGGACCGGCGCGAACACCAGCAGCAGCCACACCGTGGCGACGAAGAACGCGTGCCGCACGCCGAACACGACGGTGCTCACCAGCGCGCCTGCGAGGCAGACGTACAGCCACGTCCGTCCGAACGCGCGCCGCGCGGCCGGGCGACTGAGGCGGGACAGCGAATACCGGAGGGTCACGCGCGCCTCCTTGCAGATCGGTCACTACATGGTATCATAACCGATGACGCGGCGAGGAGGACAGGGTGCCGACGGTCGGCGACACGCGATTCCAAGTGGTCCAGCTTGTCTTCCCCGAGCACATCAATATCCGAGGCACCCTGTACGGCGGGCGCATGATGTCGTGGATCGCCACAGCCGGCACGCTGGCCGCCTCGCGGCTCGCCCGCGGCCCGGTCGTCCTCGGCGCGATGGACGACCTCGACTTCCTCGGTCCGGTGCACCTCGGCGAGATCGTGACGATCGACGCGCAGGTCGAGTGCGTCGGGCGCACGTCGCTGGAGGTCGGGGTGGAGGTGCACGCGGAATCGCCGCGGCTGGGCCTGCGGCGCAAGACCACCTCCTCGCACCTGGCGTTCATCGCGCTCGACGAGCAGGAGCGTCCCCGGCCGGTCGGCCAGGCGATCACGCCGGGATCCCCCGAGGAAGCCGCCGTCCACGCCGAAGCGGCGGCCCGGCGCGCGGCCCGCGCGGCCCGCGCCCGGCGGCAGGCCGGCGAGCCGCCCGCGATCCCCGAGACGCCGATGCGCCACGCCACGATCCTCTCGCGGTTCGTGCTGCCAGAGGACGCGCTGACCGGCACGCTCATGTTCGCCGGGAAGCTCCTCGGGATGCTGGACGAGACCGCCTCGATCGCGGCGGTGCGCTACTGCCGGGGCCCGGTGGTGACGGCATCGCTCGATACCGTGTACTTCTCCCATCCGCTGCGCGTCGGCGAGATCGTCGACGTGCGCGCGGTGGTCACCTACGTCGCCCGGTCCTCGATCGAGGTCGGCGTGCGCGTCGACAGCGAGGACCCCCGGACGGGGCAGCGACGCCACTCGTGCACGGCGTTCCTGACCATGGTGCGCGTGGACGACGACGGCCGTCCGGCCCCCGTCCCGCCGCTGGTGCCCGCGACCTCCGACGAGCGCCGCTTGTGGGAGGCGGGGCGCGCGCGCAGCCAGGAGCGGAAGGCGCGGGTCGCGCGCCTCCGGCAGATGGCGGGCCGGGATGCTGGCTAGGATCGTCCAGGTCATGGTGTTCTCGGCGGTGCCGTGGGTCGAGCTGCGCCTGGCGATCCCCTACGGGATCACCAAGGGGCTACACCCCGTCCTCGCGTTCCTCGCCGCGGTGGCGGCGAGCTGGGCTGTGATCCTGCCGGTGTTCCTGGTCCTCGACCTCTGCTACGCCCGCTTTCTCGCGCGGTACCCGCTCGTGCGATGGGGCATCGAGGAGGTGCGGGCGCGCGGCCGCGGCTACATCGAGCGGTGGGGCGTGCTCGGGGTCGGCATCTACGTGAGCCTGCCGCTGCCCGGCCCCGGTGTTTACTCCGGCGCGATCCTGGCCTGGCTGTTCGACCTGCCGCGGCGCCAGGCCGCGCTGGCGCTGGCGCTCGGCGTGCTCGTGAGTGCGCTCCTCGTGACCGTGATCAGCACGGGGGTGATCGCGATCATCCGGAGGTTCGTCTAGCCACGCGCGACGCCGGCCGGCGCTCCGCGCACCTGGGCGACGGGAGGTGGCCGTGGACACCGTCGGGCACCACTACATCGTGGAGGGCTCCGGGTGCAACCCGGACGTGATCAGCCGTGTCGAGCAGGTGGAGCAGATCATGGTCCGCGCGGCGGAGGTGGCCGACGTCCAGGTGTGGGCCATCTCGTTCCACCGGTTCCAGCCGCACGGCGTGAGCGGCGTCGTCGTGATCTCGGAGTCCCACCTCTCCGTGCACACCTGGCCCGAGATGGGCTACGTTGCGCTCGACATCTTCACCTGCGGGGAGCGCGCCAAGCCCGAGGCTGCCGTCCAGCACGCGCTCAAGGAGTTCGGCGCGGCCAACATGCACATCACCGAGGTGACGCGCGGGCTCGACGAAGGCGACCGGGTGTTCTTCCACAGCATGATCACGTGGGAGGAGACGATCCCGGACAACATCCTGAACCACAACGAGCACCCGCGCAAGCGGCGGCGGGGCGCGGCCCGCCGGGCCGGCAGGGCCAAGGGCCAATCGTAGTGCCACCCCAGCGCGTTGCCGCGGCGAGGCAATCCGTTGGGGACCCTGGCGCGCTGCTGTGCTGCGGTTCGGGGCATATGCGACGCGTCGTGTTGGAAGCGAAGGGCAGGTCCCCCCGCGGCCGGTCCGTCTGTGCGCAACCCACCTCGGACGCCGGCGATCACGCCCTAGGCGCCGGCGACCAGCGAGATCAGCATCCGGATCAGGAGCTGCCCGGCGAGCTGCAGCAGCAGGATCGCCACGAGCGGGGAGAGGTCGACCCCGCCCATCGGCGGCAGCACGCTGCGCACCGGCTTGAGGACCGGGTCCGTGAGGCGCATGATCAGCCCGACCACCGGGTGCCCGTAGTCCACGGAGGGCACCCAGGAGAGCACCGCCCGCACGATGACGAGGAGCGTGAGGATCTGTAGGGCGTCGGATACGAGCGTCACGAGGAGCATCTCGATGTATTGTAGCATAGAGGGCGGGGGGGCGGGGGAGGGATGGCCTCCCGACGCGGCGGAGACGGAGCGCCTCTACTATACGGACGCCTACCGGCGGGCGTTCAGCGCCCGCGTGGTCAGGATCGTCCCGCCGCGGGGCGACCGCCCCGGCGGAGCGGTCCTCGACCGCACGGCGTTCTACCCCACCTCCGGGGGGCAGCCGCACGATACGGGGGTCCTCGCGGGGAGGCCGGTCGTCGACGTCGTGGACGCGGGAGGGGAGATCGTCCACGTGCTGGGCGGCGCGGCGCCCACGGGCGGCCCGGTCGCGGGCGCCGCGGTGGAGGGCGCGATCGATTGGGACCGGCGGTTCGACCACATGCAGCAGCATACGGCCCAGCACGTCCTCTCCGCCGTCTTCCTCCGCGAGCTCGGGGCCGAGACCACGTCGGTGCACCTGGGCGAGACCTCGACGCTCGACCTCGCGATCACGGATCTCTCCCCCGAGGACGCGCGGCGGGTCGAGGACGCGGCCACCCGCATCGTCTTCGAGAACCGGCCGGTGACGGTGAGCTTCGTGGATACCGCCGCCGCCGCCGCGCTCGGCCTGCGCCGGCTCCCGCGCCGCGCCGGGCCCGGGCGGCCGGGCCCCGGGACGCTGCGGGTGGTCGAGGTCGCGGACTGCGACCGATCGGCGTGCGGTGGCACGCACGTGCGGAGCACCGCTGAGATCGGGCTCGTCCTGCTCCGGAGGTGGGAGCGGACGCGCGGCCGGGTGCGGGTCGAGTTCCTCGCCGGATGGCGGGCGGTGCGCGACTATCGCTGGAAGCACGCGTTCACGAGCGCCTGGAGCGCGCGCCTCAGCGTCGGCGACCGCGAGCTCGCAGACGCGCTGGACCGGCTCGTCCGCGACGCGCAGCAGCGCGAGCGGCAGCTCGCCGAGGCCCGCCGCCGCTTGGTGGGCTACGAAGCGGCGGAACGGCTGGCCGGGGCGGCGGGCGCCCCGAAGGTCGTCCGGGTGGAGCTGCGGCACCGCGGGGTCGAGGAGGTCCGGCTGCTGCTCCGGGAGATGACGTCCCGGGAGCGATGCATCGTGCTGGCCGGCCTGCCGGACGCGGGCCGGCTGTGCTTCGCGCGGTCCGCCGGCGACGGGCCGGAGATGTCGGCGGTGCTCGGCCGGGCGTGCCGTGCGGTGGGCGGTCGCGGCGGCGGCACCGCCGAGTTCGCGGAGGGCGTCGTCCCGGCGGGCGACGCGGTCATCCAGGCGCTCGCGCTGGCCGAGCAGGAGGTGCGTGGTGCCTGAGCTGCCCGAGGTCGAGACGGCGCGGCGGAGCCTCGCGCGGGCCGTCGTGGGCAAGACGGTCGAGCGGTGCGTGGTGCGGCGCCCGGTGGCGATCCGCACGCACAGCCCGCAGGCGTTCAGCCGCTCGATCCGCGGCGCCACGATCACCGACCTGGTGCGGCACGGGAAATCGCTCTGGTTCGCCCTCGGCCGGTGGGTGCTCGTCTTCCACTATAAGCTGGCGGGCGTCGTCCGGTTTCACCCCGTCTCCCCCGGACCGGATGCGGGGACAACGCTCCTGCTCGTCTTCACAGACGGCTCGGCCCTGGAGTTTCGCGATCTCCAGCTCAGCTCGTTTCACCTCTTGCCCGCCGGGGAGGCGGGCTCGGCCGCCGGCGACGGGATCGAGCCGCTCGCGCCCGCGACGACGCTCGAGGTCTTCCGCCGCGCGCTCGCGGGCCGCGGCGTGGTCAAGGACGCGCTCAGCAAGCAGGACCGCATCGCCGGCATCGGCAACCTGTGGGCGCACGAGATCCTGTTCCAGGCCCGGATCCGGCCGGACCGGAGGGTCGAGACGCTCACGCCGGACGAGACGCGCGCGCTGTATCGCAAGACGCGCGAGGTCCTGCGCCGCGCGGTGGAGGCCGGGGGGGAACCCGATTTCGAGGACGCGTTCGGCCGCAAGGGGCGGTATCGGCTCGCGGTGTACGGCCGCGCGGGCGAGCCCTGCGTCGCGTGCGGGACCAGGATCCGCGGCGGCCGGCTGCACGGGCGGCCGACGTTCTACTGTCCTTCCTGCCAGGCGTGAGCATGAGCGCGCGGCCGCCCGTCGTGGACGCGGGCTTCGTCGCGGACGCGCTCGAGGCGATGGTCCGCATTCCCTCCGTGAACCCCGCGCTCGTGCCGGGCGCGCCGGAGATCGCCGGGGCGCGGCCGGGGCTCGAGGTGGATCGCGGCGCGGAGGTGGTGCGGGCCCTCCACCGCGCGTACGTGGCCGTCGTCGGCGCGGAGCCGGCCTATACCGGCGCGCCGTACTGGTGCGATGCCGCGCTGCTCGCCGCGGCCGGCGTGCCGGCGGTCGTGTTCGGGCCCGGGGGCGCGGGCGCGCACGCGCAGGTCGAGTACGTCGATCTGCCCTCGACCGTGACGTGCGCGCGCGTGCTGGCCGGGGCGATCGGCGAGTTCTGCGGCCTCGCGGCGTGATGCGGATCCTCACGTTCCTCTCGGACTTCGGGGCCGCGTCGCCGTATCCCGCGGCGATGAAGGCCGCCGCCGCCGCGGTCGCGGACGCGGTCTTCGTGGACATCTCGCACGAGGTGCCACCGCAGTCGATCCGCGGCGGCGCGTACCTGTTGTGGTCCGTCGCGCCGACCTTCCCGCGCGGCACCGTCCACTGCGCGGTGGTCGATCCCGGGGTCGGGACGAGCCGCGCCGCGCTCGGCGTGGCCTCGGGTGGGCAGTTCTTCGTGGGCCCGGACAACGGGCTGTTACTGCCGGCGGCGCGCCGCTGCGGCACGCCCCTCGTCTACCGCCTCCTCGATCCCACGTACTGGCGGACGCCGGTGTCCTCGACGTTCCACGGCCGCGACGTCTTCGCGCCGGCGGCGGCGCATCTCGCCGCCGGCGTCCCGCTGGCGGCGCTCGGCGAGCCCGCCGGCACCTACGTGGATCTGGCATTCCCCGAGGGGCGGTGGGACGGGGCCGGCCTCGAGGGAGAGGTGCTGTGGGTGGACCGCTTCGGGAACCTGATCACGACGATCCCCGGGGCCCTGTTCGAGCGCCTGGTCTGTGGCGGCGCGGTCGTCGTCGACACCGGCCGCGCCGCGCTCCTCGGCGTGGCGGCGCGAACGTTCGCGGACGTGGCCCCCGGGGAGGTGGTCGTCCTCGTCGGCAGCGACGGCCTGATCGAAGTGGCGGTGCACGCAGGGAGCGCGGCGGACCGGACCGGCCTGTCGCCCGGATCCGCGGTGCGCATCCATCCCGCCTGAGACGCCGGGCGCAGCAGCCGCCGTGCCGCCCGCCGCGGGCACCCGGGATCGAGACGTGCGTCGCGCCGCCGCGGATGCTATAGTACTGATATTACATGGTATCGCCGGTTCGCCGCCAATAACCCGAACTCACGCCCCTGTGCACAGGGCTCTTCGTGTGCTGCCGGGCGCACGATGCGCAGCCGGACGCCCGGTACGTGCAGATCTGGCGCGCTGGGGCGGGTCCGTGAAGGAGTAGGCGCGATGATCGACCGTACAGTCCGTCCCCGCCTGCTGGCCGCGCTGCTCGTCTCGCTCGTGATCGCCACGCTCGCGGCGTCCGCGCCGCCCCGGGCCGAAGCCGCCGACGCCCAGTTCGTGCTCACGGTGCTCCGGACGCTGCGCGAGAGCTACGTGGATCCGCTGCCTCCGGCGCGGATGCTGAACGCCGCGCTGGACTCTCTCGAGAAGCAGTTCAACGTGCAGCCGTTCGGCGGGCCGATCCCGGACGGCGCCACGGACGCGCAGGCGGCGGCGCTGTTCACCCAGCGCTTCGACGAGATCCGGAGCCAGCTCGCTGCGCGGCGCTCCGCGACCGAGCTGGCGTTCACCGCTGCCTCCGGGATGCTCGATAGCCTGCACGACTCGCACACCGGGTTCGTGCCGCCCGATCTCTATCAGGAGGAGAAGCGCCGGGAGCACGGCGAGGCGGCGTTCACCGGGATCGGGATCGTCCTCCTGGCCCGCGACGGCCAGTTCTACGTGAACGAGGTGTACCCGGGAGGACCGGCCTCGGCGGCCGGAGTCCGGGCGTTCGACCGCGTGCTGGCCGTCGACGGCAAGACGACCAGCGGGCTCACGGAGGAGACCGTGAGCTCGATGATCCGGGGCCCGGCCGGCACGAAAGTGCTGCTGACGCTCGGACGCCCCGGCGAGGCCCGGCCGGTGGAAGTCGCGATCGTGCGGGGGCAGATCACCGTCCCCGGCGTCGCGAGCAAGATGCTCCAGGGCGGCATCGGATACGTCCGGCTCTATGAGTTCGTGCCGGGCGCCGGCCGCGCGTTCCGCGACGCGATCCTCGGCCTGAGGCACAACGGGATGCGCGCGGCGATCGTCGACCTCCGGGGCGACCCCGGGGGGCTCGTCGAGGAGCTCCGCGACGTGGCCGGAGCGCTGCTGCCCCAGGGCTCGCCGGTGCTGCAGATGACGACGCGGGGCGGCCGGAAGATGACGTTGCGCACGCCCGATCCGCCGATCCTTCCCAGCTCCGTCCCGCTGGCCGTGCTCGTGGACGCGGATACCGGCTCGGCCGCCGAGCTGCTCGCGGCGGCGGTGCAGGAACAGGCCCGCGGTATCGTGACCGGCACCAAGACCGCCGGCGCGGTCGAGATCAGCATCACCGTGGACCTCCCCGAGGGCGCGGGGATGAGCGTCACGGTCGCGCGCGTGCTGAGCGGGAAGGGCGTGCGCCTGGAAGGCCATGGCGTCACGCCGGACGTTCAGGAGGCGCTGACGACGGAGGGCCTGAACGTCGGCCGCGACACCCAGCTCGATCGGGCCCTCGATGTCCTGCGCACGACGCTCGGCGCCCGCTCGCGGCCGGTGGACCGGCCGGCCCACATGGGAGGGGCGCTGTAGGAGCCGATGCGCGGCGTCCTGATCGCGATCGGCGTCATCGTGGTGATCGGCCTCGTCCTGTACGGGTCGATCGCCGGCACGTACAACCGCCTCGTGCAGGCCAGCCAGCAGGTCAACGCTGCGCAGGCCGAGGTGGAGACCCAGTACCAGCGACGGTTCGACCTGATCCCGAACCTCGTGGAGTCCACGCGCGCGGTGCTCACCCAGGAGCGGACCGTCTTCGAGGCGCTGGCGCGGGCCCGCACGCAGTACGCGGGGACGCAGCCGGGCACGCCGGAGCGCGTGGAGGCCGCCAACCGGGTCGAGGGCGCTCTCGGCCGCCTGCTCGTGATCGTCGAGAACTACCCGGTGCTGCGGAGCAACGAGACGGTGCAGTCCCTGATGCGGGCGCTCGCGGCGACCGAGAACCAGGTCGCCTACGCGCGCCGCGGCTACAACGCCGCGGTGCAGGCCTACGACACGATGGTCCAGACGTTCCCGACCTCTCTCGTGGCCGGCTCGATGGGGTTCCGCCCGCGGCCGTACTTCCAGGCCCAGCCCGGCGCCGAGCAGGCGCCGCGGGTCAACCTCACGTCCCCCTGAGGAGCCGTTGAGCGGCCGGGGCGCGCTCGGCGTCCCCCGGGTGGTCGCGCGCATGACACGCTCGGGCTTGTGCCGCCCGACGGGCGCATCGCCGCGGGCGCGGCTCGCCCGGCTGGTGGCCGCCATGCTCCTGGCCGCATCCGCCCTCGCCGCCGGAGCCGCGGCCGCCGCACCGGCGTTTCCGCGTCCCGGCGGGTACGTCAACGATTTCGCCCACCTGCTCGACCCGGCGACGCGCGAGGCGCTCGACGACCGCCTGGCGCGGTATGACCGCGCGACCGGCAACCAGATCGCGGTCGCGATCTTTCCCGATCTGGGCGGTGTGCCGATCAACGAGTTCGCCGTGCGTCTCGAGGAGGCGTGGCAGGTCGGGCGCAAGGGCCGGGACAACGGCGTGCTGCTGGTGGTCGCCCTCGCGGAGCGCCAGGTCCGAATCGAAGTCGGCTACGGGTTGGAGAGCCGGATCACCGATGCCGACGCGGGGCAGATCATCCGGCAGACGATCGCGCCGGCGTTCCGCGCCGGCCGCTACGGTGAGGGGCTCGCCTCGGCCGTGGACGCGCTGATCCGGTTGATCGGCGAGACCCCCGCGCCGGGCGAACCCGGCGGGAGCGCGGCGCCGGCGCGATCCCCGCGCGTGGCGTCCCCGGGCGGGATCGGCTTCCTGCCACTCGCGCTCTTCCTCGGGTTCGTGGCGATCGCGCTCGCCGCCTCTCGCGTCCAGCGCCGGCGCTGTCCGCGGTGCGGCACACCGCTGCGGCCGTCCGAGACGCGCTCCGGCCCGTCGGGCTATGCATATCAGGCGTGGGTCTGCCCGCGCTGCGGGTACCGGGAGAAGCGCATCGTCCCGGGCGGCTCGCCGGTCGCGTTCCCGGTGTGGCTCGGCGGGGGAGGCTGGGGGACCGGAGGCTTCTCGGGCGGCGGCGGCTTCGGCGGATTCGGTGGCGGGTCGTCCGGCGGCGGCGGCGCCACCGGGGGATGGTGATCGCGGTGCGCCCTCGTGAGGTGCTGCGCCCGGCGGAGAAGGCGCGCCTGCGGCATCTCGCGGAGGACCTGGAGCGGGACACCGGCGCCGAGGTCGCTGTGCTCGTGCTGCGCCACGTGAACGACGTCGAACGGTTTGCGGCCTCGTACTTCGATCACATCGGGATCGGCAAGCGCGAGCGCGACAACGGCCTCCTCGTCCTTGTGGTCCTGGACCGGCGCCTGATACGCATCGAGGTGGGCCGCGGCCTCGCGGCGGCGGTGTCCCCGGCGGCGGCGCAGCGGATCATCGAGGAGGTGATCGCGCCCCAGTTCCGCCGCGGGCGATACGGGGAAGGGCTGCTGCGGGGGATCGAAGCGGTCGGCCACCTCATCCGGGCCGCGGAGGGCGGAACCGCGCCGTGAGCGCCCGGGGGCGGCGCGGCGCCGCGGCCGCGATCACGGCCGGGCTCCTGGCCCTCGGGGTCGCCGCGTGGGCAGCCGCCACGTACAACGGGCTGGTGCAGGCCCGGCTCGCCGTCGATGCACAGTGGGGTCAGGTCGAGGCCCAGTACCAGCGCCGCGTCGACCTCGTCCCGGCGCTCGTCGCCTCCGTGCGCGGCGTCCTTCTCCAGGAGCGCACGGTCATCGAAGCGGTCTCCCGCGCGCGTGCCGCCTACCTGGCCTCGCCGCCGGGCTCGCCCGAGCGCGTGCGGGCCGCCGCCCAGCTCCAGGAGCCGCTCGGCCGGCTCGTGGCCGTGGTGGAAGCCTCCCCGGCGCTCCGCAGCAGCGAGACGGTGGCGCGGCTGATGGACGAGCTGGCGGGCACCGAGAATCGGATCGCGGTGGAGCGGCGCCGCTACAACGAGCGCGTGCGCGCGTACAACACGCTGGTGCTGCGGCTTCCCGCTTCGCTCGTCGCGACGGCGGGCGGCTTCCGACCGCGCCCGTACTTCGAGGCCCAGCCGGCGGCGCCCGCGCCGCCACCCGTCACCCTGCCGTCCCGGTGAAGGACGCGACCCATACCTGGCCGGCGGCGTCGCGAGACAGCGTCCGGCGGGCGCCGCCGGCGCGCACGATCAGCGGGCCGCGCGGTGTCGCCGTCTCCTCCACGCTGATCTCGGCCCCGAGAGACAGGCCGGCCTCCAGGGTGGCCCGAAGCAGATCGGTCCGCTCCTCGGGCAGGGCGGTGATCCGCGCGGGCGCACGGGGCGCGAGCGACGCGAGCGTCTGATCGCGTCGTGCCAGCAGCGTGCCGTCCGGTTTGGGGATCGGGTGCCCGTGCGGGCACGTCTCCGGGCGGCCGAGCACGTCGTCCAGCCGGGCTTCCACCTCCGGGCTGATCACGTGCTCGAGCTTGCACGCCTCGTCGTACACCGCCACGAGCTCCATCTTGAGGATGTCGGTGAGCAGCCGCTCGGCCAGCCGCAGGCGGCGCACGACTTGCGTGGCGACCTGCCGGCCCGATGCGGTCAGCCGGATGCCGCCCGCGGACGGCTCCAGATACCCGTGATGCTCGAGCCGCTTCAGCATCTCGGAGGCCGATGGGGCCGAGACGGCCATCGCCTCCGCGACCCGGGACGTCGTGACGCGATACCCCGCGAGCGCGATCGTCAGCACGCTCTTGAGGTACATCTCCGTGCGCTCGACCCTGGCGATGTCGTGCGTCGTCACGGCAGCCACCCACGGGAGAGATTCGTGTGCCGCCGGGGCTCCCCTCTCGTCCGTGCCCGGTACGACGACGCGGGCGGGCGGCGGTGGAAGGTGCCCAGGCTGATGGGGCCAGGGCCCTTCGATACGGCGCCAACCCGGCCCTCCGGGAACGCGGCGCCTCCGGCCGGCGCTTGGGAGAAAGGTCCCTGAGCGCCGTGGCGCTGGCCGGGCGTCCTTGACAGAGCTCGCGGATTAGGCTAGCCTAACGCACGGAGGAGATTCTTGACGCCCCAACTTAAGAATACGCCGATGCGCGCTTTCAGCCTGGATGGTTAGCTCCTTCCTGGTCGCCCTGCGCGAGGGCCTGGAGATGTCCCTGATCGTGGGGATCCTCCTGGCGTACCTCGCGCGCACCGGGCACCGGCGGGAGTTCCCGGCGATCTGGGCCGGGGTGGGCGGGGCGGCGATGGTCAGCTCCATCGCCGGGGCCGTGATCTTCGTGACCGCGGGCGAGTTCAGCGGCCGCGGGGAGCAGTTGTTCGAGGCGACGGCGTTGTTGACCGCCGTGGCGGTCCTCACCTACATGATCTTCTGGATGCGCCGCCAGGCGGTCACGATTCGCTCGGAGCTGCAGGCGCGCATGAGCGAGGCGCTCCGCCTCGGGTCTCGGACGGCGCTCGTGCTGCTCACCGTCGCGTCCGTGGGCCGGGAGGGCGTCGAGACCGCGCTCTTCCTGTTCGCGACCGTCCGCGCCTCCTCCCCGGTCGCCGCGAGCGTCGGTGCCGGATGCGGGCTCGCGACCGCGGTGGTGCTCGGGTGGCTGTTGTACCGCGGGACGTACCGGCTCGACCTCCGTGCGTTCTTCAACGTCACGAGCCTGCTGCTGCTCCTGGTCGGCGCGGGGCTGCTCGCGCGCGGCGCCGGTGAGCTGCAGGAGGCGGGGATCGTCCCCGCGCTCGTCGATCGGCTGTGGAACACCAGCGGCGTCCTGAACCAGACCTCCCTGCTGGGCAATCTGATGGAGGCGATGTTCGGCTACACGAGCACGCCCTCGCTGCTGCAGGTGGTGGTGTACGCCCTGTATCTTGCGGCCGTCGGCTGGTCCTATGCCCACCCGTCCCCCCGCGTGCCGGGCGCCGCCCACCCCGCGGCCGTGCGCCGCCGGGTGGAGACGGCCGCGCCGCCGAAGCCCTGAGCCGGAGCGATCCCGAGTGAGCGAGATCGCATCGGTCGTCCGCACGCTGGCGATCGCTCTGTGGATCGGGGGGATGGCGGCGCTCGACTTCATCGAGGCCCCCGTGAGGTTTACGAGCCCGCTCCTGACCCGGAATCAGGCCGTCGGCATCGGGCAGGAGATCTTCGCCAGGTTCAACAGGGTGGAGGTGGTCCTCGCCGCCATCGCGGCGGCGTCGGGGATGCTCGCGCCGGGCCCGCGGTGGACGGTCTGGCTCCTGTGGCTGATGCTCGCGCTCGTGCTCGTGCAGGCCGCGTACCTCACCCCGGCGATCACCCGGCTCGCGCACGGCCTGGATTTCGTGAACCGGGCGCCGGGCGATCCCCGGTACGCCGCGATCCGCCCGCTGCACACCGCGTACGCCGTGGTCGAGGTGATCGTGCTGCTCGCCGGCGCCGCGGTGCTCGCTGCGGCGGCGCGAGGGCGGCGGTAGGTCGCCGCCTCCGGGGCACACACCGCGCCGGCGGCGGGAGGGCCAGGGACCGGCGCGTCGCGTGCGCCCGCCGCAAGGAGAGCGGGGGTCCCGCTCCGTAGTCCTCGGGGGATCCCGTGCCGGCCTGACCGGCCCGAGGACGGGGGACGCGGCACGATGCGACACGCATGGCTCGTCGACTGCGGGCGCATGCCGTACGGCCGCGCCTGGGCGTTGCAGCGGGCGCTGCTCGCGGCCCGGCAGGCCGAGCGCGTCCCGGACACCGTGCTACTCGTCGAGCACCCCCCGGTGATCACGGTCGGCCGGGCGGGGCGCTCGTCGAACATCCTTGCGCCGCGCGGGCTGCTGGCCGAGCGCGGCATCGAGGTCTTCGCCGTCGAGCGCGGCGGCGACGTGACCTACCACGGTCCGGGACAGCTCGTCGGCTATCCGATCCTCGACCTGCGCGCCCTGGACGAAGACGTCGTGCGCTACGTGCGGCTCCTGGAAGGGACCCTGATCGCCGCGCTCCGCGAGTGGCGCATCCCCGCGGAGCGCGTGCGCGGGTATCCCGGCGTATGGGTCCGGGGCGCGAAGATCGCGGCGATCGGGGTCGCGGTCAAGCGAAAGGTGACGATGCACGGGTTCGCCCTCAACGTCGACCCCGAGCTGTCGCACTTCGAGCTGATCAACCCGTGCGGCCTCGGCAAGCCCGTGACGTCGATGGCGCGCCTGCTCGGGCGCACGGTCGCGCTCGACGAGGTGCGCCCGGTCGTGGCGCGCGCCTTCGGAGAGGCCATGCGGATGGAGTGGACGGGGCTCGGGGTCGCGGAGCTCGAGGCCGCGCTCCGGGAGCCGGTGGCCGAGGCGCCGTGGCCGGTCTCCAACGGTCGCATCCGGTCCGGGACGGAGAGCGACGGACGGACCGCCACGCCGCCGGCCCGCCTGTCGCCAAACCCGCCCGATGGCGCACGAGGAGGGACGAGGTGACACCCGATACGCTCGCGATCGGCTCGGCTCGGGCGGCGCCCGGGACCAAGGCGACGGGCTTCCTCGACGTGCCCGGCACCCCGATTCGGATGCCGCTCACGATCGTCAACGGATCCGCGCCGGGGCCGCTCCTCAGCATCACGGCGGGCGTGCACGGGGGCGAGTACCCGGGGATCGAGGCGGCGATCCGCACGGCGGCGGCGCTCGATCCGCGCGACGTCAGGGGCGCCGTGGTCGTGGTGCACATCGTCGATGTGCCGGCGTTCCACGACCGCGCCATCTACGTCTGCCCGCTGGACGGGAAGAACCCCAACCGCGTCTTCCCCGGCAACCCGTCGGGCACCGCGAGCGAGCGTCTGGCGCATACGCTGCTGACCGAGGTGATCGCGCGCGCGGAGTACTACGTCGACCTGCACGGTGGAGACCTCAACGAGGCGCTGGTGCCGTTCACGATCGTGCTGCCGTCGGGGGATACCGAGGTGGATGCGCGGACGATGGGCCTCGCCCGTGTCTACGGCATCCCCTACGTCGTGCGCGGCCGCGTCGCCGGCAGCACGTACTCTGCCGCCGCTCAGCGAAAGATCCCGGCGATCCTGACCGAGGCGGGCGGACAGGGGCTCCTCGACGAGACGTCACTCGCGACGCACCTCCGCGGCCTGCGAAACGTCATGCGGCACCTCGGCATCATCCCGGGAGCGCCGGAACCGACCCCGGCGGTCACGGTCCTGACCGAGCTCCACTGGGTGGCGTCGGAGCACGCCGGGCTGTTCTATCCCGCCGTCGCGCCGGGGGATCGGGTCGCACGCGGCCAGCGCGTGGGCGAGACGCGCGACTACTTCGGTGCAGTGCTCGCGGAGGTCAGCGCTCCGGGTGACGGGGTCGTGCTCTTTGTAGTGACGACCCCGGCGACGAACCCCGGGGATCCTCTCTTCGCCGTAGCCGGGCCGCTGTAGCCGGAAGCCGCGCCGCGGCAGCGCAGCGCACACCGCGCGGCGCGACCTCCGGACCACACCCGGCCGGCGACATCCCCGGATGTCCGCGTGGGTGGGGGTTCGTTACGTCGGCTCCTCGTTTTCCTCGGCGCCGTACTCCTCCTGCTCCTGAGCGGCACGTCTCTCCCAGGAGGCCTCGGTCTGCCCGGGCTCGCCGCGAGAAGGAGACGGCGTCGTCTGCGTCGCACCCTGCTCCGGCTTCGTCGCCGGCGCCGCGGGCCGCCGCGCCGGGGCCTTGGCTCTGGCTGCCCTCTTCTGCGGTGCCCGGCCGGCCTTCCGGGAAGGGCGGGCTGGCGCCCGCCCGCGGGCAGCCTTGGGCACGCTCTTGCGGGGAGCCGTCCTGCGCTTGCGGGGGGCCGTGCGGGCCCGGGTCCTCCCTCGTGCCGTTCTCCTCGCCATCCGTTGACCTCCCCTTTCCCAGCGGGCAAGAGTATCGCGCCCCGCACCGTTCGCGGCGTCTGTTCGACGGGTCCTGAGGTTTTCCTGTCTGCGTCTAGATGAGCCGCGAGCTGGGCAGGAATTGGCGCGGGGGTGACGAATATGCGGCCGGTGTCGGGGGGAGCCGGTGTCGTTCTCGTCCCGCGTCGTACTTCCAGTCGCAGCCTTTCGTCAAACCAGTTATCGGGGCAAGGGATGCGGGGGCGCGCTCGGGGTGTCGGTGTGGTTCTTCTGGCGGCGGCCATCGCGGCCGGACCGGCCGGCGCTGCCACCGTCCGGAGGCCCGGGCCGGCCGAAGCACGGGCGCTAACCCCGCCGCCGTTTGCCAACGCCGCCAGACCCGGGTCTGACGGGCCCGGGCGCCCATCGGCCGGGCACAGTGCCCCAGTTCCACTGTCGCTCGGCCACGCGGGGATCCCCGCGATCCCACGTGCCCAGGTGCCCCGTCCACACGCGCCCGCCAGGTTGCCCGTGACCCGCCTGCCCCGCTCGGTCCCTTCCCGGACCCCGGCTCGCGTGGCGCCCTCCCCCCGAGGAGCGTCGCCGGCGTCGCGCCTCTCGGATATTCAACAGCAGTTGACGATGCGGCGCCGCCTCCTGGCCCAGACGCGGCAGCAGGAGCGGAGGGTGCTGGGCCAGCTCTCGTGGGCGCAGGAGAAGCTCCAGAGGGCCGAGGATCGCCTCCGCCAGACGGCCGTCGCCCTGGACGGCACCCGCCGGGAGGTCGCGCAGGCGAGCCAAAGCCTCGCCGCGGTGTCCCGGCAGCTCTCCCGGCACGAAGCCCTGATGGGGGAGCGGCTCCGCGCCTTCTACGAAAAGGGCCCGCTCGCCTACCTGGACGTGCTGCTCGGCGCGACCGGCTTCCAGGATTTCGCCACGCGCACGTATCTGATCGCCCTGATCGTCAACCGCGACCTCGAGCTCTACCGGCAGGTCTCCGCCGAGCGGCAGCGGCGGGAGGAGGTCCGCGCCGCCCTGGCGGAGAGGCAGCAGCGGCTCGCGGAACAGCAGGAGCGCCTGCGGGCGAGCCAGGAAGAGGCGGCCCGGCTCGCCGCGGAGCGCCGGCGCCTGCTCGAGCACGTGCGTGCCGAGCGCTCGGCGCAGGAGACCGCGATCCGCGAGCTCGAGCTGGAGTCCGCGCGGATCACCGACCTGATCCGCCGCACCACGGCCGCGCGCCGCGGCGGCCCGCCGCTTACCCTGCGCAACGGCGCGTTCCTGTGGCCGGTCTCGGGCCCGATCACCTCGGGGTACGGGTGGCGGATCCACCCCATCTTTCACACGCGCGAGTTCCACACCGGCATCGATATCGCGGCGCCGTGGGGCACGCCGATCCAGGCGGCCGCCGACGGCACGGTGCTGTTCGCGGGATGGATGCGAGGGTACGGCATGCTCGTGATCCTGGACCACGGGAACGGACTCTCGACCACGTACTCGCACCTCTCCTCGTACTCCGTGCACGTGGGCGAGCACGTCCAGCGGGGAGAGGTGATCGCGCGGATCGGCAGCACCGGCTGGAGCACGGGCCCGCACCTCTTCTTCGAGATCCGCGAAAACGGGGACCCGATCGACCCGCTGGGGCCGTAGGCTCTTCCCCCAGCCTGGTGCGTCCGGGGGCCGTGGTGCCGCGGTGCCGCGGCGGTTGCCTTGACGCTTCGAAACAGCGCGTGCTAGACTTGTTCTTGATGGGAATCGTCAACAATCGGGGCGCGTTCCACACGACGGGCAGCGGCACGAACATCGCCGCCTGCATCTGTACGACCGCGCAGATCCCGGCGGAGGTGCGTCGCCGGGACTAGATCGTGGGCGTCGTGCCCGTCTCCGTGCAGAGCAGCGACCAGCCGCGGCGCCCACCGCCGCGGCTGTCGTCTTTCAAGGGAGGTGTGCGAACCGATGGCGCAGGTCTACTTGCCGACCCCGCTGCGCCGGCTCACCCACGGCCAGGCCCGGGTGGCCGCGCCCGGGCACACGGTGGAGGAAGCGCTGGCAGCGCTGGAGCGGCAGTACCCCGGGCTGCGCGAGCAACTCCGCGAGCCGAGTGGACAGATGCGCAGCTTCATCAACGTCTTCGTCAACGGCACAGAGATCCGCGCCCTCCAGGGGCCCGCGACGCCGCTCGACGACGGCGACGAGATCTCGATCGTGCCGGCGATGGCCGGCGGCGCGTAGGGGCGCGATGGACCTCTCCCTGCGCGAGCGCCCGCCCCGGGCCGCCCACGCCGCGCCCGACCTGCGGGTCATCGAGACCGCTCGCCTGCTGCTGCACGAGGAGCCGGATCCCGGCCGCGTCGCCCGGCTGCGGGAGGCGCTGCGGCGCGATGGCATGCTGCGGAACCCCCCGATCGTGGCGCCGGGGCCGGCGGCGAGGGTCACCGTGCTCGATGGCGCCAACCGGGTGACGGCGCTGCGAGAGATCGGCGTCCCGCATATCGTCGCCCAAGTAGTCTCCTACGAGGACGATGCGATCGTGCTCTCGACGTGGCGGCACTACGTCGGCGAGGACGCGTCGGCCCCGCCGGTCCGCGACCGGGTCGCCTCCCTGCCGGGGATCACCGTCGTGCCGGTCCCCGCGGCGGAGATCGAGGATCGGGTGGCGCAGCGGGAGGGCCTCGCGGCGGTCAGCGACGGTCGGGGCGCCGTCCTGCTCCAGGAGGGAGGCGACCCCGTCGCCGCCGCGGAGACGCTCGCGCGCCTCGTCGCGCTGTACCGCGGCCAGCACCGCATCTACCGGGTCGACGGCGGGTCGCTCGAGGCGCTGCGCGCCGAGTACGGGCCCGGGACGCTCGTGATCTTCCCGTCGTTCGAGAAGCGTGACATCCTGCTCATCGCCGCGCGGGGGGGCCGCCTGCCGGCCGGGATCACCCGGCATCTCATCCCCGGGCGGGCACTACGTCTCAACACGCCGCTCGCGTGGCTCGCCGAGCCGTCTGCGCTCGAGGAGAAGCAGGCGCGCCTGGATGCTCACGTTCGGCGGCGATGGCGGGAGCACGGCGTCCGGTACTACGCGGAGCCCACGTTTCTTTTCGATGAGTAGCCCGCAGCAGGATGACTAGCCGCCGGCCGGTCGCCGAGCGCTCCGGCGTCTCGGTGCTGGATCAGATCGGCCGGACGCCCCTCCTGCGTCTGCGGCGGGTCCGCGGCGGCCTGCGGGACGCTGTGGAGCTGTACGTGAAGGCCGAGTGGTTCAACCCCGGCGGCTCGGTCAAGGATCGCCCGGTCCTCCGGATGATCACCGACGCGGAGCAGGACGGCCGGCTCACGCCGGGCAAGACGATCCTGGACTCCACCTCGGGCAACGCCGGGATCGCCTACGCGATGATCGGCGCCGTGAAAGGGTACCCCGTCGAGCTGGTCATGCCGGCCAGCGCAAGCGAAGAGCGCAAGCGGATCATCGCCGCGTACGGGGCGCGGATCGTGCTCTCCGATCCGCTGGAGGGCAGCGACGGCGCGATCGTGCTGGCCCGGGAGATCCTGGCCCGCGAGCCGGAGCGCTACTTCAAGCCGGACCAGTACAACAACCCCTCGAACTGGCGCGCCCACTACGATACGACGGGCCCGGAGATCCTCGAGCAAACCGGAGGCCGCGTCACCCACTTCGTGGCCGGACTCGGCACGACGGGTACGCTCGTCGGGGCCGGGCGGCGGCTGCACGAAGCGAATCCCCGCATCGAGGTCGTGGCGGTCGAGCCGGACGCGCCGCTGCACGGGCTCGAAGGCCTCAAGCATATCGCCAGCTCGATCGTTCCCGGGATCTACGATCCGTCCGTCCACGACCGGAAGGTCGCGGTGTCCACCGAGGCGGGGTACGCGATGGCGCGCCGCCTCGCGCGCGAGGAGGGGTTGCTCGTCGGCGAGTCCACCGGCGCCGCGGTGGTCGCGGCGCTGGAGGTGGCCCGCGATCTCCGGGAGGGCGTCGTCGTCGTCATCGCGCCGGATGCCGGCGACCGGTATCTCAGCACACCTCTCTGGCGAGACGCCGCCCGCTGACGCGGGACCGGGCGGGGGCGCGGGGGCGCGGAGGCCTTTCGCTTTGTCCGGACTTCAGATACAATACTCCAAAGGGGATCCCGGTGGCGGTACGGCTGACGCGGGAGCAGGTCAACCGGATGCTGGCGCAGGCGCACGCGGAGGCTCCCAACGAATGCTGTGGCTTGCTGCTGGGCAGGGGCGACGTCGTCGAAGACGTCTTTCCCGGCCGCAATATCCACATGAGCCCACGCACCTACGAAATGGACCCCCAGGACCAACTGCGCGCGTTTCGCTTGATGGACGAGCGGGGGTGGGACCTCGTCGGCATCTACCACTCGCACCCGGCGACCGAGGCCTATCCCAGCCGGACTGACCGGGCCAAGGCCCTGTACCCGGACGCGCGATATATCATCATCTCGCTGGCGGACCCCGATCGCCCGCAGATCCGGGCGTTCCGGATCGTCGACGCGGCGCCGGCCAGCGCAGCGCGCCCCTCGGACGAGGCCGGGGACGCCGTGAAGGTCGTCACGGAAGAGGAAGTGGTCATCGTATGAAAGTCAGCACCCGGGCCGAGTACGGGATTCGCGCGCTCATCGATCTGGCCCAGCACTACGGGCAGGGGCCCGTGCAGAGCCACGAGATCGCCCGCCGCCAGGGGCTCCCCGAGCCGTACCTCAACCAGCTGCTGACGGTCCTGCGCCGCGCCGGGCTCGTGCTGAGCAAGCGGGGCCCGAGCGGCGGTCACGTGCTGGCGCGCTCCCCGGAGGACATCACGATCGGCGAGGCGTTCCTCATCTTGGAGGGCAGCGTCGCGCCGTGGCTGTGCGTCGAGGACGAGGACGCCCACTGCATCTACGCGCCTGGCTGCGGGCTCCGCCCGGTCTGGCAGGCGGTGAAGTCGGCCACGGAAGAGGTCCTCAACCGCACCACGCTCGCCGATATCGTGCGCCCGGCGCTCGTGCCGCTCGGAAAGGCGTGATCCGCGCGCTGGCGCCGGCCCGGCGAGCTCCCGCGTGCCCGACGCCCCCTCGGAATCCTTCCGGCGCGCCCGGCGTTGCACCTCGGTGAACACCGATGGCGTCCCGGAGCAGTGACGAGACGAGCGCGCAGGCGACGCCGCACGCGGTGAGCGCGGCGATGGGCGGGTCCGCGGACGCCGGCGACCGTCCGGACGCGACGGATGCGCGCGAGCGGTTCGAGGCGATGGCGGGCGCGCACCTCGACAGGCTCTACGGCGCCGCGCTCCGCCTGACCCGCAGCCGTCCGGCCGCCGAGGACCTGGTGCAGGACGCGCTGCTCAAGGCCTGGCGCTCCTTCCATACCTTTCAGGAGGGGACGAACGCCCGCGCGTGGCTGTACCGCATCCTCATCAATGCGCAGTACGACCGGCACCGCAAGGAGGCGCGCGCGCCGGAGGTCATCGCCGAGGACGTCGACGACGCGTACCTGCACGCGCACGCGTGGGAGAGCGCCCAGCTCCGCGACGCCGGGAACCCGGAGATCCAGGTCCTGGATGGGATGATGGACGACGCGGTGCGGGAGAGCCTGGAGGCGCTCCCGCTCTCGTTTCGCGCGGCGGTGCTGCTCGTGGACGTGGAGGGATTCTCCTACCGGGAGGCTGCGGAGATCCTGGATGTCCCGGTGGGCACGGTGATGTCCCGGTTGTACCGCGGGCGCCATGCCCTCCGTCGCAGGCTCTGGGAGTATGCCAGAGATCGGCGGTACGTGAGGGGAGATGGGGCATGAACTGCCAGGAGGCTCTGGAGAAGCTGTGGCAGTATCTGGACCGCGAGCTGGACGGCGAGTCCTCCGTGCAGCTCCAGCGCCACCTGCAGCACTGCCGGGAGTGCTTCTCCAAGGCGGAGTTCGAGTGCCGGCTGCGGGCGCTGCTCCGCCGTTCGTGCGGGTGCGATCAGGCGCCGCCGGAGCTGCGGGAACGGCTGAGCCGGCTGCTCCGCATGTTCTGAGCCCCGCGTGACCCGGCGGGCGGCGATCGACGTCGGCACCAATTCGGTCCGCCTCCTCGTCGCCGACGTCGCACACCCCCCCGGTTCGGCCCTCCCGGTCTCTCCCGCGTCCCGCCGGCCGGCTTCCGCGGCGGACTCCGCCCTGCGTCCCGTGCTCCGGCACATCACGATCACCCGCCTGGGCGACGGGCTGGAGCCCGGCGGCGCGATCCGTCCCGATGCGGCCGAGCGGACGGCGGCGGTGGTCCGCGCGTATCTCCGCCGCGCGGCGGCTACCGGTGCCGCGCCGCCCGTCGTCGCCGGCACCCACGCGCTGCGCGTCGCGCGGAACCCCGAGGCGCTGCTGGGCAAGGTCGGCGCGCCCGTCCGCGTGCTCACCGCGGAGGAAGAGGCACGGCTCGGGTTCCGGGGCGCGCTGGCCGGCCTCCCGGCCGCGCGGCGGGCCTCCCGCGTCCTCGTCGTCGACATCGGCGGCGGGAGCGTCGAGGTCGCGTGGGGGAGTTCGCGGGACATCGAGGGCAGCCGGAGCCTCCCGCTCGGCTGCGTCGTGCTCACCCGGATGTTTCTCGCCCACGATCCGCCGCTCCCCGCTGAGGTGGCGGCCCTGCGGGCGCACGTCGCCCGGGCCCTCGATCCTGTGCTCGCGCCGCTGCGGCGCCTCCGGTCTCGCCTCGTCGGTGTCGGCGGCACCATCACGGCGATGGCGGCGCTCGCCCAGCGCCTGTCACCGTACGATCCCGACCGGGTCCACGGCTACCGGCTCCCGGCGTCGCGGGCTCGCGCGCTCACCGCATCCCTGCTCGCGCAGCCGCTTGCGGCGCGTCGCCGTCTCCCGGGTCTCGCGCCCGAGCGCGCGGACGTCATCGGCGCCGGAGCGCTCGTCCTGGAGCACCTGCTCGGGCGCCTGGGCCGGCGCAGCATCGTGGTGAGCGAAGCGGACCTGCTGTGGGCGCTCGTGCTGGAGCCGCTGCCCGGATGATCCCCGCCAAGGACCCCGGCCACCCGGCGGCGTAGTCAACCCCGGGGGCGCCACCCGGCGGCGCGTCCGGCGTGGCGGTTGATGGAGGTTCGCGTCTGGACCACGGGACACCCGCGATCGCGCTCGAGCGCGTGACCAAGCGATTCCGCACGCCCGGCGGAAGCGTCTACACCGCTGTCCGCGACCTCACCCTTACCGTCGCCCGCGGCGAGTTCTGCGCCATCGTCGGCCCGACCGGATCGGGCAAGTCCACGACGTTGAGCCTGATCTCCGGGCTGGAGGCGCCCTCGAGCGGCCGGGTCAGCGTCCTCGGCGAGCCCGTGGCGGGCGTCACCCGGCGGGCCGGCTACATGTTCCAGACCGACGCGATCTTCCCGTGGAAGAACGTCCTGGACAACGTGGCGACCGGCCCTCTCTACCGCGGGGTGAGGCGGGAGGAGGCGCGCCGCCGCGCGCGCGCGTGGATCGCGCGCGTCGGGCTCGCGGGGTTCGAAGACCGGTACCCCTACCAGCTCTCGGGCGGGATGCGCAAGCGGGTGGCGCTCGCGCAGAGCCTGATCAACGAGCCGGAGATCCTGCTGATGGACGAGCCGTTCTCCGCGCTCGACGTGCAGACCCGGACCCTGATGGAGAACGAGCTGCTCGACCTCTGGTCGCAGACCTCGGCCTCCGTCGTCTTCGTCACCCACGACCTCGAGGAGGCGATCTCCCTCGCCGATCGCGTGGTCGTCTTCACGGCCGCGCCGGCGACGCTGAAGCGGACCTACCGCATCGACCTGCCCCGCCCCCGCAACGTCGCGGAGATCCGGTTCGATCCGCGCTTCACGCGGCTGTACGAGCAGGTCTGGGGGGACCTCCGCGCCGAGGTCATGATCGCCTACGAGCGCACCAGCCGGGGGACGGTGGCCTAGGCGATGGCGCAGCGCGCCCTCGCCGCGCCTGACGTGCTCGCGGCCGAGGAGCGGGCCGCGCAGGCCCGTGAGGCCCGGCAGCACCGGACCGAGCACCTGCTGCAGGGGGCGCTGTTCGTGGCCATCGTCGGTGGATGGGAGGCGAGCGCCCGGACCGGGCTGGCGGACCCGTTCTTCTTCGGCCAGCCGTCGGCGATCGTCGCCACGATCTGGCGGTGGGCCACCCGGGGCACGCCCCAGGGACCGCTCTGGCAGCACATCGCCGTCACGCTCGAGGAGACCGTGCTCGCGTTTGCGATCGGCGTCGCCGTCGGCGTCGTGGCCGGGTTTGCCCTCGGGCGCAACCGGACGCTGGCAGCCGTGTTCGGGCCGTATGTCCGGATGGGGAACGCGATCCCCCGCGTGATCCTCGGCTCGATCTTCGTGATCTGGCTGGGGTTGGGCATGGCCAGCAAGGTCGCGCTGGGGGTGACGCTCACGTTCTTCATCGTGTTCTTCAACGCGTTCCAGGGGGTCCGCGAGGTCGACCCCAACCTCGTCAACAACGCCCGCGTGCTCGGCGCGAGCCCTCGCCAGCTCTCGTTCGATGTCATGCTGCCGTCCGCGCTGGGGTGGATCACGAGCAGCCTGCACACGAGCTTCGGGTTCGCGCTCGTGGGCGCCGTCGTCGGCGAGTTCCTGGGCGCCACGCAGGGCCTCGGCTACCTCGTGGCGGCCGCCCAGGGCGCCTTCAACGCCAACGGCGTCTTCGCGGCGATGGTCATCCTCTCGGCCGTGGCCCTCCTTGCGGATACGCTCGTGACGCGGCTGGAGCAGCGTCTGGCCCCGTGGCGGCCGGCCCAGCGGAAGGGTTTCTAGGCTCCGGCGACCAAGGCGAAGGCGTCCGCGTCGCTCGCCGGAGGCCGGCGTAGGCGTTGGCGATTCGGGCGGCTTGTCGCGCTACGCAGGGCTCCTCGCGGGCGACGGGCTGCGTCGCCGGGCGCCGGCGGAGGGCACGGTCGACGGGGATCGCCACAGGGATCGCAGCGACAAGGAGGCGCACCGGATGAGATACGCACGCATGTGGGCCGCGGCATGCACGACCGTTCTGCTCCTGGGCCTCGGCGCCCGTGGGCCGGCCACCGCCCAGGCCCCGCCGAAGGTCAGCATCATGGTGGGCGGGCTCGAGAAGATCATCTACCTCCCGGCGATGCTCACGCAGCGGCTCGGCTACTTCACCGACGCGGGCGTGAACGTCACCCTGCTGAACGAGGGGGCCGGCGTGCAGGCGGAGGACGAGATGATCGCCGGCCGCGTCGACGGAACGGTCGGCTTCTACGACCACACGATCGACCTCCAGTCCAAGGGCAAGATCATCGAAGCGGTGGTCATCCTGGACCGCGTTCCGGGCGAGGCGCTCGTCGTCTCCAACCGCTCCGGCATCAAGGGGCTCGCCGACCTGAAGGGCAAGCGGATCGGCGTCACCGGGCTCGGCTCCTCCACGAACTTCCTGGCCTCCTTCCTGGTCACCAAGGGCGGGGGCTCGCAGGGCGAGTACACGCCGGTGCCCGTGGGAGCGGGCAACACGCTGATCGCGGCGATGCAGCAGGGTCGCATCGAAGCGGCGATCACCACCGAGCCCACGGTCTCCCGCCTCATGAAGATGGGCGTCGCGCACGTCCTCGTCGACATGCGCACCGCGGCCGGGACGCGGGGCGCCCTCGGCGGCACCTACCCCGCCGCGTGCCTCTACATGAAGGCCGACTGGGTCACCGGCCATCGTGACGCCGTGCAGCGGACCGTCGCGGCGTTCGTCAGGACGCTGGGCTACCTGCAGTCGCACGCCCCGGCGGTGGTGGCCGACAAGATGCCCGAGGACTACTACGTCGGCGACAAGCCGCTCTACCTCGCCGCGCTGGGGGCCAGCATGAACATGTTCAACCCGAGTGGCCTGATGCCGCCGGACGGCCCGCCTACCGTGCTCAAGGTCCTCGCGGCGTTCAACAAGGACCTCGACCCGGCCAAGATCGATCTGAGGAAGACGTACACCGATGAGTTCGTGCGGGCGGCGATGAAGATGAAGAAGTAGGCGCGCCGTCCGGCGCTGCCGGGGCCTGCCGCACCCCCCGGGTTTGACACCTCACCGGCGGTTGCTATAATGAGAGAGTGCTGCACGGAGTCAAGGTTAAGGTTGCGGCGCGGGGTGGAGCAGTCCGGTAGCTCGTCGGGCTCATAACCCGAAGGTCGGAGGTTCAAATCCTCCCCCCGCTACCAATATCGAAGGCCCGGGAAGCTTGTCGATCAAGCGTTCCGGGCCTCGGCGTCTATGGGCGACTTGTTACCCGGTGCCCCGGAGTACCTGGGAATACCGGCCAGACGCGTCCGCACAAACTGGCCGACGGGAATGCTGGGGCCATGGCCAAGTTCATTCGGGAGGGTAGAAATGGGCGGCGCCAGGTCCGGCGTCCCGACGGGCGCACAGAGCACTACGCGCGAGCGCCTGGGCAAGGCGGGCCTAGCGACCCGGTGGTTTCTCTCGCCTGCGCCTCATCTCCATTTACGCGCTCGGCTCCCGCCGCCCGACGCTCCACCCAAACGACTGACCGTGGACGACGCCGCCCGACGAGTCAACCCAACCGGACCTGGTACCGGTCGTCCTGGGGGCCCGTGTAGGCGCAGACTCCCATGCGGGCCGAGTTCGCCAGATGCCGGCCCATGGCTGCCTTGGTCGCTTGGTGCCCGCAAAGCGCGCAGATTCCGCGGAACTGCCTGCGCGAGCTCACGGCGCACCGCCGCGCCGTGTGCGTGACGACGTCCGGCGCCGCTTCCCTAGAAGCACCCGATGCGCCCGGGCGAGCTGGCGCTCCGTCACGCGCGGGAGCAGGGCGACTGACAGCGCGACCGGCCAGTCAGGGTTGGTCGTCGCTCCCGTGCCCTTGCGGTCGGGGAGCCGTCGTGTGGCGTGCGCGGCGGCGCCGCGTCTTGCGGGGTCGGCGCGACCGGGGTATGGCCAGGGGGAATCGTGGCGGGTACTACGCCGTCGGTGCTCCATGTTGCACCCACGTTTGGGGATATTGCATCTCGGCGTGGTATGCAAGCGGCGCATCGCCTGGCGCGCGGCCCGCGGCCGCCGCGCGGGGCTCCCTCCTCGGACGGCAACGTCGATCTGCGCCACCGGCACGCTGACGGCATCCGCGCGACGCGGCCCGCGTCCGCACCGGGCCGGGCGGTATAATGTACCGGACTTGCGCAAGTCGCAGTTTGGCGCCCTATAGGGGCGTCACGGCACATTTCAGTTGACGGCGGGACATGAAGGCGAGCGAGACTGTGGTGTCGACGTCAAACCCGCGCCCCATCCACTTCA